>Ga0208898_1002041_pt1 | contig 12703 bp, 10 predicted proteins | sample VirMetDEL_Mar_4_FD_184513 | JGI IMG/M metagenome (GOLD analysis project Ga0208898, IMG submission 184513) | Aqueous microbial communities from the Delaware River and Bay under freshwater to marine salinity gradient to study organic matter... | ecosystem: Environmental > Aquatic > Marine >...
ATCTACCTCCTCGAACTAAGTTTAAAATATTATATGCAATCTCGTTTAATGTCATCTGTTATAAGTTAGTTTGTAAATAACCTTCGTATCCGCGTTCTTTACTCCATATATGTGCTTGGCCTGTTCTTTTAGCTTCATATCCCATCATCTTATGCCAAGCATCGTTAGCACAGATAGAAGGTATAAATCTTACTTTTATTCCTCTATACTCATTAACCATTTCTTTATGCTTGTGTCCACAGTGTACTTCTCTAAACTTAGTCTCTGCAAATAGTATAGGCTGTTCAGTTGCCATTATTAGTGGCATCTCAGCAGGCTTCTCTTTGTCTCCGTGTGTAAACATAATTAAGTTAACTCCGTATTTATAATATTTTCTAGAATCAAAATTGTTATCAATTGTAACTCTATCGTCATTTTTAAAGAATGCTCTCAAATATTCTCCTGAGTAAAACATTCTTTCATAGTCATGGTTACCTTGTATAACAACCACATCTACTGGTGCAGACTGCGCTAAAAAGTTTATAGCTCGCACCATTAAACTACAGTACCCTACAAACGTTTCTTGCCATTCTGCTGAATCTTGCTGAGGTGTACCTTTAGTGGTAGCACGAGAATATCCCTCAGAGTTTAGACCATCATTACCTATTGGTAATAATATCCTTTCTATGTTAAGACCGTTAGCTTTATTCAGTAGCTCTTTTACAGTCTGCATATACTCTTCCTCAGCTTCGTCAAGTGTCTGTCCAGTATACTTACCATAGTGAATATCTGGTAAGGAGATCTCATATACTACTGCGTCCTGCACTGGTTTGTAATCTGCTTCAACCTTTGGGCTGTAAGATTCTAAGAGCTCTTCTATTTCAGCTTTCGCCTGCGCTATTAGATCATCTTCTCCTTTGACTACAACAGAGAACCTATGGTCCCCTTGCATGTTTTGCCAGAACTTAACAGACTTGACATCTGTTTCTTTTATTTCATTATCTTTTAAGAACTGTTTGAACTCACTTATCTCTGAAGTACTTACGTTATCCAGATCAAAGTCAGATCCTTTTGCGTCTATCCTTGCTTCCGTCAATGCGTGTTTGCAAGTTTCCACGCTACAATTTAGCTTTTCTGATAGTCTAGCAGCTCCTTCTTTAAGGTAGCCAGGCTTCTCTTTTAGAAAAGCTTTAATTTCATCTTTAGTCATAATATTGGTTATTGGTTATTTCTCTGAGTCTTGATTCTTCTTTGAACTTCCGCCGAAGAAGAAGTCAACAATTGTATTTACCTTGGCTGACATAGCTCCAAATACTGTAGAAATAAACCCTATCTCATAGTCACTAAGATCAATAGTGCTCATAACGAAGTATTTAAACATGACATAGGTGAGGCCAAAATAAGCAATTGTGAATAAAGATGCAAGAACTTTCTGTATAATTGCGTCATCTTTGTACATTTCACGTGCAGATTTACGGTCTTCTACCTCTTTTGCAAAGGCTTCACGCTCTGCTTCTAGCATTATTCGCTTAAGTTCAAACTTAGCTTGCTCTCTTTCTTTGTCTGTTGTAATGACTTTATCGAGTATGCCTTCTGCATTCTCAACTACTTTGCCAAACAATCCTCCTAACATATTTTGTATCATAATTTTTAGTATTGATTTCTTCCTGTTCTAGACCCTGATATATTTGTAGAGTCATAATTTATTAACACGTCTGCAGTTTCTGCTGCTCCGCTTAGCTTTATAAAAAAGCTATATCTGTTATCTGCTGTGCAAGGGTGCTCATCAAATAATTCTAGTGACACTCCTGTAGGTATAACAGCTTGTTTTATAATATAAAAAACTTCTTCAACTTTATCGCCTTCAACATGTCCATACTTTCTTTCAGTTGCAGCGTAGTCTATTGCTTTTATATATGCATCTACAGTTACATTTCCTGTGTAGGTATTTACAATTAAGCATTTATTAATTACGTTAATCTTAGTAGCAGATTTGTCTAAATCTCTACCTCTAATTACCCTTACTTCATCAGTGCCTGTTATATTTTTTCTTACATATTCCATTTTCTTTTTATATTATGATACGCTAACTACGCCTCTATTATTCCAAAGCGTGCCACTACTTCCAGATCTTGTGGGTAGTCTGCTGCCGTCTAAGTCTGTTATAGTTGGAGTTGTTCCATCTGCGCCGTCTGCACCATCAGCGCCCGCAGGTCCTTGTGGTCCAGTTGCACCATCTCTTCCAGCTGCCCCAGTTGCTCCTGTAGCACCTGTATCTCCTTTTGGTCCAGTAGGTCCTTGTGGCCCTTGTGCGCCGTCACCAACTTCTGCAGTTATATATCTTCTAAGTTCTTCTATATCCTCTGTTAACTGCTGTATTGCATATAAAACAGGAGCTAAGTTTTCAAACATACCTTGATCTGATATATGATCTCCGTTGTCAAACTTATTTTTTATTTCAGTTTCTTTAGATGTATCTATAGACTTAGCGTCTTTTGACCCTCCTGTATTCTTGTTAAATATATCTGATGATTTTCTATCTCCTAATGCCATAATTATAATGTATATTCCCAAACAACTACTGCCGTAACGTTTGCTGTGTTACTACTATTTTTTTGTAATCCTATATTAACAACATCTCCTGAACCAAAAGTACCACTACTAAAGGTAAACGTATGTGTAGTATTTATTGCGCTGCAGTCTACTGATGATACTGTTTCAACATCTGTACCTTCGTCTCTTAATCCATCTGGATTTTGACCTGAAGTAGATAGTTTAGTAAGAACTACAGAGCAAGAATTTCCTATGTCAGCATCAGCTCTAACCATAACTTTAATAACTCTGCCAGCATAAGGAGCTATCATTCTAGCATAGTACTGAGCTGTATCTCCCGCTCTAGTTTCATTTAGATTATTGAGTGGAAAATAGTTAGGCGCTGAAGTATTACTATCTAATGCAAATCCATGATTTGTAACACAAATTTGCTTAACCTTATCAGAGTCCATATCGTCTGGTAAGTTAGTCTGTGGTAAAGTACCTGTTACATCTGCTGCTAAGTCAATAGCATTCCTTGTTATTTCTTGCCCAGATATTGTTATATAATTTAAGGAACCCGCTAATGTTACGTCAGTTGAATTGTCTGTACCAGCAGCATCTACACCTAAAGCTGCTCTTGCGCCTGAAGCTGTTGTTGCACCTGTACCACCTTTAGCTATTGCAGTTGTAGCAAGTCTAGCCGTAGGCACAGTACCGCTAGCTAAATTACTAGCATTTGTAGCATCTGTGTTAGGTACATTATTTAAACTTAAATCTGTTTTTAATTCAGTCGGGGTTCTCTTTTTTATCTCACCACTGTCATCAACTAGAATATCTCCAGAGCTTCCTTTAGCAGCGTACGTTGAAACAAACTTTCCTGTTATTGTAAGATCTCCGTCTTCAGTAAGAGTGAAAGCAGAATTTCCTCCTCCGTCTTTTATAATAAACGACGCTGTTTCATTGTTGTCATTATCTAAAACAAAAGCAATATCAGTAGGGTGAGTAAATGATCCGCAAGACAAACTGTTTAATGTTGCATTACTATTAGGTTCTACAAAGTCTGAACTAGTTAATGCGTGAGAAACTATTCCTGTAACGTGACCATTACTGTCAAGAGTTATATCTTGTATATATGTTTTACCACTATTATTTACACTACTTGCTGCAGATATATTAGGGTGTGCTGTTAAATATCCTGCGCTAGAATGATCACCCCAACCATAGGCTGTATTCCAGTTAGCATAATTAGCGCCTATGTCTACACCATCTACAGTTCCGGTAACGCTTAGGTTTCCAGTAACATTTACAGTTCCTGAGTTAGTGGTAAGATTTATATGTGCTCCAGAGGTTTCGTTTGCTATAGTAAAATGATCAGTTCCACCCCCACCAAATCCAGTATAAGCATGTCTACCTCCAGATATTCCAGCCGGGTACCATTGTATATAGGTGTGATCTGTGCCGACTAAATTTAAGGTTCCACCATTATGGTTTACAGCAAGCTGACCAGTCATAGTTCCACCAGCCTTTGGTAAAGCAGCATTTGCTGTAGTTGTCGTAGATGTTAACACGGCGTCTCTTGTGGCTATATCAACACCGTCAACTGTACCAGAAACAGCTATGTTACCAGCAACTTCTAGCTTTTCACCAGGAGTAGCCGTACCAATACCAACATTATTTGCTTCAGCGTTACCACTAGCGTCTACGCCAAGTAGAATATCTGAACCACTACTCGCCTCGTTATATATCCTTAAATCGTTACCCGCATGGTTAAACAACCAATAATTAGAATTATCAGCTCTTCCTAGCTTCAAGCTTGAACCATTGCCGTCAGCGTGATTACCAAATAAAGTTGTAGCTGTAACACTACCCGTAAAAGTTGCATCTCCATCGTCAGCAATAGATAATCCGCTAGCAGCATCATCTGCAAAAAGACCTGTACCATTAGCATCTCTTGCTGTAAATTTACGTGAGCTAACAATATAAGAGTTACTTGAGGTAGCTATATTTCCACCAGCTGTAACACTACCAGCAAAACTTGATGCTCCAGTAGATATTGTTGTTGTTGCAGCTGTGTTACCGCTGCCATCAGATTTGTATAGACTAAAACTACTATCAGTACCGTTGTAAGAAGAAACAATTCTTGCGTAAAGAAAGTCGTTCCACGTTGTTTCAAACTGCGTGTGATGAATATAATTACCACCTTTTATTTTCATGGCAGAGTTACCGCCGTTTGTGAAAGAAGTTAGCGTTGTCCAAGAAGTACTAGCATCTCCAGTTTCACCTATTCGTATTCCATCGTTATGCGCTAGATAAAAACCGTTAGTTAGATTAAAATCTCCAGTGGCTGTTATAGTACCTATATTTTTAAGATTTCTATCTAAATCTATAAACTGCGTACTACCACCATCGCCAATATAAAGACCGTTATTTCCTGCCGTAGCATCTCCACCGTAAAATCTAAATGTATTCCTATTAGACCAAGCTGTGTCGTTGTTAGGAAAAGCGTAAGAGGTGAAGCCAGCTTCAGAAGATAATATTACATTTTCACCTGTCCAACCTATATTGTCTCGAAGTATACTCCACGTATCTCCAGCTGCTATCGCTACAATATCATCATGACCAATCATAAGCGCGCCGCTTTGACTTAGTCTTTGCATGATAACTTCTTCTTCAGCCCCGTTAGACACGGTGAGTAGTTTGGTGGGTGTGGAGTACTCGCCAGTTTCGCCAGAAGGCTCGTAATCAAAGTTTATATAGCCGTTGGACGTGGTAAAGTTTAATTTATTATTTATTGATGTAGCCCCAAGTGTTACCGTGCCGCTAAAGCTTGGACTATCTAAAACTAGATTAGTGTTAGGACCACCAAGAGTTAGAGTTCTAGTTGTGCTAGAGTCAGCATATATAGACATGTTCTGTTCAAACCTAATGTCTACAGAGCTTGTACCATCGCCAATGTATATATCATCAGCGCCGGTGCCTAAAAACACGCCACCAATAGCGTTACTAATTACTAAGTCATCACCATCCATGTTTATAAGACCGGCATTGGTTCCCGAACCATTTACAAACTGAATGTTGTCTAAATTTACTATGTCCTGTAAAAACTTTAATCCCATTATATTCTACCGCTTATTCGTTTTCTTGATGCAGAAAAATCTGCGTTTGGTTTAAATCTTACTCTTGCAAAGTTATTTGGCCACAAATCTATACCATTTGGCGGAGCAACAGACATAACTACGTCTATGTCTTTAGCGTAAAAACCTTCATGAACCAAATCGTGATCTTGAAAGTAGTAACCAAACCTCAAAAAATAACTTCTATATTGAGGTTGTACTGTTATTATTTTTGTCTCCCAAGCCCCAATGGCATCCGTTGTGTGCTGCAAGCTCTCTATAAACCCTTGTCCTAACTTACCTTGAGCTTGTGTGCTGTTTTTAATATCAGCGTTTTCGTTTGAGTCGTTTAAGTCTAAATCGTCATGACCAAATCTATGATTGTTAGAATTTATGTCGTACTCGTTTGCGCCGTAGAGCATGCTATTAGCATAAGACGCTAGTATATAAGGAGGTGACGATGAATCAATACCTCTTGATGTTCCGTCCCACTCTGTTTCGTTTATTCTAATCACAGACTTTATTTTAACAGTACAATTTGCGGGTACTTGTAATATGCCAAAAGCACTTGGGTTACCACTCCAAGATGACCCCCATAAAGTATCACTCTTTCCGGGTAGATTTTCAAATCTTGTTAAGTTGAAATATATTGATACTTTTTCTTTTTCTCTAAATCCGTGCTCTGTAAAACAATAAACGCCTTTCCAGCCAGTTCCACCCATGTACAAGGCATTATGACCGCTTGCGTGGTTTTGAAACGTATTAGCATATCTTTGCCCAACACCAGTGCCGTATATACTAGAAGTAGCGTCCCAAGAGTTGGGGTATATCTTAGAGTCGTTTACTGTAACATTACTATTAGAATCAGTTATATACATTGCTTGACTATATCTATTAGCAAAAAATCTTCTATAATGAGGGTGAATTGTTGAGCCACCAAAATAAAAAGCATAGCTACGTTGATTTTCAGATCTCATATGCATCACTGTACTAGCGTCGTTTTGCCTCCCAATATTATAAAGCATAAGGCCATAGTCTTCACTATTATATAATTGAAAATATGAGTATTCATTAGGTCTTTCATATCCTGCCTCAATTTGTGAACAAGCGTAATTTGTGTGAGCAGTAATATGGCCATGAGATTTATTGTAATATTGAGAACTCCAGTGCCACATGCCTCTACCAGAGCCAATTATAATATTATTTCTAGCAACCATGCCATAAGGATGCCTTACGCATATTGAAGGGTACTCGTCACCATCTCTCGTGTCGTTTGAAACTAAGTTGTACGCCGTGTAACTGCAACCATCAATATAGTTTTCACCCGTTTGACTAATGCCACTCGTGTTGTGTATAGTTGTATTGTCTGCAGCGCTACCTGTTATAGTTTTATCATACCTACCGTTATATCCCGCTATTGTAACACCTGCCCTAAAATTAGTGCTATCGTAGGTGTTATATCCTAGCCCTATAAACTCTACGTATTTTATTTTAACTCTTCTTGTTGGCGCGCTGTTCCAACCGTTGCTAGTCCAGTATTTTACATTAAAGAAAACTCTAGCTGTATCTTGATCGCCATCGGCTATGTCGTTACCACTTGAGTCACAAGCTTTAATAACAACATCTCTTTTCATTTTTACAACAGGTCCACCAACCTCACCGTTAAAGAGTATGTCTCTATCAACTGTTATTGTCTTAGCGCTTGAGTCAACACTTGATATTGTATAGTAGGTTTTAAGCCTCCATACACCGTTGTTAGAATCCAACGAAGTGCTTCCAAATCCACTTGAAGTGTAATAATGATTATTAAGGTTGCCACCTGCTACAGCAAAACTAGGGTGTATATAAACAGTATCACCAGCTGAAAAATCAGTTACATCGTTGAGCGTAATAGTTCTAAGACTAGTAGCGCCCACGTATTCTGTTGCAATCGCACTAGCTATTCTTCTACAAAACTTTCCTGATACATGGTATTTTTCATTACCTGTTTGATAAACTTTTTCACCAACCAAAGAAGGATCGTTGTCTACTGTACTTCCAAAGGTTATAACATTAGTCTTTGGATCTATGTCTGTAACAGATAAAACATTTCTATTATCACCAGTACCAAACACTAGCTTATACCCAACTCTAAAAACCTCAGCGTCGTCAACTGTTATTGTAGAACCACTAACAGATTGTATTGTAGCTTCAGGACAAACATACTGCCTAAAATATATTCTATGATTTACCGTGTCTACATCGTGGATAAAAAACACTTCGTCGTTAGCAACCGTAAAGTCTTCTTCTCTTTTATAAAGTGATATTCTATCTCCAGCAGCAAAGTTAGCTGAATTAGCTACGGTTATATAATCAGAGTTAGGCGTGTGATTACCGTTTACCGTCGTTATTAATGTTGGCTCACTACCCGCGATGTCTACGCCACACCATTTTCTTGCGTCAACTTGTATACCGTGCTGATCAGAGTTTGATCCTGATATTTTTATTTCAGTACCGCTAACCATGCTAAGCAGAGATCCAGACGCGGCTGTACCCTCTACAAACTCTCCTGTATTGTCGCTACTGTGGCTAGTATTCTTAACAGTCATACGACCGTGTAAGTGCATTTTACCGCCATCAGCAAAATGTAAGTTGCCATCAATAGTAACATCGCCAGTCCTAGTTGACTGTATGTTTGTATTGAGAGTTACCTTGTGTCCATGAGCAATAACAACAAGATCATCAGCAGCCGGAACAGATCCGCCTACCCATGTACTAGTTGTTGCCCAGTTTCCACTTTGATTACTCGTTATTGTTGCCATCTATATTATCGTCTTCAAATTGGTTGTTCCACTCGTCTAGCTCTACGGCTATTTCAAAAGATAGACTATCTTCATTATCAACAACTGTGGCATCATTGATAACTACATTAACAAGATCCTCGTCCTTAGTTAGAACGAGGTCTCCTGTTTCTTTGTTATATTCTATCTTTATTATCATATAATTACATTACTCTTTGTATAACTACTCTGTATTGATTTGTTGTTGGAGCAGATCTAAATTTAAAAGTAACATTGTTAGCATCTGTTCTTTCGTGAGCTACAAACAAAGTATCATACGGAGATGAGTTATCATATACTTGACATACTACATCTCTACTTCCTAAGTTATGAGTTACAGCTATACTAGTAGCAGAGCCATCACCTACGTCAGCAGCATGTCCAGTATCTATATTTGCTGATCCATTAAAACTAATACCATTTATTTCTCTAGCAGTAGTAAGTGTAGCCGCAGACCCTGTAGTATTTTGATTTAGAGTTGGGAATGTACAATTAGCTAAATTACCAGATGCAGGTGTTCCTAAAGCTGGCGTTGTTAGTGTAGGTGAAGTTAAAGTTTTGTTAGTTAACGTTTGTGTAGCAGTTAACTGAACAATGTTACTATTTGTAATACTAGCAATTTTAGTAGCTGTGGCAGCGTTACCTGTAACATCGCCTGTTAAGTTACCAACAAAAGAAGCTGCAATGCTAGTTAAAGAAGATCCTAGTTTTGCTTCTAATCTACTGTTACTAGCGCTCCACATCCAAGTAACATCATTACCACTTCCACCTTCAAGAGTTATACCAGCACCGTCAATTACAGCTGAGGTACTGTTACCACTAGACAGTACTATATTGTTATCTTCAACTGTTAAGTTTTGAGTATCAAGAGTGGTTGTAGTACCATTAACTTGTAAGTTACCAGTGATAACAATTGTGTCTTCTGAATCAGTACCTATAACAATGTTTTCATTTGCAGCACCACCTGAAGATTCTAACGCAGCTAGTCTAGTTAATAAGTTGGCATTACTAACATCATCAAAAGTTTTACCATCAACATAGGCTTTGTTAGCAGCGTCTGTATTGGCACTAACAGTATCAATACCTTGTATTCTACCAGTACCACTTAATGTAATGTCTCCACCAGTTACTGTTATATCACCACCAACTTCTAAATTAGCTGAAACATCTACATTATGACCAATTGTAAGTGTAGCTCCTTGAGCAGTCATTAAAGTTAAATTAGTAGTAGTCCAATCAAAGCTAGGATACTGAGATGCGCTATTTATTTTTATTGATTGCCCGTCTTCTATTAGTAAATCTCCTCCTTCAAGAGCAATATCTCCGCTAATAGTTCCACCAGCAATCTCTATATTGTTAAATACTTTAGTACCAGTAAAAGTTTGTGAGCCAGATAGGTGAGCTGTATCAGCATCTAAGTATGCAGATGCTATTGCTGTACCGTTCCAAACACCTGTTGCAATTGTACCTACAGAAGTTAATGAAGAGGCAGTTACACCAGAGTTTAATGTACTCCCAGTCAATGTGCCTGCTGCAGCTGTAACTGTTATAGCGGCAGTACCATCAAAGTCAACACCGTTAATAGCTCTAGCCGTAGCTAAAGCAGTAGCCGTATCTGCATTACCTTCTAAAGCACCATCAAACTTAGTAGCCTCAATTTCACCAGAAGCTTTAAATGTTACACCATCGCCAGCACCAACTCTAAATATGATTTGATTGTCTGTACCAAACTTAATTTGGTTGTCAGCATCTCTACCTACAACTAACCCAGTATTTAATATTGATGTTATACCTGTTTGAGTAGCTGAGACAGCAACATCATTTGTGTTAACAGTTATACCTGTACCTTGACCAACACTTAAAGTGACATCACCTGAGTCAGCTCCACCAGTTAAACCATTACCATCTTGAACACTTGTTATATCACCTATAGCAGAACTTAATGTTATCCAATTAGATCCATTATAAAATTTAAGAACATTACTAGTACTGTTAAAAATTAGTCGTCCTTTATCTGCTACACCATAACCTTCAGTACTTGGATCTGGATCACTAGTAACATGATACACTACAAAGTTTTGTAATTCCCCGCCTTCAAGGCTTACGTTTTGTAAAAATTTAATTGCCATTTTATTTTATTTTTAATTCATATATGCTTTACCCGTAAAAGACCCTCTAAAATCTAAAGTTAACTGATTTAGAGAGTTGTGGGTTACTTGTCCTATAACCCAACATCCTCCAGAATCAATAACCTGGACAGCTGGGTATTTATTTAAGTTATGAGTAATTACCCATTGTGCTGAAGCTATGTCTTGATCATGTGTATATGTTTTATCGTGCGCATCAGTGTTAAAACTAACTTTACCGTTATCATCAATGACGACAACTTTGGTATCTGTTGATGCTGTTGCACTCTCTAAAAACACATCGTTTCTAAAACGAGATTTCAGGTCTTGGATATTTTCTCCTTTGTACTTAGGCATAGTCTATATATGTTATGGTTACTTCTTCTCCTTGATCTATCGCCTTTGCAATAGCTGGATAAATCCTCTTATACGCGTTAACGCTCTTACCAACGAACCCATCGCGGAGAATAAGATTGTTTTCCTGACTGTCTCCAACGATAAGACAACCAGCAGTATGCTCGTCAGTGTTTCCAGTATGAATAAGAATATACTCAAAACCAGGAACATCAGTGACATGCAGCATACCACGGTGTATACCAGGATATTTTTTATCGTATCTAGCATGAAAGCCTCCTTCTTTTCTTAATTCTATTTTATACGTTCCTGCAGGTATTCTGGTTTCACCCTTTACCTTAAGAACTCTTTGCTCATCTTCTAAGGTATAACATAAAAAATGTTTGCCCAGCTCGTTTACCTCAAATAAAAGTCCGTGCGTACAATCTACTTGAGAGCTTGTTCTTAATACTTCTAGCTTCATTCTATAATTAGTTTTGTTGTTACATTTAAGCTTTCCTTAGAAATCTTGATTAAGTATACGCCTTTATTTAATTCTATCCTAGAAACTTTAGAACTATTTAAAATAAGTCTACCTACTATATCATATACCTCAACATCTACTTCAGTTTTAAAATTAACTAAACCTGTAGAAGGATTAGGATAAGGTAACATTCCAGCTCTTTCAAACATTGCTATGTCTGTAGGCCCTGTCCAACCATCTTGACAATACGCATACATATCTTCGCAAGTAGCATCCCATGTAGTATTACAGCAGTATGGGTCTATTTCTATTACCCAACTAAAACACTCATTAGGAATATAATATACATCCCCAGAGTTACAACCAGCAGAGTAATAGCAACTAGAGTCTGATACGTTAGCCTCGATATTGTAATTAACAGCGGTCGCATCAGTGCAACCAAGCAAAGGATATATACAACTACCATTATCAGTATTTGCATTATCGTCATAATTAAGTGCAGTGCTGTCTGTACATCCATAATAAAAAGGTATGCAACTTCCGTTGTCTGTGTTTGCATTTGAGTCATAGTTCCACATTGTATTATCTATGCATCCAAATACTACAGGTACACAACTACCATCATCACTATTAGCTAGTGAATTATAGTTAAAGGCTGTACCATCAGTACAACCCCAAACGACTGGTATGCATGAGCCATCGTCTGTATTCGCTAGTGAGTCATAATTTAATGCTGTAACATCTGTGCACCCATACATAAAAGGTATGCAGCTCTCATTATCAACATTAGCATTTATATTATAGTTATAAGCTGTACTATCTGTACATCCTTCTACGATAGCAATACAAGAGTTAGGTAACTCAGTATTAGCCAATGGATCGTAATTAAGTGCAGTAGAGTCCATACACCCGTATGCAAGTAACGTAGCACATGAACCATCGTTGTAATCATATAAAGCATTATACTCGATATAAAGCGGATTAGTACACCCTGGATTATAATAACAAGTTCCATCATCTGTATTTACTGTATCGTTATAATTGATTGCAAGTTCGTCTATACAACCGTATGTTCTTTCTATACACTCATCACCACAGTAAGGCATTCCATTAACTATTACAAAAGGAACTAAGGGACTAGCAAATCCTCCTGGTGCGTCTATAGCTACGTGCTCATCAGAATATAAGCTATAACCACATTGTACTGATGTAAACTGTGATTGTTGTGTTATGTTAAACTTAACACTAACAGGTTCTAATATACTTAGTTCAAAAGTAAATGTAGTATCAAAACCATCTTCAAGTGTAAATATA
>Ga0208898_1002044_pt1 | contig 12690 bp, 18 predicted proteins | sample VirMetDEL_Mar_4_FD_184513 | JGI IMG/M metagenome (GOLD analysis project Ga0208898, IMG submission 184513) | Aqueous microbial communities from the Delaware River and Bay under freshwater to marine salinity gradient to study organic matter... | ecosystem: Environmental > Aquatic > Marine >...
ATTTTAGTCGTCAATCCACCATTGGACTTTGCTTGATCCTCAAATCCAGAATAAGGAACTTCTCCCTCTGGAAGAAGAGATGTAATAGTTTCATCAAAGTTCCAGATAAGAACTGCAACTAGCCCATTATCTCTATACTTTTTTAGTACTTCAATTTTCTTTGCTTTACTTCTTTGCTTTGAGACTAAATCAAGAACCTCAAATACAAATGGATTTCTTGGAAGTTCTAGTGAGGTAGATTTAGTTGTTGTCGTCGTCTTCTTCTTCGTTGTTGTCGTAGTCATAATTTTCAAAATTAAATGCAATTACTTCATCAGGAATTAGATTTCCTTGCTCGTCAAACATCTCCGGGTGAGGTCTTGGAACTTCCCGATAGTTCATCATATATTCCCTAGCAGTCCAACCAATTACAAGTCCCAATATAAGAAATAAAATGGTTAGAAATGAACCAAAGACTAAACTAACTGCTAACATTTTTCTTTCTCCGGGATACTACTTGTCTTTTCCGTGTTTTGATGGAAAATTCGAAATAGATGGTAATCTCCCTTCTCAGAAAGCAAACCATCTTTTCGAAGATGATATGAAATGGTTGGACTTGCTTTCTTTTACCTCCATTAAGTAGGAAATCAACACCACGATTTCTGTGGTCTTCTGATTTATTTATGTTAGGACTTGATGACTTGTTGTTCTCTGAGAAATTTGATTGTGTCAACACATCCTCCTAAATTTTTATCATCACAAACTACTTGAGGGAATGTTGAACCCTGACCAAACTTAGCATAAAACTCTTGTCGTGTAAAGTCCTCTCCAAGAGTATGAACCTTGTAATCACTACCAGTCATTTCTAACACTTGTTTGATTTTATAGCAATAAGGACAATTATTTTTCGAATAAACAATAAAATTCATAAGTATTGTAAGATTTATATTAATTTATATAAGAAAAAAGGAGGGGTTTTAATCCTCCTTTATTATAGCACCTTATGATCAATAAAACTCAAAGAGCACGAATTGCCACAGTTGCCTCATCCATCTTGGTTTGTGCTTCTGCTTCTTTTGCTGTTGCTTCATTCCCAGCAGTTCTTGCTTCCATTGCTTCACCATAAAGTGCTAGTGTCAATTCGTCAAGTGTCTTTCTGAGGTATTTCTAATTTTTTAGATTTTAACCATTTTTCATCATAAAATGTTGATGAATATCTATCACCAGAATCATATAATATAGTAACAATAGTATGACCTGGACCTAATCGTTTTGCCGATTCTATTGATGCATGTATATTTGCGCCAGAAATTGGTCCCAAATACAATCCCTCTTTTCTAAGAGTGTAAAGCATATTATTCACACAATCTTGATCTTCAACAAAAATTGCATCATCAATAAAAGAATGATTTAAATTAGATGTAATTTTTGTATTGCCGATTTCATCAAGATTTGTACTTCCCTTAATCATCTTTTCTCCAAGAGTCGCCCAGTTATATACAACGCTTCCTGGAGAATCAACAACAAAACATTTTATTTTTTTATTTTTACTTTTTAAGTATTTTGCAACTCCCGAATAAGTTCCTCCACTTCTTGTAGAGCATATCCAGGCATCAATTTTTCCATTTGTCTGATTCCATATCTCCACTGCCGTTGAATTTTGATGAGTTTTTTCATTTGCAGAATTTTCAAAGTAGTTACACCAAAAAACATTAGAAAATTGACTTTCTATTTTTTTTGGAATTTTTGAATAATGACTCTCACTTGTTTCTGGAACTATAGGAACTTCAATAATATTGGAACCAAATCTTTTCATCAATTGAATTTTTTGATTGTTTTCATTCTCCGGAATTACAATAGTACACTGATAATTTAAAGAATTGCATAGAAGTGCAAGACTCACTCCAAAATTTTCTGTTGTTGCCTCAACAATCACATCATTTGGTTTAAGCAATCCTTTATTTTCCGCATCTCTTATAATTCCAAGAGCAGTTCTATCTTTGATTGAACCACTTGGATTCATAAATTCCGCTTTTGCAAGTATTTCACAACCAGTCATATCACTGATTGCATTAAGACGAATTAGAGGAGTATTTCCAATAGCATTATACATTGTGATTAAAAATAATTAAAGTTTACATTCACTCGACACTTATCATCAGTGCAAGTCGTACTATTATGAGGTTTTGATGGATCAAACAATAATAATCTATTTTGTATTGATTCTACCTTTGTTCCATTTTCAAGAGTTGTAAATCCATTATTGGTATTTAGATAAAAAATAGCACCTTTATGAGAATAATCATAATCAATATGCTCTGATTGATATTCAATATTATCAGTGGATGGATATAAGTTTGCCTTAATACGAATTAATGATTTGACTTCTAATTGATTTAAAATATCTATAAAGATATGAGAATTTGGATCTACATAAAGACCAGAATAAAAAACATGTGTGAAATAATAAGAACTTGTTGTCTTAAGATTTTCGTTGAGATTTGAAACCCAAGGAGTGAGATTCCAAGAAAATTCTGAATTTAATATTGAATTTTTAACTTTTAAAAACTTTTCTTCAGTCAGAAAATTATCAATGATTTCATACATAATTGATATTAATCACACAACGAGGTTCATCTGTTGATGTTACAGAGTGATGTTCAATTGAACCGTCAAACAATAACATTCGATTTTGTATACATTCAACTTTAGCAGTATCTTTTAAAATTGTAAATCCATTACAATCCGTCACATAAAATAATGCAACAGTATGTGGTACACTTCTATCAGTATGAAATTCATGATAGATATGTTCTTTTGTTGGTACTAAAAGATTTGCTCGAACATCAAAAAGTTTTTTGACTTTCAACTTATCAATAATTGGTTTGACAATTGAATAATGCTTATCAAATTTTAATCCATTATCTGAAGAATATAAAGAACGATTATACATCCAATCATGATCTTCATATCCTGTCGGACCTAAATCAGGATCTCGAACAATACCTTTATGATAATTCCATGAAAAGTTATTTGGATTATTTAAATCTTGAGGAAAGAATGTATTTACTATATTTAAAAAATCTTTTTGTGAAAGAAAATTATCAATGATTTCATACATAACATTTCACTTCCTGATAATGTGAGTTTGTTTTTTCGTTAATTTGTTTTTTGATGAGTGCTCTTTGATCGTTTGTTTGATATACCTGTCTTGCAAGTTCTATAAAAGTTGAAGAAAAATCTTTTTTCTTTTCTAGTTCCCGAAGTTGATCTTCTATAATCCAGAGTTTTGAATTGACTTCTTGAAGTTTTTGAAGATCTTGTTCGTTATAAACTTGATGTTCCTTTGCTATATTGATTAGATCAGTAAGTTCTCTTTGAATATAAGAATTATTGGAGTATTGTGATTTAATTTGGAGAATTGTGATTTTATCAAGAAGTTCACCGACTGATATTGGAGTTTTGATAATCATTAGAAAAAATTAGGTACAAAATACAAGTTACAAAGTACAAAGTTCAATAAGTCACACACCTGAAGGCACGGACACAGTTAGCACTCGTCTTACTGCCGTAGATCGTGTTACCAGTAGTGAAGTACACAGTCCATGCGAGGGTGCTATCGCCCTCTGTACTACTCCAGTAGTAAGTGGAGGAGTACGAGTCCCAATAAGTTCTACAAGTATATCCTGGATTTTTTAGTTGACCGCAAGTTGGTACAAACCATCCGGTTGCTGAAGTACAATTAGTTGCGGTTGTAACGGCATCATTACGATTGTACCAGTTTCTACTCACTTCACTAGATGCAGGTGCGACGATCCATGCCGTACTTCCACCACTGCGACAGATTAAATATCCACCAAGAACTGGATCTCCAAGTGATGCTGTTTGTACCAATGTGGATACATATTCATTTTTCTGCCAATTTGTTGGCCCTACTATAATTGCCGCCATAGTTCTTATTAGAAGTATTAGTATTTATTGCATTTTTCAATAAATCACACACCTGAAGGCACGGGCACGGGCATTAAACGTCTTATAGCCGAAGACGTCACTACCATTACCGAAGTTCACATTCCATACGATGTGGGTATCGCGCTGTGTATTACTCCAGTAGTTAGAGGTGGTGTACGAATCCCAATAAGTTCTACATTCGTATCCTGGATTTTTTAGTTGACAGCAATTGGGTATAAACCATCCGGTTGCTGAAGTACAATTAGTTGCGGTTGTAACGGCATCATTACGAGAGTACCAGTCTCTAATCACTTCACTAGATGCAGGCGCGACGATCCAAGCGATTCCACCAGATATACAGATTGTATTTCCTCCATCAGATTGTGGTTCTCCTAATGGAAATCTATTATCAAGATGCCATCTCGATGGTCCAAATATAACTGCCATATTTCTATTTGATTTCTTTAAGTCTATTTATAACTTATTTCTATTGATTTCACAATATCCTGAGATTTTTCTTTTTTCACTTCACCTTCAATACTCAATATAATTTCTTGATATGCACTTTCAATTTCATCAGAAGTAAATTGAATTCTTGGTTCATTCAATCTTGAGGACATATGCGACTGAAAACCAGAAATTCTCATACTATCTGGATAAAATGGAACATCTCTTTCAATAATATGAAAACCATCATAAGTCACATTCACTCGGTGTGTTCCAGCAATCACAACCGAAGCAGGTTTATTCAATGCCTTACATATGTGTTGACCACAAGAATCACAACCAATAAAATAATCAACTGCATCAATAATCGCACACCATTCTCTTAGATTTGGATCTGGATCTGGTTTATAAGTTTTTACATTATAAAACTCCTTTGCACCCATAAAGATTAAATTATAATCTTTTGATAAATTATCAATAAAATAATTTAACATCTTATCGGGAATAGATCTCAAACTATCATCATAAATTCCAGATGAATGTGGAGTTGCAGTAGATCCATAAGGTTGCAAAAGAATTGTTTTTTTCTTTTTATGTTTTTTCTTTGCCTCCTCAATAATCTCATATGCTTTTCTTTTTTCAGGAGAAGATAATCTAAGTTGCATTGGAGGTAAGTCATTATGATTTGTACTATCATTAATGCAAATATCAAATGCTTCTCTTAATGATATTTCATTGCGATAATATGCAGGAACACGATAAGGTTCTGGAGTAATCACCTTATCTGCTTTCCAAAATAAATCAAAAGAACCTCTTGCATCAGGATTAAAGGTTCTTTCCTGAAGTTCTGGAAATCCCCAGGTAATAAAATCCCATCCAGGAATCATTATGTACCATTCTTCGCCTGGATGATTCTTATGATATTTGAGTAGTGCAGGAATGGCAGTAATGATTCTCCCAAATCCACCGTCTAATGAGATAATTGTAGTCATTGATATAATAATTTTTGTTGTTTTGATTTTTCCACTTTTTCTATTGTAAGATATTGTTCCCAGTCTATCACAGGACTCAAATGATTTGCATCACAATGAGTACTCCAGCCAGGCATTGGAGAAACCAAATATCTTTGTTGTTGCTGAAGTTTCCAGAACTTATCATAATCTTTAGAAAAATGAAATCCTTCTTGTTCTTTGACTCCATGAATTGAGTGTTTCTTATGAATCTCTAGGTCTTCTAATAGTGTCTTATATTTACAAGCAAAGGTATTGGTTGTTGCTGGCACTGCTCTCCAATGAGAATTTGGAGTGGTAAAGATTTCACATAAGTATCCACTTGCAATAAAGAAATCAAAGTCATACAAAGTCACATAATGAGAACCAAGTGTAAATCCTTCTAACATTATATCACACCAACCAGGACGATGCAAATAATCGTCTTCTAGAAAATAAATGATTGTATCATCATCAAAATTTCTAGATTGAATAATGTCTAATGTGGAAAGAAAACTATCAGTCTCACTTCCACACTTAATGACTTCTACATTTTTTTCTTTTGCAAGAAAGGTCTTATCAATACTTCCATAAAATTCGTCGTAAACAAGTGTATAGTTTGCAATCTTTGGATTGATTGTTTTCTTAAAGTTCTCAAAGACCTTAATTTTATTGAACCATTTTGGTCTTTCTCTATCTGGAAGTTCTTGTAGTTTTGAGTAATAACAATGCCTTAAAAAGACTTCAATTGGTTTCTTCATTTTCTAAAAGTTTAGATGCTTCAATTTCCATTTCATCCCAGTTCATTTGATTGATTCCTTCATAACCAACCTTTTTTAAAAGTTTTATATATCCTCTAGGAACCACTTCAAGACAAAAGTATTCTTTGACTTCTTCATATTCAGGATCATCTGTTTGAATTCTTATTTTTAGTAAATCTAAAATCTTTTTTACATCTTCAAGAGTTTCAAGTTTATCAATGCATAATTGATATCGTCTTGTTGGTTTATTAGTCATAATTCACCTCAAATTTATGAATCTTTGAATATTTATTCCACCAGTCCAGATGATTGATATGAGGATCTCTTTGTTTCTCAAATTGAACATGAAGTGCAAGAGAAGGAATAGGATTCACTCTTATAACATGATGTTCCCAGATATCACTAATTGTATTTCCTTCATGAATCAATTCTTCAATTGGGTCTATTCCATTCCAAGGAGTATATTGTAATGCAAGTTTCTCAAAAATTTCCCAATAATCCTGAAATACTTTTGGTGTTGTTATCATGGTAAAAGTAGTCCATATACCCTCCTTCCAGTGTCTTATAGGAGTCCTGAAGAGTCTTCCTGGATATAATTCATGGGGAACATAATCTTCAGGATTATCAAAAGGAAAAATACAAAGTTCTTTTTTTAAATTATATTGTACCTTTAGATACTCATAAGAAAATAGCATTTCTGGTATTGCATTTTTACAATGTAGATAATCATCTTCTACAGAATATACTAGGTCGGCATCACTATTTTTACAAGTCAAGAACTGCATATATCCACTGTGATTAAATCCTCTTTCTTCAAGATGTATAAGTTCCCAAGAATGATTTGAAAATGAAAAAACAGATTGCAATGAATCTATAAGTTCTTCTGTGCTATGATCGTCAAGAATTGTAAATCTAATGGTGTGATTTTTAACACGATTTGCAGAAAGAATTAAAGAAGATAAGCAACCAACAATTAAATCTTTTTTAGAAATATCAATACATCTTGGTTTATTCCCATGAATATTTTTTCCATCATGAGTTCTTATGACTATATGAAGTTTCATTGATACATCAGTTTCTTATTTTTAATTGTGACTAGAGTTTCTATTTCTGGAAGATATAAGTACTCTATTGAACTATTCTTAAGAGTATGTATTGCGTGCTCAAATGTTTCAACTAATGGTTCTCCACCAAGATTAAAACTGGTATTTAATAACATAGGAACACCAGTTTTTTCAAAAAAACAAGAAATTAAGTTATAAAAGTGTTGATTTTGTTCTTGAGAAACTGTTTGTATTCTGCAAGTATTATCTGCGTGAATAATTGCAGGTACTTGTTCTATTGCATTCTCATAAGCATCCATTGCATATTGCATATAAGGACTTTCTTGAAGTGAAAGCATATCAAACCATTTAGATGCTTCTTCTAGTAAAATACTTCCAGCAAAAGGTCTAAAGTTTTCTCTTCTTTTGATTTGATTTACAAGATCCTTTCCATTAAAAACTCTTGGATCAAAAAGTAAAGAACGATTACCAAGTGCTCTTTGCCCTGCCTCACTTTTCCCTTGAAAGAGTGCAACAATATTCTGCTGAAGCAATAGATTTACTACATCTTCATAGGAAACTTTTTTTGTTTCTAATTCAGTTAAATCATAACTCTCTTCTTGATATCCAATATAAACATTTGAAAGTGGTTCAATTTTAGATTTGTCTGAAGTGTGATAATATGCTGCACCAATACTGATACCAGCATCAAAACAGATTGGATCAATATAAAGATTAATGTCTTTTAGATTCTTAAGGTAATGATAGTTTGCAACACAATTTAGTCCATAACCACCAGAAATGACTACATTTTTAACTCCAGTTTCCTCTGTATATTTTGAAATTAGGTTTGAGATATGTGTTTGAGTTTCTTTTTGAAGATTGTATGCTTCATCAACTCTTTCTTTCCATTCTTTAGTATTATATGGATATTGAAGTTTTTCTTTATGATTCTTGTATTGTGCAAGTCCCATAATTTTTCCTGCGCCATCAATCGCATTATATCCAAATAGTTCTGAATACTTACAAAACTTTTCACCAACACTTAGATTATTTTCATCAAGTGAAGAAATATATTTCCAAAAGTTATTATTCACTTTAACAGTTCTAAATTCTCTGGTTCTTTGATGTAGATGTACTTCTTTATTATCTTTGTTTAGATGATAGACAGATTCAATTTCTATCTCACCACTATTCAATATTGCACCAGATGCATCAACAGAAAAACAGATTGCTTCATCAAATCCAGAATTATAAAAACCAGAATATGCATGATATAAATGATGAACTTCTTCTTCTATGATAAGTTCTTGATAAGATATTTTTGATAGTTTTTCTTTTACTTTTTCTAAAGGATAAGTATAATTATCAAGAAAATGTTGAGTAATGATAACTTTATCAAAGAAAGTATCTTTTAAGTTATCTAATATACAATCAAAATTCAAGTCGTGTTTATTTCTGGAAAACCTTTCCTCCATTTGATAAGAAATAATCTTACCATCTTCTAAAATACAAATAGAAGCATCATGAGCTAATAATGGTATTGATAGTATTTTCATTGATAAGATATAATACTTTTTGGTGGAGCAAATACTAAGTTGCCGGATATAGAAATACGATAATCGTCACTTGTATAGAAAGGATAAACAACATGTTTCAATGCAGAAGGAAACATTATAATTGTTCCTTCATAAGATTTATCTACATTAATTTTATTTGAGGTAATTCTTCCCAAAAAATCAGTAAAAATAAATTCAAATAATGAATTCAGTGGAGCATTTGAATTCTTACAATTTGGTAAGGATAATTCTTCATTCAAATCATAAGGTATTGTAATCCACAAAACAAACGATAACTCTCCAGTATGATCGTGTATTGGATTATGCTCATACTTTTTTTGAAAATTAATCCATAAATCTTTGATTTTCCAATTTGGATAATGTTTATTTTCTTTAGAGTGCTTATGATACTCATTTGCAAGAGTAATTAAATCTTTCTCTAAAATTTCTTTACTCCTATCAGTTGAATATTCTTTCTCTAAATTTCCTGCCAACTCATTATTATATTTTAAAAACTGACTTTGATTTTCAAGTATAAATTTTGCCTCATTTTTAAGTTCTTTTAAAACATCATTTGATACTTTAGATTGAACATATGCAAGACGATTAAAATAAAATGGTTCAATAGTTTCCATTACTTATATTCAATAAATTTCTTATCTAATTTTTCAATAATATCAACATCGGGTTTATAGTTTTCTCTCCAGAATTCCATATTCATTTCCTTATACTTTTGAACAATTTCTGGTGGAAGAACATTTCTTGGTGGTTTATATTCTACTCTTCGTTTCACTGTATGCAAATCTTTAAGATTACATGCCTTATCAAAGTTTTCATTTGAGTACTCTACATTTTCAAAGTCATGAGAATAATAAGGTTTCTTCAGAAACTCATAGACACCTCTCATTGTTTTTTCTGGTTCTTTACACAAGTTCTCATATTCAACAAAGTGAATCATTTCTGGATTAAGTGCATAACCTTCTTGAAGCAATATCCAAGGATTTGCAACTATACCATCATTTTTATCCATCATACCATCACAACGAGCAAATACATTTTTAGTATGTTCTGTAAGTGTTTTGGTATGAAATGGATTCTTGGAAGAAATGACTTCAAAAGAATTCAAAATAGAAACAATGTCTCTTACAGGGCATAGAATTTTTGTATAAGGAAAGAGTGCCTTAAGAAAATTTGTTTTTTTCGTCCAACCTCTTGAACTATCAAAAATAACTGGTTTCTCTATGTGCTTATAATATCCTTCAAAAATTCCATATATTAGATTTTTTCTTTGGTCTTCTGTGACTGTAAGATTACTTTCAGCACCAGTCACAATATCAATTGAAGAACCAGTGAGTGCTTCTACTGGTGATGCAATATCAGCATAAAACTCTGGATTCTGCCTTAAAATAGCAGACAATAATGTAGAACCAGATCTTGGAAGTCCACTTATAAAATAATAAGATTTCATAAATCAAGATTGAGGATAATTAATACTACCTTTTGGAAGTGCAATCAAATTAAAAGAAATTGAAATTCTTTCTTCGTCGTGATTATTCGTTTCTACAGAATGTGAAATATAAGAAGGAAAGAGAATAATATTACCTTCTACTGGTTCAATACGAATACTTTCTCCAGTGAATTGATTTTTCTGTGAAGTCAAAGAACAACCTTTCCACATTTTATTGATTGCTGGATTTTGGATCACTAGTTTTCCACTTTCATCAGGTGCTGAAAGATAAAAAACACCAGAGAACACTTCACCATGAACATGTTCAGAATTCATACACTGACGACTATCATTAATATTCAACCATGCTTCTGTAAGTGCAATATCACAATCCACAAAATCAAGATCTGCAACGGCCTTAAATCCCATCTGACAGATATATTCAAAGAGTGGACGAAGTTCTTCTACTCCTTGAAGTGTACTTGGTGATTGATAACCAGCAATATTTGATAGTGGTGTTTCTTTTGTTGGATTTTGTTCTTTATATTCTTTGACTGTTGTGAGGAAGATTTCTTTATGTTCTTCAAACTCAGGATATTCTGATTGCCACAGTGGAACAGAATAAATTGGCATTAGATTCATAGTTTTTTCAGGCAAGTTTCTCATATTTTACCATATTTAAATTGTTTCTCAAAGTAATAGATTTTCTTACCATAGTAAGAATTAATGGACTAGGACACAAAATACAAGTCACAAAGTACAAAGTTCAATAAGTTACGCACCTGAAGGAACGGACAAGGTGAGAGTCCCCGTACGAGTGGGTGGTGACATAACCATTAGCGAAGCACACAGTGCACGCGAGTTGGGAAACCCAAGCCGTATTACTCCAGTATTTGGAGGGGGAGTACGAATCCCAATAAGTTCTACAAGTATATCCTGGATTCTGGAGTTGTCCAATTGAGGGAACAAACCATCCTGTACATCCTGATACCTGTTGTGCTACTGTGTTTGCATCTGCTCTTGCGTACCAATTTCTTGAGACTTGACTGTTACTTGGTGCTACGACCCAACGGACACCTGATGCCTTACAAATCAGATATCCACCTCCATATGGTTCGCCAAGTGCTGGTGAACCTGTAGCAAAATTATAAGTATTTATTACCGTATTACCAGTATTACTAGTATTTTCAAAAGCTCCAGCATCAACTACCACATAAACATCAGTATCAGCTGGTAAATCCGCACTAGGGATGATTGTCACAACTGATCCATTTGCGATGGTAACAGCTCCTGAAGTAACATCAATTGTTTCAATCACTGTACCAGTGGAACTTCCGTTTCTTAACGTAATGTTTCCAGATCCTTTTGAAACTAATTGATTAAAACCAATAACAATATTGGTACTTAAATCTAAATCTGTTGCACCATCTGAAGGGTTAAGGGTAAATGGAGTTGGTGGAAAATCAATTTCCGTAAATGTCCCAATACCAGCATTTACATTTGTGTCGTTGTCAATGATGGTAGTTCCTGAGATTTTAATTGCCATCTTCGTGTATCCACTCGGCCTTGACTTTTTCTATTTATTTGTTCTCCAAGTTTAATAAGTTACGCACCTGAAGGCACGGATACACTCAGTACCTGTCTTAGTGGTGTTGTTCGCACTACCATCACTATAGAAGCGCACAAGCCAAGCGTTGCTGCTACTGTCCTCTGTACTACTCCAGTAGCGATAAGAAGAGTACGAATCCCAAAAAGCTCTACAAGTATATCCTGGATTCTGGAGTTGTCCACAAGTGGGAACAAACCATCCTGTACATCCTGATACCTGTTGTGCTCTGGTGTTTGCATCATTTCTTGCGTACCAGTCTCTTGAGACTTCTGCACTTGATGGGGACACAACCCAACGGACACCTGATGCCTGACAAATCAGATATCCACCTTCATATGGAACACCAGGTGATAGATCTAGTGTAGTAAAATTATAAGTGTTAATTATTTCATTTGCGCTAAGACCTGTAAATGCTCCAGCATCAACTACCACATAAACATCAGTACTAACTGGAAGAGCACTTGTTGGATCTATTGTAACTTGTGCTCCAGAAATTGTCACTGATGTTGAAGTAACACCAATTGTTTCAATGATTGTTCCACTAGCACTTCCGTCTCTTAACGTAATGTTTCCAGATCCTTTGAAAACTAATTGATTAAAAGCAATAACAATATTGGCACTTAAATCTACATCTGTTGCACCATCTGAAGGGTTAAGGGTTAATGGAGTTGGTGGAACATCAAGTTCTGTAAATGTCCCAATACCAGCATTCATATTTCCACTATCATCAATGACAGCAGTTCCTGAAATTTTAATTGCCATCTTCGTGTATCCACTCGGCCTTTACTTTTTCTATTTATTTTTTCTCTAATCTCTCAACTTTATCTGACAATTCCTTCACAGCTTCAATCAGAACACCAATCAAACCATTATAATTAACTGACTTAGTTCCAGTGTCAGTTCTT
>Ga0208898_1002045_pt1 | contig 12681 bp, 25 predicted proteins | sample VirMetDEL_Mar_4_FD_184513 | JGI IMG/M metagenome (GOLD analysis project Ga0208898, IMG submission 184513) | Aqueous microbial communities from the Delaware River and Bay under freshwater to marine salinity gradient to study organic matter... | ecosystem: Environmental > Aquatic > Marine >...
CTGAGGCGGTGATTTCTTCGCTGGTCATCACGAATCAGGCTTCGTCTGATGTGACTGTCCGTATCGGTTTGGATGCGACGGAAGGCACGCCGGGGAGCAGCGAGTGGCTGGTGTATGACGCTGTGATCGCTGGTAATGACACGGTGGCTTTGACGCTGGGTGTGACGATGGATGCTTCTAAGTATCTTCGTATCTCGTCGTCTGCGAATACCTGTAACTTCACGGCGTTCTTGTCGGAGATTTCCTGATATGGCTATTAGTTCGTTCTCCCGTTCAGGGTTAGCGAGAGTCGTTGCCAATGGCCCCGCTGTCATTAGTGGTACAGCGACGGGCACTTACTCATCTGGTGGAAAGAACTACGCCTATTACACGTTCACGGGGAATGGCACATTGACCGTTAGCGCCGCTGGACTCGCGTCGGTTGTTTGCGTAGCAGGTGGCGGCGGCGGCGGCGACAACGGAGGCGGCGGCGGTGGAGGCGGGGGCTACGCCGCATATGACTACGACATCTACCTTGATGCTGCCACCTACACGGTAACCGTCGGCGCGGGTGGAAGTGGAGGTACGCCAGCGACTAGCGGCAACGATTCGCGGCTCGGTAGTCTTGTCGCCTTTGGCGGCGGCGCAGGTGGCCCATTTGGGAATCCCGGCCTACGAGGCGGTTCCGGTGGTGGCGGCGGCACGGGTTATGGAGGAGCCGGTTTGGCCGGTGGCGCTGGCATATCCGGTCAAGGGTTCGCAGGCGGCACAGGTAAGACATCCGCAGCCGTACCTTCAGATATTCGCGGTGCAGGTGGTGGTGGTGCGTCTGCCGTTGGCGTAGATGGCAGCAGCACGCCTAACGGCGGTGCGGGGCGCACGGACGATCTAACCGGATCATCCGTTGCACGCGCTGGCGGTGGCGGTGGCGGTAGTGGTACTGGGTTTACGGGCGGTAGCGGTACTGACGGAGGCGGGAACGGTGGAAATGGTGGAACGTCAGCCACAGCAGGAACAGCAAACACGGGCGGTGGCGGCGGTGCTGGGGGCAACCCTGCCACGGCTGGATTTGCTGGCGGTTCGGGTATCGTGATCGTTCGGGTTGAGGTGTAACGAATGACTATCAATAAACTTTCCACCATTCAAGGTTTCAACACTCCCGCTCGCGTTGGTGGAGCGACGATCACTACCGCTGCTACTGGTAACTACACCAGCGGTGATGTTACGTATGATTATTGGACGTTTACGGGGAATGGTTCGCTGGATGTTGTGACCGCTGGGTACGCCGATGTTCTTCTTGTTGGCGGTGGCGGCGGCGGTGGCGCTTCGTATGCTGGTGGCGGTGGCGCTGGGGCGCAAATTGAGTACGAATCTGTTTATTTGCGGAATGGATCTTTAACTGTAATCGTAGGCGCTGGCGGCGCAGGTGGTTCAGGCGGTAAAGGTGGAATCGGTAACTCATCGACTCTTGATAGTTTGATAGCAGTTGGAGGGGGTTCCGGTGGTAGGTCTAATGCAAGCGGTGGAGCCGGAGGTTCAGGTGGGGGTAGTGGTGGAGATGGAAATTTTAGTTTTGTAGGTGGAGAGTCTTTTCAATCGTTTGGTAATTCCGGTGGCAACAATTTCCCACAATCAGGAGTAGGTCCCGGTGGCGGGGGTGGTGGCGCTGGCGCGGCGGGAGCGAATGCTACATCCAGCGTTGCTGGAAATGGTGGAGCAGGCAGAGCAAACTCTTATACCGGAAGTAGCGTTACACGCAGCGGCGGTGGTGGTGGTTCTTCAATTATTGGAACGCAGGGAACTGGTGGCTCTGGTGGTGGGGGTAATGGTAACTACTCTGGTACTGGTGGGGCAGGAACTGTAAATACTGGCTCTGGTGGCGGCGCTGGTGGTACTGGCGGCGCTGGCGGTTCTGGTGTTGTGGTTGTTCGTGTTGCTCGCCCCGTGAGCGTTGCCGCTGGTGGAGCGGTCGTGTCGAACACAGCGACGGGTACTTACACTTCTGGTTCAGCGACGTATTCGTATTATTCGTTTACGGGTAATGGGACGTTGAATGTTCAGAGGGCTGGTTTCGCTGACATTCTCGTTGTTGGTGGTGGGGCTGGTGGTGGTGCTTATAACGGTGGCGGCGGTGGTGCAGGCGGTCACCTGTACGTTACTAAAGCCTATCTACCTGTCAATTCTTGGACAGTAACGGTCGGCGCCGGAGGCGCTAAAGGTGACCGGCAATCCTCAGAAGGTGACCCCGGAAGCAGCGGTGCGGCATCTCGGATCGGTTCCATCTATTACGGAATAGGCGGCGGCGGGGGCGGCAGTATCTCCTTCAATGCTGGCACGAGTTCCTATTACGGCACTAATGGGATGGCTGGCGGTTCTGGCGGTGGCTCAGGTCGTAACGACTCTGGTACAGCGGGAGTCGGCGGTGGTGGCACAGCGGGACAAGGTAATTCTGGACACGGTTCTAGTTCAGGTGGCGGCGGTGGCGGCGCTGGCGCTGCTTCTACTGGTGTCAATGGAGGCGCTGGCAAGGCAAATAGCATCACAGGAACCTCGGTAACTAGAGCAGGTGGCGGTGGGGCTAACGGGGGAACCGGAGGTTCTGGTGGAGGCGGCGCTGGCGGTGACACATCCGGCGCGGCGGGAACCGCTAACACCGGAGGCGGCGGCGGCTGCGGAAGCCCCGATGGGTACAACGGTGGCAGCGGCATTGTCATTGTAAGAATAAGAACAGCGTAAAGAAAGGTAAAAAATGGCTCACGTAGCACGCATAGACGAGGACGGCATCGTCCGAGAAGTGCATGTCCTGAACAACAGCGACCTGCCTGATGATGGTGCTTTCACTCCTGAGGTGGAGGCGGCAGCGAACGCTTTCCAGCACTCGCTCGGTCTGGATGGTGTGTGGAAACTTACGTCGTACAACGGTAACTTCCGTGGAGTGTATGCGGGTATCGGTTACAAGTACGACGATGTTATGGATGCGTTCATCGCACCGGAAGCGGTGGAGGAACCCGTTGCTGAATAAGTTGATGTCCCGTGAGGGACGTAAGTGGCTGTACGGGATCGCCTTGACGGTGGTTCCGCTGCTGGTTGCTTACGGTGTGCTGACTGAGGATGCGGCTCCGCTGTGGATCGCTCTCATCGGTTCGTTCCTCGCACCCACCTTGGCCCTTACCCACCTGTCCCCTGTGGAATCTGGTGATGTTCCTGAGGATTTGTAATGTCTCCGTGGGAAATCGCTATCACAGTTGGCGCTGTAACAGGCGCGTTCCTTATAGTGGTTGGAGCGTTATACAAGTTGTATAAAGTCGCTAAAAGAATTGACGATGCCCTCGGATTGGATAGTGAGGGTCGCACTATTAACGACAGGCTTGGTCGTATTGAGCATCAGTTGTTCCCTAATGGTGGGTCGTCGCTGACGGACAAGATCAATCAGATTGCGTTTGAGCAGAAGGCGATGAAGGGCGAGTTGGATGCCGTGAAGGGGATCATTGGAACGATGTGGCAGGAGAAGATATGAGTTTTCCTCGGAGGTTGAAGAAGACTCTGAGAGAGAACATTCCCGGGGGGAAGGTTAAGTATTTCCGGGGGTGGAAGAAGAACTACACGGGTCCTTGGCTTGGAGCCAACAAACTGCCTGTTGCTTTGATGCTTCATCACACGGCGGGGGCAGCAACAGAATCGACTAGCCCGAAGGCTGCTGGTAATCAGACGGGCGCGAATAGTGGGATTGTGAACTTTGTTCAGAATCATTACCGGGTTCCTGCCGCCAACTTTACGCTGGATCGTGATGGAACTGTGTACGTTCATGCAGCGAATCCCATATGGCACGCCGGGGTTGGTTCGTTCAAGGGTAAGAAGCCGTGGGACATCTTGGGCTGTAAGGACAATCAGGGTAATCGCTACATGATGGGTGTGGAGATTGTTTCTAAGGGGAAGAAGAAGGATTTCACTAAGGCTCAGAAGGAAGCGTTGAAGGGGTTGCAGGAGGCCGTTGGGGAGGCCGCTCTCTGGCCCGTTCAGAAGCGCCGTGCGAAGGTTCGCCGCCCTAGGCACAAGGATTGGACTCAGCGGAAGATCGACATTATCTACGACCATCCCGAAATTGATGAGTGGATGAAGTAGATTAGGGGCTAATGCCCCAACAGTCACGGGAGTCACATGAGTCTGTCTAAACGGATCGCTGAATACAAGCCGCCCAAGATTGGTGGCGAGTGCCGTACCTGCACCCTGCTAGCAGATTTGCCTAAGGGTGAGCGGGATGCTTTACAGCAGGCCCTTGATGATCCTCGTATCAGCAACGCTGGCCTGTCCAGAATCCTCAAGGCTGAGGGTTACCAGATCGCTGATAGCACGGTACGTCGTCACCGTAAGGGCGAGTGTAAGTCGTCGTGAGTATCAAGAAGCGGGTCACCGAGGAGGGCTTGCAGCAGCAAGCAGAGATTGATGATCTGCGTACTGCTCTTGTCCGTACCCAGCGTGATCTGCTGAAAGCCAAGGGCCGGGTCGAGCATCTGGTCGAGGCGGTCATAGAGGCCTCTAGGGACGCTGTTTTGGCGAACCCTATAAATACCTCTAAGGCTAAGAAAGATGCCCGGAAAATGGCTCCTGAGGCCGCTCTGTGGCATCTGACGGACTGGCAAGGGGCCAAGGTCACGCCTTCCTACAACTCTCAGGTCATGCACCAGCGAGTCCACAGGTTCGTAGACAAAGCCATAGAGATCACAGAGATACAACGCAAGGACCACCCGGTACGGGACTGCTGGATCGTTCTCGGTGGCGACATGATCGAGGGCCTGTTCAACTTCCCAACCCAGCCATTCGAGATCGACGCGACCCTGTTCGAGCAGTTCGTCACCGTCAGCAACCTGCTAGTCGAGGTGGTACACCGGGCGCTAGGTGTGTACGAGAACGTCACCGTCATCGCTGAGTGGGGCAACCACGGCAGAATCGGAAGCAAGCGGGACGCTGTACCTCGGAGCGATAACGCTGACCGCATGACTTACGAGTTGGCCCGTCAAATTCTCCTATCGAGCGGTGTTAAAAACCTGACTTGGGAGGACTCAGGTGAGGACATCCAGCGGGTAGAGATTGGGAACTATCGGGCGCTCGCCATCCACGGTGATGAGATAGGCCGCACCGGGTACGCCTCCCCAACTACGATTGTGAACCATGTGAACCGCTGGCGCTCTGGCTCCTATCCTTGGGGGTTCAGGGACGTTTATGTGGGGCACTATCACACTCACTACCAGTATTCGCTGGCTGACGGAGCGGGAGCGGTGTATGGCACGGGAAGCACGGAGTCGGATAACAGGTACGCCTCGGTCGGGCTGGCTTCGTCGGCGGTCCCAAGCCAAAGGCTGCACTTCATCAACCCCACCAAAGGCAGAGTCACCTCGCAGTATCAGGTCTGGCTCGATGACTGATCCAACTGTCGCTGTTGATGCGATACGCATGGTGGACGAGGACCGCTACGCGCAGTACGGCGACCCGAAACAAAACCTTAAGCGGATCGCTGACATGTGGAGCGGCTACCTAGAGCATCCTGTTACCCCTGAGGATGTGGCGATGATGATGGTCATGGTGAAGATCAGTCGCTCGAAGAACCGTTACAGCCGGGACAACGCTGTGGATGGTGTGGCTTACCTGCTGATCCACGACGCGATGGCGAGGTACGAGCATGGCAAGTAATCGCAGTCTGATAGCGAAACTGCAATACGGTGACCTAAGAGTGGAACTCACCGCTGAGGGGGCCTCGTGGAACCCGGATGTCGCTGACGATCTCATCAAGCGAGTGACTGTGCTGTGGAGGGAAGCCCTCGACGCGATGCTTGAGTCGAACACTTGGCTGGCCTACGACTCGGACAGCGATGATGACTGATGAGGAACCTCTCGTCTATTGCGACAGGTGCAAAGGCCCGGGCGGTGTCGCTTACCGTGGCTGGCAGTTGTTGTGCCGCGAGTGTGCGGCGGTAGAGGAGTCGGAGTTCTTCGATTAGCCGACGAACTCGTGGCAGCCGCACTTGCATTGACCGCCCTTGTGCTTGTGCTGGCAAGCAACGCAATTAGCCGCTGGCTCAACAATTGGCACAGTCTCTAGCACGACTGGCGGTGTGGGTGGCGGTGCTGTTGGCATGGCGCAGTCGTCGTCGCTCCATGTGCGCTCTACCGCGTGGTCCCCGGTGTGTCCTGCTGGCATGTCGCAGCGTGTCCCGTCCCGGTGGAACGCCCAGCATTGGCGAACAGCGTCAGTCATGGTGTCTCCTGTCTACTAAGTAGACAAACCGTGGCCCGGGGAACAAGGGATGGAACCCGGGCCACGGCCCTCCGCTCAACCGCACGGGGGGACGGGAGCGAAGGAGTCATTGTCTACTTCCGTACCTTCCGAATATCCATACGGGAGTATCCGGCCTTCTCGAAAGACTCTACCGTGGTTGGCTGTACTTCTACCCACCTGACTTGGTATGTCCCTGTCGAGCCGTTCACGCCATGCAGCATGGCTTGTGCTTCCTTCTTCATCTTCTCAGCCTGCTTGGACAGGTCCCTAGCCTCGACGTACATATCGACTGCCGACAGTAGTTCCTGATCCTCGATGAACTCGCTGCCCTGTTCGATGTTCAGTTCGCCACGGCAGGCTGTGAAGTGTGAGCAGATGCGCTCGCACACAGGGGAGGGGATGTCACGGCTAGCGTCCTCCCCGTTCTTGACCGCGTAGATAACGTCCTGAATCCACGAGTCGATCTCATTGGTTAGGGTCGGGTCCATTTCCTCGACCAGCACCATCGGTTCGCTCTCCTTGCCAGAACGGTCGAAGTAGATGTTGCCCACGAGGACAGGCTTGCTGTCGTCCAGAATCCCACCTTGGATGAGGCCCATTGCGTACAGGTGTCGCTGGTACTTGTGCTGCTGGCTCGTGCCGGATCGCTTGATCCACTCGAACCCATCCACGGTCTTGATGTCGAGGACAGCGTTAGAGGATTCAACAACGATGTCGGGGTGACCGCTGATCTCTGCCCCGGAGGGGAGGGTGGCGGTGACACGGATGTTGTCGATGCTGCCGCACAGCCAGTCAGGGTGCGCCTTCTTGACTGCTGCCTCGATGTAGTTGTGGAGCGCAGTCCCTACGGCAGCGGCCCACTTGGGAACCTCATCTGTCTGTGGGATTTCTCTGACCATGAGTGCTGCCTTCTGTCGGCAGAATCCGATGTCGCTTGGCCCGAGTATGCCCTCAGCGGATTGGATGGAACGTGGCGCTCGATCCATGAAGTCCTTGAGCGCGGTGGATACGAGATCGCGTATCTTGTCTGATCGGTCAGTCATTGTTTTTCCCCTTGTTCTTGTCTACTTAGTAGACGCTTCTGCGTCGTCGTGGTCGAGTGTCTTGACTACGACATCCCTCAGGCTGCCGTTGTTATACAGCGAGAGGCCGAACTGTGTGCCGAGGTTGATCGCTGCTCGCTTGAGTGCGTCGGATTCGGCGGTCTTGATTGCCATGTCGTGCGCCTCGCCACGTTGGGGCAGGGTCGCTGATCCGACAGCGGATTCTGTGTAGGTCGTGCCGTAGGCAGGGAACGACAGGCAGAGCGTGACCTTGTAGCCGACGTTCCATTGGCTTTTCTCGTTTTTGTCCTCGAACACCAGTACAGATTCCTGTACGTCTGCTGACCAGTTGAGGAACCCGAAGATACGGATGAGGTGTGCCTTGACATCCCATGCCTCAAGGTACGACAGGGATCGTCCTGCCTGTGACCGCTTGGCTACCCGTGATTCGTTGAGTGGCTTGAGCAACTGCTCGTACTGCTGAGAATTCATTATGTCTCCCATCCCTAAGTGTTTCTCCAACTTTACACGATAGACTGTTCTTATGTCAATGACCTACACGATGCTCGAAGATCAACTGCTCATGCTGATTGAATCAGCCACCTCTGACAGCGACCCCCTCATTAGGCTCCGCAACTTTCGCAGACTCAAGAGCGAAGCAATCAAAAGACTCAGAGCGGCGGAACGGAAAGCCGCTTACGACGCACGCATGGCCTTCTCGTTCTCTGACATTGAGGAAGTGGTCGGTATCGGTAGGAAGGAACTCGACTACCTCGTGAGTGTCTACTTAGTAGACAACCCTGAGAAGCCAGCCCCGAAGAAGCGACAGCGCGCCGATCTCAGCAACTACATAGACCTGAGCGGGGAGTAGTGACTTCCCCTTCACCTACTCCCCGCCCAAGTTGTCGGGAGACTTCACCATCGTATACGTCCCGTCCTCATTGAGCATCACCCATCCGTTGTATTTCTTGAAGGGAACCTTTGATGGGTCTAATGCCTGAGGCACAAGCCACCCGTTCTCACGGGCACGCTCACGTTCCGACTCGATCTTGCTATGGCAATGAGGGTGAACCCATATCCCATTCGCTGCCGACCCAACCACCGGGTCTTTACTGCCACCCATCCCACGAGGACGACGATGGTGTATCTGGTGGTAGAGGGCGAGCGATCCGCATATCTCGCACCGATCCTTGGCTCTGCTCTGGATTACTTTCCTGACATCATCGGTGAATTTCACTTACGCCTGTCCTGTATCCCTTGCCATATGGCCCCGATAAACCCAACGACTAGAGCGAGTATGCCCCCGATCACTCCAACGGTGACCATCCATTTGATGATGAACTCAGTCATCTGTATCCCGCTTCTTTGAGGAGTTGCACCAGCATCCAGAGTGGGAGAGTGGCGTACTGCTGGTCTGCTGACGCGACCCCGATTTTCTTGTGGACGACCACGCCAAGTCCTCCACCATTTGCAGTTCGCTCTCGCTCCAATTCACCCATCCACCCAGCGAGGTCCATGCGCCTGTGGTTCTTGCACTCGAAGGTGAAGTTCCCGAGTACCGGGTGGCTGACTCCGTGTACGTCACCCCGATCATCTGCCCAACCTGCGCGTGTCCTCTCCGCATTAAATCCAGCATCGTTGAGCGCATCCACGATAAGGCGTTCATACGCTGATCCTTTCTGCTTGGCAGGGTTGCTCACCAGTAGCGCCCACACTCTGCATCACGACACCGGAACAGGTAGCGATTGGTTCGCGTGTGCAACCAGCATCCACAGTACGGGCAAGGAACATCTTCGTTCCGCTGAATGTAGTTTGGTTTGTAGTCGCTGATGTTTAGAACACCATCCATTAGAAACACCTGATCCCGTCGTGATACCAATGCTTTGCGCCCTTCCCATGTCTCCATGCGGTGAAGAACGCCCTGTCCTGATAGTAGCGGCTCCACTTGTTGATGGGCTTATTTCGCAGAGATTTGATCTCTGGCTTGTTGCCGCCTTCATTGAGCATCATCCACACCAGCCCGTCCCTCCATTGGGAATCGAGGAATTGGTACGCGCCTGCGGCGCTGCTGCTGCTGTTGGTTGCTCGATAGTTGTAGCGGGACTCACGGCGCATGATGCACTTGCGCTCATCTTCCCACTTCTCGTCGTACCACTTCCCCTCGTAGAGCGAGGGTGCGTAGCCCTTGGTTGAGGAGGCTAGTTGCTCGACTTTGTTTAGCCCATCTGTCGGGGCGTGTAGAGCGGCGGTCATTACTAATGCTTCCAGCATCGCTGTTCCTTCGGTTACAGGTGATGCCCACAGTTCGGGCACTCCTTTGGCTTCCGGCCTTGGCTATCTGTCTCTCTGCCGTTGATGTAGTTATTCGCCACATAGATGCGGCACTTATCCCTTTTGGAAATAAGCCGTGCAATTCTACCGTCTTTGTGCAGGACGCTCAGCGCCCCGCTAGCGGTCCCGTGATGCCAGCCCATGTAGTCAGCGAGTTCTTTCCATGTCATGCCGTCCTCGCCACGAGACATGAGAGCGCGGATTGTTTCTCGCTGACGCTTGCTAGTTTCACCCGTGGTATCAGAAGTGGTAGCACGTTCACGGCTTGTGTCTGTCCCTGACCATCCACTAGAACCGTTATACGGCAGGCTTACGCTTGCGTCTTTTTCGTTCTGGCTCATCAGGGACAATAGATCGTGTTCTTGCGGATTCTGCTTCGTCTGCATATCGAGTCTCCCTTTTCGTATCGCAGTCACATTTGCACCACCAGAGGTTTCCGTAGTGGGTGATGTACGGCTTGCACTTGTCGTGTAGGTCATCGCAGCACCACCCGCAGCGGCTACTCACCTAACTTCCAACGCTCGTAAGCCGCGTCAGCCTCCATGTCCTCGTAGTATTGGCGTTCTTCCTCGCAGTCGTCGCAGTAACCGCGAACGTCATGGTCGCAAGGATCGGGCGGGTCGAGCGGTGGTTCGATTGATCGGTACATTTTGTCTCCCGTTCTGTCTACTTAGTAGACGCTAGTTGTCGTACTTGTCTGCGTAAAGCGCATCCCATTCGTCTGCGTAGATCGGATTCCACGGCATCACCGATCCCTGCTTGACCGCTACGGGGAACTCGCGGTCTGTAGCACGGTCACCACGCCACGCGCCAAGTCGCATGAGTCTGCCGCCATTAGTGGTGCGTAGCGGCTGCATCCCGTACCCAAAGTCAGGCCAACGCAGCCAGTAGGACGAGCCTTCTGGTCGCATGTTGTTTCGGTCGTTCATGTGTCCGTGGCCTGCGTGATGTTCCACGATGACGCTGCACTCGACCTCTTGCCTGATTCTGTCTACGACAGATTGGATCGCTCGGACAGAGCGGTGCGCTTCATCCGATACGTCGGTCAGTTTGTATGCCGTGCCCATGTAGAGAACGTCGGGGTTGTAATGCACAACTCGCCGGATGATCTCAGCCCTGTCCTTCGATGCCATTAGGTCGATGACTCGACGCTTGAGTGAGCGCCATTCTGGTACGACATCTGGTGCGATGTCCCGTAGTGCCGGAACAATCTTGTCGAGGTTGTTCTTCGCTTGGAACTCATTGTTCTCAACGTCGATGAACAGCACCCGTGATGGATTGGTGCGTTCGAGGGTGAACGTGTCCACTCCGAACGCTGCACCTGTGAGCATCTGGTAGACGAATACGCTCTTGCCTCCACCTTCTGACCCGGTGAGGACAAGTCGCTCGTTCTTCTTGAGCATCTTCGGAACGGTGAAGTCCTCGGGCTTCGGATCGAGCGACATGATTTCTTCCAGCGTCCACGCATCATCGTTGTTGTCGGCAGGCTTAGGCATTGCTGCCAGCCCATTGAGAACTAACTCGGTCACCTCATACGGTTCATGCCCACGCTCGACGTTCTGCAACCCCGTAGTGAACAACTTGGTCAGGTAACGCTTGGTTGCTACTGACCTGACTTTCTCCCCGTAGTAACCCGCTGTCCCCGTGAACCCCGATGTCATGGTGTTCATTGCGTACATGAAGAACTCTTTGCCGCGTTTCTGTGCCTCGTCCTGAGCGAACTGCTGCAATGAGCCGGGTGCTTCGATCATTCCACGGTGCAGGATTTCTGCTAGGTCTTGCCTGTATCCGGGATCAAAATCCTCGATGCTGACGATGCTGAAAAGTTTGTCTGCTTCTCCCCACATCGCTGCATAGAGCGCCCCGTCTTGCCATTCGATTTCGTTCATTCCATCCCCCACATGAGTTCTAGGCGTTCGGCAGCATCAACGAGTGCCTGCCGATACACCTTCTTGGCTTGTCCCTTGAGAATTGTGGATTCTTCTGTCTCGTCGATCATTACGTCAAGTTCTCGTATCGTGTCAGAAACGACCGCGCTAGCGATCCTGTCGAACATGGGTGAATGGAACTTCTGGCTGACGATGAGTTTTTCCCCATTGCTAGCGACGTTCGCTGCCCCATCAACAATCGCATCAGGGAACAGGGAAACTATCTGATCTACGAGCATTTGCCGTCCCTGATCTTCACCCATCTCAGGATCAACGATCAGTTGTAGTACATGGTTGGTTGGCATGGTTCTCCTATCGCATTAGCATGTTCATCGCTGAACAGTTGTGTGGCTTGTCTACTTTGTAGACGCGCTTGCAGTACGGGCATTGCACCCTATGGGGATTATTTGATGGTTCTTGATGGTTACTAGGGGACGGATTTGGGGAGGTTGGTGTCTCCACTTGGGGACCCTCCCCGTCAGACTTGGGGACCCCAAGTGAGTTGGGGACCAGCAGTTTGTACCTATGAGAGTCCCCTTGCCGTGTCGATTGCTGAACGATCTCTAAGTATCCATCAGCGATCATCTGTTTCACGGTCACACGGACATGCTCGACCGAGCATCCGGCGCGTTTAGCGATAGTTGCCTGACTAGGCCAGCAGATACCTTGATCGTTGGCGTGGTCAGCGAGAACAGCATGTACCAGTCGGGCTTTGCCCTCATATGGTGAGTGGTCGAACACCCACGACATGATTTTGATACTCATTGCACTCCATCCGTTGATAGGAGGAGCGGCCTATGCAATACTTTGTATCGCACAGATCGTTCCTGTGCCTGCCCCCGGAGGTTCCGCTGACCTGCCGGGGGCGATCATTTTACTCCCTAAAGCGCCCCATGACTAGCGAGAATCGCACGAGCCTTCTCGATCTCTGCCTGACGCTTGCGCTCACCCGTTAGACGCTTGCGAACGGTAATGCCCCGCTCCTCGTACACCTGTTCGAGCAACTTATGAAACTCCTCAGCGTGCATGGAACGCAAACGCTTAGTCGCTTCCGCATACGCGGCGCGCATATCTTTCTGATGTTCTGTCTCTGACATGTTCTCTCCTACCTACCTGTCGTGGTGAG
>Ga0208898_1002046_pt1 | contig 12670 bp, 18 predicted proteins | sample VirMetDEL_Mar_4_FD_184513 | JGI IMG/M metagenome (GOLD analysis project Ga0208898, IMG submission 184513) | Aqueous microbial communities from the Delaware River and Bay under freshwater to marine salinity gradient to study organic matter... | ecosystem: Environmental > Aquatic > Marine >...
GCAGGAGATGTGTTCTCTTTTAATCTTCCAGAAGATGGAATTTTATTTAAAGGTTTTATGACTGTAAATGCAATATCAGGTTTAACAGCAGCGACAATATTGTTAGACAAATAGGAGTTTAAATGGCAACTTCTGGAACAACAACTTTTGAATCAAGTTTTTATATTGATGATATAATTACTGAAGCCTATGAACGTATAGGTCGATTTGATTATTCAGGTAATGATATAAAAACTGCTAGACGTTCTTTAAACATAATGTTTCAAGAATGGGCAAATAGAGGTTTGCATTATTGGCAAGTAAAAAATAATTCTATTACATTAGTTGATGGTCAAGCAGAATATGTAATGTATAGATCAACAGCTGATGGCACTTCAAGTCCAAATTCAGTTTATGGTGTTGATGATATTTTAGAAGCAAGCTATAGAAATGCTTCAAGTGTTGATACACCACTTACAAAAATTAATAGATCAGAGTATCAAGCATTTTCAAATAAAACATCTACAGGTGTTCCATCACAATATTTTGTACAAAGATTTATTGATAGAGTAACTATTACTTTATATTTAACTCCCGGAAGCACAGAAGCCGGAAATTTTCTAAACTATTATTATGTTAGCAGGATTCAGGATGCCGGGGCCTACACTAACGAAGCAGATGTACCTTACAGATTTGTACCTTGTATGGTTGCAGGACTTTCATATTATTTATCAATAAAATTTAAACCAGAATTAGTACAACAAATGAAAATGCTTTATGAAGATGAATTCAAAAGAGCATTAGAAGAAGATGGTTCTTCATCTAGTTCTTTTATAACCCCAAAAAATTATTACCCAAATGTCTAGATCAAATGGAAAATTTGCACAGTTTATTTCAGATAGAAGTGGTCAAGCCTTTCCATATAAAGAAATGGTTATTGAATGGAATGGAGCAAGAGTTCATACATCTGAGTTTGAACCAAAACATCCACAGTTAGAACCAAAACCACATACTGCTGATCCACAAGGTTTATTAAACGCTAGACCACAAACTTTTACAGTTGCTTCAGGAGATGGTGGATTTATGACAGTTGATTTAACTTTACCGGGAGACTTTGCATTTCAATCAAACAATGGTATGATACCTGATAATGGATCTATAGTTAATAGTAAAAGGCAAGGTAAAATTAGTTTAGGAAGTGTAACGGTAATAACATAATGACATACGCAGAATTAGTACAAAAAATTAGAGATTACACAGAAGTTGATAGTAATGTTTTAACATCTACTATTGTTGATGGATTGATATCTGATGCAGAATTTAGAATTTTAAGAGATGTAGATTCTGATAACAATAGAAGATATGCAACAGCTAATTTAGTAGCTGGTCAAAGATTTATTGATACACCCGATAATTTATTAGTGGTTCGATCTGCACAAATCGTAAATGGTGGATCAGGTGGTACTAGAAATTTCTTAGAATATAGAGATACAAGTTTTATGTCAGAATATAATTCAACAGGAGCTACTGGAGAGCCAAAATACTACAGTATGTGGGACCAAGATACAATCGTTTTGGCACCTACGCCAGGTTCAAGTTATGAAATTCAATTAAATTATATCTTGAAAGATCCGGGATTATCGAGTACAAATACTACTACATATTTAAGTCAAAATTTTCCCAATGGCTTATTATATGCATGCTTAGTTGAAGCATTTAGTTTTCTAAAAGGGCCAAATGATCTCTTGCAATTATACGAAGGAAAGTATAAACAAGTGGTTGAAGGCTTCTCTATAGAACAAATGGGAAGACGAAGACGAGATGAATATCAATCAGGTGTTCCTCGAGTCGGCGGAAAATAATAATAAGGAGATAAACTATGGCTATAACACAGGCACTTGCAAATTCTTTTAAAAAAGAATTATTGGAAGCTGATCATGACTTCACGCAAACGACTGGTGACAAGTTTAAAATCGCTCTTTATACTTCTTCAGCTACTCTAAACTCAGCAACTACTTCTTACACAACTGGTAATGAAGTTGGAGCATCTGGTCAATACAGCGCAGGTGGTGGAGCATTAGTTAATAACGGTACAGCAATTGGATCTGGAACAGGTGCAGGTGTTGCATACGTTGACTTTGCTGACAGATCATTCACTGGTGTGACTTTGACTGCTAGAGGAGCTTTAATCTATAACACTTCAGCAACTGTAGCGAATGCAGCTGTTGCAGCTTTAGATTTTGGAAGTGATAAAACAGCGACTTCAGGAACTTTCACAATTCAGTTTCCAGCAGCAACAACTTCAGCAGCGATTCTAAGAATTTCTGGTTAATAGCATAGGAGGTAACTTCCTATGGCAACTTGGGGATCTCAGACTTGGGGTTATGAAAATTGGGGAACGTTAGGAGATCAAATCGTTTCTCTAACTGGGGTTTCTGCGTCTGCAAATTTAGGTGAAGAAACAGTTGCCGGAGAAATTAATCTTGGCTATGGTAGAGATACTTGGGGCTCACTTGGCTGGGGTATTGCAGGAACTTTACAAGTATCTGGAATTTCTTTTTCTGCAAATCTAGGTTCTCCATTAATTGATACAGAAGTAAATATAGGTTGGGGATCAGATACCTGGGGCACTGAAACTTGGGGTATATCAGGTTTAAATGTTGACTTAACAGGAATTTCTTTTTCTTCAAATTTAGGAAGTGTTACAACAACTGCTAACGCAGATATAATACCGACCGGCGAAGAAATTACTGGTACTACAGGAACTGTAGAAGCTTTTGCATCTTTCATACAAGAAGTTGATGGCATCCCAATGACCATGACTTTAAGTTTTGATCCTGAAATTGTTACACCTCTTGGTCAAGAATTAACATCATCATTAGGTACAGCTACATTAGATGCAAATACTATTGCAGAAGTATCTACAACTGTACCATCTTATTACGGTTCAGCAACATGGGGCTTTGGTGCTTGGGGCAATGAACCTGTAGAAACATTAGCTATGAATTCAGATGAAGGAACCGTGGATCCTTCTCCTGATGCAACGGTTACTGGTATTGGATTTAATGCTTCTTTAGCTGTAGGTACAGTTATTATTGGAGAGGCTAATGTAACAGTTACTGGAACAGGTTTTGCAGCAGGTCTTGGAATAGGTACATTAGATGCCGTTTCTTTGATAGATGTTACTGGAATAGCTATGTCAGCTAGTGTTGGAAGCATTACAGCTAAAGGATTTGCTAATGTAACTTTAACAGGTTTTGGCTTGACAATGGCTGAAGGAACGAATAGAACTCTAATATGGAACCAAGTAAATACAGGTACAGCGCCTACTTGGACAGAAGTTGACACCGCTGCTTAAAAATTATAGATTGACATTATTCGTCAAAATTTATAAAAATAGATTAATTGGAGAATTTAAAATATGGCAAACTCAACATCAGCTAATTTAAAATTAACTGTACAAGCAACTGGTGAAAACTCAGGAACTTGGGGACAGATTACAAATACAAACTTATTAATTCTTGAACAAGCTATTGGTGGTTATGATGCGTTCAACGTAACTAATGTTAGTAGAGCTTTAACTTTTACAAATGGTGCATTATCAAATGGTAAGAACGAAGTTATTAAATTAACTGGTACACTTGAAGCAAACGTAAACGTTACTATTCCAGATTCAGTTGAAAAAACTTACATCATTCATGATGGTTGTGACCATGCAGGTTTCACTTTAACTTTCAAAACTAGTTCAGGTACAGGTGTTGATTTATGTGAAGGTCATAAATATGTTTTATATTCAGATGGTACTAATATTGAAAAAGCTTCTGAAGAAAGAGTATGGAGAGCAGTTTCAGCAGCTGAAACAGTTCAAACAGGTGCTCAACTTTTAGTAAATACAAATGGTGGAGCAGTTACAATTACACTTCCTGCCTCTCCAAGTATAGGTGATGAAGTTTCATTTATGGACCAAGGATATGATTTTAATACAAATGCATTGACTGTTGGAAGAAACGGATCTAATATAGCAAACAGTGCAGCTGACCTAGTTGTTAATACACAAGGTGCTGGTTTCAGTTTAGTATATTCTGGAGACGCTACAACAGGTTGGACTTATAGGGAGAAATAGAATATGGCAAATTACGAAGCAACTAAATACGATTTTGACGGAGCTAACCTTACAGGTATTGAAGGTATTCCAACAGCAACAATTGTACCGTGGTCAGATTCTTCTATACCAAGTGGATTTTTAGAATGTAATGGCTCTGCAGTTTCAAGAACAACATATGCAGATTTATTTGCTATCGTTGGTACAACCTATGGATCGGGTAATGGTTCAACAACTTTCAATGTACCAGACTTACAAGATAATGTAGCGGTTTCAAAATCTAATAACAAAACTTTAGGTTCAACTGGTGGAGCAAATACTGTATCTTCAACTGGAAACGTTGGTGGATCTACGGCTAATGCGACTTTAACAACAGCACAACTGGCACAACACAGACACGACATTGAACTAAGAGACCCTGGGGGAAGTTACCCTCTTGGAATTTCTGCAGGATATCACACTGGTGGAATGCAATCACCAACTTTTTACGAAGGTTCATCAACAGGTCATGCTCACAACATGAGTGCGAATTTTACTGGTGATGCAACTTCAGTATTGCAACCTTATTTAACAGTAGTTTATATTATTAAAACTTAGGAGAAAAAATGGCAAGTAAAGGAAACTGGACAGTAGTATTTGATGACAAAGTCATCATTAAACAAACTGGTAATGATGTAGGACCTCAAATAATTAATGACGATACTTTTTGGAATCAATCTAAATTTTCAAACATTTGGGCAATTCAATATGGAGCATCTAATACTTCAGATGAAGTAGAATATAGAGATGACACTCCTCATTCATCATATGTTGATGCAAACTTAGGTGATTTTCAAACTTTTATAGATAAATGGGACGATGCTAAATTAGCAGAATTACAAGCTGCTTGGGATGCAGATCCAAGACCTGAATCTGAAAAAGGTGCAAGACCTACTTCTTACTCTTCATAATCAGTTATAAATAAAGTAGCTGTATATCTTCTTAAATTAGGTTGGTTATTTGCGTGAGCAGAATGTATCCAATCTGATGGAAATAAAATAGCTCTATTTTCTCTAAAACCAACATGAATATCTAATTCAAAATTATTTTCATCTCCGTAGTAAAAAACTGTTCCATTAGTATTAGCAGCTGGTCCTTTTAACATCATTAAAATATTTATTTTTGCACCAATTGTAGTATCTGTATGAGGTATAAATTTTTCTAAATTTCTTATGTCTACACCGCTATCTTCATGTGTTTCTTTAATTTTTATTTTAAATTTTTTTTCTGATTGATTAATGAACGTTTTTAATAAACCCGGATCATCTTTTAACATAAACCTCATTCCATAGTAATAATCTTTACTTTTTATTTTACCTTCATTTAAATATCTAGGTTCGTAATATAGTGAACCTGTAATATGATTTTTTACATTTTGAAATAAAATATCTTCAAAAAAATTATCTATAATTTTAATCATATTTTTATGTGGGTTTTAAAGTCATCCAAGAAGTTAGTATATATTTTTCACCTGATAAAGGTGGATTACCTCTATGTAAATAAGGAAATGCAGCAGGCCAAATAACTATTCTGCCAGTTTTAGGTTTTACTCTTTTTGAAAAATGTAAAAATTCAGTTTCCCCTCCTTCTTTCACATCGTTTAAATAGATTGTATATACAAAAGCTCTAGCTTCCATTTCAAAACCTTTGTTATGTTCTATATGCCAAACATGATATCCTTCGGTAGGTAATGTTTTCTGTAATTTTAAACTAGAAAAATGAAATTGAATACTATCATAAGCATCTTGTGCTCCTGTGTTTTTCACATAATGTTTCCAAGCTATTTCAAAATTTAAAATCATAGGTTTTAATTCACTCCACCAAATTTCTAAATTATTGCCATTTGCAAAAAATTGTTTATCTTTTTTTTGTAAAATAGAAGCATTTTCAAAATCCATTCTATTTAGTGTATGGTGAAATTTATTTTGTGTTTCAAAAAGTTTTATCGCTTTATTACATTCTTCTTTAGTAATGTAATTATCATATACTCCAATAAAATTATCTATGTTATTTTTTTTATTTATCATTTTTTATTTCATAAACATTTGCACAGAAATTCTTGGTATAACTGGGCTTAAAATAGGATTCACTTTGTGTTCAATAGGAGGTTTTACTATAACCAAAGAATTACCAACAACAGGTATAAACCCATGATTTTTATTGTAAGTAAACATAAACTCTCCTCCCCAATGTGAATTCCATTTGTGATTTATATAATAACTAGCTCCATATTTCCAGCCGCTGTCGAGATGCCAACTTATACCAGTTTCTTTTTTCATATAATGGATTGTACTTGTTATTTTTTCTACATCTTCTATTTTAAAATAAATATTATGTTTAATTAATGTTTTCAATATTTCAAATGGTTTATAGTTATCTATACCAATTCGTAAAGGAGGTATATTATTTCCTATTATGTTTTTATCCCATTTTCCTTCTACACTATGTAAATTTAATTTTTTCCTTTCTTTAAAAATTGCATTATGTATACTTTTATAAGTTTTATGATCTAAAAAATTATTTATCCACCACATTTTACCTGGTATTGAATACATTAACTTCATGATTTTAAAAAACAATTTATACAGTACCTAACACCTTTAGTTACAGGTTCAGTCCCATGTATCCAAATAGGTTCAGCTGGAAATATCATAGCATCACCTGTTTTAAAAGAATGTTTTATTTGACCATCAAAAAATCTAAATTCACCACCTTCATAGTCTTCATTTAAATTTAAAGTACAAGATGCTCTTGTGCTACTACCAACATCAGAATGATCTTTTATACTTGCTCCTTTTTTGTATTTTAAAATTCTAATATTATCTGTCTTACTTATAAGACAATCATTAAAATCTGGAGATATTTTTTTACTTTTTATATAAAGTACATAGTTTGTTATCATTATAGATATATACTTTTTTGCCTCTTCTAAAGCATATAATATATCTTCGTTAGGGTTTTCTATAATAGATAAATTTAAACAATCAAAATCATCTATTTCTTTTTTATTGGTTTTAAATTTGTAACTGTTTTCTAAATGTAATAACTCAGGATATTTTTCAAATATCTCTATAATTTTTTGACAAACTGTTTTTGGAACTAGTCCATTAATGATGTACTTTAAATCTGATATTTTATGATTGTAAGCCATTTTCCTTTAACTTCGTATATTCAAATTGATTCTTTTCGCTAATATTAAATATTAAACTATATCTTTCTCTATCTTCTTCATATGTATCAAAACCATGTAATATTTCAGGGGGAAAAATATAATAGTCTCCAGGTAAAGGAGTTATTTTTATGTTTAATTCAGGTAGTATTAAATCACATCCTTTTGTTAAATATAATATACCATGTAGACAAGAATGTGTGTGATATTTTAAACTTTCTCCTTTTTTAATTTGATTACCCCAAGCATTATGAATAGTCTTTCTTTGTAAAAAATGCTTAAATATATTAGAGTGTGTCGTTTGATATTTATTTATTAAATAAGTCATAAAGTTAACAAATTCGGGTTTATCTATAAAATAATTCCAATCAGTCATATTCCCTTTTACATTAGTAAAATTTTTCATTTTAGGATCTAAATTATTTTTTATTTGTAATATAAAATTATGTATTCGATCTGGATATGGGTAGTTTCCAAATATTATATTTACGGTTCTAGGGTATGTAATATTTAAACTACTTCTATCTTCATTTAATTTATTATTTTTATCTAATAAACTAATCATTTAATAGTTTTGATTTTTCTATTTGAGTTTCGTCTAAGGTTTTATCCTGTGTTTCTAATTTTTTTAAAGTAATTTTATTTGGTTTCCATTCTTCTTTATTAACTTTTTTACCACCTCGATCTGGCATTGTTTGAAATATCGTAATATAACTTCCATCATAAGGTCTAAGTTTTTCTTTCCACCAATCTGGATCTTTGATAGTATAATGTGCATTTTTTCCATTAGTTAAAACTTGTGTAGCAGGATAACAAGTAATTGTTAAAAATACTTTATTACCATAACTAAATATATCTTTTAATACTTCTTCGACTTTATCTTCTTGCACGTGTTCCATTACATCAATACATAAAACTAATTCATATTGACCAGTTGGTTTATTTGAAAATTGTGGAACCGCAGGATCGTATGAAGTTATATTTATACCCATTGGTGATCCTGGAAGCTTTCTGTTATTAAATAAAATAGGATGAAATTTTGCTTTACCACAACCATAATCTAATATGGTTGTGATATTATTCTCTTTTATTAAATTAAAAATTTGATGTTTATATTCTGCTAATGCTTCACCAATCCAATTGTTTTGGTTTACAGCATGAAATTTAGTTGCTTCTTCTAATGACTCATACATAATTTTTCTCTTTATATTCTTTATAATGCTTATAACATAATTCAGTGAATTTAGTCAATTCCAAAACTTCTTTAAAGGTATCAACTTTATAAGCATCAATACCATCATAACCCATTTCTTTTGCTACTTTAAATCTATAGTGACCACAATGTATTTCATCATCTTTAAATACAGCAGGAAATAACAATCCATCTTCTTTCATGTATTTACGAACATTCTCTAAATGCTCCTGATCCCAGTCTATTTTATCTTGTAATGAGTCAAAATCTATGTATGATAGACGTTCGGGAAACCATATTATTCTCGCTTTCATTATATTCATAAGTATTATATAGTAGGTTATATGCTACAAAAACTAAATTTCAAGCCCGGTTTTAATAAGATGGTCACTGATTCTGGAGGCGAGTCTCAATGGGTCGATGGCGATTTTGTTCGATTTAGATATGGACTTCCTGAAAAAATAGGAGGTTGGAATCAATTAACTATACAATATAAAACATTACCAGGTGTTGCACGTGCACAGCATGCATGGACATCTATAAATGGTGAAAAGTATACTGCAATTGGGACATCACAAGGTTTGTTTTTATATTATGGTGAAGACTTTTATGATATTACCCCTTTAGATACAGCAATCACTGGAGCTAACTTTGATGCTACAACCGGTTCACCAACAGTTACTGTTAATAAAACTGCTCATGGTTTATTAAACGGGAGATATGTTACATTTGATTCTGTAACGGTACCAACGGGTTCTGGATATGCTACAACAGATTTTACAGACAATACTTTTGAAATTGCTAATGTCACAGCTAATACTTTTGAAATTACTATGCCATCTAATTCAGCAGCCACTACTTCTGGAACCGGTTCAGCAGAAATACTTCCATATGTAATTGTTGGTCCAATATTTCAAACAGCAGGTTATGGATGGGGCACTGATACTTGGAGCACATCAACATGGGGCACGGAGCGTTCAACCAGCGACGTGGTTCTGGATCCAGGCATCTGGAGTTTAGATAACTTCGGTCAAATATTAGTTGCAACAATTCACAATGGTAAAACATTTACTTGGGATGCAGGAGCATCATCTCCAAGAGGAAATAGAGCAACCGTTATGACAGGTGCACCTACTGCATCAAGACTTACACAAGTATCGGATAGAGATAGACATGTATTTCATTTTGGAACAGAAACAACCATTGGTAATCCATCAACACAAGATCCAATGTTTATAAGATTTTCAAATCAAGAAGACTTTAATACATATGCTCCAACTGCAACGAATACTGCAGGGACATTTAGAGTTGATAAAGGAAATGAAATTGTAGGAGCAGTATCTGGTAAAGATTATACATTAGTATTAACCGATAGTTCTGCATATGTAATTCAATTCGTTGGTCCACCATTTACATTTTCAGTTAAACAAGTTGGTACAAACTGTGGATTGATTGGTCAACATGCACTGACGTATTCTAATGGTGTTGTCTTTTGGATGTCCGGTGAAGGTGGATTTTTTATGTACGATGGTACCGTTAAAGCAATACCTTGTTTAGTTGAAGACTTTGTGTTTACAACTACAGGAGATAATTTAGGTATCAATTATAATGCAAATCAAATTGTTTATGCAGAACACAATACTTTATATAATGAAGTAAATTGGTTTTATGCAAAAAACGGATCTGATCAAATTGATAGATGTGTTACATTTAACTACGGAGAAAACTGTTGGACAACATCATCACTTGCTAGAACTAGTTATACAGATACAGGTGTATTTGATTTACCATATGCAACAGAATACAATGCAACAGCTGTGCCTAATTTTCCAATACAAGGAATTACTGCAAAGTATGGAGCATCGACTTATTATGCTCATGAAACCGGAACCGATCAAATCAATTCATCAGGTACAACTTCTATTGATGCATATATTCAATCTGGTGATTTCGATATATCTTCAAGAAGAGGTTTAACCGGACAATCAACTGGCATAGCTGATTTTAGAGGAGATGGTGAGTTTATTATGTCTATGAGTAGATTTATACCAGATTTTAAAGTATTAACTGGTAATTCAAAGATTACATTACTATTAAATAATTATCCAAGTGATACAGCATCAAGTTCACCATTAGGACCCTTTACAATCACAAGTTCTACTGATAAAGTAGATACACGTGCTAGAGGTAGACTTCTTGCAATCAAAATTGAAAACGACGCTATAGGTGAAACTTGGCGTTATGGAACATTAAGAGTAGATATAAAACCAGACGGTAGAAGATAATGGCTGAATATACACCTGTAAGTAAAGTAAATTATAATCTATTTAAACAAAATTATGATCCTAATGTACCTTACAATAAACAATCAGAGACTATTCTACAAAAATATAATGAAGATTTATTCAATAAATATTCGAGTATTGCTAGTGAAGAACCAAAATTAGGTTTTTTTGATAAACTTGGTAGTGGTCTTGAAAATCTTTTTTCAGCTTACGGAGCTGAAAAACCTCAAGTTCCAAATTTATCTTTAGGATATAATACGCCAACTTTTGATTTAGGTACGGGTATAACTAATACTACAGCAGCTACAAATATGTATACACCTTTTATGTCTAATCAAGAAATGGTTAATAAAGATTTAGTTGATCAATTAATTCAAGAAAATCTAATAAAAGCAAATATATTTTCAAGACCTAATATGATGAATATAGCTGGAGATGTTATTCCAGGTGGTATTACGGACATAGATTTAATGAAGGAAAATCAACTACCATATTCAGGTGTTGGAGATATGAGATATTCGACTCCTAGAACTATAGCAGATCAAAATAGAGTTTTAGGTCAAACATTTACAGAACCTAAAAAATCAAACGGGATAATGGATGCAATTATGAGTGTTGTAATACCTGGATATAATTTTATAAAAAATTTAGGTAGTGGTCAACCTTACGAACAATTTACTCCAGGTGGAACAATTAGAAATGGAATATATAGTATTGATGGCGTTAATGTACCGGTCAGTTCTTTCGGTGGTGACTTCTATAATCCAAACACAGGTTTAAATAGATTTGATCGAGCAGCAGAGAGATTTAAAAAAACAGGTAGTATGCTTGATTTATTTGGTTCAAGTAGAACTGGAAAAGAATTTTTTGAAAAACGAAGAGAGATAGAAGCTAAAAAACAAAAAGACTTAGAAGAAGCTGCAAAAAAGAAAAGACAATTTAAACAAGACACTGGCGGCGGAAGTGGTAGAGATTCAGATACTACAAGCGGACCATCATCAGGAACAGGAAGAGGTGCAACAAGTGCAACAAGTTCTAGTTTAGGTGATCTTGGTTTTAGTGATAAAAGATTAAAAGAAAATATAGAATTAATTGGTAAATCACCTTCTAATATAAATATTTATAAATTTAATTACAAAAATAATCCAACAACTTTTCAAGGTGTTATGGCAGATGAAGTATCTTGGGCATCTGTTAAACATCCTAATGGTTATATGATGGTTGATTACAACAAAATAGATGTAGAATTTAAGAAAATATAATGGCTAGAATAACCTCATACATACCAGAACCAAAAGAAGAATATGATGTTGAAAACCAAAGACAGATTCTTCGTGCAGTTGATACTATCAAGAATGAATTAAACTTTTCTTATCAAGATGATCTTAGAAAAGAACTAGAAAGATTTACTTGGTTTAATACAAGATACGGTTGCTAATGAGTTGCAATAATGTAAATAGAGAACTACCTTTTAGTTTAGATGTTGCAGCAGGTAAGATACCTGGTGTTAATGCTCTTTATAAATTTGGAGATAATCCTGCAATTAGCAACACGGAAGAAACTGTTTGGTCACAAGGTGGAATTTATGTTTACCCAACTTCAGCGGAAGCAGTTTATATAAGTTCAACTAATGCAAATGATACTAGTGCTGGAACAGGTGCAAGAACTGTTAAAGTATTTGGACTAAATGCTGATTGGGAATTACAAGAAGAAACAGTAACTTTAAATGGTCAAACTCAAGTAAGAGTAGGAGCTAGTTTAACTTGGATAAGAATATTCAGAGCTTTTGTGGTAACTGTAGGTTCAGGTGGAACTGCTGCAGGAAATATTTATATTGGTCAAACAGGTGCATCAGGTGGAGTACCTACAGGTAATATTTATGCAAATTTAGATACAAGTAATCA
>Ga0208898_1002052_pt1 | contig 12639 bp, 15 predicted proteins | sample VirMetDEL_Mar_4_FD_184513 | JGI IMG/M metagenome (GOLD analysis project Ga0208898, IMG submission 184513) | Aqueous microbial communities from the Delaware River and Bay under freshwater to marine salinity gradient to study organic matter... | ecosystem: Environmental > Aquatic > Marine >...
CCTCCCCAGGTCTAAAGAGCTATCGTCTCGTATGCGTGGTCTAAGGGCTGCGGTAAGGGAGCGCAAGAGAGCAGGAATATCTCTTCAAGAGATTAAGAAGCGCGTCTTCAGAACCATCAATACCAACCTCCCCATTGGTATGTTCTCCAAACCAGAGGTGAGAGACCTGATGAAAGCTCTTCGAGATGCTGACGAATCCAATATACAGGTCATCGTAGACCAAGTAATGGATGCGCTGTCTGTGGCTCATGAGGGGAAGATGCTTGAGCTTATATCTCAAATGCTTGACGGCAAGTATACAGAGAGATCCTTCGGTCGAAAGAAAGGATTGAAAGTAGATGCTGACACGCTAGACCTGATCAACATTGTCAAAAAGTATCTAGCTAAAGCAGGTGCCACTGTTCAGGAAGTTATTGACATGAACGCAGAGCTCATGGCTGAGGTTGAGCGCCTGGAAGTGTTATCGACAACACAAGCCTTGACAAGAGAGGAGGAGATGACACTTTCTGCCCTGGCTATAGCCCACGACCTAAATACAGCCAGACACCTGATGGAAGAAGGCGACTCATCCAGAACTGAACTGCTCACAACGGTTCATGAGAATCTATTTGAGATCATTGAGTTTGGAAGAAGCGCCCTTCAGGAAGAGAAGAGGCTGGCCTCAGAAAGGTACAACGAAGACGCATCCATCGCATGGGAGGCGATAACCGGCGAAGAGGTGGATTTCAATGCTCCCGATAGCCGAGAGAGACTGGATGAGTCTAGTCGTAAAATCAAGTCTATTCAGGACGCTAAAAATAGAAGGGATACTGTAGCCAGAAGGCTGGAAGGGTTCTTCAAAGACATCATACACGCTCCCGTTAAGCGCATAACGCTTATGAGTGAAGACTTGCTTGGGTATTTGTCCCGAATCAACACAATGCCCTCCGATGTGTTCGGCGGCAAATTGAGGGACATCATATCCGACAGGATTGATGAGTCTATTCGAAACTACAAAGAGGGGTTGCTTGCTCTTGACACCGCCATTAACAATAAGTTGAAGGAGGTGTATGGCAAGAACTACAAGAAGGTTGCAAGAAGTTTCAAAAAACCTGTGTACAGGTTCACCAGAAATCCGGATGCGGTAGAAGCGGCTAAGCTTGCGTATGACTTAGACCCCACACCTGAAAACAAGAGAAAGCTCGATAAAGTAGTGCAGGAGAATGAGATTGTTCTAAGTCAGTCGCAGATGGGGTATCTATACAACCAGTATAAAGACCCATCCACTCACAATGCCTTTGAGTCAAGGTTCGGAAAGGACTACAAAAAGGTTATGGAGCAAATAGACGGTCAGTTGGACGATAGGATGCGGGCATTCGCTGACTGGCAGGTGGACGTACTGTTTCCAATGCTATACGATAGGTACAACAGCGTATACAGAAGGATCTATCGCACCAATATGCCATGGTCTGACAAGTATGCCGGACGACTTTATCGGGAAGGATTCTCTGCAGACCCTATTGATTTACTTGGCGACCCAAAAGGAATGAAGGCTGTTGTTACTGCAGCATCCACAAAAAGCCGTGTGGAGAACAAATCTTCCATACAAACCATGGACATAGACACGGCGCTCAGGTCTTACTTGAGGGATATGGAATACTTTGCCGCAATGGCAGAATCTGTTCGTGACGTGAGCAAAATCTTTGACAATCCTTACATAAGGACTGCAATCAAAGACATACACGGGAAGGAGGTTTTGGATGCCATCAACAACAAGGTTAGAGATATTGCCAACAATGGCTACAGAAAGGGTGAGTATCTGATTAGTGGCGCTTTGAACTGGGCCACTAGCGCGTTCGTAATCGCGAACCTTGCTTTGAAGCCTGTCATCATGATCAAGCAGTTGGCTTCTTTTATTGTGTATGCGGATGACATCGGTTACAGGAATTGGGTAAAATACTCGGCCAAGAACATGACCGAGTTGAGAAAAGTGTATAAGGAGGTGAAAGAAAACTCCATATACATGCAGGACAGAGCAAGGGGCGCGAATATCCTAAAGGTTCTTGAGCCGACCTTTAACAACAGCCTGGTGGATTCCTCGATATTCAGTGGGGAGAGAGGTCAGTTCTTCACGAACGTCCTCATGTACCTCGTCAAAACGGGTGATGCCGGTGCTATTTATATGGGTGGACTTGCCAACTACAGCTACTACAAGGATGAGTACATGAGGAAGAACCCTAACGCCGGTGAAGTAGATGCTGTTGCTTACGCTATTAGGGGCTTTGAAAGAGACACGAAAAAGGCACAGCAGTCTTCAGACAGCTCCGACAAAGACATGACTCAACAAGGTAGTGCGCTGTATAGAGCCTTCAACCTTTTCATGACGGCACCGAAGCAGTACCTCCGGAAAACCATGATGGCAGTCAGGAACATAAAGAGAAAGGTTGCCGCTAGAGATATGGGTGCTGGTGAAGGGTCTTTAAGAGACAACTTGAGAACCTTATTCACTTACCATATTTTTGCTCCGGCCCTATTCCAGTATGCGGTTGCTGGTTTCCCAGGACTTGCTGATGAGTGGGATGAGGATGATACCACGGATATGATACGAGTCATGATTATAGGGAACCTTAACTCTATCTTCTTGTTCGGACAAGTATTAGATAGCGTGGCAGACTTGATTACTGGCAAGCCATGGGCTGGGGAAAACTACAAGACCCTTGGTCTTCTGATGTGGTTGATGAATGTGATCAAGGAATTGAAAAGAGCCGATGAGGCACCCACACCCAATAAGCGAGACGAGCACTACAGGAAAGCGATTTTAGAGGCCACTGAGATAACCGGCTTCCCAGCGAATACTGTTGATAGAATGATCAAGAACACAGACATCATTCTGGATGGCAGGTACAAGGATGAGGGTGAGCTTTTCCTGAGAGCTATGATGTACAGCGACTACACTATAGAAGGCGCTAAAAAGCAGAAAGCCAAGAAGAAGGATACTTTCACAAAAACAGAGATGAAAGAGCTGTTTCCTGATATGTATGAAGAGGACATCTTCGAGGACTTAGATCTGTAGAGTGTTATTGATAACACAAAAAAGGGGCAGCGCTCGATCTACGCCACCCCGCCCGTCTATGTATGAAAGAAAAGATCGTCAAATATAGTCGTTAGTCAGTAACAACCAAGTCGTGACAAGTTGAACAAAGAGAGATACCGTCAACGATCATGTTATCAATACGACCCCTCCTAACGTGCCTCACTCCTTCCTCGTAAAGTGCGGCTGCTAAATCTTTCTTTTTGAATGATTCCGAATACAGCTCTATCTCCGAGTCGCACAAAGGACAAGTCCATGACGCGGTTACATCAAAGTCCTCTTCGGCTAGTTTTCTTAGTTGTTCTTTTGGTTTCATTATGCTTGAGTTTAAGCCCTTATGTATTTTACTCCATCTTGCCTTGGACTGAAGTGCAAGAGGGGTGTCTTCCGCGTTTTCGACCATCTTATTGTTCCGTACATCTCCTTCGCTTTACCGTACAGAATACCATCGTCGCACATCCATATTACGATCGGGTTAAGCATCTTCATGCAGACCTTGGTATACCTCTCAAGGGGTATAAAAAGGTGGTCTCGATCTCTTATTCTCCTATTCGCATCAACAACCTCCGCGTAGGCTATTAGCGAGCCATCGCTTGAAAAGATTTTGAAGTCGGCATCTCCCGGCGCCATCTTAATGTAACTGCCAGAAAATACCTTGGTAAAAAGCTCTACAGCCTCTACTTTTTTCTCAGTCAAGCTTTTCATTAAGTATCCTGTATACCTTGTTGTATAGGATTCTCTCCATTCCAATCGGACATCTAGCCGACACCATGGAGAATAAATCGTGCAGCCTAGAGGACTCCTTTCGGCTTTCGGAAAGCGCTGCTCTAAGACTGTCTATAAGGTCTTGCTGAGATTTAACGACCGTGTTTATGACCATCAACTCATTTCTTGATGCCTCGTACATCTGCTTGTAGGTAAGATCTCCAATCTCCTCGTCTCCTGGGGCAAAGGATATGATTTCGTTAAAGGAGTTGATGCACTCATTCATAAATGGAGCCATCCACTTTTCATACATCATATCAACCTCAATCTTTTTGCATGCATGTATCGCTGTGGCGTGGTCTTGCTTTAGGAATGAGCTCATTCTATCGAATGAAACACCCCTGTCTCTGAGTATTTTGTAGAAAATCCTCCTGAGCATAACCACATAACGATTCCTCATGGGAGAGGTTAAATCCTTGACCCCTGACTTGGTTTCTATGATCTTGATCAGAGCCTGTATCTCAATGTCACTTGTCTTCTGCATCAGTATACACCTCTACGTTAAACCCTTTGTCTCGAAGATCCTTTATCCGGTACTCTTGAAGTTTCGACAACCGACCCTTTGCTGCCTTCACTTCCACAAACAAAATCTCCCCGGTAGGCTTAATGGCTATCAAGTCAGGAATGCCATTCTTGTTTGTGCTAACAAGCTTTATGACGTAAAATCCATCTTCCTGTAGCTCCTTCATTTTCTTAGCCTGAACCTCACTTTCTCTTCTTAACCTCATCTTCATGCCATTTTTTGTAGGTGTAACTGTCAATTGAGTATGCCTTCTTTGTTAGAGGGTCGTACAGGCAAAGTTCTCCCTTTTTAATGTCTTTCCCAGTTTCACGGCACTGGGTTCGCCATGGCGATGGTGTGTACGATCTGTTCATATCTCTACAAAATCTCTTCTAAAGTGGGACAGGGTGTAGTCAGTCTTTCCGGAAACGGCCTTGTATATTTTCCACTCTATACCACCCTTCGAGAAAACCCAATACACATGGTTGTGGAGCCTGTCTTTTGTGGTCATCCTATCTCTGCTTTGCCAATAGCTTGTTGCTGAGAAGTCTATGTTGTAGTAGACTATCGCGTCAGCGTTTCTTAGGGATATACCCTCTCTTCCAGAGACTATCTGAAGAGCTATAGCGTCATACTTGCCGGTATCAAAATCAGCTACCTCAGTTGTAAGTGTGTTATCGAAAACACTTTTCAGAGCGTTAAACTCTTCCTTGAATTTGTAGAAGATACCTATCTTTTTTCCTTTGAAGAACTCCTGTATAAACTGCGCCTTAGATAGGTCTATCACCATGCTGTTTCCGGACTCAAACTTAATTGTGCCTGAGCATAGTTGGTGAACCTTGGACATAAGCTTAACAGGCGTGTCAGCAAGTATCACCTCAGTCTTCCCTTCTATCACCAAATCCTTTTTCAACCTCTGAATCATAGCCATGGTTGAATCCTTGATATCAACCGACAAGAAGTGCTCCTCAATCTTACTCTTAAATCCAGCCTCGGCCTGAGAGAACACAATCATGTAAGGCCCAACCTCATTCATAATTACATCATTACCACGGGAGTAGTCGTTGGTATACCTGCCGTTTATTTTCCTCTGCTTGATATCCACATACCCCGCCTTGGCAAATGCGTAAAAGTTCTTGTATTCGGAGAACGGGCCATTCGGCAAGCAGAATAACTGATGGTATATCTGGCTGTAAGACTCAGGCGTAGGTGTTCCAGAAAGGAATATCACCTTGCAATTTGTTTTGTGAACCAAGTGTTTTGCGGCAATCGCTCGGTTACTTGGCTTAGGAAACGCCCCCATGGAATGAGCTTCGTCAAAAATTATTACGTCCCAGTTGATGTCTGGCGCCTTGTGAACGCTCTCATAATTGATCACAAAACAGTTATACAAAGGGGACAGCAATTCAATATCACTTTCTATGGATGATATGGCCTTCTTCTTTGTTATGAATAACACATTCGCAATGTCCTTCATGTCGTTACAAATAGACAGGCTCGTCAATGTTTTCCCCGTTCTGACTTCCATGGCCAAGTAGACAAAGCCGCTTTTATTGATTACGGCTATTGCCTCTTTAACTATTTCCGACTGATAAGGTCTTAGCTTCATTTTCATTGTAGTATTTCAGGCTTTTCTCAAGCCTGTCTATTGTTTCCTTTTCAACGTCAAACTTCCTTACATACACCCTTTTTGACTGCTTTTTCTTACCCCTGCCCTCGCTTTTTATCGTGTAATAACCCGTGTTGAGTGACTTCAAAAGAAGCGATATGTAGTCAACCATCATTTTGTTATCATACCCAGGTATGCGAGCCACTATGTCCGGAAGAATCATATACCAAGATCCTGCTGCGTTTCAAGCTCATGCTTACTCCTAAACCTGAGCCACCTGCTGCTCATGTCTCTACCCTCTTCTGGTGCAACACCATACTTGAAGATGGCGTATGCATTTATCCACCTGTAGAAACGAGTTCTACTTATGGTCATCTTGGACTTCGGCCCATAGTCAGGGTATTCATTGATGAAGTCGAAGTACAAATCCTGCTTGTATATCTTACCCTTCTGCTGCAAAAGTTTCGCGGGTTGGGTGCCTGATATCAGGCCGCACCATTCGATAAACTCGTGTGAGGTTTCTGCTGAAAGTTGTCTGATGCTGAGGTTGACAAACCGGCTCTTTACCAAGCCTGTGTTCATGTACCCCTGTAAGCAGTGGATCATGTAGTGATCAAAGGCCAGCCATTCGTCATCATCCCAATCACCAAACATAAGCTTCCCAAACTCATCGTATGGAGTGTAATCCTTTCGGTAATACTGGTGTAGCTCTAGCTCCCACTTTCTTCTCTCGAATGAATTTCCAACGCCTCGTATGGCATAGTTGGTGGTCATGGCGATTTTGGGAGACTTCGCAAACGGTATCTTAATCGCGTCCTTGTTCTTCTTTTCAAGTGTCAAACCCTCTGTAATCACGGAGAATAAACGCTCAAAGTCAAAGTGTCGCTTTACATCGTCAAAGACAATTATCTGAGTGTCAGCAGAAACAAGCTGATATGCAAAAGACCTCTCGAAGTTGAAACTCTTCCCGTCAATGGTCACGACCTTTTTCATGTGGCCCAATGCATTCATGAATATGCCCTTGCCTGTTCCACCCTCCGGATTGTCTGATATAACCTCGTCATTGAGTATCACAGCAGGGCAATAGCTGAGGTTTTTGTGACCGTGCAGCAAAAAGCCTATGGTGCTTTCCATAGCTGAAACTCGCTGAGAATCATTGGCGCAAATGTTGGCAATGAACTTTCGATAGTCAGTCTCGGCAACCCTTCTCTCGGAGTAGGAGCGATCTATCACATGGTCTTTCCAAACATATCCACCAAGGTCAATGTAGTCGATCAGAACAACATCATCCTTGTCCACTCGGACAGCGCAGTTCTTGTAGTACAGGTAGGAACTCTCAGAGGTGTCACCAATGAAATAAATGTCAATGGTGTCAAGCATCGAAAGGAAGTCTTCCTTGAAAAATCTGGTTTGATCAGCGAAATAGTTGTATACAGAAACATCCTCTATGTCAAGCAGATACCTTAAAACGAAGTCTTTTATCTCCTTCTCGCTAGTGTGATCCACAAGGTTGTTGGTCACTCGCACAAAGACATAGCTGCGACCGCCTTCGGGGTAGAACTTGTAGAAACCATTATCCTCAAGGAACTGCTTGAAAAGAATGTGAATGATCTTAACAGCGCCCTTGTCGTTCTTAGACCAAAAGACTTGCTTGCCGGCCTCGTCTTGTATGCGCTTTATGACCGCCTCAGCGATCTGCTCGGATAAACCCTCTTCAACAAGCTCGTCCTTAACCGCGTTGCCAGGGATACCCTTCCGCACTTTTATGCGTACAGAGTTTACCCTGTCTTCGTCCTCGTAATACTTGGTTCCAAAGTTCTCTTTCTTGCTGTAAGCCGATTCAATCGTTCTCCTTATCTCAGCTTCGTCAAAGTCGCTAGACCTGTAGGACATGAGGACGTACTCGGCCAATTGGGTGTTTACACCAAAGTCATTAAGTGCACTTGCCAAGACGTACACATTGTGGTTTCGCTGCCCCTCTACCATCGGAAATTTGTCTTCCCACCACTTCACCAAAATCTTCACGATCTTATTTTCGTCAGAAATAGGGATTGTAGGCGCTTCTACGTTGCGGATGACCTCTCTATACTCCGGCTCGGAGAAAGTCTCCCAGATCGAAGATTTGGGGTTGTAAAACAAGAGTGGATCGAATGACTCATAGCAGACTCGTGCCAGATCTTTCGTTTTCTTGTCAAAATTGGGGCTGTTGAAGTGTTGGGATAGCGCGTTGAAGTACAGTTGGTGCTTATCCACGTCGGCAGGTATCTTGACCAGAACCTTCAAGCCATTGCCAGAAGGAGACACAAAGACAGACATGACATACTTGTCCTTGGTAAGTCTCTCCTTCTCGGCCAGCATATCACGAGTCCTCTCGTAGTTGTCGAAATCAAGGCAGATGATACCTGAGTGCTCTATGATCGAGGAGGAGTCCCTTTTACTGAACTTTCCTGAAAAACAAATTGCGGGTAAAGCCTTCTTGAGCTCGTCGCGCTTAGCCTTGTCTTTCTCCTCTCGTATTTTCTTTACTAAATCCCTTGATTTTCCGTCTCTTATCCTCTCAAGAATAGCCTCAACAGGCTTGAAAAATGGAGTATTTACATCCTTGATACTCCTGAAAATTGTGACCTCTGACATTTTTGTGTCGTTTTTATTTTGAGTTTGTCATTCTCTAACTATCTGATTATCAATACTTATATTATATTTATGTCTTTTATGTCAATAATAAAATTGAAATAGAATAATAATAATAATAAAGAAGAATAATAATAGAGAGAGTATAGGAAAAATGGTTGTTTTTTTTCGACATAATCTGGTAAGAGGGGGATAACCCCCTCTTTATCACCATCTTATCAGAACGGAAGTTCGTCATCGTCACTGCCAGGTATTGGCATGGGTGTCGATTCTGTCTTATTCTTGGCCTCTCCCGTGCCGCCGTCTTTCTTTGGCTTGTAGGTGTTGAGTGCCGCGTATGGCTTTCCGCTGCGCCCCTCAAGAACATCTATGTTGACCCAGCCGCGCTCGTCCGCATGCTTTTGCAAGAAGGGGATCGCCTCATTGATGTTGATACCAAGGTTTGCGATGACCCATTCGGGTGCACCTTCATTTTTACGGGCGATAAAGCCCTCGGCGAAGATTTTTTCGTCTGCCATTTTCTGTTGATTTTAAGGTTAAGTGTTATTGATAACACACTCTAAATCAGCTCCTCGCTGATAAAGTGGTTTTCTATGGACTCTGTTCTGTTGGGGCCAAAGTATCGTTGATAAACTTCAATGGCCCGCTTCACCTTTTCGCGTCCACTATCAAGAAACGATTCTGAGCAGGTGAAGATACCGAGTTGCCCTGTTTCTTTGTCGACTGCCATGAAGGTCATTGGCTTACCGAACAGCGTTTCGTAGATGTAGGCTTGGCTATCGTAGTTGTACCGCTTGGCAGAATACTTGAACGAATTGATGTCTCCAGTGGTTTTTAGATCCACGATGCCGTGTGATGGAGAGACGATATCAGCCTTCCCTTTCCACATTACCCCCTCTATTTCACCAATTGCAGGAACCTCGAACTGGTTTTGGATGCCGTTGATGATGTCGTAGAACTCGATATTGGACAACACTCTTGATGCCAACATTTCTGCCTGATCGGCCTCGTGTCTGAGTAGGGCAAAGTCCAAACCAGTGCGCTCAAGGTGTTCCTTGTAAATTTTGGTGGTGCGGGTGGACGCATCCACGCACTCACTGAGCGCAGTCTTCGCCTTTTCAGGCTCAAGAACAAGTTGATGAAACAGGCGGCCAAAGGCCATGTTCTTACTGTCGGGTTTCGTCTTCCCAAAATCTTGTGGGTTTGACAGCAAAACACCTATGACAGAGTTGCTTAGGTATTGACTTCCAAACTCACCGTAATACTCTTTGTCGTCTCTTAGACGTTCGATTACCTCTTTCATTCTTCCTTGGTTTTGGTCTTACAAAACTCAATGAACTTTGCGATTTCCTCACCAACCTCTGTGGATATGGAGTATTTACGAGAGAGCTGTTGCAAGATTGTTTCGATCCCAGCCATGTAAGACTTTGCCACATAGGTCAATACACGCTCCCAGTTCTCGTCTTCAACTTGTAGACTGATCTTTGACTCGCCCTGCTTTGGCGTTTCCTTTTTTGAAGTTCTCGCCCCTGGGTCTTCAGGTAAGTCCTCACCTGTCCACAACTGGATACCAAGGCCATGCATAGCGATTGCCTTTGCTGTGCTTCGCTGAATGGTTTTGTTTACATCAAACTGCGTGATCTTGTCGATCGGGATGGCGGAGTTTCTGTGATCCATTACTGGCAGGTAGTCAATGTGCTCAAGGCCATCAACGGTCACTCCTACCTTCACCCATCCTGTTCTTCCGTCGGTGAAATAATTCCATCCGGTCGATGGGTCTTCGTAGACAGTTCTCTGCGCTGTAGGGTAGACTTTCTTTAGCGCGTCCCAAGCATAAGCCCATGACAGATACTTGATTTTACCCTTTGTCTCCACCTTGTCTTTGAAGGGGATTTCATTGAGCGATTCGTATACGCTCTTCTTTGGTGTTGCCATTGTTTATGGATTTTCAACTTTGAGTTTCTTCGCTACCTCACTTCTCATGAAGTTCAAAAGCGAAACAAGTGCTTGGTTTGACTCGTCCGTAGAGTATTCCTCTATCTTCTCGATACCGTAAGTGATCGAGGTGTGAGGCGTTGAGAAACCGTCTAGCATTAGCATAATCCTCTGTATCTCAACCTTTTTCATGCCGAGCTTCCAGCACAGGTAATACACCGCTTGTCTTGATCTCACGATGTCTTTTTTCTTTACGGGAGAAAACAGCGCTTCCCGCGTAAGTCCGGTTTGGTTGCAGACAGATTCTACAACCTCGTCATAAATTGCTTTCATTCAACTTTCTCTTTTACCTCAGTTTCCCAAATAGCCTTCAAGATTTCCCCTATTGATTCGCACCACATTTCAGATGTCTCATCCCCATCTAAACCGTTGGAAAAGTGGTAAACGAAAAGGTTGTTCTCGAAGTATATCAAGTAAGACCCAAGCAGCCTACTTACCACGATGGCGCCTTTCCTGATTATTTTTCGATGCGGCTTGTACTTTTTCTTGTACTCTTCAATTGACATTACTTCCATGGTCGACACCCACTCCTGATAGGTCATTCCTGTATCCATCTTTTGGTTCAGGAATTGAACCTTTTTCACATCCCCAATCTTCTTTTGAATGAGGATTTCGTTTGAGATAAGTCTTCTCATGATTAGTCAATAAGAGCCATGTAGGCTTCGATGTTGTTTTTCGCAAACCAGCTTGAGCACTTCCTTACGTTGTTGTATAAGTTCTCCCTGACGGTGTTATCTGTAACACTCTCGGCCAGCATCTGAGAACCCATTAGGAAATCATATATGGAAAGCTCCACATTGTTTAGCTCGAACTCAACCCCGCTAAAGGGGTTGCGAACAATGTCTCCTTCAGGGTATATCTGCCCTTCAAACCAATTCGGTACTTCTTGATTCTTTTTCATTGCTTTTTCATTTGTTTTACAAAAGTACGACATTACTTTTTTATTTGCAAATTTCCGGTGTACGTTATTACGTCCATTGAGCTACATGGGATATACACTATACCCATTTCAAGCCACTTCTTAAATCCGCCGGAATCCACATCATCTTTGACCAGTCTTTTTATACTCGACCACATACCTTCTTTGTATGTGCTTTTTAGTATGTATGGAAGGCCCCAATCAATTTTACCGTCCTTAATAAAATCGTCTCTGCTTGCCATTCGCCAAGCGGTTGTTATTTCCACTACCTCGCTCATTGCATTTGGTTTTTGAGTTTACTATTAAAGTGCGGGTGTTATTCGTAACACCTACCAACGCACGATACGGGGAGTTAGCAAGCATTAGAAGAATATATCTTCAACTGTAATCCGCATTGTCTAACTTTTTCAATAGCTTCACTTTCGTTTTCCGCTTGTACCGTTATGGTTCTAACTATTAACCCTTTATCATCTTGTCCTTGATAGGTCACATCAAATAAACGCTTGCTAACACTGGCTATATGCAATGCCTTTTCTTTGTTCATTTTCTTTGCATGTTTTTGAAACGTGCAAAGGTTTTGGCATTTTTCTTTACACATTACCAGTTGTTTTACCGATCAAAATAAGGAGCGTCCGTCCACTCCAATTGTGGAATATGTCTGCTACCAATGTGCAGATGTAGCAAGCTTCCCTCAAGCTACGTTTGGATTTCATACATTCATTCAAACCTAAGCACTTCTTGGATAGTGCTGATAACACTTACATATTCAATGGGCTTATTCTGTAAGTTTCCACATTATGCCCATTCGGAATCACCTGTGCCGTGAGGTATTATCTGTTTGTAATGAATCGGACGCTTTTGTAGTCAGGACAGGATTCGAACCTGTACGTTTAGTTTTTACACTCTGTCATCGCTCAGATTGTTTGTAGTCGCGTATCTTTTCAGCAACCTCCTTACTTAACCCCCATCCAATCTGTTCCATAGGATTCAAGTCCATGAACTCAAGGTATGGTGGCAATTGTTCTGGTATGTTTTCGCAATTCCAAAACCACCACTGGTCTGCAATACTTTGAGGTGTTGCGTGCTGATAAGTAATACCTAGTTCTTGCATTACTTTTTGAGGGTGGTCTTGTTTGACACCATTGTAT
>Ga0208898_1002055_pt1 | contig 12626 bp, 19 predicted proteins | sample VirMetDEL_Mar_4_FD_184513 | JGI IMG/M metagenome (GOLD analysis project Ga0208898, IMG submission 184513) | Aqueous microbial communities from the Delaware River and Bay under freshwater to marine salinity gradient to study organic matter... | ecosystem: Environmental > Aquatic > Marine >...
AACAAGTAATAGACTACTTGTTTAGTTTAGTAATCAATAAAAACAAATAAATATGAATGAAATGTACGACATCGACAGAGAAAGAGAAGAGTACGAGTATAACAATGTACAACAATCTCAAGACCAGTTAGAGCAAATCAGTAAAGTAGGTGTGCCTAACGTAACATCAATCATTAACGGTATAGTATCAGATGTAGAGGTTGGTCGTGTTAATCCTTTAGATGCTTTTGCTATCTTTAAGAAAATGGAATCACTATTTAACGAAGCTAAAAAACAGATTGATGCTTTAGCAATAGAAGAAGCTGAACACTATGGACAAAGCACATTTTCACACAATGGACAAAAGTACGAAGTTAGAAACGGTGCAACTAGATACAGCTTCAAAGATATTCCTGAATGGATAGAAGCTAATGAAAAGTTAAAGCTAATTGAAGAAAAGTATAAGACAGCTTATAAGAATAGGCAAATGAATTTAAGTTCATTAGATGAGACAACAGGGGAGTTATTACAACTACCAACAGTAACGCAAAGTAAATCAAGTTTAATAGTTAAAAATAAATAGTATGAATCAAAGAAGGTTAAGTAAAAAACAAGAGCAGAAAATATTAAATATATTGTTAGATTTATATAATGAAACTAAAGATGAATATGTTTTATTAAATCACGCTATGATTAGAAGTAAATATAATTTAGGTAGTTACTACTGTCAAGGAATATTAGACAATATGTTTGATATTAAGAAAATAAATGGCAATATAGGCAGAGGTACATATGCTTATAAGTGGAAAACTATAAGGCCAAATATATATATGTCAAGAGAGATATGTAAATATTCAAGAGGTTTAATAAATAAAAAAAATAATTCTGATTTTAAAATTGCAAGAGAAAATGAATTAACATTATTTAATAATATTAAAGGTAATAAAGAAGAAGTTAAAAAGGATACACATAGGGAAGAGAATAAAACTATTAGTATCTTATGGGGATTAGTAAAAATTAATATAAATAAATAAATATGAGTGCAATAATTAATGCAAGTATCGACCTATCAAAAATAGATAGTTCAAGAATCTTTGAAAAAGATGGTAGAAAGTGGTTAAGTCTTTCAATTAGTGTGAACGATGAAACGAACTACGGTAATAACGTAGGTATTTCAATAGCACAAAGTAAAGAAGAAAGAGAAGCTAAACAGCCTAAAACATACTTAGGTAATGGTAAAGTAGTATGGAACTCAGGAACTATTGTAAATGCTACAAAAGAAGAACAAGAAGTAGATACATCTAAGGATTTACCATTTTAGAATAAACTAAGCACCCTACTAAGAATAAATTATTAACATATTTATTGAACGCTTAAACGGTAGGGTGTTTTTTAATTTAAAAGACATGAAGAAAAGAGTTAAATGTATAGTAGAGCATAATACTAAATACCTGAAGTACAAACACAACTACGAGGTAGATTCAGAAGATGAAAATTTCTACTACTTTAGATTCGAAGATGAATTAGTTAAATACCCTAAATTTTATTTTATAGAGATATGAGTAATCACTACGATAATACAAACGGAAGTCTTTACAAATTCGCTCAAGACCATAAACTAAATGCATGGGAGTTTGACGTAATAAAAAGAATAGTAAGATGTAGAAAGAAGGGTCAATGGTTAAGTGATATTGACAAAACTATAAAAGTATTAGAATTGTATAAACAAGAGTATAGAGAAGATGAGAGGAAAATTAAATAGATTGAAATCAAGTAAAAAAATATCAAAAAAAGAAAGGTGTAAGATGTATTACTACTATGTTAAAACAAGAGGTAAGCAAGGTAGATATTCATTTGAGGATTTTGTTAGAACTCAAAATGAAATTAAACAAGCATTTGATAATATGTTAAAAGAGAATATAGGAAGGTTAATTAATAATTAGCCTTTTTTTTATGTTTGTTTAACTTTTAATCAAAAATAATGATTATATTTACGTCAAAAAAAACGTGAAACTTTTAAACGAATTAGCAAAGCACCATAAAGAATGGATACACATAGTAAAAACATTCGGTGAGCATAACACTTGCGAGGATATAGTTCAAGAGATGTACATAAAACTAAACAAGTACACTAAACTAGAGAACATAACTAACAACGGTAAACTAAACAAATCTTATGTATGGTTAACTTTAAGAAACTTATACTACAATCAACAAAAACAAAGTAATAAGGTTAATTATATAGACATAGAAGAATGTAAAGGACTAGAAGCCTTAAACACAAGTAATGAAGAACTATCTGCTCAAAGTAGGCTAAATGATAAAGTAAATGGAGAGATTGAATCATGGCACTGGGCAGATAGGTTACTATTTGAGATTTACCTAAACGAAGGTAAGTCCATGCGAAAACTAGCTGAAGATACAGGTATAAGTGTAACGACTATATTCTGGACAATAAAGAAATGTAAACAAAGATTAAGAGAAAACGTCGGTGAAGATTACGACGATTATTATAACAAAGATTTTGAATTAATATGAAAAATATATTATCAGTATTAGAGGAATACATACAACAACATAAGCAAAAGAGTAAAGAGAATTACAACAATTATGTTAAAATGAAAGAAGAAGTTGAAAGACTTACAAAAGAGAATGCAACATTAAGAAATGATTTATTTGAATTAAGTAAAGATTTAAAACCAGCCAAAAATAAAAAAACAGATGGCATTTGGCACTTGCTCAAAGAAAATAAACAAGAACCTTTAGATATTATTTTTTATGATGGTGCAGTATATGAAGATGACTACTACTGCATAGAAGCAAGTAGAGACAAAGAATATAAAAGTATAAGTGTAGAAATATATGATAAGAACACAGGTAAAAAAGAATATATAGATAACGAAGATTACATTAAAGGTGTTATTAACGGTAATAATGTAGACTTCATGAATGAAGAGCTATTGAGAAACTTTTTAATTAATTTAAATTGGATAGAATAAAATGGAAGAAAATAAACCAAAACAAACAAGAAAACGCAAACCTAGAAGTAAAGGTTTAGGTGATACAGTTGAAAAGATAACTAAAGCTACAGGAATAGAAAAGGTAGTTAAGTTTATCGCAGGTGAGGACTGCGGTTGCGACAAAAGAAAAGACATCTTAAACAACTTATTCCCTTACAAACAGCCTAAGTGTTTACAAGAAGATGAATACAACTATCTAACAACATTCTTTGAAGCTAAAACAAACACATTAGCACCAAGTCAACAAAGGGAATTACTAAAGATATACAATAGAGTATTCAACATTAACGAACCTTTAAGCAGTTGCCCTGATTGCTGGAGAAACAGAATAAAAGAACTAACAAAGCTATACAATGAGTACTAGAATAATAGAAGTGTTTGAATATTGCCAGTTATCTATACATATAGATGAGACTTTTAAACTTTATCATAAAGCATTATTTATGTATTGTAACAATTAACTAATTAATTTTTATTAATATGGATAAGAGAAAGAATAATGGAGGGCATTCGACAAAAGGTAAAGCAGGGAGACCAAGTATAAAGAAAGAACTAAAAGCAGTTGACTTAGCAAGTCCACATGTTGAAGATTCATTTAGAGTTATAAGTGAAATAATGTTAAATGAACAAAGCAATAGTAGAGATAGAATAGCAGCAGCAAAGTTATTAATTGAGTATGCTTGTGGTAAACCAAAAGAAACAGTTGAAACTACTCACAACATTAACGAGTTTAATATAAAAGATGTCTTTAGAATTAAATCCTAAGTATTTACCTTTATTTAATAATGATAACCGTTACTATATTGTAACAGGAGGTAGAGGGTCAGGTAAATCATGGACAGTAACCATGTTTTTATTAGGTTTAACATACGAATCTAATGAGGTTATCCTATTTACACGTTATACATTAACATCGGCTCACGTTTCAATTATTCCTGAGTTTTTAGAAAAGTTAGAACTATTAGGTAATGAGTCAGACTTTCACATTACTAAAGATGAAATAATAAATCTAAAGACTGGAAGTAAGATAATATTCAAAGGTATTAAAACAAGTTCAGGCACTCAAACGGCATCTTTAAAGTCATTAGCAGGTGTTACTTGTTGGGTACTAGATGAAGCTGAAGAGTTAGTAGACGAAGATGTATTTGATAAAATAGATTTATCAATAAGAGCAAAGAATAAACAAAATAGAGTTATACTTGTTTTGAATCCTGCAACGAAAGAGCATTTTATTTATCAAAAGTTCTTTGAAGCAAAAGGAGTTGATGCAGGAAGTAATATAACTAAAGGAGATACTACTTATATACACACTACATACTTAGATAACAAAGATAATCTAAGTGAATCTTTTTTAAAGCAAGTAGAAGAAACAAAGAAGCGTAGACCTGAAAAGTATAAACACGCAATTCTTGGAGGGTGGTTAAACAAAGCAGAGGGAGTTATCTTTACTAACTGGACAGTAGGCAAGTTTCCAAACACAAATGATACTATCTTCGGTCAAGATTTCGGTTTTAGTCAAGACCCTACTACATTAGTAGAAACATACATTAATAAAGATAAGAAAGAAATATATGTAAGGCTACACGTTTACAAAGCAGGTTTAACAACATCAGAGATAGCACAACTAAACTATAAATTTGCTCAAGATAGATTGATAGTAGCAGATAATGCAGAGCCTAGATTAATAGCAGAATTAAAAGCAAAGAAATTGAATGTTGTACCAACTATTAAGGGTGTTGATAGTGTTAAGTATGGTATAGCTTTACTCCAGGATTACGATATGATAATAGATGAAGATAGTACCGATTTAATAAAAGAACTTAACAATTACTGTTGGTTGGAGCGTAAGAGTGAAACGCCCGTGGATAAATGGAATCACGGACTGGACGCACTTAGATATGCAGTAGCCTATCAATTATCTAATCCAAACAAAGGAAAATATAGTATATGGTAGAACAAGTAGACATCAGACAAATGATAGCATTATGCGAATCGTACCTAAGAGATAAGAAAGGTTATAGAGGTAAGATAATATTTGACGAACGTTTATTTATGACTTCTCACCGTACACAAATAAGACAGCAATTCGTATTGCTAAATGAATTATACAACCAGGCACTTCAGTACTACAAAAAACAATAATTAAGGTTAATATAATATGCAAGTAAAGATAAATATTCCAGATTCATTAGCAGAAATAAAGCTACATCAGTATCAAAGATATATGAACGTAGTAGATAACTCAAATGATGAATTATTTATTAGTCAAAAGACTATCGAGATATTTTGCGATATAGATTTAAAGAACACGTTAAACATAGCATACAAAGATGTTACAGAGATAATGCACCACTTTAAAAGTGTGTTTGATGTGAAGCCTGAATTAAAGCGTATAATAAGTTTTAACGGTAAAGAATATGGATTTATACCTAACCTTGACGATATTAGCTTAGGGGAGTTGATAGATGTATCAAATAGCATTAACGACATTCAGAAACTTCACATTGCTATGGGCGTATTATATAGACCAGTTAAAGCAAAGTATAAACAACTTTATGAGATTGAAGATTACAAAGCAGATGAGTTAGTAATGGAGGAAATGAAACGTTTGACTTTAGATGTTGTATTTGGTGCTATGCTTTTTTTTTATCATTTAGTGAACGATTTACTAAAAGCTATCCCGATGTATTTGGAGGAGAAAGTAAAGGAGATGACTACTCATTCAAAGCACAATTTGGAGCTAAGTGGGGATGGTATCATGCAATCTATCAACTTGCTAAAGGAGATGTTACCCGATTTGACGAGGTTACTAAACAACAAGCTCATAAATGTTTAACTATATTAAACTACGAAAAGGACAAAGCAGAAGCTGAAAAGGAACAAATGAATAGAAGATGACAAATTACTACGACATAACAACAACATTAAGAACTGAACTAGAAAATGATGCTTTAATTAATAAGGTGTCTAAAGGAGGTTTAGATGATATTGCTAACTGGAAAAAGCAAGAATACGCTTTAGCACATTTAATAGTTAACAACTGCACACCTGACCAGTCTAGTTTAGTGTATAACGTTTCTATTATCTGTATGGACATAGTAGATATTTCTAAGTTAGAAACTACTGATAAGTTCATAGGGAATGATAATGAAGATGATGTATTGAATAGCATGCTATCAGTTCAAATAAGGTTGTACGAAAAGTTAAGAAGAGGTGATTTGTTTAGTTCACATTACACTTTAGGAAGTTCAGTAAGTATAGAGCCTTTTACAGATAGATTTGAAGATAAGGTTGCAGGTTGGACAATGACAGTAGATATAGTAGTCCCTAACACAATGACAAAATGTTAGACAGTAAAGAAGTACAAGAAGCCATTGATAGGTTTAGAAAGTATGTAATACAACAAAGTAAAAGTAACTTATCTAAACAGAAAAAGAACTTTAATAAGAGCCTTTACAATAGTATTAATGGAGTTTCTAAAGTTAATCCAAATTCTATTAGTTTGTACTTTGAAATGTTGGATTATGGTATTTTTGTAGATAAAGGTGTTAAAGGTTTCAATCCTGCAAATGTATCTCCAAATGCAAAGATAAGAGGACAACAAGCACCTAACTCACCATATAGATTTGGGTCAGGTAATTTCAAAGGAACTTGGGCGTCATATACAAACTCATTAGAAAAGTGGGTAAAAAGAAAAGGTGTTAGGTTTAGAAATAAAGGTAAGTATGCAGATGGTAGTGTTAAAGCAGTTACAAGAGTAGTTGCAAGTAATATTTATAGTAGAGGATTGAAACCTAGTTTATTCTTTACTAAGCCATTTGAAAAAGCATTTGATAGACTACCTGATGAAATAGTAGAAGCATACGGTATTGATATAGTTAATTTATATTTAGAAAAGAGATGATAAACATATTTGCAAGAAGTCCCTACATTATTGAAATAGATGAGACAGGACAAGTAGAAACAAAAGTAGAGTTATATATTTGGAATGATGGAAGTAGTACGCCATCAAGCCCTAGCTATACACTACAAAAGTTAATACCAAGTTCAAACGAAGCTGCTACATGGTACGATGTAAGTCCATACATTTTAGAGTTTATTACATTTGATTCTTATAATAGTGGTACATATCCAAGTACACCAGTTAATATTAGTAATAGTCCACGTGACCAATATGCAAATGTAACTATCAAAAGATACTATGATACAGGCTCAGGAATGACGTTAATAGACAGTACAGATTATTTTGGATTTGCAGGTTATACTTTTTATGCGGATGGTAGTAATTATGACTACGGGGATATACATTTAGATAGTGGGACATATTACTACTATGATGACGGTCAAGGTGCTTTAGGTAATTTAGAATATGAAAGAGCAGCACCAAGTGTAAGAGTGATTGAAGATGCTTTATCTTTAACAGCTTATTACACCAATTTAGATACAGCAGCAACTTACAGTGAAGCTATTGCAGCAGAGCCAAGTCAAGTACCTTTGATTTACAAAAACTATTACGGTGATAGTGTTAAGTTAGAAATTAAAGATGCTTCATTAAACGTTTTAGGAACTTATACAAGTGTACCAGTTACACAATGTAAATATACACCAGTTAAAATAGACTTTGTAAATAAGTACGGTAACTTTGAGAGGTTTTGGTGCTTTGGAGCGTCATTTGAATATACAGATGTAGAAGCTAAAGAACATAAGAGGTTGCAAAGTTCAATTACTTCTTACAATACCGCTCAAGGTCAAATGTCAGAGTTTAACATTAACGGTAAAAGTAGAATCAAAGTAAACACAGACTGGGTAGATGAAAGTTTTAGTGAAACGGTTAAACAACTATTATTAAGTGAAAAGATATTAGTAAACGGAATACCTGCAAAGTTAAACACTAAAAGTATTGAAGAGTATAAGCATATAAATACTAAAATGATTAACTACGAAATGGAATTTACATACAATCATTACATAATTAACAACGTAGGATAATGAGACAGGTACAAATATATATTGAATTAGAAAGAGGTACAGGAAATTATACGGAATTAGAGTTATTTCAAGATGAAACAATCAGCATTAACAGTTCAGTTCAGAATGTACAAGATATATCTAAAGTTTTTACAGATTTCTCACAGGGTTTCACAGTGCCATCGACTCCGACTAATAATGCAATATTTAGGCACTTTTACGAAAATTCAGTAAATACAGACCTGAGTAAAGTTGACAATAGATTAAGTAGAAATGCATATATTGAAATAAATAGAATACCTTTTAGAAGTGGTTTAATAGAGTTAGAGAAGTCTAATTTAAAAAACAACATGTCTGAAAGCTATTCAGTCACATTCTATGGTAATATAACATCCTTAAAGGATTTAATGGGAGATACCATGTTGAGTGATTTAGATTTTTCTAGTGTTAGTAATCCGTACACATACGCTGACGTTAGAGATAGAGTTTTTGACTATGTAAGTGATTACGATGTACGTTATCCTTTAATTAGTTCGGATAGAGTTTGGAGTTATGGAGATAGTACAAGTACAGATATATCTACAAATGGAGGTGCTATTGATTATACGGAATTATTTCCAGCTTTAAAAGTTTCTAAAATATTTGATTTAATACAGTCTAAATTTGGCGTTACATTTAACGGTATATTTTTAGGAGATAAAAGGTTTACTAATTTATTCTTATGGTGTAAGAACGCACAGTCTAAAAGTGGGATATTACAAAATCAATTAATAGATTTTATTTCTAAAAGTGGTGATACAAATATTTATAGCTTAGATTTATCAACTGATACTATTAAGATAAGAGGTAATAACTTATTCAGTGGTCTTAGGAGGGTTCAGTTAAATTTAGGTGTGGTATATGTATCAGATGTTACTATCCCTTATACAATAGAAATTTACGACAAAGGTATTTTACAAAATACTATAACTAGAACAGGTTACACATCTTTTAATGTTTGGCAAGAATGGATAACAGGAACAAGTGAAAGAGATATAACGTTAAGAGTTAGAGCAGGTCAAACAATAGATGTTCAATTTACATTAGATTATAAATTGTATGCTTCTTCAGGTTCTTCTTTAGTCGAGGTTGAATTTGAGGGTGCAGATTCTAATTTAATAAGTGTAACTAATTCAATAGATTTATCTATGGTTATGCCTGAAATGAAAGTATCAGATTTCTTTACAGGTGTTTTAAAACAATTTAACTTAACTGTCACTCCAACATCAACTACTGCTTTTGAAATAGAGCCTTTAGATTGGTGGTACACTAAAGGCGGTGTTATAGATATTACTAGATATATTGATACAGATAGTATAGATATAAATAAAGTACCATTGTATAAACGTTTATCTTTTAAGTTTGAAGATAGTGAAGCATTATTAAATAAAGGTTATTTATCAGAAAATAGATTACTGTATGGAAATATTAATGAATCATTTGAGTATAAAGGTGGTGATTATACAGTTAGTTTACCTTTTGAAAATATGTTATTTCAGAAGTTTAATAATACTGATTTAACTGTTTCTTATTCGTTAAAAGAAGATTATACACAGTACACACCCAAGCCAGTTTTGCTTTACATGTACGAAAAAACAACAACAGGTGCAACAGGGTTTAAGATGACTGATGGTTTGGGTAATTATGACACTGGCTCTAATTATATGCCTTTTGGACAGTATGTGTATTATAGCAGTAGTGTTTGGTCGTTAAATTTCAGTGTAGAAAACGCACCGATATTAAATATGCTTGTTACACAAACAGCATACGATACATGGTACAAAAGTTATATAGATAACCTTTACAATTACAAGAATAGATTAGTAAATGTTAAAGCTGTATTCCCTATATCAATACTTACCAACTTAAAACTAAATGATAGATTAATAATTAGAGATAAACGTTACACTATAAACAACCTTAAATCTAACATTACAACTGGTGAAGTAGAATTAGAATTATTAAATGATTTAAGAGAAATTGGTAATTCAAACCCGCCAATTTTAGATAGTAGTGCAGGAAGTATTGTCACACCAGTATTACTATTAAATGGTGCTACTACAACAACGGTAAGTACAACAGCTACAGGAGTAAGCTTTTCAAGTACTACATTTACATCAGATGACTTTGTTACGATAACTTATCCAGCTAATCCTACATCTGAATTTGAAATAATAACAGAAGCAGGAGACAATGTTATTACAAGTGACAACTTCAACTTAATAGATGAAGAGTCTAATTACACTATTATACCCGTGCAATTTACGCACACGTTACAAAACGGTACTGAAGAGGTTAATTATACATACATATTACAAGAGCCATGATAAAATTAATTAAAGATTTACTAGCATTAGATGACTTTTACGGTGTTAGTGAGAACATAGATATAGCAAAGGGTAAATATCAACTACCCAAAGGATTTAAAGGAATTATTAAGAAAGCTAAAAGATTAAGAAATGGCAGGTAGTATTGAAAAGGTTATCAATGTAAACATTAAAGATAATGCAGCTGAAGTAGAAAAAGAATTTAAAAAGTTAAATAAAACTTTAGATGATACTGAAGAAAAAGTAATAGATGTCAATTCGTCTTTTGAAGATGTTTATAAGGATTTAAAACCATTAACAAGTAGGTTAGGAGAAGCTGAAGACAGGCTTTATGAGTTAGCTTTAGCAGGTAAACAAAACACGCAAGAATATAAAGAACTATTACAAGCTACTGCTAATTATAGGCAAGTACAACTCCAAACAGACTTAGTAGTAGATACTGCTGCACAAACAATGTCTCAAAAGTTAGGTGGTGCATTAGAGGGTGCTGCTTCAGGTTTTGCATTAGTGCAAGGTGCTATGGGTTTATTTGGTACTGAATCTGAAGAGGTTGAAAAAGCATTATTAAAGGTTCAGAGTGCTATGGCATTAGCACAAGGTATCGAGGGTGTTAGAACTGCTTTACCTTTATTTAAAAATTTATCATCCGTAATAGGTAAAAATTTAGTCGGTGCATTTTCAACTTTAAGAGGTGCAATTGTATCAACAGGTTTAGGTGCATTAGTAGTAGCTATTGGTTTAATTATACCTAAAATTATAGAATGGGCAGATTGGACAGGTAGAGCTAAAAAAGAACAGGAAAAACTAAATGAATCTTTATTAGACCAACAAACTATAATTAAAGATAATAGAAAAGAACTAGAGAAAGATTTAGCATTTAGAGAGCAATATGCAAGAGCATTAGGTAAATCAGATGACGATTTATTAAAAATACAAAAGCAGAATAATAGTGAAAGAAATAAAGCTATTAGACAAGAAATTGATGCAGCAAGAGAAAGACTACAAGCATTAAGAGAAGTTGATTTAGGAGTTATGGCATCTTCTAAAGAAGAATATTTAGAACTTGTAAAAAACAATTTAAATAAAAGAAGAGAGATAGTAAAAGAAATAAAAGCATTACAATCTGAAATAGAAGAAAATAATAAACAAATATTACTTTCAGAAACTCAACTAAACACTAATAAAGAAAACGCAAGGCAGAAAGATGTTGATAATGTAAAAAAATCACATAAGGAAATAGTAAAAGAAACTAAAAACCATTATAAAGAATTATCAGATTTACAAGATGAGCAATTTAGATTAATGCAAGAAGCTACATATAGCGAACAAGAATTAGAAATAGCTAGATTGGTAGAGCAATATGATAAAAAGTTTGAAATAGCAAATGGTAATGCAGAATTAGAGTTAGCGTTAACTCAAAAATTAAAAGAAGAGATAGCTTCTATAAATTCTAAATATTTACCAAAAGAAGTTGAACAAGTACAAGAAACAAACACACAGAAAAAAGCATCAGATAAAGAGGTATTAGATGAAAAAATAAGACTTACAAAAGATGGATTAGATTTAATAGGAAGTTTATATACTAATTTTGCAGGTCAAAGTGAAGAACAACAAAGAAAAGCATTTGAAGTTCAAAAGGCAGTTAGTATTGCAAGTGCTACTATTGATGGAATAGAAGGTACAATAGCAGCTTATAAATCAGCACAAAAAAGTCCTATTACTATTGCTTTTCCTGCGTATCCTGCTATTATGGCGGCTGCTGCTGGTGCATTTGCAGTAAATAATATTAGAAGAATAGGACAAACTACATTTAAATCATCGTCAAGTGCAAGTGGTGGTAGCGCGCCAACACCTAGCACACCAAATGCTACTCAACAATTAGCTACACCAAACTTTAATATAGTAGGTGCTAGTGGTGTATCACAAACTGAAAACTTAGCACCAGTTAAAGCATACGTAGTAAGTGCAGATGTAACAACAGCACAGGCACTAGATAGAAATAGAATTAATAATGCAACATTTTAATAATAAAAAGGTTATTTAAGTATGGAAAAGTTACAAAACATTGAGTTAACAATTAAAGATGAGGATAAAGATGGAGTATTCGCAGTTTCTTTAGTTGAGTCCCCTGCTATTGAACGTGATTTTATAGCACTATCTAAGCACGAGGTTAAGCTAAAAGTTATTGATGAAGATAAACGAATTGTTGTAGGATTTGCACTAGTTCCTGATAAGTTAATTTATCGTAGAATAAAAGACAAAGAATTTAACGTTTACTTTTCTAAAGATACGG
>Ga0208898_1002056_pt1 | contig 12626 bp, 17 predicted proteins | sample VirMetDEL_Mar_4_FD_184513 | JGI IMG/M metagenome (GOLD analysis project Ga0208898, IMG submission 184513) | Aqueous microbial communities from the Delaware River and Bay under freshwater to marine salinity gradient to study organic matter... | ecosystem: Environmental > Aquatic > Marine >...
CCTTCCGAAGCTCTCCCGTCGTCGCGGGCCCGTCGGAGAGGCTCCCGAACCCGGTCATTGAGGAGCAACCGCTCGAGGTCAGAAACGCGAGAGTCGAGAGACTCCACAGCAGCAGATATTCGCTCAGCCTGATTCGATACACGTCGGAGCTCCTTCGCGGCGTAAATGATGGCGGCGGCGATTAGCACGCCCTGGACATCGGTGAGGGTTTCAAGCATCGTCATCGGCCTCTTCGTCATCGACGAAATGGTCATATGCGGCCTCGGCGAGACCTTGGCACGCGAGGGAATTCCCCCACGTATGGAGATGGACGGTAGTCGCGTTTCGCGTGGTCTTCGAAAACGCGATCACGACCGCATCAGCGGAGAGCTCTTCGATGAGCTGTGTCGCGATCCGTTGCACGGCTCGATCCTGGTCGGTGGCTCGTTTGCTCATTTGAAGCGGCTCCGGTGGAATTTCGAACCGCGTTCGATCGGCATGATCTCGTGGTACGGGGTCCCGTCGATGACGACCCCGGCCCCGAGGATCGGGCGCCGGACCAGGTTCCGCCCGTAGGCCATGGCCACGTGGTCGGGGTCGCATCCGCACCCGGTATCCATTCCGAAGATGCGTTCCTTCCCGGCTACCCACCGCACCCCCGCCGTCGAATGGACGTGCCCACAGACCGTCGATTGCATCGAGAGCCGAGCGGCAGATAGTGCGGGCTGCTGGCCCCCGAGCCCCGTGCCGTGGATGTAGTTGACGCCGTCGATCTCGACCTCGCGAACCCATTTCCACCGAGGCGTCTTCCAGAGCTTCGCGTAGTCCCGAATGAACCGGCCCGGGATATTCACGCTTGCGGCGAGCCGGAAGGCTCGCTCGTCGTGGTTCCCGATCGTGACGACCGCCCGCGGGAAGCTCGAGCACCACGCCTGGACGTGCTCGAGAGTCTGGTCGGCCTCGTCGCCAGCCCCCGGGGCGTCGGGCTCCGCCGGGTGGTAGCTGATCTGGTGCGAATCGATGATGTCACCGATGAACACCACGCGCGTCGTGTTCCATTTCTCCGCGAGGTAGAGACACCACGCGCGATACCCTGGGTGGGTCGCGGGAGCGTGAACGTCTCCGATCGCGAGGACGCGGGTCATACGCTTGTGATGTTTTTCCAGGCCACAGTCGGCGCTGTGTATTGCAAGGTTGCGTAATCCAGCAACACTTCGCACTGGTGAGAGTTCCCGTAATTATCAACGGAAAGAATTGTGTAGGGAGATCCCGTGCCCGTCGTCAAATCTGCTGTATAAACTTGCGAGCCGTCGATAAAGCATTTAACAACGTATTTCGAGGAGGCCGAGACGTATTTGTAATGGATACCTACGCGAATGAACGTGTCATCGGTGTTCGTGCTTGTTGTTGCAGTCAGCGTTGGGCTTCCCGCGCTGCCTGCGTTGTCGTAGACGTAGCCGCGCGCGTACGTTTGGCTTGATTCAATAGCGATGCCGACTTTGGCGAGATCGCTATATCCTGGCCCTGGCTCTTGGGTAGTCGGTGTTTGGTTGTTGTCGCTGCGATAGCAGCAAAGATAAATGATCCCCCCAGAACCACCGACATTCAGATCGTGTTTAAGGCGGAACTCGACAAGAACTTCATCGCCATCGGATGGCGAATTGTTTAAGAATTGCGGCATCGTATACATGGCTCGAGCGGTGCCGCTACTACTGTTTTTTCCGCGAATAAAGCCGCGTAAATCGTTTCCAGTGTTTTCCATCGTGGTGCTTTGTGCCCACGAATACCAGTACCCTCCACCACTGCCAGCAACTACACCAAACTGGACTCCCGTTCCCGATCCAGTGCTAGAAGTCGCTCCCATCGAGCCACCAATGAACTCATCGAATAAACGAACGTAAGTTGTAGATTCAGGATCCCACTTCCAATCCGTCGAGCCGCCGCCACCGGAACCGCTCGACGCCGCAGTCAACCGACCTTGAGCGTCCACGGTGATGTCGGCGCTCGTGTAACTACCTGCGGTGACTGCGGTGCTGGGAAGGCGTGCCGCAGGTAGCGTCCCGCTCGCAAGGTTGGAGGCGTCATCGGCGCCGATCGCGGTTCGGTGGGCGGCTGCGGTCGTCGCGGAGCTGTTGATCTGCACGTGACCGAGCGAGTCGACCGTCAGCGTCGTCGGGTAGACCGAGGTCGCAAGTCCGACGTCTAGGTCACGATGCGCCACCGTGTAATCGTTCCCGCTCGAGGAGACCGTGACCCCGGTCCCCGCGATCACCGTCGACGCGGCAGCGTCGGACCCGTCGGCACCGTCGGCGCCGTCGGCGCCTGCTGGCCCCTGAGGGCCTTGCGGGCCCGTCGCGCCGTCGGCGCCATCCGCACCGTCTGCACCGTCGGCGCCTGCTGGGCCCTGGGGGCCTTGCGGGCCCGTGCCGCTCCCGCCCCCACCGCCGCTCTCGATGATTTCGAGCGTGTTCGTGCTGTAGATTTCGATCAGCTCTGCCATTCCGTAACCTCCTGGCGAATCGTGACGTCTCCCGAGATGAGGCACCGTTTCGAACCGTCTGAAAGCGAGACGAACAGGTCATACACCGCGACCCCGGCCGCGAGCGTCGCGGTCTGCTCGTCGGTGATGACCACCGATAGCTTGCCCTCGGATGCGGTGATTCCGATCCCGCTCGAGCCCGTGAGCACGAGCAGCGCATCGGCGTAGGCGTCCGTCGCGTTCGTCTTGATTTGCATCTGGGCGCCGTCAATCGTGGTGATCGGGTCGCCGTTGACGTCCTTGTAGATGATCGTCCGCTCGAAGGTCGAGCCCGGGTAGATCGTAAAATCGTATTCGTTCGCCATTAGCTACACGTCCCGTCAAATTCGCCTGGTCGGTCGAACCATGCGGTGTAGTTTGAAGTGTGGCCGTTCGCCGCGACGAACACGGCGACCACGGAATCCGTCGGCACGTTCTCGAGGTCGAAGTCGTGGGCGGTCGGGTTCACGCCGGAATGGCTCGTCGTCGTGTTCGAGAGCTCCGCAAGGTTCCGCACGATCGACGACGAGAATCCATCCGAGACCGTCGCGTAGCTGCTGGCCGTGCTGAATTTGACCTCGGCCACCGTGTAGATCCATTTTCCGGAGCCGTCCGACGTCGAACTCGTGATCTTGCACAGAATCGGCCCGTACCATCGGGACGCCCACGCGGGGGGCTGGGCTGGTGACCGGAGCACAATGTCGCTCGCCCGTTCGTGACGGTTGAGCGTCTCGGCGTCGAGCCTTCCGGTGCCAGTGCGAAATCGCTTCAATTGAAGACGTCGTCCAGATAGTCCCACTCGGCGTCACTGAACCAAGTCGAGTAGTTCGAGCCGTTGAGCGTGAACGGGTCGAAATAGACCTGGTTCCAAAGAACCGTTTTGGCCTGGCTCATCCCGGTCGTTGGGTCGGTGTCTGTCGGCGTGGCAAATTGCTCGAGCACGAGCGGGACCTGCTGAGCGTGCTTCCACGGGTCATATACGAACGTAAGCGTCACGAGCCGGAACTCGTGATGGTGCGGCTGGAATTCCACGCTCTGCCAGTAAAGCGTCCCGATCGGGAACCCGAGGAATGCTTCGGTGTTGCGGGCGCCGACGTAGAGCTCGAGGCCGTCGAGGTCTACCGTCCCCGCCGTTGTGCTACCTGTCGAGCCGTATCGCCAGTCGGCGTTCCAATCTTGGTACGGCCACCGCATGATCTTCTGGATCTGCACGACGGTCTGGTCGATCGCGATAGAGACCGGGGTCGTGTTGATATCGATCGCATCGCCGCCGATGTCGGTCCCGGTCCGCCACACTGATTTCGTGAACGCGCCGGAGCTGATCGTATCGGTCGGCACCGTGGCGCCCTCCCGCCACGCGGACACGTTCCGCGGTCGCGAAACGGTCGACACCGCAATGTTCGGCGACCCGATGACCTCGCTCGAATCGTTGAGGAGCGGCCCCATCCCGGTCGCGACGAAATCGACGCGCCACGTGTCGGGCCGATCTGGGTGCTCGGTGATATTGAGCTCGCGGACCAGGAGCGGGCCGAAGGTCGTCTGTGGCGTGTCGGATACCCACGAGGTCGAATCGACGTCGTACTTTTGGACCTCGCGCCCTTCCATGAGCCGGATACCGAACGGCGCCGAGCCCTCCGCTAGCTTGCGTTGCACCGTGAGCGAGTCGATGTAGCCGGTCTCGCCGACGGTCTCGACGATGAGGGTGCCGCTCGAGGTCACGGGTTCGAATGGCCGGATCTCGAGGTCGTCGCCGCCGCGGAGTAGGTGGTAGCTCCAAGTCATCGGGGCACCGCCGTTCGCTCATCGAGGCGGCGGAACCAGCGCATTGCGTAGTCCTGGCCGGCCTGGGTGTTTCCGAAATCCATGCCCTGTTGCGTTCTGCGGGTGACCCCGACGGCCTGGCGGAACGTGTCGGAGCTCTCGATTTGGCTCGGGTCGGTGATGCCCTGCTCGAGCTCCTTCATCTTCTTAGTTGTTCCGGTCACGTTCTCAATCATCCACGCGAGCAGGCGCCGGAACGGTTCGAGGATTGCGGATAGAGCCTTGACGGCCGGAATAATGATGTCCGTGAAGAGCGGGCCGATGCCCTCGAAGATCTCTTTCAAGGTCTGCGAGCTGGCGATCCAGTCGGAGAGGTCGGAGAGGCCGGTCGCGAGCTGGCCGCCGAATTGCCGAGCGAAGACCTGCCCCGCGTCGGTGATCGCGTTCTTGATGTTGGCGAACTCCTCGCGGAACTCCTTCGATCCCGTGATGAGCGAGCCCATGATGAAGCTGAAAGTCTTGAACCCGACGAAGCCCGCCGCGATGCCCGAGAGGAGGCCCGTCGTGCTCGAGGCAAATCGCCCGACCGAGCGGCGGGCCGACCGGAGCCCGCGGGTAAGCGCCGTGGTTCGGGCTCGCACGTTTACGAAGAGGTCGCCTACGTTTGCCATATGCCGCGGAGCCTTTCCATGTTCGCTTGCCGCTCGAGGTTCTCGTCAATCCGCGGTAGCTGCATCCAGGTCATCAGCTCGGCGGCCGTCATTCGTTCGGTGAGCTCCCCCACCGTCATACCGAGCCGCTCCGCCACAGAGAAGACGAGGCGCTCGGCCGGGGTTAGTCCCGCACCGTCTTCGGGTCGATCAGCTCGACACACTTCTCCGCTAGCGGGATGAGGATGAAGCTCGGGAGCGCCGCCGCTTCCGCTTCGCTCATCCGTGGATCAACGGCACAAGCCGCGACGACCTTCGAATGCTGCTCGGCCTCGTCGGCCTTCATCAGCTCGGTGACGACCCCGGCGCTCGGGCTCTCGAGTGTCACGGGTCCGTTCTCGGTCTGCACGACCTCGGTCCGGGTTCGCATCAGGTCGATAAGGCTCGTCAATGGATGATTCCAAACGTGATCGAGTAGTTGATAACCCCGTCGAGCTCGCCCTGGAACGTGAAACCCTTGACGACCGCGGAGCGGGTCGCGCTGCCGGATCCGTCGAGGAACGTATCGTCGCCCGGGACGCCGTCATCCTCGAACGTGATCTCCAGCGTGCCGGGCTGATCGTCGAGCAGGCCCTCGAGGACCTGCCGCGTGATCGCCGTTGACGACCCCCCGACCTGGTCAGCGTCTCGATCGTAGACACACTCGAACGTGAACTCGGAGGGCTCCGCGTAGCCGTAGAGGACCTGGCGCCGCGTGCTGGCCGCGGTCGTGACGTCGATCGCGGCGCGGTCGTTCCCGCTCTCGGAAAAGTCGCGAATGTTGAATTTGAGAACGACCGAGGCCGCGGTCGTGAATGTGCACGTGGCACCGTTGAAGGTCTGCGCCATGGTTTTATGCTCCGGTCATCGTGGCGGTGATCGTGGTTCTGTACACGAGATCCTGCGACCCGTCGTAGGGGTCGCCGAAGTCTCGGTCGATTGAGGTCGGGCGCGCGGATCCGATCACCACGCCCCCATGCGTTCCAGAGGCGAGCGAGTCGATGACGGCCTCGGCCAGCTCATCAGCGCCGACATAGGTACGGTCGAGGCACGTGATCGAGACCTCAGCGACACGCTTCAGGTCTTGCGCTGCCGAGTCGGTGTAGATTTCTTCGCGTGGCACGCTGTAGACCACGGCCGGGAATCCGTCGTCTCGGTTTCGCACGTAGGGCGAGATCCGGGAGCCGACGAGGTCGGTCACGTCGCTCGCGGTGTTGAGCATGTCGAATGTGGCCTTCGCGAAGCTCATTACCAGACCTTCCCGAGCACGCCCTCGATGTCTTTCATCGACACGCGGCCCTTGCTGTTTGAGGTTGCGACGTCGATCGCGATCTCGAGCGCCTTCAGAAAGTAGCTCGCGGCCTCGCGGCGCTTCGCCTTGAATGCCTTCGTTCGGAAGTGTCGACCTTCCACGCGGCCGTTCTTCGTCTTGTAGCCACGCTCGACGAACCACGCGTGGACCATCTCAGGATGCTTTTTGCTGTTGTAGTCGGTCTTCGACCGGACCGAGCCGTCGCGAGACTGGACGACCCGCCGCACGCGATAGCCGCCCTTCTTGCTTCCGCGGTCTCGCATCGCGGGCTTTTCGAGCGGCGTCTTGTAGCTGGCGGTCTGAATGATTCGGGCGTTTTCTCGATTGATGACCTTGAACGCGGCCGAGCTCGCGGCCTTCATCGAGTTGCGCGGTACGTACTTCTCGAGGCCGGTGAGCTTCTTCTCGAGCTTCTTCCATTCGATTTCGATGCGTACGTCGCTCATCGTTCGGCGACCTCGCAATCGAGGCGGAGCTCGTGATCACGCTGTAGCACGTTCTCGATGCCGACAACCTGAAGCGTGAGCCCCCCGTACTGGATCCGAGTCTCATACGTGATCGCCGACCGGTATCTCATCCGAACCTCGTAGGATTCGAGCCCGGCCGCCTGCACGTCGCCCTCGGTGCTCTTGACCTGAGAGACGTTCCGAACCCGGGCCCAGACCTTCGGCTCGGTCGTCGCGTACGTGTAGGTCCTCTGGCCGGTCGCGTCGTCGGCCTCGGTGGGCTGCTGGATCGCGACGATCTGCCGGAGCTGCCCCGCTTGCATTAGAGCCCCCTCGGGCCGTAGCCCTGGAGGATCGAATTAATCGAGTGCGGGAGGGCGTACATCTGAACCGGGGTTGCGGCCTCGCGGTTCTCGAAGTGCATCGCGGCGAGCTCGAACACGGCCACCTTCAGCGGCGCCGGGATCGAGGAATAGCCCGCGGTGTAGGTCACGCGGTAGGTATCGACGTTGTTGAAGGCGCCCGATGTCTTCGTGCGGAGCATCGGCCACGCGCCGGTGAGATCGAGCTCGTACGCGGTCGCGTCGACGGTCGCGGCCTGGTCGACGTTGTAGAGCGCGGACACCGCATTCACAGGCCCGACCGCGAAACGGAACGGAGCAGGAGCGCCCCGGAAATAGTCATAGAGCGTGGTCGACCGGAGCAGCACCCCAGCCTTGTTTTCGATGTCGACCGTTGCCGCGTTGAGCGATCGCCGGAGCGCGGGGTCGTGCTCCTTATCAGATACGCGGCAATGGTCTCGGAACTCCTCGAGACTGAAACCGATGTTGGATTGTGAAACGACCTGAATCACGTTTCAATTCCCGAGGGAAGCGGGAGGCCGCCCCGCCTAGTGCGGAGCGACCCCCCGAGCTGGTGGCATGGATCAGGCCATCGTGCCGACGACGATCGCCTCAGGCCGCACGATGCGACCGACCGAACGCATGTACGTGTTGATCTGCGTGAGGCCCTCGGCCTGCTTCGCGTAGGGGTTGATTTGCGAAACCATGCCGGGCTCGCGATCGACAATGCGATACGCGTTTCGCGGGAGAAGCACGATGGCATCGAGCCCGGTCGTGTTGTCGGGCGCCGCGGCGTCGATGTAGCAGGGAAGCCCGAGGAGCGTGCCCTGAAGCCCGGTCGCAAGCGTGCTTCCCGCCTGCGGCTGGAAAATCGGTCGAAGGTTATCGTCCAACAGCGCCATGATCTCGGCAAACATAGACTGGCCCATGACCCACGAGAGATCCCCGTAGCCGTTCCAATACTGGGCCGGAAGGTCGTCGTATCGCATCCGGATCAGCTCGGACGCGGTCGGTGCAGTCGCGCTGGCGAACGTTCGCTGGGTCACCCCGGTCGCGGAGCTGTCGAAAAGCGCGTCGGTCTGAACGGCCGACGAAACGGTCAGACCGTTGCAGTAGAACGAGCTCCACAGTCGGCCGATTTCCTCGGCGTGCTGCTGGTTGATCTCGGAGACGAGCTCGGGCCGCGCGTCCTGCATGATCTGGAACGAGAGCTCGGTGGTCGCCGCGATGGTCTGATCGGTCGTGAAGTCGATCTCGCCGAAGGTCGGCTCGGTCTCCGTGAATGCCTGGCCCTCGGCCGTAACCGCGGTCAACGCCACACGGGTCGCGACGGTCGGAACCTTCATGTCGGTCGGGTAGGAACCAACCCGCACGGCCTGCCGCACGCCCTGGACGGCACCGAAGAGCCGCACCATTTCGGCCTGAAGATCGGTCGGGATGACCGCCGAATCGCTCGAGGTCAGGAGGTCGCGGTTTTCGAGGCCGCTACGGTCCTGGCCGCCGGAGCGGAACCAGCGCATGTAGCCGCCCCACTCGTCGCCCTTGCTGGCGGTGTTCTCGATCGCGGGGCCGGGCGTGAGCTTCGGGGTCGCGGGCTCGGCCTGGCGGGCGTTGAATCGCTCGCGGAGGTCGGCGTCGCGCTGCCGAATGTCGAGCTCGTCGAGCTCCTTCTCGATCCGCTCGTACGTGTCACACTCGGCGGCAGTGAGCGCGCCTTCCTTGTCCATGATGGCGCCGAGCTCTCGCTCGAGCTTCTGCCGGGTTTCGCGGAGCTGGTCGCTCATTGCAGTGATCCTTTTGCCGCGGGGTATGCCCCCTCGCGACAGATTGAGAGCTCCACCAGCTCTGCGGCACGCACCGTGCGAACCGCGGGATTCGTTCTGTTGTTCCATTCGTCTCCGCCTTCGCGGAGGTAGAAGCCGATCGACACGGCGCCCGTGAGGTCGCCCCGCTCGAGGGCCTCGCGGATGTCGGCTCGGGCCTCGGGCAGATCCGCCTCGAACTCGAGGCCCTGGTCGGTCTCGCGAAATCGGAGGGTCCCCGACCGCACGGCCGCCAGCGGCACGCCGTCGAGGTCATGGCCGTATTGCATGGTCACGCCGTCGCCGATCTCGAGGGCGCCCCGCGTGAATCGCTCGCGGTAGGGCCGCGGTCGATCGCGGAGCACGTGCGACATCCCGTCATAGGGGACGGCCGTACCGGCGAGCGTGCGGCGCCCGTCGGTCGACGTGCGGGCCGTGGCGATAAACCGGCGTTCAATCTTCCGCATCGGTCTCGGCCTCCTCCGCCTGCTCATCGGTCTCGCCGCCCGGGGCGTAGTTCTTCGAATAGATCAGCTCGTCCCCGCCGTCGATGCGCGGCAGCCCGAGCAGCGCGCGCGCCTCGTTTTGAGTCATTACGCCAGCGTCGATCGCCTGCCGGGCTGCCGCGACGACCTGATCGAGCGACCCGCGGAGCATGTGCCGGAAATCGAAATGGAGCCGCTCACCTGGTGCAAGGAGCTTCCGTTCGATCTCGCCAGAGATGAGCGCCGCGTAATGGGCGAGGCAGGAATCGACGTACGCGCGGAGCTGCGTATACGTGTGCTCCGCGGTGTCGCCGGGCTGCTGGGCGTAGAGCATTTGTGGCGGGATTCCAAATATCTGCCCGACCTGCTGAACGCTGAAATTCCGAGCCGACATCCATTCGTTTTGCGAGAGCGTCACGCCGACGGTCGAGACCTTCATGCCGCCCTGCGTGACGATCGGCGTAGCGATCGATCCCGCCTGAGAGTGCCGGTCGCGCACCGATTGTTGTAAGCGTGCAACTGCCTCGGGCCCCAAAATCTCATCCGTCTCAAAACTGAGCTTCCCGGTCGCTCCGGCGCCGAAGTGTGCCCGGCCGCATTGCTCCTGCTCTGCGAGGAGGTCGAGCGTCGCACGGCATCGGACGACTGGCGAGTCGCCCCAGAGCGGGTTCGCACCCGGGAGCCGGAAGTGCAGCAGCTCGTCGGGCAAAAGCCGGCCGAGCTTGCCGTGCGTATAGAACACGTCGCCGTCGTCCAGGTAGTGAATCTGGAACGACTCGGGCATGAGCGGGACGAGCTCGAGCAGCTCGCCGCCGCGGGTTCGCCGGATCAACGCCGCGGCGTTGCCCCAGAGCATCAGGTCCCGAACCATCATCCGACGGAACTCGAACCCGGAGTGGTATTCGTTTGGCTGGTACTTCAGCAGGTCACAGGCTGGAGAGGCGACCTCTGCGTAGCCGTCGGGCCCGAGGGCCTGGACCTCGAGCGGGAGCCTGGCGATATCGCCTGCGACAAGCTGGAGGGCTCGAGCGACCGGCGGAAGCGTGTCTGCTCGGTGCGGCGTGATGTTCTGAGCGTCGATGGTCGGGCTAGGCCACAGGTACACCGAGCCGCCCGTAGTCGGCCAGAAGCGCTTCTGCAGCTTGGCGAAAATCCCCAGAACTCCGCCCGTCCCCAACCAGCGACCGGGAGTATACCGAACAGAGCCCGAACATGCAAAAGAAAACCCCGCCGGGGCGGGGTATGGGGCTTTGGGTCGGCTGCCCCACAGCAGCGATTTAGGATATGAGCCGTCCTACCCGTAGCCGTTCCAGCGACGGCCGGGGCTCTACTGCTGCCATGCCCTAAGCCTGGGCGCTTGCTCGACGTTTCGCACCGCTGTCGCGGCCGTGGCCGATTGAGGGCCTCTAGGGTTGTCGCGGGGATCTGGAGTCGCCGCGAGCCCTAGCCGAGCGCCGCTGTGATTGTACAAAAGAAAACCCCGTCGGCCAAACGACGGGGTTCCGGGGACGGCAAATGGGAGTCCGCGGCCCCGCGGCGGTTTTCTGTCCTGGCAAGTAGGAAAAACCGCCGTCGTCAAATCACACTGGAGCTCTCGTAAACTGACCGGGGTTTTCGGATTTCTTCCATAATGCCGGTCATGCTCATGACCGCGGCGATGAATGCATCGATCCGACCGGCGGCCTTGTCCTTCTCCGCGGTCGGGTTCCCGCTCCAGTCTTCCCGAACCCGAACGTTCCGGATGCATTGCCGGAGGACCGGCCACCCGTCGTGATACACGTGGGGCTGGTCGGGCTTCTCGATGGCCCGAATCCTGGTCGCGAGGTTCTGGAGCGGCGGCGACATCGAGAGCATGTTCTGCCGGTGGGCCTCGATCGGGAGGCCGTCCTGCCTCCATTTCTCGAGCGTGTCGGCGGCCCCCGAGACTGGATCCACGTAGACCTTCCAGAGCTCGACCCGCTCGGCCCATTCCTCGAGATACGTCTGGACCGCATCAAGGTCGATGGTCTGGCCTGGGCAGATCGTCAGATGGCCCTCCTCCGCCCATTGCCGATAGGGCATATTCCCGAGCCGCTCCCGCGTGTCGAGCTCGTGTTCGCATGTCCAGGCGTGGCCCCAGATGTATGCCGAGTCGGTGCCGTCGTTCACGGCGAACACGACCGCCGTGAGGTCGTGCCGCTTCGAGAGGTCGGCGGCCCCGATCACCCGGCGGCCCTTTGAGACCTCGAGCGGGTCGAAGTCTCGCTCGGCCTTATCCCAGAGGGCGAGGTCGATGAACGCGGCGTCTCGATCGTCATACCGGCAGCAGATTTCCCGCGTGAATTCTGACCGCCCTTTGAGGGTGCTCTTCGCATCCTTCGCGAGCGATTGCATGTTCTCGAGCGGGAGCACCCCGGCCGCCAGCATCGGATTCCCCTTCGGCCAGTTAGCCGGGTCGAACGGATCGTCGTCGGCGTCGATCCCGTAGAGGAGCGGGAACCGATCGTCGTCGAGCTCGCCGTCTCGGAGCTGCTGCTCCATCTCATCCCGGCGCTGGTAGTAGGTGTTCGTCCGATCCTGGCCGGGCGTCGTCAGCATGAGGATCTGGGCATCCGGGAGCTTATGGGTGGCGATGATGAGCTTGCCGAGCGTGTCGTCGACGAACCGCCCGCATTCGTCGGCGATGTAGAGCCGCCCCAGGAGCCCGTCGGCGGTCCGCTCTTTTGTCGCGACCGACCCCATGATCGAGCGGGTTTTCTTGTTCAGGATCTCGCGGAATTTGCATTGAATATCCCCCCCGTGCTCGGTGCTGATCTCGGCCCCAAAAGCGAAGTTAGTCGTGTTCTCGACGATGCGGTGAGCCTGGTCACGCTTCGTCGCGAGGCTCCAGACCTCCACGCGGTGCGGCGAGGAGGCCAGCAGGTAGAGCGAGATCATCGCGGCCGTCGTCGATTTCGCGTTGCCCTTGCCGATCTCGAGGGCCAGAAACCTGGTCGCGGGCTCGTCGTCTGACCGCCGCCGCCGGGCCAGCAGGCCGCCGACTAGGTGGAGCTGCCACGGGTAGAGCTGGGCGGGAGCGTTCCGGGAATCGTGGAGCTTCAAGCGCCCGACGAATTCGACGATGCGGGCGAGCTCCTCGCCGTCCCACCAGACGTCGCGATCGCCGTCAAGCTCCGCCAGCGTGCGGGCCGCGATGAGCTGGATGCATTCGCCAGCGACCGCGGCGCCGGAGATTACGTCGTCGCAATAGGTGCGGATTTGGGCTAGAGGATCCACGGTTTGGTTTTTTCCGTTGAACGGTTGCGATTTTGAGC
>Ga0208898_1002057_pt1 | contig 12618 bp, 31 predicted proteins | sample VirMetDEL_Mar_4_FD_184513 | JGI IMG/M metagenome (GOLD analysis project Ga0208898, IMG submission 184513) | Aqueous microbial communities from the Delaware River and Bay under freshwater to marine salinity gradient to study organic matter... | ecosystem: Environmental > Aquatic > Marine >...
CGTTAGAAGCATCAGATAATTTTTTAAATAACTGTTCAGATAATTGCATATAAGACTCCTAATAAAATAAATGTTAATAATAAAAAAATCAACTTGTTAAATTTTCTATGTATTGGTTTTCCAAGTATTATCATGGGTGTAATAAATTTTCTTTAGCCTCTTTTTTAAGTTCTCTAATTTTAGCTTGTAGTTGTCTTTTTTCTTCTTCCAACTTATCAATCTTTTTAGAATAGTTTTTACATTCCATGTATAATGCTTGTATCTCCTCTAACTTAATAGCGAAATCTTTTTTTAAGTTATAGAAATCGCTAATAAGTTGTTCTTGTGTGTTAGATAATTTAGTCATTAAAATGGTATTTCATCATCCATATCAGATTGTTCTACAGGCTTTGCATTATCAGGTGCAAACTGTGTAGCATAAGTTGGCATGGCTTGAGATATAGGTTTCAATCCATCTACATTATCAGTTCTTGGTTTGTATGGTTTAACCATAACCAAACAAAATATTTGCTCTAAATTGCTTTTAGCATATTGAGGTGGATTCTGCATTTCCTGTGTCTTAGTCATATATTTTAACACATATCCAGCTTTAACATATTTTTGAACTTCTGGTGTGTTAAACCAATCATTGACTTGCGATAAGCTGTATTTTTTTTTAGTTAAACTACAAGTAAATTTAACTTTACTAGCCTCTCCACTATATTCATACTTTGGACTGGCATTTCCGGTCGAAAATAGTCTTGCTTGAAGCCCACAGAACGGGAGATCGAATTTACTTTTTTGATACATTTGTTTTTCCTTTTTTTAGTTGATTATATTTTCGTACTGACTCATTGAACAATAACTCGGATTTATGACAACTTAATAATCCAAGAAATGCTTTTAAGTGTTCCTTTTTATATAAGATATGTCTAGCCTCGAAATCTCCACTATCTTTTGGAAGTCGGACTATATACATCTTATTGATCTTCTTTCCTGTTTGCTCTGTATAGGCAAGTGAGTAACCATGTAATTGGTGTACCATATTCAAAAACAAACCCTTAGAAGTTTTTATATCTATGAGCCAAAGATTATTTTCAGGGTCTTTAGCAATTAAATCTAAAGTTCCACAAAATCCTCGTTCAGAGTATAAAATCTTTTCGGACTCCACCATTTTTAACTTATGCTTTGTCCAAAATCTTTTAAACTTATCAAAGCACCCTTTAACTACAGGGTCGCTTGGGTCAGTAAATTTTTCTCCTTTAAGCCACATCTCACAATATTTATGAACCATAGAGCCTATATTAAGAATGTTATCTCCTTGTTTTTTTGCATTGGTCTTAGCATTTAAAACAATAGATTCTATTTTATCTAATGGAATTTCTTGTCTTTCCATTTCTTTTTTAATAGCATTAACCATATTGCTTATCTTCCAATTTTCTAATTGTGGACTAGCAAGTTTTCCAAGAATTGTACTCATACCCACAACATATTCGTTGTTATGGATATAGACATGCTTTTCTTCGTTAAACTCTATCTGATGACCATGCTCAGTAGTTATTGTTGTCATTTTTCTCTCCTTTGATTTTAGCTTTAAGATCAATCAATGAATAATATTCATCAATATAATACTCATAAGCATATTTATTATTTTTAGCTTGTTTTTTAATTTCAGCTATTCTTTTATCTAGCAACATGTCGGTTATTAAAGTGATAGACATTATTGATTTTTCCTCTCTTTGTTAATTCTAAGTTAGCATCATCCATTGGTTTGGTAAAGTAATCTATTGATACCGATAGATATTCACATATTTTTTTTAGTTTCAAATGTGGAGTTGAGTTCTTACCAGCCTCGTATTTTTGAATCTGTTGAAATGTAACTCCAAGTGCATTACCTAATCTAGTCAAAGTTTTGCCACGCATAAACCTTATTTTTTTAATCTGCAAACCTACTATCTTATGAAAGATAATCTCGTTATCTTCTGGTGTAACTCCCCATTGAGCAATTAGGTTAGATATACTTTGGTTAATTTCTTCTATTGTTGTATTAGTCTTTATTCTCATAAAACGACCACTCCTTTTTTTCTGTTATTGTTAGTTTATTAAATTGATCTTTAAAGCATGGATTACAAAGTAAGCTATCACTATACATTGAATTAGAGCCTACAAACCACGCAAGTTTTAAAGCATCTTCTCTAAAGCATCTAGCACATTTATAGGCTAAAATTTTTTTCTTAGTTAAGGACACTATGACCTCGCTTGTCTAAACATTTTCTCATAATAGACTCATACTTTGTGTCCATAGTTGGACTAAGTGTCCAATAAGTAATGTTTGAAATAAAGTTAGTATTTTCTTTAGCCAAGTATTTACAATGTTGAATATCGTTTGTAATTTCTTTAGCTTTATCTTCATTGAATGTTCCTGATCTTCCAGCAGTATCTATTATGGGTTTATAGGCACAGCCTTGTAATAAGGTGGCAAGTAGCCCACATAAAAGTATTGTTTTTTTCATATCTTTTTTTTTCCTCTCTAAAGAATTGGTTGATGATACTTCAAATGATGAAGTTTAAAAGCCAACTCCTTTTTCTTCTGTTTCAATTTGAACAATTTCTCCAATAGCACCTTTTCCTTGAGTGTACTCTTGTCTAACTGCTCTTGCATCTGAAACATTTTCTTTGTTTCCATTTGCTTTCCTTATTTGAGTTACCTGATCTTCCAAGTAACTATCTACAGGGTTAATTAAATTAACTTCTTCCTGTAAATCCTGTAATCCACCTAAAGTCATATCCTTATGGAATATTCTTTTAAATTGTTTTGATATTTCTTTAGTGAAAGTAGAATTAGTTGGTATTCTCATTTATTGTACTCCTAGTAAATAATCTATGGTTAATTTAAACCCACCAGCGAAAAAATACAACATTATAATTCCAAAGCTAAGGTATTCAAAAAAGTTTAATATTTTTTTCATTATGCTTTCCTCTCTGTATTAATTGATCTTATGGCATCTTCTAAATTTCTAAAAGGGTCGCCAAAACCATCATCTCCTTGTAGCATTTTATCATCTTTATAAACAAACCATCTATAAGATTTTGCAGATTGTCTAATTTCATATTCTTTATGAAAATGTATTTTAGTAAATGTCACTATGCTCTCTCCTCATTATTCATTAAATCATCAATTAATTTTCTTTTTTCAGCAAGAAATAAAGAATTTGTTTTTTTAATTTTGTGAGTTTCACAATTTTCATTTGAGCATTTTGAAATAACATCAAAAGCATCATTAGGATAAATCACATCTTCTCCACATTCATAACAAGTAGTCATTTTTTTCTCTCCTTTTTTTTTATTAAACATACCACAGTAAAGCACGAATAAGGTTGTAATGCAATAACTTTATTTATCGCATAAAATATAGCTTTTTTAACTATTTATTCGCATTAGAGTTTTATTTCTTGATTTAAAAACAAATCAGTTATAAAAAACGAATCAATTAAAGATATGATTAATAATAAAAAGTATGTTAGAGAGATTATGTTCTGCAAAGAACGAAGTATTTATTTTTCATATCTAATACTTAATTGTGTTGGGTTTGGCCTCTCTCTCCAAGCCCAGCACCTAACAGGGAGAAAACGAGATGAAACAATTAGATATATTTGAAACTGATTACGAGTCTTGTAATTACACATCAACATCTAAAAAAGCACTAGCCTCAATCAAGCCAAAAATAAAAACTAAAAGAGAACAAGTTTATGATTTGATTAAACTTAAACCTTTAACTAATTATGAAATATCAGATGAGTTAGAGATACCTTTAAGTTCAGCTTGTGCAAGATGCCATGAGTTACAAGAGTTAAATCTTGTGATAGACTCTGGTTTAAAAAGAAAAACTAAATATGGGAAAGATGCAATCGTATGGAAAATAAAATAAATAGAAAAAGAGTTTTAACTGTAATTTCATTGGGTGCTGGAGTTCAAAGTTCTACAATGGCATTAATGACTAGAACAGGAGATTTACCTATTCCTGATTGTGGAATTTTTGCTGATACAGGTTATGAAAGTAAATCTTGTTATGCTTATTTAGAATTTTTAAAAAAAGTTTTACCTTTTCCTGTCTATGTAGTTAAATTTGGAAATATTAAAGAAGATATGTTGAAAGCAAGAGGAACTACTGATTTTGTAGTAGCACCTTTTTATACTCAAGAAACTATTACAGGAAAAAAAGGAATGATTCTACGACAATGCACAAATCAGTACAAAATTCAGCCGATCAAACAAAAAATCAGAGAACTTTGTGGAATTAAAAAAGGTAAGCATTTTCCAAAAGATAAATATGTTGAACAATGGATAGGAATTTCAAAAGATGAAATTGGAAGAATGAAACCAGCTAGAGACCCTTATATTAAAAATAGACACCCTTTAATCGAAGCTAATATGTCAAGACAGGATTGTATTAATTGGTTAAAAAAAAATGAATTTCCATTACCTGAAAAATCAGCTTGTATTTGTTGTCCATTCCATGATGATAAGTATTGGGATTTTATGAAAAAAGAAAGACCAAGTGAATTTGCTGATGCTGTTGAATTTGATAAACAAATTAGAACAATTAGCAGAAATAAAAATATTAAAAATTATACTCATAAATCATGTAAGCCTCTAGACGAAGTTGAATTTAGTAAAGAGGACAATCAACTTGATATGTTTGAAAATGCGTGTGAGGGTCTTTGTGGAGTTTAGATGGGAAAGAAAAAACAAGCAAACAAATTAGAAAAAGAACACTTATCTAAAGTCGCTAGTTTAGGTTGTTTGATTTGTCAGCAACCAGCTATCTGTCATCACATAAGAAATCTTGGAGATGGTAAAGGGAACATTGGATTTTCCAAAAGGTCTAGTCATTTTCATGTAATTCCATTGTGTCCATCTCATCACGTTGGAAGTTTTAGTATTCATAATACCAAAAGACAATTTGAGGCTATGTATGGAACTGAGAAAGAACTATTACACAGAACACTAAATGAGATTAAACAATTAGATGAGTCTAATAATTTATTTAACTTTTACGCAACAGAGGAGAAATAATGGCAGAAATGAGAGAAGAACACTTTGAAGTAATTTCAAGAAATAGAGCAAGAGCCTATGAGAAACAAAAAAAGACAATAAACATAATTAGAACACTTTTAAATAGATATTCAAAAAAACAATTAATACAAATGATAGAAAAGGAGAGTAGAAATGGCTAAACGATCAGGTTATTTTTTAGTTTATAGAGATATTTGGCGAAACCCAGTATTTAAAAACTTATTACAAGCTAGTTGTTGGATATATTTTATAAGTTCAGCATCACACAAAGAAAGAACATTAAGATTTTTAGATAATGAAATATTTGTTCGTAGAGGAGAAATGATTATGCCTTTGAGAGTTACGGCTAAAAGATTTGGTATGACATACTCTGAAATGAGAGCCTATATACTACGGCTTGTGCGAAGAAAAATGATCACTACTAGAACAGCCCAGTTACGACCCAGTAGCGACCACAAGAACAGAAAAGTAACTCTAATAAGCCTTGTAAATTACGATAAATATCAGTATGTGGACTCGGAACAACCACTTACGACCCACTTACAGCAAGAAGTACTAATTAATTATAACAATACACAAGAAACAAATAGTATTATCAAAAAGTCTAGCAAGGATGATATTATCTATACAGGAGATAGTTATGGTAATTACAAGAAGATATTGAAAAACGGCAAGGTTTATTATAAACACGCATTTGACGATACTAAACCACTTTTAGAAAATATATGATAACTACATCTGCTATGATCTCGGAATTATATACCAAGAAAATTATTGGTAAAAAAAGACCGAAAAAAATCAATGTAAATAAATCTGTTCAGAAAGCTGTTAAAAAATATCGTTTTAAAAAATGAAGTCTATATTGCGAATCTTTAAGTATGCTAGAAAACGCATAATAGCACTTAGTATTGAAAACCAAGTATTAAAAACACAGTTAGAATATTATCGTGCTATAATAGAATCTGATAATTATAACAAACATTAAATGGCTATAAAAAAACCACAATTTGAACATATTTTATATGGCAGAAGTAAAATCAAAGTTATCTTTGAGCCACTTAAAAGTTTAGATGGTTATTTTGAAACTAATCAAAAATTAATCGTATTGGATAGCCGAATAAAAGGTAAGAGACTATTTAACACAATAATTCACGAGATATTTCATGTTATTGCATATTACTCTAAACTAAAATTTAAAAATATGAGTGAAGAACAAATGGCTATTAAAGTTGGTAATGGCTATACAACTATATTTAAACAAAATCCTAAACTGTGGAAATATCTTACAAAACTGTTAAAATAAAATGATTATGAAATCCGACAAAAATAAGGCAGAAATAGGTAAGCAAATAGGAAGACCTATTAAAGAGGTAGATGAAGATATTATCGCTAATTTAAGTCAAATTGGATGCACACAGGAAGAAATCGGCTCGATTGTCGGAATATCTGCAAGAACATTACAAAGACGATATGCCGAATTATTAGAAGAAAACAAGAACAAAGGAAAAGCTAGTTTAAGAAAGAAGATGTGGGAGAAAGCCATGAAGGGAGACCCTAAGTTACAAATCTGGCTCTCAAAACAATATCTAGGCATGAAAGATAGAACTGTTACTGAAAACATTGTAGAACCTTTACCATTAATCATAGAAGCTAAAGCAGAAGAAGTAGATGGCTAAACAAAAATTCACGCACTTCATACCAAGAGATAAACCACCAAAAAGACCTCGTAGGCACAAGAAGCGATTAAATAAATCAGAAAAAAGGGATTTAAAAAAATATAATCGTCAGGGGAGATGACATTTAGATATAAAAATAAAACAGGTAAATCAACACCTAATGATGATGTGATGACAAAAGAATCATCAGCTAAATTTATAATTGATTATTTTAAACCTGATGGATTTATATTAGAGCCATGCAGAGGAACTGGTATTTTTTATAATCTATTTAAAGGAAAAAAAGATTGGTGCGAAATTAAAGAAAATAAAGATTTTTTAACTTATGACAAAAAAGTTGATTGGATAATTACTAATCCACCATTTAGTATATTTGATGAATTTCTTTTAAAGTCATTTGAAATAGCAGATAATATTGTTTTCTTTTGTCCATTAATAAAAGCATTTAAGGGTAAAAAATTAGATCAAAAAATTCAAGAATATGGAGATATTAAAGAAATATTACACATGGGAACTGGTGGACAACATGGATTCCCATTCGGATTTTCAGTTGGTTGCATTTATTACAAAAGAAATTATAAAGGAAATATAACATATACAAGGAGATACTAATGTCAGAAATAATCGGAGAGAATACATTTCTAAAACTAAGACAGCAAAAAGAACAGATGAAAGCTGAGTTAGAACAAGTTAAAATTCAAAGAGATATAGCTTTAAGAAAACAAAAGAAACTTGAAGATGCTGTTAAAGAACTTAGAAAAATTATCGAGCAAAGATAAGATAACTTTAAAGTTAGATAAACTTGCTAATCTTTATAATAAAACCAAAAACGATAAGTATAAGTTAGAATGGAATAAGATAATTAATTTATACTTCTATAAGAAAAAAAGTTCTAATATGTAGCATAATATGATATTTATGCCACATGGCTAAAGGTATTTATAAAGGACGATCTGTTAAACTTAACAAACCCATGCGTGGAGATGTTAAGAAATTCAAAGTATTTGTTAGAAACAGAAAAACAGGTAGAGTTCAAAAGGTTAATTTTGGCTCTAAAGAATTATCTATTAAGAAAAATATACCGGCTAGAAAGAGAAGTTTCATGGCTAGATTCCGTCCAATCTTAAATAAAGCTAAAAGATCAGGCAAACAATTAAACACAACACCGGTATATTGGGCAGTTAAATCTTGGCAAAAGGGATTCAAAGTATGATTGATAGATGGCTTTATACATTCTTTGGCTGGATAGACTCATGGTTTGATTGGGTAGATAAACAATTTGTTAAACCTACTAAAAAGAAAAAAAAATGAGAGATACTAAAACATTAGAGCAATACAGCAGAAATGCACAAAAGAAATTAAAAGAAATGAATTTATTTAAGTCTTTAAAGAAAGAAGTTGAAACAGGTGCTAATGGCACTCAGAAATATGTAATTAAAAAAGGAATAAACAAAGGTCGTGTTGCAGAATGAAAATATCAGAAAATACTTCGGTATCTTTACCAATAAGAAATTTACTTGCGATTGTAGGTGCAGTAGCAATAGGTGTATGGGCTTATTTTGGTATTATTGAAAGAATAACATTATTAGAAACTGCTGATAAACTCCAAGAACAAGATTTACTAGAAGCATCTGCACAAAAGCCTATAGACCAAGAACAGTTTATGTTGCTAGAACACATGGCTGAACAATTAGAGAAATTGACTGAAAGAGTTGATGATATGATGAATAACAAAGTCAATATCAATAGACTACAAATGGATGTAGAACGATTAAGAATAGATACAGAGAAATTAAAAGATTCTGTCAGAGCAAACATAGGTAAATTAAATGGGAATCACTAGCTTAGTATTTGCACTATGTTTATTTATTAATGGCGAATTAGTCGAGCATAGAATACAAGATAGCTTATCTACTTGTCTTAAAATGAAACGAGAAGCAACACGAAATATGGATATGAAGAATAAACAGTTTATGTGTGGAGAAGTAGAAGCTGAATTAGAAGAAAATATTGATGGAAGTAAAACAATTAAGAGAATAGTAACTAACAAATAATTTATGAGTTTAACAATGTACGATTTATTTTATATCTATTTAGTGAGGATTTGTTATAAAATTATCTGGTGGGCTACAGGCAAAAAATCTAAAAGAAAGAATAAATGAAATTTATACTTGCATTTACCATTTGTTCAGCAATTACTGGTTACTGCAATAATACAATGACACTACCTACTAAATTTGATTCATGGTCAGAATGTGTAGGTGCTGGTGGAAAGTTAATACAATCTTTTTCAGTTGATATGAAAGATACGATTGAAGAACGAAAATTATATATGAATTATTTTTGTAATGAAAATCACACTAACAAAACCCCAACTTAAAGTTAGTTCATCATCAGCAAGATTTAGAGTTCTTATTTCAGGTCGTAGATTTGGTAAGACTTATTTAGCTGTTACTGAGATGATGAAATATGCTAGTCAGCCGAATAAAAGAATTTGGTATGTAGCACCTACATTTAAAATGGCTAAAGACATCTGTTGGTCAGCATTAAAAGAAATGTTGAATATGTTTAATTGGATAGAGGATATTAACGAAACCACTATGACAATTACAATTAGACAATCTAATAGTACAATCTCACTAAAGGGTGCTGATAACTATGATTCACTTCGAGGTACAGGATTAGACTTTTTAATCTTAGACGAATTTGCAGATATAGATAAACGAACATGGTTTGAAGTATTAAGAGCATCTATTGCAGATAGATTAGGTCATGTTCTTATGTGTGGTACACCTAAAGGCTATGGTAACTGGTCTTATGAAATGTATCTTAAAGGAAAACAAGACCATGATTGGGAGTCTTTTCAATTTACAACTATACAAGGTGGTATGGTCGCTAAAAGCGAAGTTGAACAAGCTAAGCAAGACTTAGACCAAAGAACATTTAGACAAGAATTTGAGGGTACATTTGAAAACTATGCTGGAAGTATTTATTACAATTTCCACCCCGTAGAATCTGTTGTTCAAAGAGAAATAGATTGGACTAAACCTTTACACATTGGAATGGACTTCAATGTCTCGCCAATGTCAGCTTGTGTTGCACAAATAGAAAAAGAAAAGATTTATATTGTAGATGAAGTAGTTATTTATGGGTCTAATACTGATGAAATGTGTGATGAACTTAAAGATAGATATGGAACTAGAATGAAAATATTTATATATCCTGACCCAGCATCAAGACAAAGAAAAACATCTGCTGGTGGTAGAACTGACTTATCTATTTTGCAAAATGCTGGATTTGAAGTTAAGGTTAAGCATAGACACCCAGCAGTAAGAGATCGTATCAATGCTGTGAACTCAAAATTAAAAGACTCTAACGGCAAAAGATATATTTTTGTTTCCAATTCGTGTAAAATTGTTATAAAAGGACTTACTAGGCAAACTTATAAGGAAGATACCAATATTCCGAATAAGGAAGACGGATTTGACCATATGAATGACGCACTAGGTTATATGATTGATTACATAAAACCTTTGGTTACTCAGATGCCAAGTTCAAAACCTATAAGATGGACAATGAAATAATATGGCATATTCACGAGACGAAATTTTAGATACTCATAAAGATTACGAACAAAACTATGCTCATTGGGAGTTCTATATTCGTTCTTATAATGGTGGACACGATTACCAAGTAGGTCAATATTTAAACAGATATAATTTAGAACTAGATAACGAATTTCATCAAAGACTTAATAACACTCCATTAGATAATCATTGTAAGAATATCGTAGAGATTTATTCATCATATTTATTTAGAGTTAAAGCTAGTAGAGATTTTGGCGAACTAGAAAATGAACCTACTTTAGAACGATTCTTAAAAGACGCAGATTTAGACGGAAACAATTTTAATACTGTAATGAAACAGGCTCAAAACTATTCATCAATTTATGGTCATGTATTTTTAATATTAGATAAGCCACCTGTTCAAACTAGAACTAGAGCAGAAGAATTAGAGGGAGATATAAGACCATACTTATCAATCGTTACTCCTGAGAATGTATTTGATTGGAACTACACAAGACAAACTAACGGAAAATATGCTTTAGACTATTTAAAGATTAGAGAAGAAGTAGATAAACAAGGTGGAACTTATTTTAAAATTTGGACACCAGAGAAAATAGAAATAGTATATATCGAAAGATTTGGAGACAATCCAAAAATACTAGATACTGCCGATAATCCGTTAGGCAAAATACCAGCAGTTATTTTATACAATTCTAAATCTCACAAAAGAGGAATTGGCTTATCGGACTTAACTGATATTGCTGATCTACAAAAAGCTATTTACAATGAATACTCTGAAATGGAACAACTAATTAGATTATCTAACCACCCATCATTAGTTAAAACTCCAAGTGTAAATGCAAGTGCTGGTGCTGGTGCTATTATTGAAATGCCAGAAGAAATCGAGCCAAACTTAAAACCATATTTATTACAACCATCTGGTCAGAACTTACAATCTATTATGGATTCAATTAATAACAAAGTTCAAGCTATAAATAGAATAGCACACACAGATGCAATAAGAACTACACAAAAACAAATCTCATCTGGTATTGCACTACAAACTGAATTTGAATTACTTAATGCTAGACTATCTGAAAAAGCTGATAATTTAGAACTTGCTGAAGAACAGTTATTTAAACTATATGCAGATTTCCAAGACACTACTTTTGATGGAGTTATTAATTATCCTGACAGTTTTAATATTAGAGATTACGCATCTGACTTACAATTCTATCAAATGGCTAAAGCTATGAATATCCAATCGCCAACATTCAACAAAGAAGTTGATAAAGAAATTATTAAATCAGTTATTGAAGATGATGAAAAAATTACACAAGCAAATGAAGAAATAGACCAACAAGCAGAACTAGGTCAATTTACACAAGAGGAAGTTCAAGCACCTCAAATAGAAGAAGAAGTAGAGGAAGAAGCGATTTAATGAATGGCAGATATAATTCAAGAACTAACCGAGTACAGAATTAAAGGCATAGAACAAGCCGAAGTAGAATACTATAAAAATCTTACCCAAACACTTGATAGAATAGAACGAGAAATAGTTAATATTGCAGATACAGATTTGCCAAGAACACCTGATGGTAAATTAATTGAACTACAATCAGCTATTGCAATAAGACCAAAGATAAAAGCTATATTAGATCAAAACTATTTACCATTTGCAGATCAAGTTGTTAGAGAGGGTTTTAATAAACAAGCTAAACGAATTGAACGAGCATTTAAAAGAATTGGTAATATTCCTGTAGAGTTTCAAGAATTAACTAAAGGCGATCTAGCATTAGTACAGAATTTAAAGCAACAATATTTTACTCAGTTTAAAGATGTATCAAATACATTTACAAGAACATTATCTGAAAAAGTTTATCAGAATACATTAGTGGGTAGTAATTTTGCAACCCTAGAAAAAGAACTAAGACAATCTATCAATGGTATTTATGCTATGTCAGATGACCGAGAGGCACAAAAACTAATTGATTTTGTAAATGATAATAAGTTTAAAGCATCTAAAAAAGACCAAGTAAATAAAGCTATCCAAACATTACAATCTAAGTTTGCAACAGATCGTGCTGGAGAGAATATGAAACGATATGCTGGTCAGATACTAAATGACTCATTAAGAGACTTTGATGCTACATTAAACTTTAACAAAGCAAATGATGCTGGTTTAACTTATGTCAAATATTATGGAGATGTAATACCTACGACAAGAGAGATTTGCAGAAATATGATAAATGGAGTATATAACAAAAGGGAAAGTGGACTTTTCACAATTGATGAAGTCAAACAAATCTGGGCTAGTAGAA
>Ga0208898_1002062_pt1 | contig 12591 bp, 16 predicted proteins | sample VirMetDEL_Mar_4_FD_184513 | JGI IMG/M metagenome (GOLD analysis project Ga0208898, IMG submission 184513) | Aqueous microbial communities from the Delaware River and Bay under freshwater to marine salinity gradient to study organic matter... | ecosystem: Environmental > Aquatic > Marine >...
ATACCGAATTGCTCGTAACCACTCCAACAGGGATTCCCTATACCTGCGATTGATTTTTTACCTCTACAACCCCACGCTTTACGTCTTACACGTACTTTTTCAGTTTGTTTTTGACCACTAGACCTAGCACAATAGTTGTCACCTCTAGGAGTACCTGCAAAGCTCACACGCTTAAAAGTTTTACCTTTGGATCGATACGTTGTACCGTCAGCATATTTTTTAAGAGCTGCTTTGCTTAATTTCATTAACCTTCTTTTAATGCTCTTTTAAATGCTCTTAAAATTACCGATAACTCATATTTTAATGATGCTAAACCGTTTGTGTCCCATAACAAATCTACACGCTTATTTGTATTATATCGCTTTTCAAATTTTCTTTCATTTCTACCACCACCAACAATATAAACATATTGATTTTTAACTCTAATAGGTTTTTTTAAAATAACGTATTCGGGATATGTACCCCCATCATAAGTTAATGGTATAGTATCAAGATTATTAACTAAAGGTAACAATCTATTAATTTCGTCAATTCTATTTAAAACTGCTTTTGGTATTTTTTTAATTGCACCTATACCCCCTAATCCTGTTATTTTATCTCTGCATTTCATTATATGTAATAATTTAATTCTTTTTCAAGTTTTCTTTTTGTCTTATTAGATAAAGCTAATGCAATTTTTAAAGCATTTTGATAAGAATAATCTTTATCCATTAAACGTAAAACCATTCTTGCCTCTTTTGATTTTTTTGGTACACCTCCTAATCCTGTTATTTTATCTCTGCATTTCATTATAATTAATTTTTAGAAATATACTTTTTAATTTCAGATTCAGATTCATATATTCCTTTTTGAGCAATTAGATCGTCATTTTTAAACTCCATAAAAGTATATGGCATTTCAGTTCCCATTGCATCATAAGTAGGAGCATAAATAAATATTTTACCTTTTGGAGAACGTTTTACTTTATAATCTGACATTCTTTGACCAAAAAATTTCATAGTATTTTTACTAAAAAAATATGGAGCTTTTTTTAAAGTTCTACTTTTAATTTCTGAAATTGTAGGTTTAATAGCTCCTAATCCAGTAATATTTATTTTATTTTTACCTCTTTTTTCAAAATCTCGTTTACCAAACTTTCCGTAAGATTCATTTCGTCTGTCTTTAAAAGATTGTTTTTTTCCTTTTTCTTTGCCTCTACGCATTGCTATAGATTCATCTTCTCGATCTTTATAACCTTGCTTTTTGACAGCTCCTAATCCTTTTATTTTATTATTATACATATTACTCCAACGTTTAGCTATTTCTGGTTCGTTTGCGAAGAGGTATCTTCTTTGTTTATCACTTTTGAATGGCATGGTTTTTTTGTGAAATTTACTTTAGGTTTTAATGCCTTTAATGATTTTTTTAATTTAACTGGCATTTTATTTTTTTAATATTTTTAGTTTTGTTACAGAAACTCCTAAATCACCTACAGCCATACCTGCATATCCATTTTTTCTAATATAAATATATGATTTAACTCCTTTTAAATTATTAACATTTTTTAAAGTTATTTTATCAACTGTTTTTTTAGAAACTAAATTTCTTGCAGATACAATATAAGTATTGTTTTTTGTACCACCCATAACTGATTTGTAAGAAATATCAAGTATAGATCCTTTTTTAACTCCTTTTAGATCACTTTTGTAACTAATTTTTACAAATTTACAAATTTATTTTTCTATTTCTTCTTCTTTACTAAATACCTCCATTTGTGACTGTGGATTATATCTACCTTTTTGAGTAGCTACACCGTCTTCTATTGATACTATAATGTCACAATTATGTGCATATTCTTGAGAACCTCTAAATTTACCATCCTTTGTGACCTGTTTAACTGTTACAAAAGATGTTTTTGGATTAAGTTTTTTAAGCTCTTCCATTTCTTCGACTGTGATTTTCGCAAAGTCCAAAGAATCAATAAAAACAAAATCGTAACCACTAATATTTTCTTTTATTTGATCGTATCCTGTAAAGTTAGCGAATTTTAAATCTCTTCTATTAGTTGTCCATTCGCTAATCTTATCTTTTATGGTTCCTTTAAATCCTTCTTCACTTGCTATATATAATACTTTACCAAAGTGATTAGCTAAATAATCTGCAAATTGCATAGACCATATTGATTTACCACCTTTAGGCAAACCAAATACTATAGCATGAAAACCAACAGCAGGATTGCCTATAAATTGACCGTATTTATCACTACCAAAAACATATTTATCATAGTCCATGTTTTCTAGTTCTTCTGCTGATAAAATCCCTGTTTCTTCGGCTTTAATTTCTACACCTAAATTTCTTAATTGATTTTTACGTAACTGTATTTGTTCATTTATAGCATGTTTTTGATCATTAGATAAATCTCTACCTTTTGTTAAATTATAAGCTGCGTAAGATCCTGCTAAAGATCCTAAAATAGCTGCATTATTATTTTTAGCTAATTTTTTTGTTAGAAAATAACTTATTAAACCACCTGCTACAGCAGATTTAAAACCCATAGGAAATTTTAATTGAGTTTCTAAAGAATTAATTTCTTGCTGTAATTTTTTGATTTGTTGATCTCTTAAATCAATATCTACGTTTTCTGTATAATCTATCTGTTGATCCATTATTTTAATATATTTCTAAAAACATACAATGCCATAATAACGACAAAAAAACTTAAAACAACTACTATTTTATTAAATATTTTTTTGTTTTCTTGTTCTGGTATCATTTTTATTGTATGTGTTTTAATGATAATACTATCTATCTTATTTTCTGTTTCAACTCTTAAAGTATCATAAAATCTGTAAATTTTTGTTTTAATATCCTTAATGTAAAAAGTATCATTGTTGGATGTTTTATTAAACACAAAAGTAGTATCTACATTTACTGTTTTTAAATATATAGTAGTATCATTTGTTTCAATAAGATTTGGATTTTCGTTTAAAATTTTAGTCAATCTTTTAGCAGGTGAACAACTAAATAAGCATAAAGCTAAAAAAGCTAATAATGTTAAATAAATTATTAAAAATTTCATTTTCTAGTTAATTTATATAAAAAAAAAGCTAAACCACCAATAGCAGCTAAAGGTAACAATTTACCGTTTGATCTTTTAACAGGATTTTTTTTTAACCAGTCATTTACAAATTCAAAAATAGAATTAACCCTAGATAACGCCCTAGTCATTCCTCCAGTATTATCTTTTCTACCTTTTATGTAAGCTACAGATTTTCCAGTTCCTGCATTTGCATGATAAAATGCCTCTACAGCATCATTTAAATTATTAAAATCATTAATATCTTTTGCGTTTCCATAAGATGAAAGTTTACCATTGCTTTTTAATTGCTTAAAACCTTGTTTAGCAAATTCAGCAGCTACTTCACTAGCTACAGCAGGATTTAAAACTAAATTAGGATTAGAAACTAAATCTAATCCAATTTTATTTCCGTAAAATTTATAGTTATCTTTAAAAGTTAACTGATTATAACCTCTACCTCTGTATTTATAGCCTTCATTATAAGAATTACCGTATCTACCACCATAAGCTGCATCAAATAATTTTTCTGGATTGTGGGCTAATTGGAAACGCTGTTGACATAATCTAGCCCATACTTGACATATACGTTCTGCTGAATAGTTGCCGTTCTCTTCTACAGGTATTAAATTACTTTCTTTAGATATAATAGCTATAAAGGCTGCTATAGAGTAAGGATTAACTATACCACTATCAACAGCCTCATCAACTAAATAGACTAAATTGTTTTTTTGCTGTGCTGTAAGACTTGAAACATAACTCATTTTTCATCTTTTTTATCTTCATTTTCAACATCTACTTTAAAAATAGAATTAATAAAAGTTCTAAAAATATTATTTGAGTTTGTTAGTAAATACGAAACAAAACTTTCACCTAGTAAAGCTGCTATTGATACAGCTATTCCAGACCATTGTTGTAAACCTTTAATTATTAATAAATGATTAACTATTACACCAACAAAAACAGCAAAAGTAAAGGTAATTATTACCCTTTTTTTATTAACTGTGTTATTTTTTGCATAGTGCATTATTCTAACCGATGCACCTATAACAATGTAAAATAACATTTTTATAAAATCCCATACCGAATCCCAAATATCTTCCATTCTTTTTTTCACTTTCCTACAAATTTAACAATTTATCACTATCTATATGACCTAAAATTTTTCTAGTATCTTTAATTTCATATAAACAATTAAAAGCATTTTTTATTTTATCGTCTTTTTGAACCATTTTATTAACAATTTCAGAATCTACTAATTCTGGATATATCCACCAATCTTCAAAATTATCTGTATCGTTTGGAGCTACATTACCTGCAATCAACATATATCCTTTTGATTTTAAAAAAGCTCTAGATTTATCTCTGTAAGTTTTACTTTCATCTACATAATAATCATGCTCATAAGTAATAACTTTATATTTGCAATGATCAAAATTTAATCTTGTAAGAATTTGATAGGTTATTTCTGGAGGATCACAATCTAATTGTAAATAATCAATTTCTCCTCTTACACTAGTATAATCATAATCTAAAGCATTCATATTAATTACTGGATTTTTTCGTTTTCGTTTAAATAGATTACACAATTCTTTATCTATTTCAATAGAAATTCCAGTCCATCCTAATTTTTCTAATAAAGCTGTATTATTTCCAATGTAAGGTTCTGCTGATCCTATCTCCAAATAAGAACCGTCTGTTTTGCCGTCTAACATTGTTAAAACAAAAATATCCTGTAAGCATTGACTAAAATTTTTAGTTATTTTTTCATAGCCTTTAAATTTATGTTTTAATTGATTTCTTTTATTAAAATCATAATTTATATAAGGAAATGGAGATAAATCAGTAATATTTTTATGAATTAAATTAAAATAATCTTCTGAAATATTTTTATCTGAATGAAATAAATCTTTAAATTGTTTTCTAGATAAATCACTTTGACCAAGTGACCAATTACATAATGCTATTTGAAATTCTAATTTATAAGAATCATAATAATCAATTATTTTTTTGTGTACTCCGTAAATAAGATTATTTGACTGTTTATATAAATTTGACATAGATAAACCAATTTTTGCCCATGTTTGAGCTGTTGAATATTGCCTCAATCGTTCAAAATATATCGACAGCATCAAATAGCCTTCTGGTCTAGTTGGATCAAATCTTACTGCATTAGAAATTAATTCAAGTTCACAATTTTCTCTTCTACCAATACTATGTATACATTTAGCTACTAAAAGCAAATATTCATAAATTAATTTTTTATCCTGTGATAATTCAGCAGCTCTTAAAAAAAATGATAAAGCAGCAGCAAATTGATTTTTATTATAATAATCTAATCCTAAATTAAAATTAATTACGTCATTTTTAGGATTCATTATGTAATTATCCAATAATGAATTATTATCTATAAAAGTATCATTTTTTAAAACTTCATAAGACATACCAGTTAGATTTTCAAAAACATTATGAGTCATTTTTAATACATAAGCTGCATTATCTTGATAACCAAATGTTATAAATAATCCAGAATCATCTATATGTAAACCACAACAAAACTCAACTTGTGCATCCATAAATTTAAACTCGTCAGACCAATAAACAATATTCCAGTTTTCATCCCAAACTAAAAATCTATGATAATATTGTGAGTCTTTATTATTTTGTTCTGAATACCATAAATCCACCTCGTGAGTTATTGCAACCCAGTAGTCTTTATATCGAACCACTTGAGAGCCTCCTCTTTGATCTCTGGTAAAAAATGTTTTTTGATCTTTTAAAAGGATAGTTTCTGCAATATTTGTTAATGGATCTACTTTTACTATTTCAGTTGGTTCACACCATTTAACATAGTGATAAGGCATATCTAAAATAGGCATCCAGTTTTTTTCACAATAAGTATCTTTTACTGGTTCGATACGATTCCTAGAAATTTCTTTATAATCTTTAATATAAGATATTTCCATTCTACCCTGTCCATTTGTTGTAGTATCTCGTCTTACACCAGAAAACAATAAGTTATCGTTCCAATTTATTAGCCTTGCATCTTCTAGTCCTACAAATTCCCATAAAGGTTTTTTATCAAAATTTGAGGTATCAACTTTGTTAACATTAGTTAACTCACCTGTTTCTAAATTATACTCACCTAGATAGTTATTAGTAGTTAAAGTTATGTCATCTTCTGGATTTAAATATACTAATTGACCATAAGGAGAATGAAATTTTTGGTTCTCTTCACTATGATAAAGTGCATATTGTACATGACGAATTACAACATAGGTTTTATCTTTTGTTTTAATAATTGAAGGATTACAAGTACCAGTACCGTTAGGATTGTTGGGTAAAATTAGTGAATTTAGAGATCCACCATTTAATAATGCTGTTTTGCAAATGTTTCTGTTCATAAAGTGTTTTAGCAAATATACTAAATTATTGCCATGCAGGTACTAAATATGGTACGCCTCCAACAGTAGCAATTAACCAACCTGCAGCAACTAAACCAGAATTATCTGGTACTTCTGGGTCAAAAAATCCATTTTCACCAGGATTATTTGGTGCAAAAAGATAATTTAAACCACCTCCTGCAATACCTTGTAAACCTTGTGTACCAGTAGATCCAGTAGATCCTTGAGAACCAGTTGATCCTGTTGTACCAGTAGCACCTTGTGAACCTGTTGATCCTGTTGTACCTGTAGCACCTTGTGAACCAGTTGATCCTGTCGTACCTGTAGCACCTTGTGATCCAGTAGCACCTTGCGAACCAGTACCTCCAGTTGATCCAGTTGTACCCTGTGATCCTGTAGCACCTTGTGAACCAGTACCTCCAGTAGATCCAGTTGTACCCTGTGATCCTGTAGCACCCTGTGAACCAGTACCCCCTGTTGATCCAGTTGTACCTTGAGATCCAGTAGCACCTTGTGATCCAGTACCTCCAGTAGATCCAGTTGTACCTTGAGATCCAGTAGCACCTTGTGATCCAGTACCTCCAGTAGATCCAGTTGTACCCTGTGATCCTGTAGCACCCTGTGAACCAGTACCTCCAGTAGATCCAGTTGTACCTTGAGATCCAGTAGCACCTTGTGATCCAGTACCCCCTGTTGATCCAGTTGTACCTTGAGTTCCCTGTGAACCAGTTGAACCAGTAGCACCCTGTGATCCTGTATTTCCAGTATTACCCTTTAAACCTTGTATTCCTTGAGAACCTGTTGAACCAGTAGTTCCTTGAGATCCTGTTGAACCTTGACTACCAGTTGATCCAGTAGCTCCAGTTGTGCCTTGAGATCCAGTAGCACCTTGTGAACCAGTACCCCCTGTTGATCCAGTAGTTCCTTGTGATCCAGTAGCACCCTGTGATCCAGTTGAACCTTGAGATCCTGTAGCACCCTGTGATCCAGTACCCCCTGTTGATCCAGTTGTACCCTGTGTACCTTGCGAACCAGTTGAACCTGTAGATCCAGTAGCACCCTGTGATCCAGTTGATCCAGTAGTTCCTTGTGATCCTGTAGCTCCTTGTGAACCAGTATTACCTGTGTTTCCTTTTACTCCTTGTATTCCTTGTACTCCTTGTGTACCCTGTGAACCTGTAGATCCAGTAGAACCTGTAGCTCCCTGTGATCCTGTAGCTCCAGTTGAACCAGTTATTCCTTGAGATCCTGTAGAACCTTGTGAACCAGTACCCCCTGTTGATCCTGTTGTACCTTGTGTACCTTGACTACCAGTTGAACCAGTAGATCCAGTAGCTCCTTGAGATCCAGTTGTACCAGTAGTACCTTGAGATCCTGTAGCACCCTGTGATCCAGTACCCCCAGTTGATCCAGTTGTACCCTGTGTACCCTGCGAACCAGTTGAACCTGTAGACCCAGTAGCTCCCTGTGATCCAGTTGTACCTTGACTACCAGTTGAACCAGTAGATCCAGTAGAACCTTGAGATCCTGTAGCACCTGTTAATCCAATAGTTCCTTGCGTACCTTGTGAACCAGTAGATCCAGTAGCACCTTGTGAACCAGTATTACCTGTATTACCTTTTAGACCTTGTATTCCTTGTGTACCTTGTGAACCAGTACCTCCAGTAGAACCAGTAGCTCCTTGTGATCCAGTAGCACCCTGTGATCCTGTCGATCCTGTTGTACCTACAGCTCCCTGTAAACCTTGCGTACCTTGCGATCCAGTAGAACCAGTAGCACCAGTAGCACCTTGTGAACCAGTATTTCCAGTATTACCTTTTACTCCTTGTATTCCTTGAATACCTTGAGAACCAGTAGCACCTGTTGTACCAGTTGTACCTTGAGAACCAGTAGCACCCTGTGATCCTGTCGATCCAGTCGATCCAGTAGCACCTTGAGAACCTGTTGTACCTTGACTACCAGTCGTACCTGTTGTACCTTGACTACCAGTTGTACCTGTTGTACCTTGACTACCAGTAGCTCCTTGAGAACCAGTTGATCCAGTACCTCCAGTTAACCCTTGCAAACCTTGCGTACCTTGAGAACCTGTATTACCTGTAGTTCCTTTAGTTCCCTGCGTTCCTTGAGATCCTGTTGAACCAGTTGTACCTTGAGAACCTGTAGCACCCTGTGATCCAGTATTTCCAGTTGTACCAGTTGTACCCTGTGATCCAGTAGCACCTTGTGTACCAGTTGATCCTTGAGATCCAGTAGTTCCTTGTGTACCTGTATTTCCAGTAGTACCTTTTATTCCTTGTATTCCTTGAGAACCAGTAGCACCAGTAGCACCTGTAGTTCCTTGAGATCCAGTAGCACCCTGTGATCCAGTACCACCAGTAGAACCTTGAGTACCCTGTGATCCAGTAGTACCAGTAGTTCCTTGAGATCCAGTAGCACCCTGTGATCCTGTTGATCCTGTAGAACCTGTATTACCTTGTATACCTTGAGTACCTTGAGAACCTGTAGTACCAGTTGATCCTTGAGAGCCAGTAGCACCTTGAGAACCAGTTGTACCTTGAGTTCCTTGTGAACCAGTTGAACCAGTAGCACCAGTAGATCCTTGAGATCCAGTAGCACCCTGCGATCCAGTATTACCAGTATTACCCTTTAAACCTTGCGTTCCTTGCGTACCTGTAGCACCCTGTGAACCTGTAGATCCAGTAGTACCAGTAGATCCTTGTGATCCAGTAGCACCCTGTGTACCAGTACCTCCTGTATTTCCTATGATACCTTGAATACCTTGTACCCCTACAGATCCTTGAATACCTGTAGCTCCTTGAGTTCCTGTTTCACCTTGTAAACCTTGCGTACCTTGAGATCCAGTATTTCCAGTAGTACCAGTAGTTCCTTGTGATCCTGTAGCACCCTGTGAACCATTTGATCCTTGAGATCCAGTAGTTCCTTGTGTACCTGTATTTCCAGTAGTACCTTTTATTCCTTGTATTCCTTGAGAACCAGTAGCACCAGTAGAACCAGTTGTACCTTGACTACCTGTAGCACCTTGAAAACCTATTCCTGCTATACCTTGCGTACCTTGACTACCAATAGCACCCTGTGTACCACTTGTACCTGTAGTACCTTGTGACCCTGTATTACCAGTAGTACCTTTTATTCCTTGTATTCCTTGAGTACCCTGTGATCCAGTTGTACCTGTTGTACCTTGAGAACCAGTTGTACCTTGACTTCCTGTAGCACCTGTAGAACCAGTAGTTCCCTGTGAACCAGTTGTACCAGTAGTTCCTTGAGATCCAGTAGCACCCTGTGATCCAGTATTTCCAGTAGTACCAGTAGTTCCTTGTGATCCTGTAGCACCCTGTGATCCTGTAGCTCCTTGAGAACCAGTAGTTCCTTGTGTACCTGTATTTCCAGTAGTACCTTTTAAACCTTGTATTCCTTGAGTACCCTGTGTACCTGTTGATCCAGTTGTACCTTGATTTCCTGTAGCACCCTGTGATCCAGTAATTCCTTGAGTACCTTGTATTCCTTGTACACCTGTAGAACCTGTAGAACCTTGAGAACCTGTAGCACCTTGTAAACCTATTCCAGTTGTACCTTGCGTACCTTGACTACCAGTAGAACCCTGTGTACCTACTCCAGTAGATCCTTGAGAACCTGTTAATCCTTGAGTACCTGTAGCACCTTGAGATCCAGTTGTACCTTGACTACCAGTAGCACCTTGCGTACCAGTAAAACCTTGCAAACCTACACCAGTAGCTCCTTGCGTACCTGTAGCACCCTGTGATCCAGTAGTACCTTGAGAACCTGTTGCACCTTGATTTCCAGTAAGACCTTTTATCCCCTGTATTCCTTGAGAACCAGTAGATCCTTGCGATCCTGTCGCACCTTGTGATCCTATCGCACCTTGTGATCCTGCTACACCTTGAGAACCAGTAGCACCCTGTAGACCTTCACTAGCTGCATCAAAATGTAACCTTGATGCCATGTGCTTTTACGATTGATTTTTTGGTAAGATTCTAATAACTAAACAATTACTTGCAGAACCGTCAGCATCAAACGTAACTTGATACTGTGTTCGATCCAAAAAAGTATTTGGCTGTGAGATTTCTATAGTTTCGTCTGTAGTCAATTTAAGACCATTTACATTTACTGTATTTGATCCCTTGTTAATAAAAGTAATAGACATGCAGTTACTTTGAACCATTGTAGGACTAGTTACATTAACAAAGTCCGTTATACTCTCTAAAAATATATTGCCACTACCTGTAGCTCTTTTATTAACTTTCATTTTTTTATTTTTTTAATAAGTAATAGGCTGCTATTGATCCAACCAATAACAAACCCCAATTAAATTTTTTTTCTTCTGGTTCGTTACCTACTTCTGGCAACCAACCTCCTTCGTAAACTACTTCTTCTTCCATTCCTTACATTAATATGTAAATGTTTGAACATTTGCACCGTCTGGAGCTGTATTTACTCTAGGAGCTGCCTCTACACTAGGAGTTACATTTACAGGATTTGCAGGTGTATTTTCCATATTATCGTTAGCATCATTACCAACGTCACTAGTTCCTGTAGAATCTGCAGCATCTTCTTTTTTAGAAAATAAATAAATTCCTAAACCTAAAAGTGCTAAATAAATTAAATTCTTATTTTTTTTCATTTTATTTTATTTGGTCAAGTCTTTGAATTGCCATTTTATAGATCATTGGATTATTCTCGCATAAATCTGCTAACTTGCTTATATTTTCTGCAAATTCTAAATCACCTTCAATTAATCTAACAACGGCATTATTAATTTTTTTTCGTTTGTCATCTACCATATTATTTTCTGTTGTTTTATGTATTTCTTTTTCTACTTCTGGTGTTACTGTATCAAATCCACTCACTCCAATATTAGCACCTCCTCCAAACATTCCACTTAATGCTGAAATAGCTGTCTGCATTAGTGCATCATTTCCATCGTCAGCTTTAGCATACGATTGCTCTAAATTTTTAAGTTGCAATTCATGCTGTTTAGTCATAGCAGCCATCATATTAGCAAACATTTCACTTTGTAAGCTGTCTATTTTTTCATCTTTTGCTCTTATTACAGCCATCATATCCATAGGCATTCCAGTATTACCAATACCAGAAACATCTTGTGGATCTTGAATAATATTATCTATTGTAAATGAATAATTTTTTGTAGTAGGTGTATTATTTTTAGATCGTCTAAATTCAACACGAAAAACACCAGAATTAAATTCTAAAAATTGTTTTAAATCGTTTTTTGCATCATCTACGCTGTAATTTTCATTGCATTGATCTCGCATTGGCGAACCTTTATGATCGTAAACAGTAAAGAATTTAAATCCTTCTTTATCCATTAAATCATATAAATATTTGATGTTAGTTAAATTCATTTATTTTTTATTTATCGTACCAAAATCTTAATGTAATAATTAAGTCTTTAAAACTTCCAGCTCCTATTTGGGAAACAAAAGAATCACCTATTCTATGCCTTCCTCGTTCTGAATCTATAAAATAAAATTTACCAGATTGAGTAGGTCTATGCAATGAGGTGAAAGGAGCTTGTGCAATTTCTTCACTATCAATCGACAAAGTAAATGCAAAATATGGCAAAGCTGCTAAAGTTAAATTTTCTCTAGTAGTACCGTCTGGCAAATTACCATAAAATTGCTCATTATCTGTAACTATTTCAATAGCTCTCAATTTACTGTCATCTAACCAACTATTTTGTGGTAGCTGTATAGTTTGCAAACCATTAGCAGGAATGACTAAACTTATAATTTCGCTATTATTAGCTACTTTATCAGCATATTGTCGAATCTTGCCTGTTTCAGTAAAATATTGTTCAATATCACTTACTACTGGCATAATTAAACAAAATCGTAATAGAAATTAAATACAGCTTTATCTCCGTCAGCAAGTCCTAAAGCATTATTTATTTGAACGTAGCAGTCCGTTAAATTGATTATTTTAGGTTCTAATAAAATTACAAATCCACCATTGTTAGATCTAATAAGGTTATAATAAGGCATTTGGTAGATAAACTCATTATTCTGGTTATCCTTTAGCGTTACCGTAACACCTAAAGTATCAGCAGCAGCTATAGTGTCTGATCCATCAGCA
>Ga0208898_1002064_pt1 | contig 12587 bp, 14 predicted proteins | sample VirMetDEL_Mar_4_FD_184513 | JGI IMG/M metagenome (GOLD analysis project Ga0208898, IMG submission 184513) | Aqueous microbial communities from the Delaware River and Bay under freshwater to marine salinity gradient to study organic matter... | ecosystem: Environmental > Aquatic > Marine >...
TAATAAAGTCATTGCGTTAGGAAAGCCTCTTCAAGAGGCTTTTTTAATTTTGCAATACTCGTGACAACTTTGGTGACAACTGTTTTGGTCCTATAAGTTATCATACGTTCTCTAATCGTTCACCGATCTCGCTATTTTTTGATTCTGGTATCTTTCGTTGCATTTGCCATCACAATGATTTTCTGAACATCAGTCAGTTCTTGGAACTCAGCTTCGGTTTGCCAGTAAAGTGATAAAAGATCCTGATAAGGATTCATCTTGTCGTACCAGTCTGCCGCAGACTCGACAGGAGGCCCGTAGACAGCTGCAAACTCTTTTTTGAACTGTCGGCCTGTCGCAATCACTTTGGCAGTATGGTGGACGTCTAGAGCGTCAACAGACGTCCAGAACTGTCCCGGTGCTAACAAGGCAATAGCTTGACTAGGGGAGTATGAAACAGCTGGACGGCCATCCCACGAGCAAAGGAATGCGTCTTTGAAAGACACACGGGTGTTGGTCATAGATTTTCCTGATTTTTTGGTATTGTCGTGAGGTGAAATGGTTTCATCGCCCACAACATGGACATGGTGATTGTGACGCCAAAGTTCAAGGTCTTTCCCAATAAATACCGAACAACAATAGCTTTACTTAAACGGTTTTCGCCTGGTAGGAAGCGCTTAAGTCAAAAGTTGTGAAGGTAAATTCATTTTTTTTTACAGATCAGTAACTGTTTGAAGGTTGGCCTCCCTGTCTGTCCACCATTTATCCTATATAAATCAAATAGTTATCTCCTTAATGATGATTTTGACCACCATCTGACCACCATAAGTCGTGGGATTAGGTGACGCTTTCTGAGACAACTAAATATGTTTAAGCATTCGTTAACTGTACACATACTATAACTTACTGTTTCATTGCCTGAGCTTTGCCGCTATAATCACGGCATCCTGTAAAGAAAATCAAATTTATCGGGTTACTCAATGCTTCGAATAGTATCATTATTATTTGTATTGTTCACAGCTGTCTCCGCGAACGCTAATGTATGCATACCGGGTAAGGGAAATTTGCTTAAGGTGGTGAATGTAGAAAGTGACGATACATTGAATGTAAGGTCTGGATGGACAACCGATTACGATGTGTTGTTTGAGCTAAACCCAGACCAAATAGGAATTTTTTATAATGAGGTAGCCTATAAATCTGAGGAATGCCTTTCACTGTGTAGAAGTTACTTGAGAGGCCAAGACAATTTACAAGACACCATTCAACTAAAATGTCGAAATAAAAGTAGGATTTGGTACAGAATTACCCTCCCAAACGGCGATACCGGGTGGGCGTCCGGAAAATATCTTTCCGAATATCCTGGTGAAAACATCTCTATTCGCACCAGTGATCAAAGTGTTTCAAAAGATGCTTCAGCCCTTGAGGCAGAAGAAAAGCGTCGTGCAGAGGAGGAGCGTTTAGCTCGTGAGGCAGAAGAAAAGCGTCGTGCAGAGGAGGAGCGTTTAGCTCGTGAGGCAGAAGAAAAGCGTCGTGCAGAGGAGGAGCGTTTAGCTCGTGATGTCGCCGCCCCAAGCGTCAGCGTTAGTTATGAAATTAAAAAAAATGAATTTGGTTATTTTCTCAGCCAATTTGACCGGTCGAAATTACGAGTTTTTCAAGTATATGAAGATTATAGAATATTACACGCTATAATTGACGCATATTTGTTTACCAATCCATACGAGTTTGGTCGGAACAATACACGTTTGGCCTTAAGACAAATTCGGGGTTCACCTGGGCAAATATACTGCGGTGAAAACTTAATAACTGAAAACACTAAGCCAGGAGATTTTGAAAATTGGCAGTGTGATGTGAAGATTAAGACGGGTCGGCTCCCGATCGAAGGCTTTGACTGTGTATTTTGGCGAGATGCAACCCAGTACGGTGATTTCCATGCCTGCTTTGTTCAAATGGAGTTTGATGATAATATTCTTCTTGCAGCCATTTTTTTACCGAGGGATCCTCGATTTAATGAATTTTACACTTATGATGTAATCTCAGTGAGCGGTAGAACTCCTGAATTTTTTTCTTATGCAGGAGACGCTGGATTCCGTGTAAATTTGGAGGACATATCACATGTCGAGTTACTAGCAGAAACACCAGTGTCTTTTAATAAAGTTCCAAACCCATCCAGAACGAGTATGCCACCTGTTGGTTTGGAAGGCTTCTACCAGCGGCAGAACCGAAGCTATGAACTTGACTATGACGTTAATTTATTTATGGTAGAATAAAATCTCTGAGGTAGTTACTCACAGGCTGAGCCGAACACCATATTTCAAAATAGTAAAATCAAAATGGCTCAATTCGCAAGAATTTATTATTCTAGAACCTCAGCTAGACGCTGCTCAGCGTCCCTAGCTTGTTCCTGTTGTCTGATAATGCGTTGAAGCTCTGCGGTACACGGACGCTTTGCTGTTAGCTACTGGTTGAGTACATACACAGCACCAGATAAGAAAAATAGATTTGTTAAGGCGAGGGTCGCAACCCACCCCACTACATCACGTTAGCTCCTCATCGACCATGTCCTCAACATATGCGCAGCTTTTACAAAGTGTTTTCGTATCTTTGAGTGATAGGTAATGCCGCCAATCTTTGATCCAGTCTAGAATTGCCTGTCGCTTAACATCATGCTCACGGTTCAAAACGACATCTCTATAAGCTCGAAATTTGTCTTGTCGTATTGCTTTCTTTTGTGCCGTAGTGAGCGCGGCTTTCTTTGCGGGCTCGACAAATACATGCCAACAGTACTCTCCTCCAGATTTAGAATTACAAATCCAAGTAGCTGCTCCCTTTCGATATTGAATTGATAGGCTTTCACAAATTGGGCAGCAATCCCGTAACTCAGGAACGACCGCGTCCCGAATTTCGTACATCTTTGCCCTTAAATCAGACCGCCAATCTTCTTCTGGCTCCATCGCGGCAAGTTTCGCTTCTGCCTCATCAAGATAAGGTTGTACGCGCGGATTTTTCACAGTGTGCTGAAGGTAAAGAATTGCTTCTGATCCTGCTCCACAAGTTTCGCAGTGTGTTCCAATTAATTTAGCCCTCGCATTCTTCCACGCTTTCCAGGTTCATGGTGGACCCAACTTTCTTCTGACGTTAAAAACTATACTACTGGCTTCATCACCTGTTATTTTACGTGCTGCTAGGTCTTTTTCCACGCGTTCAATTTCTGGTGGTAAGGGTATCATGCCATGAGTTCCTATAGGTCCGCTCCTCAATAAAAGGGACCTCCAAAAATTAAAGTAGCAAGTATAATTAAATTTGGCGGTCACTAAATGCATATACGTTTTGTAACAATTTGTGAAAATTTTTCCCCACCCTGCGCCATCGCAGTAGCTAAGTGCGATGCGTCTACCCGCGAGGTTAAATACTAGAGCGGGACTGAAGAAAACTAGCCATAAAAGCACCCAGTTAATTCATACTTACCTTACAGAACCGGGATATCCCTATTAAATTTGATGATGTTTCTGACGGTGGTGCTGTTCCGCACGAACCTGCACACCACCGTCAATTTTCTATGAAATCAGCGTGACCTTTTTGAAGTTTCATAGTTTATTTTGGAATTTATTTTACCGTAATAATATATTTCTGTTTATTATGTTTTACGTGGAGATGGTAAATAATTTATTCTTGGTATCAGAAAAAATAAGCTTCGATTCTGTCACGTTGATAAAAAATTTGAAACATAAAAAGCGTTCTTTTGTATTATCGCCATTGGCTTTGCTAACACTTGCCGCTTGTGGCGGCGGTGGTCAAAGTGGTGGTGGCGGCAGCAGCTCCTTCTCCGTTGGTGGTCACGTTGTAAAAGGGCCACTAAGCAACGCCTTGGTAGGTTTGGACTACGATGGCGACGGGATTGTAGACAGCAGTTCTGTAAGAACAGCCTCTGATGGCAGCTTCACAATATCTACAAGTAATTCAAATTATGCGATCATTGCTGTTACAGATGAAACAACCATTGATACTTCCTCTGGGTCAGTTTTAGCGGGTGCTACCCTTAAAGCGCCTGCGGGAGCAACGGTTGTAACTCCAACTACAACAATCATGGAAGAAGCCGGTCTGACCGCTGCTCAAGTTGCAGCTGTGTTGGACCTTCCAGACGGCGTCGATCCGTTAAGTTTCAATCCATATGCGGCTGGCGTTGATCCAGATAAAGCGCTTGCTATTGAAAAGGCAAGCCAACAAACAATGAGCGCTGTTACTGCATTTGCTGCTGCTGCTGAGGGTGCTGGAGCAAGTAAAGCGGATGCGTTTGAAGCGGCGTTAACTGCTGTGGCTGATGTCGTGAAAGATAAAGCTGCAAAAGCGAATGATCCAAATGCAAGCGTGGCGGACAAATCTCTGGATTTAACCAGCGCGGTGGATCTAGCTTTGATTAAGGATAAAGTGGTTGCAGAAGTAAGTACGACTTCTGGCGTTAACACCACAGCATTTAATGCCTTAGCAGATGACGCCACGACAGCTGTAAAAAATGTGAATGATAAGATTGCAACCGTTACAGACCTTACATCTGATACAGCCAAAAATGTTTTTTCAACCGTTCAAGTTTTTACAGAACAGGTTAAAGCGGCAGCAGCTGCAGAGGTGAGCAATGCTGGATCTGGCAATATTATCTTTACGGATGCAAGTATTGTAAGCGCCATCAGCAGCAGCAGCAAATATGCTCCAACAGATATAACTCTAACATCGAGTTCAATTAGCGAAGGTGCTTCATCTCTTGTTATTGGCACATTAGCGACGACTGATCGTGATCAGTCTGATGGCGTAGCTTTTACTTATAAAATTGCTGAAATCTTAGGAACAGATTACGACGCTTTCATAATTAATCAAGCCACGGGCGAATTGTCTTTCAAGAGCCAACCCGATTATGAAACAAAATCCTCCTACAGCTTGACAATCGTTGTAATCGATGAAGGCGGTAGAACGTTTTCAAAAGCATTTACCATCAGTGTTACTGATGTAAACGAAATACCGACACTGACAGTCCCAACAGGCGGCTCTGTTACAGAGGATGCCACAAACTCTACCATCACAGGAACACTCGCTGTCTCTGATCCCGAGAGCGATCCGCTGACCTATTCTGTTGTGGGTTCAACGGCCATAGACGGCAGCTACAGCGTGGTAGGGACATATGGAACCTTGGTCCTAAATGCGATGACTGGCGCATATGTTTATACTTTAGATAATGCCAGCCCGACTACTGACGCTTTGGAAGCATCTGACAGCAAAACAGAAAGCTTTTCTGTTCAAGTTTCAGATGGTGTAAATATAACAAGTGCACAAAGCCTAAGCTTTACGATTAATGGGGCCTATGACCCTACGGTTGCTCGGGTCATAGACGGCTATATTATGAATGGATTTGTTTTTAGAGATGAAAATGGGAACGGTACCTACGACTCTGGAGAGGCTTCCGCACATTCAGGCTCTGACGGCTTGGTTACGATCGGTGGTACCAAATCGCAACCCATGATTTTAGATCCATCGCAAGATCCTGAAGCTAGGACCACAGTCGATATAGATAAGCCGAACCAGGCATTCAACGGGGTATTAATGGCAACTGGTGGTTCATCTGTCATAACGCCTTTGACGACACTGGTAACACATTTGGTACAGACTGGTGAGGCTGTGTCTGCCGCTCAAACTGCGATCAAGAGTGGTTTGGGGATAGCAAGTAATGTGGACCTATCCACTGTCGACCCAATTGCATCTGGCAACGTTGAAGTATATAAGGTTGGCGCTCAAGTTGGTGGACTGATAGGGGCTGCGGGTGGTGGTGCAAGTGGTCTTGAAATAACCAAAGCTCTTGCAAACGCTGTGAAAACGGCAGTGAGCAGTAATCAAACAGTGAGCCTTTCCGATATAGATTTTGTGAAAGCTGTGGTTGAGACGGCGAAGGTCGCCAATCCTACGGTAATGGCTGGAGTTGACGCGGACTCAGTGGCCTATATCTTAGCCTCACAATCAACGGCACTCGCTTCAGCAACTTCTGCAATTGACGTTGTTGCTGTGCTAAATGCCTCCTTTGTAATAACAGAAAGTGCTGATGTTGTTTCGTTCTCTGGAACAGCCACTGGCGACGTAACGATGTCATTGAACTCAGCTGGCGGGGCAACTTTTTCTCGCGCTGGAGTTAATGGCAGAGATGGCGATAGCAGCACTGCATCGGTCGTTACGATAGATAGCGTATCAACTAAGGTAATTTCGGGTCTGACCGACTTGAATATTGTTTTGACTGCTTTTGCAACTTCTGGTGATGATGAAATTGTCATCAATGCGCCCTCGGCATCAGTAATAAACTTCATTGGTGACACAGGTGCTGGATCTGATTCAATCAAAATAAAAATAGACGACGTTGTGAGCGGTTCGGCGGACGTTCGTACTGTTACTGTGAATACCTCTGATCTTTCTGTGTCCAGTAGTGACAAGATTGTCTTTGCTTTCGAAGGCGCTGAAGACATTGTCATTTTGGATGGCGCCAGCAGTTTATCTCAATTCGATACGGTTGAGGTCTCAAAGGGTACCGCTGACGTGCGCTCTGTTACTCTAAAGGATGGTGTCGATTTAATTGTTAATTCAGGCGTGATATTATCACTTGAACAATTTTTGGATGCGGATAGTGTGACCAGTGTGAGTGGACACGGTGAGTTGGAAATAATTTTAGAATCTCATGAAACGCTTCAGGATCTCAATGACCAATTCGATCCAAATTTTATAAATACTGGCGCGGACATAAAAGTTAAAACCAATGAAGGCCATTACTTATTGGACGCAGCTGAATTTCAGGAAATTCTTACTGATGCCGCCTTTGTAGCTCTAGTTTAAACTCTATCACACTTTTAATTTCCCTCATTTTCTTTGATAAAATATCGTAACCACTGCGCTATCGGTGGCCTGTTTCACGATTGTGAAATTTTATGTTCCGCCAGCGAATGGACTCACAGAGCTCCAACCATTCAACTCTGTTGAAACATTAGATCCACGGAACCAAAACCGACGAATTAAATTAACAATTACTCAAAAATAGGTAGATACTGGGGCCTTCCAACGCATATGGCGACACATCCGTTACCGTCCCGCGTCATGGTAAGGTTGTTAAGTATCCCCTGTTAAGTTTGTTAAGTCTGTTAAATTGTAATGAAAAAATTAACAAACTTAATAGACTTAACAACCCTCTCTTAACACTGTTAACTTGACGAGTTTGTAAGGCTTAGTACGGTCTGGGCGAGCAATTTTATTTTTGCTTTGAAGCTTACTACATGCACTGCTGATCTGGGGTTCAGAACGGTCTAGCTTTTGGGCTAATTCACGAACCCGCTGCGGTCCTTGTTGTTCAATTATTGTGAGTATCTGTGCTTGCAGTGGCGCTTCATCTTCCAGATCCACTCCAGCGCCTTTTTTCTCAGCATAACGACCATTCTCAAACTCGAGTATTTTTTCGCTGGGGAATATTAGGCGGCCCTTGGTATGAAGTTTTGTGACGCCATTAGAATTTGTAATCACCATCAGATTGTCTGGGACACCTGCTAAGGCAGTAGAGCCGATGATCTTATCAAACGGATCATCGCTGTCGTTTGCGGTAGGCTTTCCAGAATGCGTTAATACGAGGCAATCAACGTCATGCTTGTCGATCAATTCCTTAATTTCTGACATGGCCTGATATTCAGCATCGTAATGGCCCGTATTATGACGCTTTAGCTTTGCAAGAATGTCGACAATGACCAAGTCGGGATCATACTCAAACAATAATTCTTCAAATTGCTTTTCACCACCTTGGCCCATACGGTGCATCTGGCCTTCTAAAACGATATGAACTTGGTGTTCATTGGTGAAGCGCTCAAAACGTCCCTTTGCCACTCTTTTATTGTACTCAAGGGCAAGATACAAAACCCGCTTTTCCCGAGATATTTCCTCTGCAATTTGCTCCGCCAATGTGGACTTTCCAGCCTTGGTTTTACCACCAAGAAGTGTAAGCCCAGGCGGCAACCATTCGTGAATTTCATCACGACACTCTATAGTCTCAGCAAGAAGTTGGATGAGAGGTTGTCCAACGATTTTTGTACTATAAAGTTCATCAAAGTTTGAATGGCCCTCAAAGTTCATCTTTGTCCCTTTTGGCAATCTTTGCAGCAAGCTTCACAAACCGTTTCGTATCCTCATCCCAGCCGCTTTCAGGGCCATACTGCCTGACTGTTTGAACTATCTCATCGTAACTGCGACCGTGGGCAGCTTTAAAGCGAATGAGGTCAATCACAGTGTGTAACCAATTATTAAACGGGTGCATCTGTAACCATCGTGGATGCATCATTGTTCGTCATCCTCCGCTCGATGATGAGGTGCAGGACGTGCTGGGTCAGGTGTTTGCATACTTTGCTCGTGTTCCAAGCGTTCGTCTCTGCTCGTATCGTCCAGATGCGCGTAGGGCTGGACGTTATCCTCACCCTCCATCATTTCTAGTTCTATGGCCAAAGCTTCTTCGAGAGCATCTATATCCGCCCCATCAAGCACGTCCGAAGTGGCATTCAATATTTCAATAAATTGGTTAGCCTCTCGGGGAGAAGCGCCCAGGGTTCCTGCGAATGCATGCACCGCAGCTTCCAGCTTAGACTCACCAGCGAGAGCTTCCACATAACTCGACCAAGGCTGCCCTGCGATGTCATCACCCAAATCGGCCATGATCGATGTCTTCAGCAAAGAAGCATATCTTTCGACCTCCGAAGCACTGTAAGAGATACCACGGGACGATAGAGCCAATTTTACAGCCGCCTCTAAGGGTGCCTCAGAAAACGCCAGTTCACGCAACATCGTCAGTCTCCTTAAGGTCTAGTTCACAGGCTTCCATCCATTCTTCGATTTCATCTTCAAACTGGCCCTCTGCGTCTGGGTTTTCCAAATGGCTTTGCAGAGAAAGAGGTGTTTTGATCATCAGCATTAAATCAGCCTTTTGGCGGGCTTGGCTTTTGGTCATGCCAGATACAGAGCCGCTTAGTAATCCAGCGTCTGTCATCCGCGCCAGGACCGTTTCTTGCATTTCAAGAAATGGATCGTGGTATTTCATTATATCGTTTGAATATGACGGCGCTCTGCCTTTGAAGTCTTTGAGTTTATTTGACCTGTCTTTGATTTCATTGATTTGATTTATGAACCTTGTGAAAGTTGGCTTTAACCCTTGCACCAGCGCTTCGAGGGAGCCAATATATTCGTATAGAGCACAATCCTGCAGTCCATCTTCAAGCGCCTTTAGCCGTGCCAGCTTTCGCATGAGCCGCGTTTGTAGTTGATGCTTGCGGTCCCTTTTAATAGCAGTCGCATTTCGGATTTCTGCCATCTGAACGGATATCTGATCAAATTCGTCCTGATCATCAATCTTTTCAGTCCGAAGTTTCGAAAGGTCATCACAATACCGTTCACTCGCTTCGATGTCATCGACTGCTTTTTTGATGTCATTTTCGAGACATGTAATTTCTGGTTCAAGTGCGTTTCGTTCTCTGAGCAAATTGACCTCTTGTTGATTAGTCAGTTCGATCATGGGCTTGTCCTTTTTTGCAGAAAATATTTTCGGGGGGGTATGCAGCTAAAGCAGCGGGGGCGGGGGGAGGGTGGTGTACCCGCTGTAAGCTGCAAGATATGCCGCCTTACATTAGCTCCTACGGTTGTGAGAACCGATGAACTTTCTTCGTAACTCGTTGTTTTTGCGTTTTTTAATGAGAAAAGCAGTGTTACTGACAACGCCTGTGACAACTTTGGTCCAGTAAAGGGCATTGTCCGCTCTGCTTTGTGGCTGTCGCTCATGCGCCTGAGGAGCGCGCCTTGCCTCGGCGGGGTCTCTCGATACTTTTCAAGCCCCCCTTTTAAACCCCCGTCGTTTTGAATGGTTCTTATGGCCATCGTCTTGTCCTCGCGCCAAACTCCAGTTCAATTTCATGCTTTGAGGGCAGAGGAGCATTTTCTTCGTAAAGGATCTGATATCTGTTGCTTCGTTGATACCTTCCTTTGAACGGCTTTCCTTTTGGCAACAGCAATCGGATTAGCCCAAACTGATGTAATCTTTTGACTGCTCTGGAAACATCCGCTTGATCTATTCCGCCCGAGAGTTCGCCTAAATGCTGCTGTGAGGCGTAACAAATCCCTCTTGGACTGGCACATGCACCGAGGGCGTGAAGAATCTTGAGATCGGTTTTTTTCAAGTCGTACTGACAAGCTCTGATAGGGACCTTACTGTACAACCTTCTGTCTACCTTAAGGGATGCGTACAGAGGCTGTTTGCGTTTGATCCGTCTGCGCGTAGCAAGGTTTAAATCAGAAAGCCTTTGGGTAAGGTCCGTCACTTATTCAGCCTCAGGCTGGTTTTGAAAAGTCTTTTGCACCCAGAAAGCTGGTACCAATTCTCGATTTCCTAACCTTACACTCGGTATTTGGCCTGACTTAATCATTCGTCGAATATGGCTTTCAGAGCCGCAGCCGATTTCCGAAAGTTCTTTAACGCTGTAAGCTATTTTTGACATTTTGTAGCTCCAAGTATTTCTTCTTCCTTGAAAATAATGGTGACTATAGTTAATATAAAGCGTATAACTATTAACAATTGAAAAATATGAGATGCTGCCTGTTCACTTCTTCTTTGCAAACAAACGCGCATATTCAGGCTATAAGTTCGCTAAGAGCGGAGCTGTCGTTCCGATAGATCCCTCTTTGGGCTATGAAACGCTTAACTTTGATACCGAAATGGCTGTCAAAGCCTTCCGCGAATTTTACGATTTGATTCGCGAGGTTTTAGAAAAAAAGGTTCCTTCAAAAGTTGAACCAATAGCTACAAGAGTAATTCGTTTTTGTGATAATTATGGGTTGCTTGGCCCAGATAGTGACGGAATGATTTTTGAGTTTTCGGCGGCGATGTTTATTAAGTGCTTTGAAGAGCATTATGTCGATCGACCTACAAAAATCCGTATTGAACGCGATAAGCAAGACAGGGGACAATCATTTATCGAGCCAAGCTGTTTGATCGATTATTTTGTTTGGATATCAAATTTCCCCCCTAAAAACAGTTGGACGATTTGTCGATATCGTTTGCTTAACGACGGGCAGCCGAGAGTGCGAAATCTAGGAAAAAGGTGTCCACCGCTATGCATATTACCTACCGATGGCCGACGCCAATGGGGGAGTGGATGTCAGCCAGCTTGGAATATGAAGCAGAAGAGAGAAAGGAAATAATGTGGGTGTTAAAAAATACCAGACGAAGACCACGGGTACGCTGTGGCGCTTGGACGTTAAAATACGAGGAAAAACAATAACTCGCCGAGGTTTTCAAACTAGAAGAGAAGCTCAAAAAGCAGAGAGGGAAATTAGAAATAATGCTGAAAAGGGTCTCTCTATTGAGTTCGAAAACATAACGCTTTCTGACTATCTAAATCGATGGTTGGAACACTTGCCTGCGCTACGCCAACAGGGTGATAGTCAACGCCTAAGGATCAAACAACATGTAGCTAATATAATCCCAAGCTTAGGTGAAATTAAGGTGAAAAACCTTACTGAAAAGCACGTCATGGAGTTAAGAAAAAATTCTTTGGAAAGGCTAGCTCCCCGTACTGTGAAAAATATGGAAACACAGTTGAAAGCTTCGCTTTTTGACGGGTTGAAAAAAGGATGGATTTCTAGAAACCCACTGCAATTTTTTGTAACACTTAGTGTGGATCAACATAACGTGACGGAAGTTGAAGCCTTCGAACCAGAGGAACAAGTAAAGCTTTTAGAATACGCCGCAAAATATGCAAAAGTTCATGATCAACGTTGGTATATGTTGGTCTTTCTTGGGTTGCATACAGGTCTTCGAAAAGGAGAGTTGGTGGCATTACAGTGGCGACACATTGACTTACAGGAACGTACACTTAATGTCCGACAAACAATGGAATATTCGGCAGGCGACACTGCTGGAAAGTTGAAGAAGCCAAAGTCCAAGTCAGGTGTTCGAGAAATAGTTCTGTCTGAAACGGCGGTACGCGAACTAAAACGGTATTTCCTATGGGCTTCTGAATTTGCTTTGAAATTCAAAAGAAAGGTATCTAAAGATGATTTTGTTCTCTTTGCAGATAATCTTACTGCGCTTTCAAAGTCTGCTCCGCAATCTCGTTGGAATACTATTTTAAGGCAAGCAAAACTTAGACATCGTGGTATGCACGCACTTCGACACACGCATGCGAGTAATCTTATAGCGGCAGGGCTCAACCCCAAAATTATACAGGAAAGGCTTGGCCATAGTTCAATCGAAATAACGCTCGATGTTTACACTCACACATTTAAAAAATATGGAAAAGAAGAAACCACTCGTGCCTTAGAAGCTTGGGAAGCCGCAACTTTGAACGGTTTATGACAACCTTCGTGACGACCAGTTTAACGTAAGTAATGACTAACTATGGCTTCTATGATCGAATTGAGCGATAGAAACCTATATTTTGAAGGACATAACCACCTATGATTACGTATCCGATGATTTTGGGTACCGTAGGTCGCAAGTTCGAATCTTGCCGTCCCGACCAAATAAGACTTAATAAAGTCATTGCGTTAGGAAAGCCTCT
>Ga0208898_1002065_pt1 | contig 12587 bp, 2 predicted proteins | sample VirMetDEL_Mar_4_FD_184513 | JGI IMG/M metagenome (GOLD analysis project Ga0208898, IMG submission 184513) | Aqueous microbial communities from the Delaware River and Bay under freshwater to marine salinity gradient to study organic matter... | ecosystem: Environmental > Aquatic > Marine > Coastal...
ACCAGCCCGCCACCGTATCGCCTGTGATTTAAATCGTTCTTCGATCTGCGCCCCAATACTCCGAGCTTCCGCCTCAGTAAGTGTTTCAACATCTTCAATGATTTCTTGCGGCGAATACCCTAACGCTAACTGCGCCTCAGCAAACTCAGGTGCCAATTGTTCGAGGCCGCTTAACACAGACAACGATTCTTCTTCAGTTAATGGTCGTCCCAAAAACTGCACACCAATTTGCCGCAACGTAGATTGAACCGTAGAAATATTAGCGTCATTAATAAGTTTGTTTACTGCAGCAACTCGTTCATTTGTTCGGCGACGCAAGACTTCGTTGAGTCCAATGCCGCCCGCAGCCAAACTTTCACTCATTAAAACATTTAAACCAAGTTGCACCCATTGATCCGATCCACTAAACGACCGATCAGGCGTACCACCAAGCTGTTCAAAAATACCAGCCATGTGCATTTTAGTTACTAGCGCCTGCACTTCGGCAGGGGGCATTTCGCGTACAGCATTACGTAATCCCATCACACCAACAGGTGCGTTCAGTCCATAACCGGGATCATAACCTTGTGTATCTTCCCATTGAAACATGGTTATTGGCTGTGTAACACCAGCTTTTTCCATGTCGGGCGTAGGCCAATAACCGCGAGATTGAGCGTTTACAAAAACTTCGAAAGGTTCTTGCCAATCAGAACCGAACGCAAACAAATCCTGAAAATCTTGCGCTGTATAAATACGTGTTACCTGACCTGTTACTGTGTTGGTAACCGTTTCAAACTTGCCCGACATTCCCGTTTCAACTAAAGGTCGCTCTGAATCTTCAGTTGCCGACTCTTGCGTATTGTTTGTGTTAGTAATTCCTGCATCTGCTAATTTTGCCCATGTCGGCATTGAAGGAATTTTATTATCAATTACTTGCTGTTGGATAGCTACCGACACATCTGCACGCAAAGTGTTTTGGTCTACATCAGGATTACGCGCAACTTCTTCATTAACAATTTTTTCTGTGTAATAATTTGTTGCTTTAGTTACATCGTCTTCAGTTAGACCGCCTACTTCGTTATTATCAACTAACTGTTTTAATACAGCAATATAATCAAGTTGCTGAAATACTGACGGAGCTAAATATTCATCATCAATCGCATCTACAATTTTATTGACAACTACATCGCGCACACCAACGTCATTAGAAATACCAATATCCTTAAGCATTTCTTGAACAGTTGTTTTTGCTTCTTCACGCGAATACAACGTAGTGCCAGCAGCAGGGATCAACTCGTCAGATAAAATAATTTCCATTACAGATCAGTCTCCGGTTTAAACACTGACAACCACAAAGATTCCAACTGAGGATTCTTTAACAACCATTGATCAACTTCAAATTGCATACGTTCTTTGTTTCGTTCTTGCGTTTCGCGACTAGCAGTAGTCCGGTCCAACCGCAATTGACCTTGTACCACAGTATAATTATTCCACAATTCGAACAGCTCACGTACTGGTTCTATAAACGGGCTGGCAGGAACATCTGGATCGTACAATACAACGCGGAACTCATTAATTGTTTTGTCCCGAATTAAACGACCTTCTGAATCTTGCAACTGTGCTGCAAACACGGGATGCGTTTTGAGATAAAAATCGCGTTGCATTGCCCAGTCGGCATCAATAAGATTAATTAATTCTTGATTGCCTTCGGCGTTAGCGCGGCGACGTTCGTAAGATTCTTGCGCATCAAAATATGCGGGCGCAGCTTTTTGGAATTGAATAGACGCTTGGATTTCCTCAGGGGTTTTCATGATGCGCAGATCAGACGAGAACTGATCTGCCCATGCGTATTGGTTCCATTCGCCTTCATAAGATTTGTTGGGCGCTAACCATAACGTTGCCATTGGATATGACTGGATGTATTCAATGTTGCCGAGTGTCCATTGCAAGTTTTCTTCATTAGGTGCAAGCGGAGCACCTGACACAGTTTGGCTTCTGCTAACCATGTATGGTTCAGGATTAACAATGTACGACAAGTTAGTGTCAGGGAAATCCGCGAGGTAACGGCGTGTGCCTTCATCTGCACCCCATGTTTGGATATACCGCAAATATTCGCCTTTGACCAAGCTGGCAGGATTGCGTAAACCAATGCCTGTTAATCCTTCAACTGACAACGGGTTTTGCAATGTGTCAATATTTTGTGGCGATCCGGGTAATACAAATCCCCATAACAATTTACTAAGATCAAATACTCTGGCGTGTGCGCGTACGCGATCCCAAAACACCTGTTGTTCTTCAGGTGTTGCGTCGGGATCAAGACCGTATCCGGCTGCTTCAAGATTTACCGTAGCAATAACGCTATTACTCATAGTGTTGGTATTACGGTCGTCTTCTGAGAACAAACTGTGGAACGAATTCCACGCACGACGCAAAGTTGTGGGCACTAACTGTTGTTCCCACGATTGGGTAGAACCGATGTCTCCCATGATGTGCCGACGGAACTGGCTGATTTCGTCTCGTAACGACGGAGCAATTTCGCCTGCTACAAAAGTTAATGCGTGGACTGGTATGGTGCCTAGCGGACCTAAGGTGGGTCGTCCAGCTTCAGGGTTGATACCGGGAAGGATTGATTCGACGGGACTACGTACAGTAGTACCCAATGACGGACTGCCAAACACCATGTTCAACATGTCGTTAATTAATGGTGTTCCCGGCCAGTTCAAATAATAGGTGCCGTTTTCTTCGTAAACGATACCAGTCGTTAACAAACCTTGAATTGCATATTGTGCTTTAACTAATTGGTCGAGGCCGTACATGCCAGATCGTGCACCACGCAACCAACGTTTCATGAAGTTTTCTTCGGCATACCAGAATGGAAGCATGTTACTTGCACGTTGCGAAAACACAGATCGGTATTCTGCTGAGTCAATAAACGGAACTACGTTTCGTACGGCATTTTGTACGGCCAGCAAATCTAAATGTTCGGAATGTTTTTGAATTGTTCCGATTGCGTCAGCAATTTCTTCTGTTAACACGTCAGTCAACTGTGTGTCACCACGTGGTATCGCACGAACGTTTTTGCCGCGTGACTCTAACCACGACAATTCTTCGGCTCCGTTTACGCCATCGACAAAGAAACGATTATCTAACGCATACTTTAATTCATTAAAATCAATTACACCTTGACGATAAAAATCCCATACATCTCGCGACCCAATTTGGCTATACACTTGGTGTACCGCTAATGCCCGCGCAACATCTTCATTTGAATGTTGAGAATATGCCGCAACTAAATCATCAAACGAACTTCCTTCTTCGTTCATTAATTTTTTTAACACTGGCACAGTTTCGTCTATCGAACGAATAGTTGCCGGTGAAACTAAATCATTCATGAATCGCAAACCTGCGAGACGCGATGTGTGATACGCAGCAAAACTCATGGGGTTGCGAACTGTTGCATCTAAAACGGGACCAACAATATTTTCAAAGAAGTTGTTAGTGATCCGTTTTGTCCAACTGGTTTTTACTGGGGTGTATTCACGTCCAATTACAAGATTTGGTCTGTCGTGTGGTGATACAAAATCAACGTGGGATACGCGACTGTGACGCACAGGCACGAAATCTTTGTTGGGAATAATTGTGTTACTTGCAATATCGGCTGCGCCGGTTGGAATTACGCGACCTAAGCCAGCTTGTCTTTCCCAGTAATCGACAATCATTGGTCCGACCAACGCGAAGTTGATTCCTTCTTGTTGCGAAGTATTGATTTCAAAGAACCGCCGGTCGTTGTAATCCAGTCTGTTGCCGTCTTTGTCAAATAACTGACGAGTAATAGTTTCAATGTTTGTTCCTTCAGGAACAAGTTCAAGTTCGCCAGTTTTACTATTGATTTGGTACACCTCGCCACGCACAGCATATGTTTCGCGCGAACCTTTACCGAACAAATGAAAATCGCTGTCGATGCTTGCATCAGTCCAGTTACGTACAGCTTGACGAGGTGACAAACCTACAGTTCCATCCGACAAAATGTTGCCATTAACATACTCAATTTTGGTACCAGCAGCGTCGGAGAATGACCAAACGTTATATTTGTTTGTTACATCGCTAAACCGTTCACCCCATTCAGATGCACCTTTAGATTTAGCAACAGCAAGCGGGATGTCAATTTGATGCATACCACGTTGCACGCCAGCAAGTTCAGGGGATACATCCGACAAAGTATGCGTCACCCAATCCGCTAACAACGGATCAGTAGTGCCATAGTGTCGCAACACTTGATTAACCGTGCCAACAGGATAATACAATGCTGCCTCAACAAACGGCAGTAATAAACGTTCCTGCTGTGCACTTGGCAATTTCAAAATGGCAGAGTATTTACCGCCATCATTAATTTGACTTCTAACAAGCCGTGCAACAAGTTCACGTAAATGTGTTTCTTCAAGACGCAACAAACCGTCTTCGCCAACAACTGCGCGCGGTAAATCAAATTGCAAATTGCCTAATTGCATGTTTTCAATTTCGCGATTCAATTTATTTGTATCGCGTAATTCTGGGAAATAATAACGCACCGCGTTATCAGGCACAGGTTGCGCAACAGTCATACCTTTTTGCGCGACTGAAAATTCTGTTGAAGCAACATCTGCTGCAAACTCAGGACGATAAATGCGGAGATTGTATTGATCTTTAAGATGTTTAGCTAATGCTTCGTTACTGCTTACCAACGTTTTGTTTGCAACAGGCAAAGTTCCTTGACCAGCCATTGTGCCAGCTTTTTGCAAATCCGTTAAATATGCATCTTGGAACGCCGTGTTACCCCATTCTGGGTTTACGGTTAATCGTGAACTAATTTGTGGACCAATAAATGAATCCAACAATAATGCTTCGCCAATTGACATTTGAGTTGTTATTAACGCAGGATCAATTCCTTGTAACAACAATTCGTTAGCGGCAAAAGCAAGACTTTCATTTTCGTCAATTGCCGATTGCACACGATCCGTTGCACCGGATGCAACTAATTGCATATCTTTAGTTGGCAACCCAACAATGTCTTCGTTAAACAAATTTTCAAATAATGCTAACGCGCTTTGATATTCGTTATCTAAAACGTTTTCGTAACGCCACGGCATACGTTGAGCAATAACATTTTCAGACAATTCAGTAGCTCGTGCCCAGTTGCGATTCGGATCATTCAACAATTTTTGGTGTTCATTAACAATTGCTGTGCGGATTTCTGTACGTACACGATCAAGTTCGATAGCGCGAAGTATTTCGGGATCTACGTCAGGGTCAGTCAATCCTGCTTGATATTCAATTCGTTCCTGCAAAGTAAGGTTTTCGCGTCGGGCTAATATGTCATCAGCGCCAAAAACTGCATCAAATCTCAAACTGTCAATTGTTAATCCGCCATCGAATACACGTCCAAACTCCGCTAAGATTTCTTCTGGCGCTTGGACGTTACGTAATGCTGTATTCAAACGTCGTTCTAAAGCAAACGTGTCAGCAATAATATTTGGATCTAAGACTTTATTTTCGTTACGCAGCGTGATTAATGAGTCAGCAACGTTTGCGAGCGAAGTATTTTCAAACACGTTGCGTTTAATTTGTTGATCTGCTACGTCAGCCCAACCAGCATCGTACTGAGCATCTAGTGCGTCGTATAACGCTTCGTCCAACATGCCCATTGATTCTTGTTCCGTCAAAGTACGCCATTTGCCTGCGGGGATCACGAATGGTTTAGCCACATATTCGTTGTTAATAAAATCATTAAATGTTTGATACATTGTCAAACCGGTGCGGCTAGACGCACGCTGTTTAATAAACGTTTCAAACATCATTTCGGGGGAAAGACCGACAAAAAGATTGTCAAAACGCTCGCCACTAAATGCAGACAAAACATCACCCAACGCACTTACGCGAACTTTATCCCATTCGCCTAATCCGCCAAACGAAATCATTTCGTTTACGCTGCTAGTAATATCACGGAACACAAAATCGGCAAAGTTATTTAAAACATCGTCAACAATGTCAGCTGGTCGGGCATCTGCACGCGCGATCAAATCTGTTAACGAATCATCATTAATTAACCGTCTGCGACTTGGTTCAAGGAATCGGGTTCTTGCTTCACGCAATGTTCTGGGATCAATTTCGTTTAATGTATCAACCAGATTTTGTAAAGCGTTTACGATTGTTTCAGCATTTTCTGAAGTTTGAAGTAAATCTGAAACACGTGTTAAGTCACGATCAGACATGTCCCAATTGCGGGTCAAATCACGTACGTCCCACGCCCATGTACGAACGTCTTCTGATACTAACTCTGGCAAACGAGCAATAATATCGCGCGCTTCATTGTAAATAGGCAATAATTCGCGGTATGTTGGGTTGTCAACAGGACTCATAAAATTAGGATTAGGTTGCAAAGCAACCTCAGTTGTCCAACTATGAGGCCTATGATCTGTATTTAAGAAACGAATATCGCGCGAAGTAACATAGCCTTCTTCAACAAGATCGTTATACGTAATGGGATTAGCTGCGATATCATCCATTGTGGTGCCAAACTGACCAGCCACATAATCAGCATCTAATTCAAATACTACGCCACGATACGGATTTTGAATATCTGCAAAACTGTCAATTGAATAACGCAATGCTTGTTGCGGATCAAGCGACAATGAAATAGCATGTTTATTGCGCCATTGTGGTTGTCGCGCTGGGCGGATAACAAGATTGCCTGCTTCGTCAATTTCAGTTAACCACAAACTTCTAATTGGCGTTTTGCCCATATACAATCTGCGGCCTTCAACGGAAGCTGCACCTGCCTCCCATGACGCACCTGTGACTGCAATGCGAGCAGATGGCGGCGCATACATCAGGTTGGCAGCCAACGCTTTCAAATAACCTCTCATGTCAGGGCTAACTTTTTCGAGCCATGTCCACATGGCAACCATGTTGTTAACCATCTCAGGAGTTAGTACGTTGTTTTGACGCAAATTGTTTGCAAACGCATCTATGTTGAAAACGCCGGTTTCCATTGATGCGTCAATAGCTTCTGCAAAGTTGAGCGACACGCTGTCCGGTTGACGTGCTAAATCGTCGCGGAACACTCGCCATAAATCATTTTCCAACATCGTTAAATGCATTAACGATTCAGCCGCTAAACTTGCTTCTGGAAGATCAGATCGTGTCCATGAAGCAAACGTATTAGCAAACGCGCCTACGCGAGCTGCGTCGTAGGTTGCATCTTCTACCGGTGCGCGACGCAATAATTCTGTAGCGTATAACCCACCTTTTGCTAGGTCATCAAATTTAGAATTTAAATCTTCCCAATAACCACGTTTGTACAACGGATCGGCTTGCGAAACTTTTTGACGCACACCTCCAACAGCAGCAACTGCAATTGGTGTTTTGCCCCGACCTTTTGCGTAATCAAAAATAAACGTTTCGTCCATCGACCCCATATCAGTATTCCACTGATTATGACTACGCGCCGACAAACTTTCTGCCATGACTCGTGCATGACGGTTAACATAATTTTGTGCGCTAACAAGAATGTCGTTATCAAGTCCGCTTACGCCTGCCCACGTCCACGAACCTTTCCGCCCAGCAATTAACGTAGTTAAATTCGGATGTGTTTTTTCCAAATTTTTCAATGCGCGATTAAGCTGAGGAATACCATCATAACGTTGTAACCAACGAATAAAATTTTCGTATCCTGTCAATAACGCGTGTTCGCCTGCACCAAATGTTTTGCCTAACATTTGCCGCGACACAGAAACGTTTGCACCATTTTGCGTTAACAAACGTTCCATTTCTGGATACATTTTGCGCATTAATCGTTTAGATACTGCACCACGTTCAGCTGGTGTCAACTGATGCAGACGAGTGCCTTGTTCAAGTTTGCGACGCACAGAACTATACAACTCATACTTAGCCACTTGTCGTGCAGCAATGTTTTGCATAATAGAAAATTCAGTGCCTCGCGTTAACCATGCAAGACCTTCCTCTCCAAGTGACCGCGAAATAAAAGCCAGCCGGACAAGTACGGCAGGTTTCCATATATCGCTCATGGCTGCATCAAGAACTTGGCCTTCACGAGTAACGCCCATCAGCCCGTTCATATACGCATCATCGCGAACAACACGCGACAAATTTTTCATGTTCGGTACGGCCAACTTAGTTGACTGATGCGAAACATCTAAACCTGCACGAGTTACTACCTCATCCAATGCAGGATTAATAAGCATTTCGTTTCCGCCGTAACCAAATCCTTGAAATGCTTTTTCAATAAATTCGTCTACAAACTGTTGGCCTCGTGAACTATATTTAATTCCAGTAACTTCAAATACTGTGTCATAAAACGATCGGACCGCAGCACGTCGGCCTGCAACAGTATTTTCAGCAAGAATTGATGCGATCGCGGTTTCGCGGTTTTTGTATGAAATGCGGCTAACTACACCTACTCCATTAACCATTTTGGCAATACTGTTAGGGTCGGCTAAATCAACAAAAGGTTGAGTTTGACCCATCGTAGTAACACTGTCAATAAAACTTCCAATACGAGCAACAAAATTATTTGCTGCTTGCGCCCCCATCCGTTGTTTATTAATAGTGTTTAATAAAGCTGCTTCGCTAATCGTGTCGCCAGTTTTAGCACTCCAATAATCACCGCCACCTACGTACCAATACTCGTCCGTATTAATGCCATTCTGAGCAGCTTCTTCTCGCAATCGAGCGCGGTCTTGCGCTTCACTTAATGTTCCTCTAAACGTGCGCAATCCGTTACGAAACGCAGTTCGTTTTCCGGGTGCGCGTCGTTTATCCCAAATTGCTTGATGAGGCAAACCTTGTACAATGCCCATGCCTGAGGCAAAACGACCAACGCTGTCAGCGCTACGATAAAAATCGTGTAGCTCGTCAACAGTAATTTGACCTTTGGGTTTGCCAGTTGGCAACATGCGTCCTTGCGTAATGAAATACGATTTCATATCGAAGAACGCTTCGCGATACATTTCGGGCATTAAACGACTGTCGTTTGCGTTTAACGCTTTTACAATGTCTTCGTCAACTTTGCCTAATCCGCGAATATTGTTTTGGCTTAACCAAATTCGTTTATCTACGTTGGACGTGAATGGTTTGTCTGGCCGTTTGCGCCACATCCATCCATAACCACTACGTGTTGATTTTGCAATATCAACGTTTAACGAAGTAAATTTAGCGGATCGTGCGTAAGGCGTTGCAGCAAGGAAAGGATCGGCATACCATGCCCATACGCCGTCTGTCATTCCAGACACAAACGTGTAGGACGCGTTGCCGGGTTCTAATCCTAAACCTCTTGCTAAATCGCGGCCAACACTAATTTTGTTTCGTTGCAAAATGTTGACCATTTCGCGGAACCGTTCGTCAGCAAGTAAGGTAGCTAATGCTTGCTGAAATAATTGTAAACGCGGATCGTCTTCACCTAAAAATTCGTTTTGTAAAAAAATACCAGCAGCGTTTGCGTACACTTGATCTTTGTGCGCATCAGGTTGACCTGCAACTTCTAACGCTAATTTTTCTGCTAACGTACGCCCATCATTTTGTAGTTTTGTTTCATCTAAATAAAACGCTACGTTACGTGCAAGATTTTGCAAATCATAATCTTGTGTTATTTCATCAAGTTGATCAAACGCTTCACGACGAAATAAAGTTTCGCCATTACCTGCTCGTTTAAACGCATCAAAAAAATCTGTGCCGTTAGGAATAATGTTAGTTAATGCGCCTGCGGCAGTAGCACCCGCTAATGCAAATGGAACATTGGCTCCAATAACTCCGCCTCGGCCTAATGTGCGTGCGGCAGCGTCAACATTGCGGATCATTCCGCCCAGACGAGTTGTCGTGCCTGCCAAATTTTTGCGTGCTGCAATGGAAGCTGCTGCTCCGGCAACCATGACACCGGCTTCCCACGGTTCCATTTGTGTGGCTGTACGATATAAGCGCGCAGGGGCATCGCTTATTTTGACGACTTTATCTAAACCCCATTGGAATCCGCCACCAACATATGGTACTCGCGCAATTTGACCAAGCGTTGCGCGCAAAGGAAACGTTGCAACATTTCCAATTGTGCCAAGAGTTTTTTCAACCCAATCTGGTTGATGTCCTGCTGGCGGAATGTATCCAGCGTTACGCAATAATTCTTTAGCTTGTTCGTTTAAGCTGTTGTAAGTTACCCGCTGTTGTTCGGGTGACAAATACGGCAAACTTTCAAATAGCAAGTTTGCCTGCGTGTGATAAAACATGTTGTTTGCTTCGCGCTGCAAATCAAGCGGAGACAAACCAGATTGCGCTAATTCAGTAACGACATCAGGAAATTGTGCCATCCACGGATTAGCATCAGTAATGACCGAGGTGTTGTACTCAAATAAATCGTAATCGAAATCAAGTTCGTTTGGATCGTATGGGTTTTCAGGATTAGTCCAACCCATTACAAACTCTCCAACATAGAACGAATCATAGGATTATCTGTTCGTTGCGCAAGATTAGACAACACGCGTTGATAATTAGACATTTGTTGAGACATGCTTAACGGTCTAGGTCCAGTTCCCGGTCCAATAGAAATACCATTAGTTAACGTATTACCTGCAACACCTTGCTGACGTAACGTTCCACGAGGAATAGTAGCTAACAAATCTTGCAATGACATAGACGATCCCATAGCAGACGTGTCACGCGTACCACGTTCCGCTAGCAACCGTGAAGGAATCGGTTGAGCAGTATTGCGTTTAATCGGATCACTTCCCCTAACAATTTGCGCGGGTTGTGGAGACGGACGAACACCTTGATCAGTTGGTTCCGGCAACGGCACTGGTCGAGGTGGAGTTGGAGCCTGACGCTGTGGTGCAGGCATTGACCGTTGCATTGCCTGTTGATTTATATTTTCACCATAACGTTGTCCCGGAACAGACTTAATGTTCTGTGCCGCATCACCAGAAAGCGTTTTGCGTTTACGAGGCATCAACCAACTCCTGCTCCCATACCAGCTTGCATCATAGCTCTCATTTGATCAACGGGCGACGACGGCGGCGGAGGTCCACCTTGCATCATTGCTTCAGGTGGAATAGCGCCGGGAGCCGCCGCCTGCGGACCAGCTGCCAAACCCATTTGAGCCATCAAGTTGCCCTGCTGCTGTTCCATCATTGCTTGCTGATCGGCCTGAGCCGCTTCAGCCGCACGTGCCTGTTCCTCACGAATTTCATCATCCACGGCAACGGTAGCGGAAAACACATCCATCGTGCCGTCTTTCATTTTTTCGCGAATACGAGCAAACACTGCCATTGGCATTTGACCGCTAATTACCTGTTGCAACATGCCGTCAATAGCACCGCGTTCCAACTTTTCATCGTTAATCCGGGTTTGTTCGCTATGCGGGTCTTCAACCCACGGATGATGACGTTGGAACGTTTCTGTGGAAATAGTTTGCGCACCCAACATCGACCCAAGCACCTGCGTGACCTGAACAATGTCAGCACCCGGAATTGCGTACGACACCGTGTTGTCAGTCGTTTCAATCGTTTTGTTGGGAACGAACTCCACTTGTCCGCGGTCCCCAGCCCAACCCGAAAACAACGTGTACTTCTTGTTACCAAACCAACCTTTGTAGCAAGACAAAATGGCTTTGTTGACGTGCGGCATCCACACTTCGTCAATCTCGTGGATTTCAAGGATACGCGGATCGACGCTGATCCCTGCCATCTCGTTTAACGCACGACCGGTACGCAACGCGGCTCCGGGCGTTTCGCCACCAAACATCGGGCTTAAACCGGCAGACACACGGAAGTTGCGCTCTAACCGGTCCACCATCTGCGATGTACGTACATCGGGCATCTGATTGAGCGTGCCAATTTTTTCTGCGTCAGTCACGATGTTAATGTCGCCGTCACGCCCATCGTGCCATTGGCCGTCAGCTAACCGTGGTGACATTCCTCGCGATCCCAACACATACATGTCAGGGAACACCGCTTTTTCTTGTGCAAGAATGTCTAACGCCAACAACTTAGACTGCCACTTAGCGTTTTCCAGCAGCGCGTTAAGCCGGTTTCCAATCCGGTGCAGGGTGACAGCACCCGGAGTGATCGCAAGGCACATGCCTGCACGGTTTACAATCGGATCGGTCAACGGCATCCACGGGCCGCTAAACATGTTGTAGTCACGGTAAATATGATCGCCGTTCTGGAACACGGGTCCAAGCAAACCGAACCGCATCTGTTCACTGTCTACCCATTCGAACACGTCCCACATTTCGGACACATCAGCGTTAGTAATAGGTCCGCCACGTTCCGCCATTGTTTGCGGGAATCGTTTACGTAGATAGTCGCCTGAGTAACGGGTAATGAACGCAACGTGTTCTGGTGCGTCCATTGATTCTAATGCTCGTTCCTCGGGGAACGTCATTAACGGGTCGCGGACACGGATGCGTGGCATGCCGGTCTGGAAATCTGGTTCGATAAACACGCTGGCCGTGTCGTACGCGTTGAGGTGCCGCAGGTAACGGCGACGCAGTAATGCCCATCCGTTGTGATGGTAGGTGGCAGACAGGATGCGGCGACGGTCGGTAGCCATCTGTTTAGAACGGACAC
>Ga0208898_1002068_pt1 | contig 12564 bp, 15 predicted proteins | sample VirMetDEL_Mar_4_FD_184513 | JGI IMG/M metagenome (GOLD analysis project Ga0208898, IMG submission 184513) | Aqueous microbial communities from the Delaware River and Bay under freshwater to marine salinity gradient to study organic matter... | ecosystem: Environmental > Aquatic > Marine >...
GTATGCATGATGACTAACTATCAACAAGTTGGCGGATTGTATCAAGTCCCTTTAGTTGACTTTGGTAAAGCCTTACAAAAACAAGGATGGACTGTTAAAGAGCATTCTGCTTTTGGTGGTGTTACTCCTGGTGTTCATAGTGAGAAAGGACATCACCCTCATGACGAAGCTTTAGATATAACCTGGTGGAAATCAGATACTGATCCCAGTGGTAAAATGGGATGGAAAGATTATACACAAGATTTAGGAGAACGATTAGGACAATTAAAAGGTGCTAACAATCAGTATTTACAAGCACTTCATCCAGGTAATGAACCAAGAGGTCATGGTACTCATGCACACCTAGGTGTAACAGGTGGTGTTCTTGCATTGACTCCACAACAAATGCAAGACTTTGGTCTTAGTAATGTAGATTTAACTCAAACAACAACAACAAAAGAACCGACAAGAACTGTTCCCAGTCAACAGCAACAACAATTACCAGTTAATATCTTTATTACAACTCCTACATCAAAAAAGAAAACAGATGACTTTTTAAGTTCATATACAGATTTAATTATGAGTCCTGATTCTCCTTATCAAATTAAGGCTCCAACATTTAATCCAATGGATTTGATGGCAACACTTAGTAAAACTACAGAGTATTCGTAATGGCTAAAGGTAAAATGCCTCCACAACTGTTGGAGTATTTCAAAAAGAAAGCTTCTAAAGAAAATGAAAAAGAAGATTCTAAATCTGAAAAAGAATCTGATGATTCACGTCGTAAAGAAGCAGTAAAAAAAGCTCGCGTTAAAATAGAAGAACGCGGTAAAAAGAGACGTGAAGAAAACAAAAAAGATAGTAAAGAAAGCTTTAAAGAATCCTGATCAATTTGATCCAGCTGAAGTTCTTTATATGCAGTTCTGGTTATCAGAACATAAACGTCAGAAACAAATCAAAAAAGCACAAAAACAATTAGACGTTTAATCACGCTAAAATACAATTAAAGAAAGGTAAGTACATTGGCATCGTCTTCTACTAACAAGCAACCAATGATGTTGGATCGTCCAGCATCAAGTACAACATTACTTACTGTTGCGTCTGGACAGTTATTCTCTACTAGCTTGATTCCAACAGCTATTGGTAATGCAACAAAAGTATTTGACGTTGATTCTGCTTTAACTGATACTTCAATTGGTGGTGCTTATATTGATGAAATTTATATTCGTTACAGCAAAGATGTAAACATTGAAGTTGATGCACGTGCTACAACAACTGGCACTTATGTTCAAAGTGATGATGGTGTAAACAGTGGTACAGCCGGTACTGTTTTAACAGTTACACTTGCTAATCATAATTTAAAAGTTGGTCAAAGTGTCTACTTAAACTTTACAAGTGGTACTGCTGTTGATGCTACATTAACTGTTACTTCAATTACATCCACAACATTTACTCTTACTGCTGCAGATAGTTTAGATACCAGTGGTAACGTTGGTGTTCGTAGTCCTATTGATATTTGTTTTTATGCAGTAAGCACTGGAACAATTACAAGTACCAATCAGTTCTTCCCTCTCTTTGTTGCAAACATTGAATCTGTTGCTGCAGATCAATCTTATAGCTTGACATTAAAAGAGAAGCTTCCTTTAATTAATCATCCAGTACCTCATGCTGGTGCAAACTTTGGTAGTGCTAATAATGAGATCGCACCAAAAATGCGTGGTTTAATTCTTCCACGTGGTTCTGCACTTTATGCTGCTGCAAGTGGTACTACTGCACTGACCAGTGGTTTCTACATTAATGTCCAAGGCGGATATTATTGATGACTGGTCAAGACCAGCAAGATAGAGTTAGTTGGCAATTAGCTGTTAAAGCAGCTAATAATTGGCGGCGAATGATGGGTGTTCCTGAAGTAAATTATTCTTATCCAGGTAGTCCAGATAAGCCGTTAAGTATCAATGCCCCGTAAGAAACAAAACTTTGGCGGATCCTTTGATGCTAGTTTCAAAGGATTCGATGAAAAGAAAAAGAAGAGTTCAAAAAAATATGAATTAGGAGATGATGGTCCTTATGACTTTACTCCTGAAGACTATGCAATAACAAGTCGAATACGTTTTTATGACCATGACAGTTTGTGGTCAAGATGGCGTCGTGGCTATGACTTGTATTGTATAATTCAAAGCTACTTCGCTGCTAATGCTACAGAACGAAATACACGTGGTGACTTCAGGATGTACTGCGCTTTCCAGCAGTTTCCTGGTGTGTTTATTCCTGCACGAATATTTACATTCCCAAGCTCTAATCCAGAGATTGGAGAGCAAATGGTTGGTGTTCGTGATACGAATAGCTTTAGCTTTTATAACTTTGGTTTATCTATACAAAGTGTTCGTTACTTAACAGCACCTACGGCAGCTACCTATAATCAAGTAGGAACAACAATTACAGTAACACTCAATGACCACGGCTTTTATCCTAGTGAGTCTGTTTATCTTGTTTTTACTTCAGGTGCCGCTCTCAATGATACTTTAACAATTGATTCTGTTACGCAGAATACATTTGTTTGTACTGCTGCAGCTGCAGTTACAACTGGTGGAAACGTTGAGGTAAGACAAAATACAACGTTTGATAATCCAGTTTGGACAGAGATGCGTGTTGGCATACGCTTTCTTCCTACACCAGTTACCTTTTTTGCTGGTGAACGTTTAGCAGATCGTGTTATTGAACGTGATCCTGGTATCTTTTTCACATATTCTCAAACAGGAACAACAATTACTGTGAACTGTACGGCAGTTCATGGTCTTTCTACTGGCAATGAAGTTTCATTAATCTTTACCAGTGGTGTTTCTATTCCTGGTTTATATGATGTAACAGTTACAAGTCCTACACAATTTACAGTTACATCTGTTGCACCAGCTACAACTGGTGGCACTGGCATTTTAAATCGCAGAATTAGAGGTTATAACTACAACGATTATGTAGGTTATACCGTCACAGGAACTGATCCTACAACAAGCGAAATTCTATTCCAGAGAGAAGATAGTTATGGAACAAAAGTAATTGATGATAAACCAAAGACAATCACACCAGCTCATCGAGGATTTGAAGTTGGACGATTTTTAACAACAGAAATTCGCTATCAATGTACTTGTCCAGACTTTGCAAGACGTGAACAATATAACTTTTATAAAGAAGCAAGGAAACGAAAGATTCCTATTACACCTTTAAGTAGTTTAAAACCAGGTCAACGTTTAGGTCGAGACCAAGATGCAACAGGTGCTGAAACAGAAAATACTTTTACAACTTATAACACAAGGGATCTTCCAGGTGTCTATGAAGACTTTGGTTATGTTCCTGTAAATAATTTTTATGAGTTACCTAGTTATGAAGATGGTGGTGAATATTCAACACCTAATTTAATGTACTACCAGACTAGATGGTGTAAGCATGTTTATGCTGCCATGTGGTCTGTTGTTCATGATGAAGGTAATGATCCTATCAACTTAACTGGAAACTATGAACAAACAGGTGGTCCAAATATTACTGTTACTGCAGAGAATCATCGACTTGGTGTTAATACACGTATTAACTTAGAGTTCACAAGTGGCAATGCAATCAGTGGAGAGTACACAATAAGTCAGATTATTGACGACAATAACTTTGTTATTATCTATCCTTTTGCTCAAACAACCAGTGGTTATTGCAATATAACAAACTTAAAAAATCATGAGTATGTTAATACTTGGTTGTTAGAACCAAATGATCAACCTATTGGTGATGCACTTACAAAGTTTTATGAGCGTCTAACAAAAGAGAATGATGCAATTAAACAACAGGCAGAACGCATGGCCATGATGGGTTATGGTATGCCATGGATTGGAGCTAAAGATGTAACAGGTGCTAGGAATCAACCTGAACAGACAGGTAACTTTGATGCAAATATTGTTAGCTTCATGATGACAGATAGTATGTCAAGAAAATTAGATACTGATCCTAATAGTCCTACCTTTAATCAGGTGATACTTGCAACAGATGGAACCAAGTTAAATAAGACGACAACAATGTTATTGATGATGAATAAAGTATTTAATATTAATCCAGAACTTATTCAATCAACCAAGATTGGAATGATTGATCAGCCTTTAACTGATTACACAAGTGATTTCCAATTTGGTGAAATTGATGGTGGTATTTATCTTAATGGCAAGCCCGTACCATCTGCTGTTAGTAGTGAGTTAGACTGTAAAACATATAGTGATCCTTTTGTACCACAAGTTATTGTGGTTGACTCAGGAGTTTATATTAATAACTAATTATGACAATTCAGATTCTTAGCAGACGTTCTAGTCTTCTGAATGATCGTCCATTTCCAATTCGTATTGGTGAGGGTGAAATTGCTCTTAATTTAAATCCAGCTGATCCTGGCCTATACTTTGCTGACAGCACTCCAGCACCTTCTAAAGGACTGATTAAAGTAGGCCCTGTTCATGTAGACTCAACAGCACCAAATGCTGCACCTACTGGTTTTACCAACTACTCCAAAGGTGAGCAGTGGCTTAACACAACAAGTAGTCAAATTCTTAACATTCATGATGGCACCAGCTGGTTACAACCAAAAGCAGTGGCGTCGGTTGCTAATGGTTCTTTCCCTGTTTCTCCTATTAACGGGCAGCTTCATTATGATGAATCTGTTTCAACTTTATATATCTATCTCACCAGTACTGCAAGTTGGACTACAGTCTAATTAGTATCACGCACCATGTATTCCCAGATACGATCTAACTTTTGATTAAGACCAGTCATTTCACGAATAAAGTCTTGTTTTAAAACATAATCATGAACCATATCATCTTCTACACGATCAATCTTATCTTCTAGCTCATTAAATTTAAGTTGCATTTTTTCATTGAAGTTGTTTAAAGCTTTTGCAACACCTACAACTGCACCAAAAGCACTTGTAATTGCTAGCAGTATAACCTCTGGTGTCATGTTTATGTTTTTATACCTTTTAATTTTATTCTAAAGGATTTAACAATTTAGAATAAATAAAAAGAGTTTGAAATTATATGGCAACTGGCTACGAGCCTAATATAGAAGGCGCTATAACTGTCCTTGTTGACATTATGGTTGCCAACTCTTTTACGATGCTTCGGCAACCGTATGAGCCAAATTATCGTGGCCTTGTTGACGCATTAATTGATTTAAAAGAAGGCTTCCCTACATTCACTCCAGAACGTATTGGTTTTAACACCACTGCATTTGAAGCCCTTAGTAGCGGTGATGCAGTTTATATGCGTGATACTGACGGTCACGTAGGTAAAGCAGTTGCAAATGATACGCAAGAAAAAGCTATTGTTGTTGGGTTTGCTGATGATGATGCAATCTTAGGTGGAACTGTTCGTGTTGTTGTTGCTGGTTTATTAGATCATCCAGGTACTTTAACTGTTAGTGACATTCACTTTTTAAGTACTACAACTGCTGGAGAGATTACAAATGTTGTACCTTCTACTTCAGGTCACTATGTAACACGTGTTGGGGAAGCTTCTTCTGCTACAGAATTAGCAATTCAAATTGAACCTCCAATTCAGCTACATTAATAATGACAATACCTGACGTAAAAGCTTACGAACCTTACGGTCCTAACAGTCAAAGTTTGACTGAGGTATTAATTGATTTAAAAGAAACTATTGCAACGATTCCGGCTTATCCTGCAGTAGCACAATTTAACGCAATAGCAGCAGCTACTGTTACACAAGGAGCTGCATTATGCATGTATCCAGGTGGTCTTGTTCAAAATGCAAGAAATAGTGGAGACTTTCAAGAAGCTAATGTCATTGGGTTTGCTTTAAATTCAGCTCTGGCAGGAGAAGAAGTTGATGTTGCAATGGCAGGTATTTTTCCTACCTCTGGTTTATCTCCTGGTCGGATTTATTACTTAGGCAACGCAGGAGGTTCTATCACTGCTACACCTCCAACAGTTGCAGGTGGTGCAGATTATCTTGTGCGTGTAGGAGAAGCAGTATCAACTGGAGAACTTGCAGTACAGATTGAACCACCAATACGTATTGATCCTCCTACATTAATTGGACAATCTGAGTTTACTACTCCCGGCTTACAGTCTTGGACTGTTCCATTGGGCGTGACCAGTGTTTCTGTTGTCTGTGTTGGCGGCGGTGGCGGCGGCGGTAATTGGACTCTTGGACTTCAAGGTGGTGCAGGTGGTGGATTAGGTTATATCAATAATTATGCAGTGACTCCTGGGGATGTAATTACGATTAGAGTCGGCGGTGGAGGAAATGGAGGTGGCCAAGGAACCAATGGTCAAGATGGCGGCACCAGTTATTTTGTAAATCTTGTAACTTGTCGAGGTGGAGGAGGAGAAGGAGGTGAACAAAGAAACCCTACAAGTATAGGAGGAGATTTTATTGGAGATGGAGGCGGTACTGGAGGCGGCGGCACTATTGCATTTAACGGCGGCGGTTCTGGAGGAGGCGGCGGTGCTGGTGGTTACTCAGGTGATGGTGGGAACGGTGCAAATAATGTAGGTAATGGAGGTAGTGCAGGCGCAGGCGGAGCAGGCGGCGGCGGCGGTGGAGCTTCTACAAGTGGAGATAATGGAGCTGGCGGCGGCGGCGGCGTTGGTATTTATGGCGAAGGTGCAAGTGGTGCCAGAGGTGCATCAGGCACCAATGTTGGTACAGGTGGTGGAGGAGGTTCTGCTGGAATAGCAGGTGCTACAGGGCAATCAAATACCACTGATGGAGTTAATCAAGGTGGTGGTGGTGGACTGTATGGAGGAGGAGGTGGTTGCTCACAATCTTCAGGAGATGGTGGTGGTGGTGCAGTACGCATTATTTGGCCAGGTAATGTTAGACAATTTCCTTCAACTAGGACTGCTGATGAGTAGAACTTTAACCTCTGCTAAGATAAACATATTAAGTAGTACTAGAGATCAATTTAGTTCACTACTAGAGAGTAAAAGATGACACAAAGAAAGTCTATTGTTTTAAATTCAGGCTTCTTTGAGGAGTTAAACACTCCGACAGATAAGCTTGACTTTGCCGGTAATACTACTGCTGACTTAACTGAGGGTACAAATAAATATTATTTGGACTCTCGTGCTAGAGCTGCTATATCTTTAGCAACAGTAAATCCATCTCCAAACACGGGGATGGGAAGCCTGACTTATAGCAATCTTACAGGTGCATTTAGTTTTACACAAGTTACACAACAAGAAGTAAAGTTACTTCTTAGTGCAGATACTGATACAGGTATTAGTTATAACAACGTCTCTGGAGAATTTTCTTTAAGCAGCATTCCTAATAGCTCGCTAACTAATAAAAGCATTGATTTTGAAGACGCTCGCGGAGTAACAACAACTGTTGCACTTGGCGATACCTATGAAATTAAAGAGGCTCAAAATGTAGTTGAGCTTGTCCGCAATGAATCAGGTTCACCTCTTGCTCAAGGTACACCAGTTGCAATTGTTGGTTTTTCTGTTGCTAATGGACGGCCTCTTGTTGCACCAGCAGATGCTAACGATCCAACAAGAATGCCTTGTATTGGTCTTATTGCTGAACAAATTCCTGATGGTAATAATGGTGCTGTTGTTGCAACAGGTGTTTCTTTTGGTTACGACACAAGCTTACTAACAGCTGGCGACACTCTTTACATTGATACAACAGCAGGGAATCTGGTAATTACACCTCCAACAGGTGAATCAAGTCAGATTCAAAACATTGGTAAAGTAATCAAAGCTGATAGTAATGGTCGAATCCTTGTTTTAGGTCCAGGTCGATCTAATGCAACAGGAAACTTAGATAATGGAAAGATTTTTATAGGTAATGCATCTAATCAAGCTACAACTGCAACATTAGATACAGATTTAGTTCCAGAAAATACTGCTAAGTACTTTACAGATGCAAGAGCAAGAGCTGCAATCTCAGTTACAGATGATGGTGGCGATGGTTCATTATCTTATAACAGTGGTACAGGTGTCATTACTTATACAGGACCAAGTGCTATTGAAGTAAGAGCACACTTCAGTGCAACAACTAGTACTGGTATTACTTACGCATCAGCAACAGGCATCTTTGCTCTTGCAAACATTCCAAATAATTCATTAGCAAATAGTTCAGTTACTGTTGGTACAACTGCTATTGCTCTTGGTAGCAGCAGCACAACACTTGCAGGTTTAACATCAGTTACAACCACTGGTTTAATTGTTAATGATCAAATAAATGGACTTGCTATTCGTGATGCAGACGATGCAACAAAGATTGCACGTTTTGATAGTGGCACAATCTCAGCAAGTACAACAAGAACTTATACATTTCCTGATGAAAATGGAACACTTCTAACTTCAGCTTCTGCAATACCTGGTGGTACATTTGTTGATACTACGTTTAGAGTAAGTGATGATGGCGACGCCAGTAAAAAACTTGCATTTGAGTGCTCTGGCATTACTACTAGCACTACAAGAACGATGACTGTTCCTGATACAGATGGAACAATTTCAACTGAAAGTTTTGCTACAGCAATTGCAGTTGCATTAGGATAGAGCTATGTCAACACAAGTACAATTTCGTCGCGGTACAACAGTAGAGCACCAGGGATTTACTGGTGCTGTAGGTGAAGTCACTGTTGATACAGTAAAACAAACTTGCGTTGTTCATGACGCTATTCAAGCAGGAGGTTATCCTCTTTTAAGAGAAGATGGTGTTAACTCTGCGTTATCTTCTGGTGCATTAAATAGTTGTGCATTAAAATTTGCCAATGCATCTAATACTGGTATTATTAGTCCAGCAATTAGAGAAATTGCATTAGTAACCAATGGAGTTGCTAGACTTACAATAGATTCATCTGGTACAGTAAGCATTCCCGGTAATCTTTCTATTACAGGAAATCTCACTGTCATAGGATCACTTGATTCTACCGAAAACCTTGCACTTATTGTTGCTTTAGGCTGATATGGCAAATACCTTCAGAGTTGATACTAATGCTGATCTGACGACAAATGTCATTACAGATGCAGCAGCAGCTGTTTTAACAGCAGGTGCAACATCAACTAACATTCTTCTTAGTATTCTAGTTTCTAATAAAACAGGAACCAGTGCAGATGTTGATGTTTATTTAGAAACAACTGGTGATGATGTTTACTTAATTCGTAACGCACCAGTACCATCAGGATCATCTCTTGAAATTATCTCAGGTTCTAAGATTATTATGGAATCAAATGATATTTTAAGAGCACGTGCTAGTACTGCTACAGCATTAGATATAACAATTAGCTACTTAGATCAGACACCATAAGGAGGTACTGAATAATGGCACTAACTGATATTGACGGCCAAAGGCTAGGTGATAGCGTATCGGATAAACTTGGTGATCGCAACCTCATCATCAATGGGGCACAGGTACTGGCACAGAGGGGCACTAGCTTTTCAATGTCTACAACCTCTGGCTTTTGCACTGATAGATTTAAGGCTGTACAGGGATCCTCTTTTGATTGGCAGTCCACCCTTACTCAAGAAAGTGACGGACCTGATGGTTTTAGTAAAAGCTTAAAAGTAAATGTAGACACAGCAAGTACACCTACTGGTAGCGAAAACGCTGCTTTGTACTATAGGTTTGAAGGTCAAGATTGCCAGCAACTTGGGTATGGATCAAATAATGCCAAAACTACAACACTTTCTTTTTGGGTAAAAAGCAATAAAACTGGAACTTATTCTGTTCAATTTGCAAATAACAACCCAACCAAATATCTGCTAATTGAGTATTCAATTAATTCTGCAGACACTTGGGAATATAAAACAATGTCGTTTGTAGGAGACACTGCTTCTACTGTTGATAACGACAACGCGGAAGGACTAGATGTTCGTTGGAACTTAGCTGCTGGTCCAACCGATTTAGCTGCGCCTTCAAATACTTGGGTCTCAACTGCAGGTATTCGGGCAAGTAACGATCAAGTTAATTTCATGGATGCTGTAAATAACTACTGGCAAATTACTGGCGTCCAACTAGAAGTAGGGAACACTGCAACACCGTTCCAGCATGAGTCTTATGCTAAGACCTTGCTTAAATGTCAGAGATATTTTCAAATAATTGATGGTACGGTTTCAGGTGGTGCCTTAGTTATTGGCAATGGCTCAACAAGAACTTCAAACAATAGCCACATTCAAATTCCACTGGGTATTGCTTTGAGAGATAAGCCAGCGGTAAGCGTAACAAATACTATACGAATGACGTTTGGAGGAAACTTAGCAAACAGCAGCGCAGATAGCACAACAGTTGGTGGTGTGAGTCCTTCAGTACATACTGATAACACTAATTTTAATGTTACTTTAAATTATAACGGTAATATTGGTTATACTATTGCGGCTAATACGGGTGGCATCAGTATGCAGCTAAACACACCCGGTACATTCCGTTTGGATTCAGAACTATGATTAATAGCGCAAAGCTCATCAACTCAGCCGAAACAAACGAATTGGCTGGTATTCTCTTAGTTATTGATGGTATTGAGTATTCAGTACCAATTTCAAACAGCAACCGCTATTACCAGGAATACCTAGACTGGCTAGAAGAAGGTAATACTCCTCTTCCTCCAGATCAGGCCGACTTCCCTGACTCTTGGGAAACAATTCGTGAAAAGCGTGATCAACTCATCGCCAGCTCCGATTGGACAATGATCCCAGGCGCTACCGTTGATCAAGCTCAATGGTCCGCTTACCGTCAGATCCTTCGTGATCTTCCTCAAACCTACACCAATCCAGAAGATGTCATCTGGCCTACCCCTCCTTCTACATCAGGCCCTAATACAATAGAAGAATAAAGTAAAACTAAACCATGGCATATATCGGTAATCAGCTGCAAACTGCTCAGCCTAATTATCAGATTATTGATGACATTAGTGGTAGCTTTGACGGCACTACAACTACCTTTGCTTTACAGGTTGCCGGTGTAACACCAACTCCTTTTCCTGTTAGTGCTCAGCACTGCATCATCTCTGTTGGTGGTGTAGTTCAAGAACCTGATCCAACAGGAACCAATGGTTTCTTATTGAGTGGTAGCAATATTGTTTTTAGTTCTGCACCATCTTCTGGTGAATCTTTCTTTGGTACAGTTTTAGCTGGTGCTGATTATATTAATGTTGGTGCAAGTTTTCCTGATGGTTCAGTAGCAAATCCATCAATTACTTTTGATCAAGATTTAGATACAGGTTTATACAGAAGTGCTTCTGGATCAATAGCTATTTCTGGTAATGGAACAGAACGTGCCCGCATCGACGACTCCGGCAGGTTGTTAGTTGGCACATCTACCAGACGTAGTGTTGGTGGAGCTGCACCAGCAGATCTACAAGTTGAAGTTTCAGGATCTAAGCGTTGTGCGTCTTTTGTTCGTAATGGCGGCAGTCCAATTCTTGCAATTGGAACAACAGGTGCAACTGGAATAGGAGATACAACACTTGTTTCAGATGGAGATATTTTAGGGCAAATTGAGTTTGCAGGTGCTGACGGAACAGACTTGGAATCTGAAGGCGCAACAATTGCCGCCGTAGTAGATGGCACACCCGGCGCTAACGACATGCCAGGCAGGTTAGTGTTCTCCACTACTGCCGACGGAGCGAGCAGCCCGACGGAACGGATGAGGATTGCCAGCACCGGCACAGTAATTATTGGTGATTCAATGATTGCTGATAATACTGACGGGGAAGGAATTTTATTTACAAACGGAGGTTTTATCAGACTTGGCAATGCGACAGGAAGCGGAAGTTCGTCAATGGCGCAATTTAAAACAGGTGCCGGCAATACAGAAGTCCTACGTTTTCGATGCGACGGAGACATTGAAAATCTAAATGGCAGATATACCCAAATCTCTGATGCCACATTAAAAGAAAACATTGTTGATGCTGGATCCCAGTGGGATGATATTAAAAATATTCGGATTAGAAAATATAATCTTAGAGGCGATCTTGGTTATTCAACCCATACACAAATTGGTGTTGTTGCTCAAGAAATAGAATTAGTCTGCCCTGGCCTTGTAAATGAGAGTTATGACTTAGCTGAAGACGGATCAAACCTTGAAACCTCAAGAAAATCAGTCGCTACTTCGGTGCTTTATATGAAGGCAGTCAAAGCCCTGCAAGAAGCGATTGAACGTATTGAAACCCTTGAAGCATCTAACGCTGCACTTGAAACCCGTTTAACCGCACTTGAAGGAGGTGCATCATGAGCAATACTTACGTCTAGCTTTACTTAAACTAAAGCACCGTATAAATACATCGTCATAAAATAATAGTACAAATTTGTACTGTTAATGAAAACCTCTCAAGCTGGTGTAGATCTCATCAAAGAGTTTGAAGGTCTACGTCTTGATTCTTATTACTGTGCCAGCCAGATTCTTACAATTGGTTATGGTCACACTGGTCCTGATGTTTGGGTAGGACAAGTTATTACTGAACCAGAAGCAGAAAAACTTTTACGTGATGACCTTGAAATATTTGAACAAGCAGTATCAGAATTAATTGATATTGATCTTACTCAAAATCAATTTGATGCTTTAGTTTCTTTTACTTTTAATTGTGGTGAT
>Ga0208898_1002070_pt1 | contig 12552 bp, 13 predicted proteins | sample VirMetDEL_Mar_4_FD_184513 | JGI IMG/M metagenome (GOLD analysis project Ga0208898, IMG submission 184513) | Aqueous microbial communities from the Delaware River and Bay under freshwater to marine salinity gradient to study organic matter... | ecosystem: Environmental > Aquatic > Marine >...
TTTCATCTGGAATTCACGCTGGCGGATTTATCCCAGTATCAATCATGAAGATCGATGGTGAGTTCAAAGTGAAATTCTTGAAGCATGTATTCGGCGAAGGAAAGCGTGTCACAAAATCAGTTGAAGTTCGTGACTTCATCAGCACTGAAGGAAGATTCGACATCTGGACAGACATGTAAGAAACAACAGAGAGAGCGACGAGAGTCGCTCTCTTATAAAACAATAAGACAATGACACGAGCAGAGCAACAAAGACACAGAAAACTTCAAAACAATTTAACTCACGGCCGCGGTATCTTCTTAGAAGTATGGCCAGAGTTCATAGAACTCAGAAAGAAACATCTCATCAAGCAAGGCGAGAACCCAGATGACTACGATCTCGATTCAAGATTTTGCACTAAAAAAATCACAGCGAAATGACAATATCAGAAAGAGTCAATCATCTTCAAGAAGCGCAAACATATCTAAACGAAGCGATCGAGTTGATCAGCACAGCACTTCAAGACACAGAACACGAGCGTCACGCTGACGCATACATCATCGCTCATCTAAGCAACTGGGTAGACGCTCAAGGCTACGACACTGGTATCGAACAATACATTCAAGAATTACTCGTTGGCGAACGTTAAACGTGTTGTTTTGTTGTAGACACGATTCAGAAATCTGAGTCGTGTCTTTTTTATTCATTCGTAGATAGTTAGCTTTGTTTTGAAATTTCATTCAAAGACATCAACGCGTGGCAGAAAATCAAAACTTGTTCTCTCGAGTTCTTGGAGCGATCAGATCAAATCCGAACAGACCTTCGACATCGCTCTCAAATCCTGCTGAGTGGCTCTTCGCTGGTAACGAAAGCAAAACTGGAATTCAGATCACAGAAACGACAGCAATGCAACTCTCTGCTGTCTTCGGCGCTGTTCGCGTCATCTCAGAGACGATTGCATCACTTCCTTGGGATGTAAAAACAACACAGAACGAGATCGTCAGAGACGCTAAAGATCATCCGATCAACAAGTTGATTCACCATCCAAATCAGATGATGACAGACTTCACGCTTCGCGAAGTGTGTCAAGCACATCTCTGTCTTCACGGAAACGCTTTCATCGTCATCAAACGCAATGAATCCGGACAAGCTGTGCGATTGATCCCAGTACATCCAGATCGTGTTGAGGTGAAAGTCTATCAAGATGAAAAGTTCTATACAATAGACAAGAAAGAGACTTTTGACGATAGTGAAGTGATTCACATCGTTGGGCTTGGTTTCGACGGCATCGTCGGAAAGTCTGTCATCGAATCAGCGCGTGAATCAATCGGTCTCGGACTCGCCGCAGATCGCTTCGGTGGTTCGTTCTTCGGCAACGGCGCAAACATCTCTGCTGTTCTCACACACCCGGGAAGATTAAGTGACGAAGCGTACAAGCGCATGATCAGATCATGGCATCAGCGCAACTCCGGTCTCGACAACGCACACAAGACTGCGATCCTTGAAGAAGGCATGAAAGTTGAGAAGATGTCGATCACTCCGCAAGAGTCACAATTCATTTCAACACGCAAGTTCGGCGTTGAAGATATCGCACGTTTCTTCAGAATACCTCTCGCATATTTAGGTAGTCTCGAGAACTCAAGCACTCGCGCAAACATCGAAGAACAAGGCATCCAGTTTCAGAGAAACACGATACTTCCTTGGGTTAAACGCTGGGAATCTGAATTCAACAGAAAACTATTCACGGATTCATCTTATTATGTGCGCTTCAACATGGAAGGACTTCTCAGAGGTGACATCAGATCTCGATACGAAGCATACACAAAAGGTCGTCAATGGGGCTGGATCAGCGCCAATGATGTTCGCAAGATGGAGAATCTCGCGCCAATCGAAGGCGGTGATGCTTACTTGCAACCGTTGAACATGACAGAAGTAGGATCAGCACAAACAACTGAAGAGAACGACGATGCCGTACAATAATTATCCAGAAGCGGCGTCAAACAATGCACAACGCGCTCTCGATCATCGCGAGAAACACGGCTCTGATTGCGGAACATCTGTAGGCTGGCAACGTGCAAATCAACTCGCAAAAAGAGAAACGATTTCAAAAGACACTCTTGTCAGAACGTTCTCTTTTTTGAGCAGAGCGAAAGTCTATGATCAAGGCAAATACTTTGATGAAGATCAAAAAGAGATTTGCGGATCAATCATGTACGATGCTTGGGGAGGCGATGCAATGCTTCGCTGGGCAAAAAGCACAATTGAAAAAATGGAGGACAAATCAGAAAGACATATCAAGAATGTTGTCGAGACTGATGACGAGATCGTCATCACGTTCGGCAAAGGAGATCAACAAGAAGACGTCTCAGAAGACGCCTCTGCTCTTGAAAATCGCGCAGAAGCAGATTCACTCTCTGTCGGTGACTTCGTTCGCTGGTCGTCATCTGGCGGCTCTGCTTACGGTCGCATCATACAAGTCGAGCGTGACGGAGAAATTGAAGCAGATTCTGGATTCAAAGTCAAAGGATCAGAAGACGACCCTGCGGCGCTGATCAGAATCTATCGTTTCGATTCTGAAACTGACGCGTACATTGAAAGAAAACCAGCGTTGAACGTAGCGCACAGATTCAGCACACTCGAGAAGTTTGATGCTGAAGTGAGAAAGTCGTCAGTCGTTCGTGAAGAGCGTGAATTCAGAATGGAGACTGCTGAATACGAAGGCAACACGATCAGAGGCTACGCGGCCGTCTACGGCTCTGACAGCGAATGGATGGGTGGTTTCTACGAACAAATAGAAGCAGGAGCATTTGACGATGTTCTCGACAATGACGTTCGTGCATATTTCAATCACGACGAAAACTTGATCTTGGGTCGTGTCTCTTCTGGCACGTTAAGAATTAGCACAGATAAAAAAGGTTTATTCTATGAAGTAGACCTACCGAATACAACATACGCAAATGATCTGATGGAACTCATGAAAAGAGGCGACATCAATCAAAGTTCATTTGCATTTTTGATCGATCGTGATCGTTGGGAAGAACGCAACGGCACAACATATCGAATCATTGAGAAAGTATCACGTTTGTTGGATGTTTCACCAGTTGCCCAACCGGCTTATCCGGAAGCAACAAGTGAACTCAAGCAACGAGATTTGGCGTCAGAATCTGAAACTGAAGTGAAAACAGACACGTCTTCTGAAGATGCTTCTGTTGAAGTGAAAGATAAAGAGAATGATACCGACATTTATGTTTATAAATTGAAAACCCTAAATTTTTAGAAAAAGATGAAAAACATCGAACTACGCGGACAACGCGCTGAGTTGATCAAAAACGCAACAGAAATTGTTGAGGTCGCTCAAAAAGAAGGACGTTCTTTGAACGCTGAAGAAAAGTCGAAATTCGACGCAATGGAGGCTGATGCAAGAAGCATCAAAGAACAAATCGACATCATCGAGCGCACTGCTGAGATGAAGAAAGAATTGGCTGCAAATGCTGAAGCGCGTGAAGCGGCTCCGAAAGCAACTCGCAAAGGTGCATTCGAAAAATACCTACGCAACGGTATGGGTTCTTTGAACAGCAACGAGCGTTCATTGATGGCTGAATTGCGCGGTACTTCTACGCAAATTGCCGGCACAGACAGCCTTGGTGGTTTCTTAGTACCTCAAGATTTCTCAAACGAGTTGGACATGGCGACATTGTTCACTGGTGAAGTTGAGCGTCTTGCAAAGAAATTGAACACTGCTGGTGGCGCATTGTTAGATTATCCTACAATCAACGACACTGCAACGGATGCTGGTTTAACTTCTGAAGCGGCGGCAGTAACCGTTCAAGACATGACATTCGCAAACGCTCAATTGAGTGCTTACAACTACGCATCTCAAGTTCGCGTTTCTATGCAGTTATTGCAAGACAACGCATTCGACTTGAACGCGTTCTTAGCTGAAGCAATGGGCGAAAGAATCGCTCGTGCAACAAACGGTGCATTCACAACTGGTACTGGATCAAGCCAGCCACAAGGAATCATCACTGGTGCAACATTAGGAAAAACTGCGGCCTCTGCAACTGCAATCGCGGCTGACGACATCCTTGACTTGATTCACAGCATCGATCCGAGTTACCGCAACAAGCCAACATTCGGTCTTATGGCTCACGACAACGTGATCGCGGCCATTCGCGCTTTAGGTCTTGGCTCTGCAAATGACTTCCCAATCTTTATTCCTTCAATGGAAGCGGGACAGCCAGACAAGTTGTTCGGATATAACATCTACTACAACAACGATATGGAGTCAGCAATTACGACTGGCAAGAAAACATTGTTGGCGGCTGACTTCAGCAAGTTTGTTGTTCGCTCTGCTGGTGGTGTTCAAATGGTACGCTTGAATGAGCGTTACATGGACGAACTCGAGGTAGGCTTCGTAAGCTACGCGCGTAAGGACTCAAAAGTTCTTGACACTCGTGCAGTGAAATACTTAGCTCAAGCATAAGAGTATGAAAGTCAGATTTTTGAAATCTGTCTCTGGAAATGGATTCCACTATCGCAAAGATGCGGTAGTGGAGATCCATTCAGAAGAGATGGCGCTCGACTTCTTGAATGCAAAGTTTTGTGAAGTGATCGCTGAACCAGCGAAGACACGCGCGAAGAAAGCAGTCAAGAAAACAACGAAAAAGGAAACACGATAGAACATGGCATTTGATATTGTAACTGCGGCGGCTTCTGAGCCAATCACTCTTGCTGAAGCGAAGAACTTCTTGCGTGTTGATCATTCAGATGACGACGACTTGATCAATGCTTTGATCACTGCGTCTCGTCAGATGTGTGAAGAATATACTCGAAGAATACTTGTGACAACGACGATTGATGAATACTTTGACAAGTTCCCTACAAATTCATGGAACAACTTGTCGAATCTCATCTATCTCTCGAGAGGCCCAGTCACTTCAATATCTTCTGTCAAATATGTCGATGAGATTGGATCTGAAGTCACACTCGCTTCTGATCAGTATGTAAACGACTTGATTTCAGAACCTGCAAGAGTGCAATCAACTGCTGGTTGGTTTGCCGCCGCAGGAGTTGTGAATCAAGTCATCGTCAGATACGTTGTCGGAACTGATGTCTCAGCAATTCCAAAACCGTTGATTCAAGGAATGATGCTCGTCATCTCTGATCTTTACGATCAACGCGCTGATAGTGTGAAGAGATTGCCGACAGCATCAGAGTATTTGTGGAACCCGTACAGAATCTTCACTTTCTGATGATCAAACAATCTGGACAACTTGACAGACGCATCACGATTCAGACATTCACGTCTTCAACTGATGCATTCGGTCAACTCAACAAATCATTCACAACACTTGCTTCTGTTTGGGCGAAAGTTGTTGAAAAGTCTGGATCTGAAAATGAGCAGTCTGATCAACTCGTTGCGGTGAAAAAAGTACATTTTTTCATTCGCTATCGATCAGACATCAATGAAGAGATGCGTATTGTTTACAATAGCAAAACGTATAAGATTGAAGCGATCATCAGCGATGAATCGAGAGATTCTTTTCAGCGTATTGAAACAAGACTCACAGACTGATCATGGGGACAACTGCTGAAAGAATGATGTCTCGAAGTTCTGTTAAAAGCAAGAACTTCATTGGCTTTGAAGAAGACGTTCTCATGCGTGAGTTTCAACGTGCATTTAAAGAACTCGACACGCTCTCAAATAGTGTTGAGACTAAAGACATCAGAAAAGTTCAGAGAGCGTCTCTGAAGCCTATGGTGGCGCGTTTCAAAGCGAACATCACTGATGAATCAAGTTTCAAAGTGTACAGATACGGCGGTGTGTATGCAGAGATACCGAAAGGTACTTTGAAGAAATCAATCGGCATCATCAACACTCGAGTCAGAAAACACCAGACCTTCTCTTCGCTCTCAGTAGGTGCAAGAGTCAAAGGCAGATATTCTGATCCAGAAAAAGGTGGTTGGTTTGCTCACTTCGTTGAATACGGATTCATCAACAAGTACGGCCAGTATGTAAAAGGAGCGAACTTAGGTTTCGCTGAGAAAGCAAAAAAAGGAGGACTCTCTCTCGTCAGAACAACATTCAAGTCTCTGATGAAAGCGTTTCTTGACAAACAAGTAAAAGCGTCACTTAAATGATTGGTAAAGTCATCAAATACAAGTTTGACAATGATTCTGATCTGAACACTTTGTTCTCTGGTCGTGTCTATCCACTCGTTGGCGCACAAACAGCACAACATCCTTTCGCGATCTATGAGATCGTAGTCAATGACGCACAGCGTTCAAAAGACAGCGACTCACATCTCGATGAAATGAATGTCAGAGTCACAATTGTTTCAACATCTTATGCTGACACACAGAACGCTGTTTCGTATATTAGAAACGCATTTGTTCGCATGAATGAAACGATTGAAAGCATTAAAGTACAATCGTGCTCATTCGACGGTGAGCGCGATTTGTTCAGTGATGATGAAAGAACTTTCTCTTCTCAAGTAGATTTGATCTTTCGCGTTTCACTTGATTAACTATTGAATAATAAAATAAAAACAAAAGAAAATGGCTGCAACAAGCATCATGAACTCAACTGACGTTGTGATTCAAATCAGCGAAGATGATGGAACAACATACGACATCATCGGCCGTGCAACATCGGCATCACTTAGTGTGAGCATGGAGACTCGCGACACAACCACGAAAGACTCTTCTGGATGGCAAGAAAATCTTGAAGGCTTGAAATCTTGGTCATTGAGCGGTGACGGACTTGTCACATACTCAATCTCTGGAGATTACGACACACCAGACGATCTGTTCACATTGTTGTCAAACCGTACACTTGTGAAAGTGAAGTTCGGTTCTGCAACATCTGGTGAAATCGACTACACTGGCGACGCTTATCTCGTGAGCTATGAGCAAGAAGCTGGAGTAGAAGAAAATGTCACCTATTCATTCGGATTCACCGGAACTGGTGTACTGACTCAAGCGTCTGTCGCTTAATACTAAACAACAGAGAGAGCATCGAGAGATGCTCTCTTTTTAACAACATCAACAAATATGGTTCAGATAATAGAAACAAACGAAAGAAAACACGCAGTCAGATTTGGATTCAACGCATTGCGTGAATTCAGTCGCATGACTGGAACAACACTCGCTCAACTTGAAGATCTCGGTGTTGACATCACTCTTGATCAAGCGATCACTTTGATGTATTGCGGATTCAAAGACGGAGCGAGAAAAGAAAAAGTGAATTTTAGATACGACGTGTCTGACATCGCTGATTGGATTGATGATGATGAAGCGTTGATCGAGAAAGTCTTCGCAGTATTTGAAGATCAGTTCAGTGCAAAGAGCGAAAAAAAGAAGTAGGCCGACGCGAAGCAAATGCAAAGCAGTCGACTTGGGATGATCTCGAGTCATTCGCGTTCGGTCAAATTGGTCTCACGCCAGTTGAATTTTATGACTTGACACCGAGAGAGTGGACAAATTTAGTCAGCGGATTCAACGAACGAGAGAACAGAAAACAACAAGGTGAATGGGAAAGAACGCGTTGGCAAACAACGCTTCTGTTGAATGTTCACACAAAGAAAACGATCAAGGCAAGAGATTTGATTGTCTTTCCTTGGGAGAGTAAAAACAAAAAGCACAATATCTGGACGAAAGGAGAGATCATTGATGTCATAAACAAAAGAAACGAACGCGCAAAACTAAAGCATGGCCAATCTCTCAAGTCTTAATTTTCGCCTAACGGCAAACATCGCACCGTTCAGAAAAGGTCTGAACAAGGCTGAAAGATCAATGGATCGTCTTGGTCGCAAGATGCAACAAACCGGCAAGAACATGTCGATGAAGTTGACTGCGCCAATCGCGGCATTGGGTGCGATGTCGTTCAATGTCTTTCGCGACTTTGAACTTGAGATGGCTAAAGTCAAAGCAGTATCTGGAGCGACGGCAGATGAATTCAAGTTGCTCTCTGATAATGCAAAAGAATTAGGTCGTTCAACCGTCTTCTCAGCGCGTGAAGTTGCTGGTCTTCAATTAGAGTTTGCGAAACTCGGTTTCACTGCAAAGCAAATTGAAGGTGTCACTGAAGCAACGTTGAATCTCGCTCAAGCATCTGGTTCTGATCTCGCAAGATCAGCAGAAGTTGCCGGTGCGACACTTCGCGGATTCGGTCTCGACGTGAATCAAACAACGCGCGTCACAGATGTCATGGCGAAATCATTCGCATCGTCAGCATTAGATATCGAGTCTTTTGCTGAAGGCATGAAGAATGTTGCGCCAACAGCGAAGAGTGCAGGAATATCTTTAGAGCAAACAACAGCGATGATGGCGATACTCGCCAACGCGGGTGTGAAAGGTTCTAAAGCTGGCACACAATTGCGTCGCATCATCTCAGAGATTGAAACTTCTGGAAAATCTACATCAACTGCACTGAAAGATCTCTCTGAAAAAGGACTTGATCTCGGCGGTGCAATGGACGAAGTAGGTCGACAAGCACAAACAGCTTTGATCACTTTAGTTGATAACATTGACGGAATCAGCAAACTTGATGAAGAGTTTGCGAACGCTTCTGGATCAGCTAAAGAAATGGCTGACATCATGGACATGACATCAGCCGGTGCGTCAAAAGCACTCGGCTCTGCTGTTGAAGGTCTCGCAATTGAATTCGGTGGTCTGATCTCTGTTGCATTGACACCAGTGATCAAGAAGCTGACGCAGTTTGCAACATTCGTAAACAATCTTCCAGACGGATTGAAGAGATTCATCGCGATCGTTGCAGGCCTTGCGGCCGCAATAGGCCCTTTGGTTTTTGTCGCTGGTTCTTTAGTTCGTGTGATGACTGCACTTCGCGCCGCTACGATTTTGCAAACGATTGCAACTGGTGCTCTTGGCGTTGCAGTGCAACTCGCAACATCACCAATCACACTGATCATGATTGCGATCTTCGCATTGGCGGCGGCGTTCATCTATGTTCGAGAAAATAGTGAAGCGTTCTCAACTGGTTTGAGAAATGCATTTCGCGACGTGGCGAACTTTGTTTTGCCTTTAGTGAACACGATGATCAAAGCGTTCAACAAGATCGCTCAAGTCTTAGGAAAGGACTCTGTACTGATTGAGCCTTTCGAGAAGTTTCAGAGAGAAGAACAACCGATCTTGAAGTCATTCAAAGAAGTCTTCGGCGGTGTAGCAAGAAGTCTCGGCTTAGTCAAAGAAGAAGCAGAAGAGACAACTGAAGAACTTGGTAAACTTCCACCAGTAGTTGATGAGATCAACAAGTCAACTGCTGGAGCAACATTCGGGCTCAAAAGAACAGCACAAGCGTTCATGGATTTGCCGAGAAAAGCGAAACCAGCTTTGATGGAGTTGAAGCCTTTAATGGTTGCAATGAAAAAAGAAATGGTTGATTTTGGAGCTTTAGCAATCAGTGCTGGAAAAGCTGTTCAAAATCAATTCGCAAGATCACTCGAAAACGCATTCGGAGTTCTCGAAGAAGGCGAAACACGATTCGGTAAATTCAAAGAATCAATGATCTCTGGACTGAGAAGTCTCATCACGCAATTCATCGCGGCTGCGATCGCGGCGTTTGCTCTTGCGGTTGCTGTTCGCCTTGCTTTTGGTGGTGTTGCTGGACTTGGCGGAATCGGTGATATCTTCGGAACAATGCAGTCAGTCGCTGGATTTATGCCGAATATTCCGATGTTAGCTGAAGGTGGTGTCGTTACATCGCCGACTCTTGCAATGATCGGTGAAGGCGGACAATCAGAAGCAGTCATTCCACTTGATAGATTAAATGAATTCGGAGGTGGCTCTCAACGCGTTGAAGTCGTTGGTCGCATCTCTGGATCAGACATACTACTTTCTCAAGAGAGAGCATCACGCAACAGAACAAGACAAAGAGGTTTCTAAAATATGGCGAACGTCAAACTATTTTCAGAGTTTAGATCAATTCACGGGCAATTCTACTTGATTGAGATCTATGACGATGAATACACTGGGAATGATCCAGATCAATTCAATGTCACGGGTGATGGATTTCAACTGAACTATTCTGGGCAAACAGACAACGTCTACTCACCAGTCATCGGCTCATCTGTTTCTTTCGGAATGTACGTTCAAGATTCAGCGACAACTTCTTTTCTCAACAATCTGAAGCAGTATCAACAAGATCGATACTACATCAAGATCTACAAAGGTGAGTTCGATGGACAGAACGCTGATCAGTGGTACAACACAACGAAAGTTTCAAGCGACGGACTCGTCATGTCGTTCACGACTTTTGAAGAAGAAGAAGTGTATCTTGACTTCTACTGGGGTGGGTACATTGTGCAAGACATCATCGAAGTTGAAGACGCGTCGCAACCTTACGTTCTAAACATTCAAGCGACCGACGGAATTTCAAAGTTGGCGGACACGTTATGTGGCACGTCATTTTTCCGTCAGTTCACAAACCAGTTCATCAACGCATTGGACCAAGTTGGCGTGTTAGGAATGTACGGAAGCGAACACCCGGTGTTGGCCGTTGTGTGCGATTGGTGGGCGCAAGAAATGACCTACAATGCAAACAACAATCCTCTCGATGAAACATGGGCGGATTTCCACGCCTTTGACACGATTGATGAGAATGGTGTAATCACGGGCAAAACGTGGATTGAAGTGTTGGAACAAATGTGTTACATTTTCGGTTTGCGTTTCTATTATTCAAACGGTCAATATAGATTGGAACAATTGTTCACGCGTGAAGCGTCATCAATGTATGAACACCGATATAAAAAGGACAAAACAAAAATTGATTCCGAATCGGTATCGTACAACAAGACCATCAATCAAACGTCAAACAAGGCGCGATTGGCTGGGAATCTTTTCAACTTTTTGCCCGCGGTGAACAATATTTCCGTTGTGGTAAACAAGGAGCCAAAAGCAATAAATGGTGTCGTCAGTGATGAGGATGCACAACCGACTACGGAAGTTGGATTCATAGCGTCAACGCCATCGAATCAAATATTTTTTGGATTCCATCACGTTGGTCAAGTGACGATCAATCAACCCGTTGGTTCCGCCAAAATATACATGAAGTTGCGATTGAACGTTGAATTGTACGATTTCAACAACAACGTCACCTACTATTTGAAACGCACGTTCACGGGAATGACACCGGGCGCAATCAGTTGGACAACAACACAAGCGGGTTCGGGTTATGAAATCATTATTGGTCCATTACAAGAATTTGATCGCGATGAATTATTGGTCACTGGAAACACATCGGTCGTGACGCCAAACGTTCCCGAAGATGGCGACGTTTCCTTTGATTGGGAATTCGTGGAGTTCGTCAACAAATCGGGCGCAACGCACACATTGAATGCCGCGAATCAATACGGGTGGCAAATGGAAACGCGAAATCTTACCACTACAAATGGCGAGGGCATCACGAATGAAACGATTCGAACACGCGCGATATCACCGAACACAAACATCAAATCAAATTTATCGTACGAACTGCCGGAAATGAATTTGTTCACGGGCAATGGCGAACGCGGTTCATTGGTTAAGCAATACAATGTAGGCAGTTTATTGATTAAGATTCCATATACAAATTGGCGCGAAGGGAATTCCGGAACTTATGTTGAAATTCAAAAATTGGTTTGTCAAGAATTCTTGAAATTGATGGACGCACCGATTCAAAAATATATGGGTCGAATGTTTAGCTCCCACGATTTCCGACAACGTTTGACATTTGATTCAAAGAATTGGATTCAATTAGGTGGGACCTATTCGGCTAATATAGACGAATGGGATGGCGAATGGTTCGTCATCAGTCGTGCGGGAATCACGCCAACGTTTGACAATTCAACCACCAAAACCGATGTCACATTCTTTGATGGTGTGAACGGAATCACGGGCAACACATCGTTCAGTGGTTTGGATGCTGTGAATCTTGACACCAACATTTTGGACGTGACAACCACGGCGAATGTCGGAACCGATTTGGATGTTGGTGGCAATGGCGATTTCAGCGGCCGAATGGATATTGGTGGTGCGTTGGAAGTTGTCGGCAGTTCAACATTGTCGGCCACATCGGTTGGTGAGTTCACGACAACGGGGCGCGTGAATGTCACATTGAATGAAGTGACGGGCGCATCGGGTGGTTCGGAAACATTATCCGCTGACAACAATTTCAACTTCATTGATTTCGCAAGTGGTGAAAATGGAACGTACACATTGAATTTGCCATCATCCGAACCGGGATTGATTATGCGATTTAAAACGGATGACACCATCGCCGCAAACAAAAACATTTCATTGACACCGCAATCGGGTGAACGCATAGATGGCGAGGCATCGTACACGATGGATAGACCGTATGACGGAATCACATTGATGGGTGGGCCGAGTGGCGATTGGTTTGTGATTCAGAAGAAAGAGAAGTGATCTGATCATGCGTTGATACTTAACTTTACAAAACATATAAAGACGAAGATGAATGAAACAATCTCAATTCTACTACCTCCTACGGAGAGGGTTGTTCAGCGCGGGTTCGGCAATTATCAAAAATGGACTGGTTATGTTTAACAAGTT
>Ga0208898_1002073_pt1 | contig 12548 bp, 27 predicted proteins | sample VirMetDEL_Mar_4_FD_184513 | JGI IMG/M metagenome (GOLD analysis project Ga0208898, IMG submission 184513) | Aqueous microbial communities from the Delaware River and Bay under freshwater to marine salinity gradient to study organic matter... | ecosystem: Environmental > Aquatic > Marine >...
AGGTTGACGTCGTACACCTCCTCCCGTTCGAGTATCTCGAAGAAGTCGCGCATGACCGAGGCGCGGATGGCCGGAAAGGTCTTGCGGGCAATTGTGATGACCGCCCCGGAGTTCTCGTTGCGGTGGCAGAGTTCGATGAGGGCCGTGAGGATGGAGTAGGTCTTGCCCGATCGCGTGCCTCCTTGGTGGACTTGGACCTTGGCCGTGGAGTTCTTGACGTGGTAGTATGTGGCGGGTTGCCTCAACTCACGGTCGAATCGTCAGACACGAACCATGACAACGGCTTCTTCTCGGCCACCTCAATCTCTTGTCTCTCGACATATCCGCGCCCCTTGCCTTTGGTCTTCATATAAAAGATGGTGGCGGCTGGGTTGCCTTGTGAGATGAGTTTGTGGAGGTGGTGTTCTGCAAAGTCCAACACTACCTCAGGCAGGTTGTCACACGCTGCCTTATATGCTGGGTCTTCTTTGAGCCAGTTGTAGTGAGTCTGCCTTGAGATGCCGCACGACTCACAAGCAAGTTTGACGATGCCCAACGCCTTCGTGAGGGCCTCGACCATGTTTGCCTTTTTTGGTTCTAAAGTGTCCAACCCTGTCAAGGTATCATCTTCTCGCAGTGCTTGCATTGCTTCAGTTCTTTTGGTTTGTCTTCGGGTTCGGGTTTGTCCCAGTCGATGGGCACCCCCCACTCTTGGAGTTGTTCTGGCTCGTGTGGGCCGTTTGCCAAGATGTCCATATCGAACTCTCCGTGATGGGCGTTGTCTTTGATCATGGCCCGCTCTTGTTCCTCTTCGGTCCAGTCGCACACGCTACAAGGGACCGCCTCCCACCCAAGCTCGATGCACGCGCGGAGTCTTTGGTTTCCGGCAAACACCACCATGTCAGGGTTGACCAAGAGAGGCCGCACCGTCATGAGCTTTGGGTCTTCGGCGATGGAGCGTTTGAGGTCTTCCATGTTCTGCCGTCGGATGTATCGCGGGTTATTCGGGTGAGTCCTGAGCTTGTTCGTCTCGATAAGTATCGGCGGCGTTAAGAACATTGCGTAGGGTTTCTCTGATGTGATAGTCTGACACGGCGAGGTTCAAAAGAATCTCCCACGAGTCTTGGTCTTTGTGGAACACTCCAAAGTTGGCGACGTCGGCCCCGGTGTCCTTTCGTGTGAAGACGAGGAAGTCGTCGCTCTCGTTGAGCATCCGTTTAACTTTGCGGAGGGTCATGCGTTCAAAAATTTCTTGTAGTCGGCCCGAAAGCGGCGGTCAATCTCAAGGAGTTCGTGAGCTCTCCGGACGCTATAGCACGAGGTCGTGTGGTTCGTTCGTTGGAGGGTCTTGGCGATCTCTTGAAACCTAAAACCGTTATCTCGAAGATACTTCGAAACAATGTGTCTGGTGTCGGCTACGTGGCCCCTGCGGTTTTGGGCGATGATGTCGCCCCACTCAAGGCCCAGCGCGGTCACCCCACGACGCGCCCGTTCGAGGACGAGGGTTTTGTCGTGGGAGTAGTCGTGGAGTTGTCCGACGTTGAGGTAGAAGTTGTCTGTTATTTTTTGCTCCATTCTTTCGCGCATATTGCCATACGTTGGCGTTCGTTGGGAAACTCGGTCTTCATGACCTCGTCGCTCATGCATCGGTTGAGGAACTCGGTCATCTTTTCGTCTTGGTCAGGTTTGGGTATCGGCATTGTGTACGAGGTCTTTGAGTTGTTGTAAAAGTTTCCGGTTGCATGAAGAACACCCGCTCGCCTTTTGTCCAGTCAGGAACCGCCGGGAGAGGTCGTTGAGCTCTTCGATTGTTTTGTCTTGGTTGGGGCGATCAAGGTATTCTCTGATTTGTTCTACCTCTTCCGGCTGGATGGTGGCGTGCCACTTATCAAGCGGGCACGAGGCGACCTTGAGTTTGGTTTTGGCGGGCATATAGCACCCACACAAGGGAGAGTCCGTGAACGCCTCCGTCACGAGGGGACCGCAACTCTTGGTCGTGGTCACGAAGTGCTCACATCCGAGGCAGGTGTCGTACCTCTCGGTCCTAGTTTTCACGTCTACGAATAACACGGCGGAGTTTCTTTTTGCTTTGTGAGATGGATTCGTACAAGACCGACACACCTATTCCCGACTGCCGGGCGAGTTCGGCCATGCTCCACCCGTCAAGATATAACTCTAAAACGGTTCTGTCAAACCACGAGAGATGGTTGGCCATGATCAACGCCTCTTCCTTTCTGATGGCCTCTTGGATGTCGTAGTTTGAAACGTGGGTGTAGTCGGGTGCGTCGGTGATTTTGTAGAGCTTCCGGAAGGTCCCCGTGGAAAGATTCCACATTGCGGTGTGGACATATCCCGGAAGGTTGTCCAAGATGTTCTTGTTCTTGCGTAGGGCCAGCACGCACGAGAGGTAGGTATGGTGCAAGAGGTCGAGGTTGTCACGATGCAACCGACGGGAGACCTCTACGAGCTCGTCGTAGTGCTCCGTGAACCATGCGTCAAAGTCCCTTCGTGCTTTTGAGTTCATCGACTTTGCGCTTGTAGTGGTGGAAGAGGGCTTCAAGTTCGTCGCGGCTGAACTTGCGCGTCTTCTTGGATTCAATCAAAAGTTCCTCGGCGGTGCCTTCTCCGTGCTGCCTGTCGAGGTGTTGGGAAAACAGAAACTGCTCCCCGCTTCGGAAGCCGTTACACCGCTTGCACTGGAACTGCACGTTCTTCTCGTCCCATCGTGTGGACATGCACGCCCGGCTCATGAAGTGCCCAGCGTCTACCTCGGTCCAATGTCGGACCGCTCCGCAAGTGTAGCACTCTCCCATACCTCGGTGATCACTCGCCCTCAGGCGGATGTATTGGCTGAACACCGTGTCCACCTTCTTCACCATCGCGCTCCGGTTTGGAGTTCGGGTACGGGATGTGTTCCCACCGCCCGTTCTTGACCGGGACTCGCTTGATGTCTGCGCCCTTTTGGAGTTCTTTGCTTTCCGCTTCACGACGTTTCTTGTAGTTCTTATACAAGGCGTCTAGTTGGTCGTCGCTGAGGCGATCAGGTGCGTGCTTCTTCAGCTCGTTCCAGTTGCCTTCTCTGACGGCGGCTCGTTCGCCTTCGTACTGCCTGAATATATCAACTAACTCGGGAAGTTTCAAACGCTCATATCCGGGCCTGTATTCGCCAGTCTTGAGGCGGTGCATGATGACCGCCCATTCTTCGAGCTTCATGGCCGGGAAGGTGTCCCGTAGATGGTGGACCGCATCCAAGATGTCTCGGTCGGCGGTGATGCCTTTGTTGTAGTCGAGGTACTGGAGCGTCTCCTTCAGGAGGATGATGAGGGTGGCTTCCGTCTTTGCTGGGGCCTCTCGGTACGCGACGAGTACGTTTGTGCCTTCACGCCATGCCCTCTCCGGACTCATTCGCGAGGCGTCGGAGATGCTCTGCAATGAGCGAGCCGTCCGAAGGGCCAAATCTTTTGGTGTCATTCTTTTTGAATTGGGTTGATCGTCTTATCCAACCGCGCGCGGCGGCCTTCCAGTCTTTGATGGGTTTGTTTCGTCCTTGTGTCCATCCGTTGGCTTCGTAGTAGTCAAAGAACGCGAGGGCCTCTGACTCTTCCGCACCAACCTCCTTGAAAGATTCCAAAACTTCATCCAAATCCCTCGGGCGTGCCCCTCTCTTTTTAGATGTGTTTTTATCTGTTCTCTCTATTGTATTAGTAGAGGTACTATTCTTTCCTTCTGCCCGTAAATTTTTTTCCTGCTGCCCGAAAGATTCTTTCCGGCTGCCCGTAAAAATTTTACGGTCTGCCTGCACGGTTAGGTGCCTCACACGTCCGTCGAAGGTTGCCTCGATGAATCCCAAAGACTCCAAATTCTTGATCGCTTTGGAGATGGTGGGACGGCTTACGCCGTACTCTGATTGGATAGTATCGTTTGACTTGTGAAAGGTTCGGTCATTGCCGGAGAATGAATCTATCTCGGCATACAACGCCTTCTCCACGAGGGTCAATCTTGCGTCCAACCATATCTCGGAAGGTATCCAGACGCCTTTAAAGTTTCGCTCCATCTTCAAACAGGTTTATGGCCTTAAATATCTGCAAGGCGACTTGAGGAACAATGGCGTTGCCATACGCTTTTATGCTTTCTCGTCTCCACTTTGAAAAGGTGATGTTGTCCAGTTCTTTGGGAAGCCCATCATCTCCTCCACAAATAGGGGGGACAGTTGGGAACGTGTTCCAAGTTGTCCGTTGACTACGCTCGGTAGGTCGCTGTCTCCCTTCCAATTCTCCGTCGGCCATCGGTTCTGATGGTCGCTTGCTACCGGTGTCGGAAGCATTCCTAATTTCGCCCATTGTTGCGGGCTGCTTTGGATTTGTTTGCCCGTTTTTTTGTCGTACAATTTTTGTCCGCGTAATTCTACATTTTCCGCTTTCATCCCTTGTGAACAATTTGCTTGAGGTGTCGGAAGCAAGCCCGCCACTTGAGTCGCAAGATTGGGCACGGTCGTGCCGTTGTCGTACTTCTCCATCCTTTCCTTGAACTTGTCCATGTCCATGTCCATGACCTCCTCCCTTGTTGTCGGCGTAAGCAACAAACCAGACTCGATCTCTTCGGTGGGGAGCACCGACGCCGCAAGCTGGAAGTATGAACGGTTGTACGGCGTACCCTTGAGCTTCCAAGTCAGAGCACACCTCCTCGAAGACCAACCCTCCATTCCAACCAACAAGGCCGCGAACGTTCTCGCCCACGACGTAGCGCGGGGCGCATTCTCGAATAACGCGCAGCATCTCCGGCCACAAGTGGCGCTCGTCCTCCTTTCCCTTTCGCTTTCCGGCGAGTGAGTAGGGTTGGCAGGGGAACCCTCCTGTGAGGATATCAATTCTTCCAGCGTAAGTTGTCGCGTCGAGTTCTTTGATGTCTCCATGTTGTATGGCGTTTGGGAAGTGATGTTTCAAGACTTGTCGCGGGAACTCTTCCCACTCGCAGTTGAAGACGTTGTTCCACCCCATCCATTCGGCGGCCAAGTCAAAACCGCCGATTCCGGAAAAGAGAGACGCGTGGTTCACGTTTTCAAATGCTTCTCGACATTGGACAAAACCTCCTTCGAGTCGGTGCAGTGGTACTCCGCTTGGCTGGTGGGTATCCACTCGTCGTTCGGTTTCTTTCCGTCCCATGTGGTGTGCTTGGTGTACTGCACGATCCGGACGTGGTAGTATGTTTCTTTCATCGGTTCAAATATAGGGGGAGGCCAAACACCTCCCCGGTTTTATGAAAGTCTGGATTGGGCCATGTGAGCTTGAACGATGCGGCGCACCATATCCCTCGGCTCAAAACTTAGGGAGTCGATGTGCTCAAATTCTTCTTTTGTGAATTCGACTTCAACAGTGATGGTGCCTTGATCAGTGGCAGCGGGTCGTGAATGTTTGTCCATTGAAATTGTTTGTTGATGGTGGGAGGCGCAATATCCGCCCAGTGGGTGATTTTGTATTGGTCAAAGTCTGCCGAGCAGCTCCAATATCCGTGCTTCGGGTCTGGGTGCAAAACGTAGTCCCATTCTGCCACCCACATAAAACCCTCCGGGTTTGTATCGTCGGCCACGAGGTACTGTCCAAACGTTGGCGGCTTGTGCTTCTTGGCATCATGCCAGACGTAAGATTCGACTCTTTGTTTCATGTCTCCCGTGTTGGTTCAAGCACTTTCAACTCGTGCTCCCGGTACTCGACCTCTCCGTGAAGTTGTAGGTAGGTCGTGTTCTTCGTCTCCACGATTTGCCGGGCGTGCTTTAGGATGCCGCTGGGGTTCTTTGCCATCCAGTTCCCCACGGTCTTCTCACTTACTCCCAGCTCTTCGGCGCATTGCTTTTGACTGCCAAAGTGTTTCTTGATGTAGTCTTTCATGGTCTTGTTTTAGTGGCTTCGTGGCAAGTCGTCAGCGTTCAAACGACCTTGACGAAGGCCCTTGTTGTAAAATCGCACGAAGTGTCGTGCCCAGTTGTCCTTGCCGCTTTGTGGCAAGATGCTCTCGAAGTGCTTGTCCAAGGCAGTAAACAACCGCTTGGCGCTAAAACCTTCCAACTTTCTCATGTCAATGATGGCCATGAGCACGGCCTTACTGGTAAAGACCGGATTCATCTTGCCGTAGCTTATGAGCTTGGTCAAGATTTGCTCCTTCTCCGGCGTCATCTCGTAGACGTATTTCCCTCCTGTGATGACCTTGGTATGTGCTCCTTCATTGGGTGAAAGAAGGGCGCAAATTGACGTCATCTTGTGGGGTCTGAATTTCTCTCCGGCTTGACGGAGTTTGACGTAGTTGTCGTTCCCGCCGGTGGCGTAGTAGTGAATCCAGTCACTCATTCTCCACGCCGTCTGGTGGGCATTCATCTCCGCAATGTCTGAAATTGACATGTTCTTCTGAATGTATGAGAGCTTCACGGGTGTTGTTGCCGTCTTGTTGATCCACCGGATGGCCTCAACGCGGTGTTGTCCGTCTAGGATGACGTTCTTTTTTGAGACGGTGATAGGAACTTTCAAGCCCACTCGCTTGATTGACTCTGCCAACCTTCTCACGGCGCCCCTGTTTAAGTGACGGTTTTGTTCGTGGAAGGTGAATTGGTCGAGGTTGGTGGTGTAATTGATATTCATCATTTTAGGTTTTGTGTTTCGTGTAATTCGTCGAGCATCTTGTCTTGTTGGTCTGGTCCTGTGATGGCTTGGTAGGTGTTCGGCTCGGCGGACATGGAGGTGAACCAGTCACCCCCCGTCCATTTGCCGACCGCGTAGACGTAGCCGTCACCCATCTTCCAAGCGCAGAGATACCAACCCTCTTCCGTTGGTTTGTCGGTGCACCACATCAGACCTCGACTTCATCTTTGATGACCTTTCGAGCACTCAAGGCCACCCGTGCGAGTTGCAACACGATCGAGTCGTAGTCCTTTTGAAAGGGGTCTCCTGCTGCTTGCATAGCACATCCCACGGCCCAGCTTGCCACGATGCCTTTGACGTCGTTGTTGGCAGGTGCTTTGGGGCTTGATGAACCGCCACCATTGAAGCCGGGTTTGTCGAGCTTGAGGCGCGGTCCCCACTTGGTTTGTTGGTGGTCCTTGACCACTACCTCGTCGCCTTCCTTCCACTTGTCAGGGGTGAGGGCGTTGACTTCTCCGACCATGCCGTTGTCGAGGATGACGTCGAACTTGTGGAAAGTCTTTCCGTTGTGGTCAAACGTGCCTTGTGGGGTCACGCTTTGGATTTTGATTTGTTCCATTGTGTTTTGGATTGGTTTAATTCTTTTCACCCGGTGCCCGGGTGGGATGACGTCAAGGGCTTTTTGTTTTGCTTGGTGTTCATCGACCGCGTCGAACTGTGCCTTGTCCCAGTCGTCGTGATCGTGCCCCCGGAAGTAGGTTACTTCGAATCGAGGCATGGTGAATAGATGTATTTGGTCACGGTGGTTTCCGTCCCCCACCGCGTAGGGACTTTCAAAGGTTGGCTTGTGATGTCGTAGCCCTCACGTCGAAGGTCAGAGATGCGAGCTGCGAGGCGCGTGTTGCCAAGGTCGCGTATGGCTTCGAGGGTTGTGATGCTCCCGAACTCTTCGAGGTATTCGAGGAGGCGCGTTTTGTGTGTGTGTTTCATCCGGTAATTTGTTTCTTGAAGTCAGACCACAGGGAGTCAAACTTACGCTTGAACTCGTCAACATCGCGGGCCACCTCTTGTCGTGTGAAGTTGGCCGTCCATTCGTTGAAGTCTTCCGCTGGTTGGTCAGGGTAGACGGTGTGGGATATTCCGTTGGGCTTCAGCATCACCATTCTTTTTTGAGGTCAAGGAACAAGGCCATCTCTGCTCGGAAGTCGTCAATCTCTCCGAGGGTCATGTCTTTGAACTCGTTTCCGCGTAGGCGGGTGGCGATCTTGTAGGCGAGGTCGCGGCCTTTGGTGCTTTTGTTTTGCATCGTGTTGGGGGTTTGTGTTTCGTTCATCATGGGGGTAAGGTAGAAAGAAACTTCCATTTAACCTAACGTTTCAAGAAATTTTTTTCCATGCAAAGAAAAAGGGCCCCCGACGTTTCGGGTGACCCTTCAACCTGTGATGAATGAAACACACTATTCCTTCCTCTCAAAAAACGAGAGGCAAAGCGGGACTATGCCAACCCCCGCTAGGACGATGCCCTCCCAAGATAAGCCGTTCGCGTGTATTTGCCAAAGGGCTTCGGTAACAATTGCACCTCCGATGGTTCTTTTGGCGCTCCACCTTTTGAGGTCGCCTTTGGTCTTGAACATCTCCGTGAGGTCCAAGTTCTTGAGTATCTCGAACGCGGGCTTCATGTCGCCTCCCGGATGGTCCAGACGTAGTCGTCGCTGCGCTCTTGCAAGCAACCCCACCAACCCCCAAGGCGTGGCGTAGAGAAGTTCTTTTCAGTAGCCCAGCCCGCGTACCTATCTCCGAGCTTCTTATATGAACCCAACCGGAGATGGTGGACCGTGCGTTGTTGGAGCTTCATGGAGTGGGTGATGCGGTCCACAGTTATAGGGAGGTGCCACTTCTGGTGATCGTGGCCACGCACAATGATGTCCGCGTCGGGAAAGTCTTTTTGGTCGATGTCAGCACCAAGGATTCCTTTGGAGCGCTTGGCGCCTCCTCCGTAGCCGTGATGGTAGTGGATATTGAAACGACGCTTGGCGGCTCCGCTTCGGTGTGCTTGAACAACCAACCAACCCGCATATCCTCCCACCTCGACGTGTCCACCTGCCGCGTTCAAGATTTGGGCCACGCGGTCAATTGGCGAAACCATCATCCGCTTCTCAATGTTCGTTTCGTGGTTGCCTTTGGAGATGAATTTGATGACGTCGGCGTATTTGGCCAGCTTCTCTCCCACGTCTTGGATAACCTCGTCAACGTAGATGCAGGACTTGTACTCTGGACGCAGCTCGGAGTAGTTGCCACGAGGGTCGTACTTGCCCTGCATGAGGTCGAACAAGTCTCCAAAGATGAACACGCCCGCTCCGAGTTCTCGTGCCTCTTCGAGGTGGCGGTGTAGCCGCTCACGATCGCATTTCATGGCGTCGTAGTGTATGTCCGAGATGAAAAGGAAGTGTTGTTGTCCTTTGCGCTGCTCTACGTTGCAGTCGACGGCGTGGACGGTGCGGTGTTTACGGGTGAGGTGCATTCGCTTTTTAATAAACCCACAAGCAGTTCGGCGTCTTGTTGGGGTCGAGGTCTGCGTGGATGAACGTGTCTCCGACGCCTATCCGGTGGAACCCAGCATCGAGGAGGGCTTCAAGCATGAGGAACCTACGCTCGGAGTTTGGAACCGCGATGTCCACGGCCCAGCCGAGAAGGTGACTAGACTTCGGGCTACCTCCGACGGCCTTGTTGTGAGGGACACTGCGAAACCCCGACGTCACTTTCATCGGAAACCCGTAGATGTCGCGGGCAATATCCAACGCTTGGACCACGGCGGGCTCCATGAGTTCACCTGACCCCGGTTGGTCGGGCGAATCAAACTCGGACATTTTGAACCACTTGTACATTTAGAGTCCCTTTTTGGCCAACAATATCTTGAGCTCTTGGATGCCTTCGACGCACTCCTTCAACATGGCCTCAATCTTGCCTTGGTCAGACTCCAAACGGTACACCCGTCCCTTGAGTTTGGCCACCTCGCTATTCAAAGACACCCACACTCCTACTGCCGCCAGCAAGGAAGGTAACAAATTCAAGAGAGTTTCGATGCTCATTTCTTTTTTTCTTTCGGTTTGGGCTTGTCTTTGTTCTTCTCCATCCACTTTTTCAGCGCCACGATGTTTTCCTTGCGGGTCATCGGAGGAGCTTACGAGCGAGGTCCGGGTCGATTTGATCGTGTCCTCCGGAGATGGTCATGCCGTTCTGAAAGTACACCGCTGAGTCTGGGAACATATCGGCACCCGAGTTGGACGTGTACTCCGGGAAGAGGGTCATGTTGGCACACAGGTACTCCACAAGGCGCGTGGTGTAGAATTGCGCGTTCTGCCTTGCGTTCTCAATTTCGCGGTGTAGGTCGGCCTCGGAGATGGCCGAGGTGTTCTCAGCCGTCCGAATGACCAACCCTCCGTTGTCGAGCTTCACGTACAAGTTCGGGAGGAGTTCAACCATCGACCACCACACCGTCGCCTTCCTCACGTAGCCGTCCACAAGGGCTTCGTAGTTGCCCGTCAGGGTGTCGGCTTGGATGTCGGCCTTCAACTTGTTGAGGAGGTCCGTGCCGAGGTATTGTTGGATGTGTTTGTCTTGTGCCAAGATGATCGCCGGAACCATAACCGCGTCTTCGACCCCGCCGTTGAGCTGGGTCATACGCTTCATATAGTCCGGGTTGACAAAGAGAACTTCTGCGGTGAGTGCCATTTAGCGAGGGTTTAGGTAGCCGTTGTTTGGCATTGTTGCCGGGATTTGCGAGATGCGCGGGTCTTGCGTCGGGATTTGGTTTGCTCGGCGTTGCGGCTCGGGCAGTTGCGAGATAATTTGACGGGCGCGGTTTACGCTCACCCGTTGGTTGTTACGCTTCAAGTACGTCCGACGAATCCAGCGGTGTTTGCAATTCGGTCCGCCCTTGTACAAGAGAAGGTCGTAGGTGTCCGTGCCGTTAGGACCGAAACCGGGGTTGACTGCACGAGCCGAGGCACCGCCCAAAGAGGCGGGCCAGTTCGCACCCACGATGTCCTCACGACGGTAAACCCTTTGTGAACTCATCATCTTGCGGCAGAAGTCACGCTCCGGGCTTTTGCTTCCGTCGTAGATGTAGCGAATCTTCACCACGTCGTTGTCGATTTGACTACGATTGTCGGGTGCGGTGTTCGTGTCGGATGTGCCACCGGGCACCCTCATAGCAAAATTCCATTGGGCATCTTGGACCTGTTCGAGTTCTTCGTTGTACTCTCTCTCGTCAATCAACACCCACTCGTCCTCGTCAATTTCTTCGCCTTGTTCAATGAGCCATTCGGCGGCGTCGATGTTCAATGTAATTTCTTCCGACAAGTTGCAGCACCCTTCTTTGGTCATTTCGACCTCTACGCGCTCCATAGGCGGCACTTCTTCGACCGAGACAAGGGTAGGTGCCCCCGCCGCGATGAAAATGGACTCTAGGGCGTTCTTTACGATTCGTTGGTAGGGCTTGATGACTTGGCGGTCGAACAACTCCGAGGCGATTTCAAGTTCTTGGGTGTTGCCGAGTTGTCCTGCCGTTTTAACTCCGAACATAGCCGAAGACACCACGCGGTGACCAACCATGATCTTGTCGGACACCTCGGTTGAGAGGAACTGGTATTGTTTATCGGCATCGGAAAGCGGGAACGGCTCGAAGTCGGGTTTACGGTCGGGAGAGTCGGAGTAGGTCACAATGAACTTGCCGGCATTCGTAGCCCCGGCCAATTGGCGTTCAATGTCGTTTCTGATTCTCAAACGCTCTTCCTGCGCTGGGACTCCGTTCTTGAAGTGGATGGTGAACGAAGGGGCCAACCCGTTCTTGATGTTGTTGATATGATACTTCCCAATCTCCTTGTCGAGCTCGATGTAGTCAATGGAGCCGATATAGTCCGGCTTGGGGTAGTAGTAGGAACCTGGAGAGAACGGCTTGACGTACAAGATTTGTACGGGGTAGTCCACCGAGTCGGACGGGTCAAACGCACGCACCACCTCCGGCTCGCACGACTTGTCGGCCCAGTCCTTCGAGTAATAGTAGAAATTGACGTCCTCGTTCTCGTCCACTTCGGCGCTCCGGATTTTCTCAAACGGGCAGTGGCGGACCTTGGCGATGGTGCTCCGGTCGATGGAGTACACCACCTCCAATGCGAACCCGCCTTGAATCTTCAGGTCAAGACACGCCTTGCGGACCTCGTCTTGCAAACCCCACTCCTCAATCTTCAAACGCGCCTCCAACGTGTCGGCCTGGACGCCGTCGCCAAAGATCATGTAGGCAATAGACGTGCAGAGGGCGTTGTGCGTGGCGCTCGACTTGTAAAGGTCGATGAGGTATTGAGGGAAGAGGTTGTCGTCGCCGTAGTTTACGAACCCTTGATTCGAGGGCTTCTCGGCGTACGAGCGCTCTTGGTATTCTTTGAGCTTCAGTAATTCCATGTCATTCGTAATATATGACGTTGTCAGGGATTGTCACGGTTGGGATGGTCCACGCGGCTTCGTCGCTCACCTTGCAAGCACCCACCTCACACACGCCCTTCACCACCGCGTCGGTAGGGTCGAGGTTGGTTCCATTGGTTTGGCCATATATGGTGTAGGTGTAGAGGCCCGATTCGGTCAAAAGAATTGACCCGTTCACGGCGTCGTCGTTATTGGTTGCGAGGTTGGCTTGGGTATATCTCTCGTTGTCTATGGTAAAGTTCAAAACCAACGGATACTCCTCCTCCGTCGCGTTGTTTTTCAAGACCATGAGGTAGTGCGTGAATTTACCCATGAATTTACGCGCCTCAAAGGGAGTGACGTAAACACGATTGGATGCGACGTTGGGTTGTAGGTGAATCATAGGTCTAAATAAAAAAGGGGAAGGCCAACGCCCTCCCCCTCCTTGTAACAATAACGGCCTAAGGTGGCCCGGTATTTT
>Ga0208898_1002075_pt1 | contig 12545 bp, 11 predicted proteins | sample VirMetDEL_Mar_4_FD_184513 | JGI IMG/M metagenome (GOLD analysis project Ga0208898, IMG submission 184513) | Aqueous microbial communities from the Delaware River and Bay under freshwater to marine salinity gradient to study organic matter... | ecosystem: Environmental > Aquatic > Marine >...
GACATCAAATTGACCTCTGAACAGTTGGAGTTGGCTAGCAAGCTGACTCCGCTTCAGCGTAAGTTCGTTTTAGAACTAATCAAACCAGGGACATCACAAAGGCAAGCATACTTAACAGCTGGCGGCAAAGCTAAGACGGAATCAGCACAAGACGCTTCAGCCAGCGTCATGATAAGTAATGCGAAGGTCAAAGCTTTCTACGACTCACTACTCAGCCTTATCGCTTCAGATTCGATTATGACCAAGCAGGAAGCTCTTGAGAGGCTTTCTAAGACAGCTCGCGCAACGATACATGACATCTGCACATTCAAGCTCACGCAGGTCGGTGAGGACGCTGACGGCAATCCAGTAATGCAAACGGTTTGGGAAATGAAGAACGCTGAAGAGATTGACCCAGTTATTGCCGCTTCAATCAAATCAGTTACTTTCACCAAGACTGGGCCAAAAATTGAGATGTATGACGCTCACGGCTCTATCAAGCTGCTTTCTGATATTCAGGGCTGGAACGCACCGAAGAAGACTGAGCTCACTGGTAAGGATGGTCAGGCATTGGCAATTAACGCTGATGTGCCTGAAGTTGCCGCTGCTTTGGCTGGCTTAATGGCTAAGTTGTAATTCGTTGACTTCCTTAAACGTGCCTTGGTGTCTACTGACTCTTATACGCAAGAGATGTGAATATATGAACACAAGATATATTGTTAGCGTTAGAAGTGTCGACTTTAAACACTTAGGCATTGTTTTTATTTCGCGTGATCTCAACGAGGCGCAAAAGGTTTTCTCGCTGGTAAAGCCAGATCATGAAGATAACGAGTTGGTTATTACTCGAATGGATAAAGAAGTTATCAGCGAAACACCGTTGCAGGTTAAAAATGGCTGAAGTGCTCCAATGGGAGAACATGACGGATGCTGAGAAGATAGCCGTCAAAGTAGCAAGCGAAGCCTCTTTTGAGGCTTTTATGCGTATATTCTTCCAGTTATTACAAGGCCAGAAGTTCAAAAAGAACTGGCATCACACTTACGAGTGCCAGCTTGCCGAAGATGTTTTTTACGGAAAGATTAAACGCGGCATCATTAACGTTTCGCCTGGCTCAACCAAAACAGAAATATGGTCAATTCACTGGCCTGTATGGTGCATTGTCAAATGTATCACTGACGGCAATCCAAGAAGTTCGCGCTGGCTACCACTTTCTTACTCTGATGACCTGGTTGTTGAGAACTCCACAAGGGTTAAGGAGATCATTGACTCTGAAGAGTTTCAACAGCTTTGGCCTATGACTCAGGCTAAAACCACTAAAGCAAAGCATAACTGGATGTACTACGACCAGAACGGCAACCGACACCGCCTTTACGGGACCAGTATCAACGGACAGGTAACAGGCCGCCGAGCTGGTTACATGATAGAGAACTGCTTTACTGGTGCGCTTGTCCTTGATGATCCGCTTCCACCGAAAGATTCAGACAGCGGCAAGCTGATGGATAAGGCCAACAAAAAGCTTAACCGTGTTGTTCGTTCCCGTCTTGCACATGACAACGTGCCTATCATCATGGTTCAACAGCGAATAGCCAACGGTGACAGCACCGACTTCCTTATGAGTGACAAAACGCCGGATACTTACGAAATATTCAAGGTTCCGGCTATTGTTGATCGTGAGTACCTGGATACTCTACCGGATGAAATGAAGCAGGCATGTATTCGTGATACTGGATTTACTTCAGGCCGTGTTAGCTACTGGACTGACAAAGAGCCGACTGAGACCCTGCTTGCTATGGAAAAGGCAGATAACTATATGTTCAGTGCTCAGTATCAACAATCGCCTGATGATGCTCTTCAAGAGGGCGTTGTTTACAAGAAAGAGATCGAGCTACTTATTGAAGAAGGTCGCTTGTGCAATATCCCTATTGAGAAATCGCTACCCGTTTACACTTATTGGGATCTTGGCATCAATGACGACATGGTTTTATGGTTAATGCAGCCACACCGCAAAGAGCTACGAATGATTGCCTGCTATGCGAATCGTGATGAAGGCATGGAGCATTACATTAACTGGCTTCACGACTTCGCTGATAAGTATGGGATTCGATACAAAGAGCACCTTGCGCCGCATGATATTTCTGTTCGTGACTTAATGACCAGGGAGAGCCGACTTGATACAGCTAAGCGAATGGGGATTAGGTTCAAGTTGGTTGAGAGATGTAAGAGCAAGCGCGAATCAATTAACGCACTGAAGAAAATCTTCCATCGCATTTGGATTGATAGCAAGCGATGTGATACGGATTCAACCGGGGCGACTGGCGATCAGGCTCATAAAACTGGCTGGAAAGGTATCAAGGCATTGCGCCGTGAGTGGGACCATGACAATGAAGTGTTTAAAGATGCCACTGGCCCTAAGTGGGCGACTAACTTTACTGATGCTATTCAGCAAATGGGGCTTCACTACAAGGATGAGGTTGAGCGCCAGAAGCCGAAGCGTAGAACGCAGCGAGTTACTTCAGGCGGGTGGATGACGGGCTAGCTAATGCGTAGTTATGGCGAGATAGGTGAAGTGTGCTTTCAGCGTAAAGGCTGGAGCATTTACAATCTGGCTACTGAGTATCGAGTTTGGGACGGATGTCGTAGTAAATCGGTTTTCGTTAATTCCATGCTTGAGCTGAAAGAAGAACTGAATAAGTTCATCTGGGAAGGAAGCAATGTTCAATGAAGTGGAGGCTGGCTAATGGCTAAGTCAAAGATTGAGAAGCTTTACGATAAGCCTGCGAAGCCTCAGAAAGGTGGGTCTGATGACTTATTACTTTGTACAGCCAGAAGACGAGCTCGGGACGGTGCAACCTACTGGAAGGATAACTGGGAGGCTGCTGAGGACGATCTCAAATTCCTTTCTGGTGAGCAATGGCCATCACAAGTACGCACTGAACGAGAGCTTGAGCAACGACCTTGCCTTGTTAATAACGTATTGCCTACTTTTGTAGATCAGGTGCTTGGAGATCAGCGACAAAACCGCCCTGCCATCAAGGTGAGTGCCACGGATGTGGTTCGCGTTCCTGACTCTGAAACCGGAGAAGATACAACGCTTCGCATATCTAACACGACTGGCAAGACTGACTATGAACTTGCTGAGGTGCTTACCGGTCTAATCAAAAACATCGAGTACAACTGTGACGCTGAGACAAGCTATGACATTGCCTTTCAGTCTGCTGTTGAGTCAGGCATGGGCTTCCTGCGTGTTCGTTCTGATTATTTGGCAGATGATAGTTTCGAGCAAGACCTGATCATTGACCACATTGAAAACCAGTTTGCCGTAACGATGGATCCAAGCGCCAAAGAGCGTGATCGTTCAGATATGAACTGGTGTCTTATTGACGACACGATGGAAAAGGAAGCGTTCAAAGAAATTTACCCTGATGCCCATGCCGACCCAGTTAACTCTGACGCCGTTGATGACATGGGCTCTTGGTACTCTGACAACGCAGTTAAGATCAGTGAGTACTTCACTCGTGAGCCTTGTGTCAAAGAAGTTGCGCTTCTCAGTGATGGCCGTTCCGTGTATATGGATGAGCTAGAGCCAGTTGTTGATGAGCTACTTCAGCAAGGCATTAGCATTGTTCGCACTCGCAAGGTGAAGACCTTCAAGGTGTTTTGGCGCAAGATTACCGGACTTGATGTGCTGGAGGGTCCTGTTGAATTGCCGTGCTCAACGATTCCGGTCGTGCCGGTCTGGGGTAAGGCTTTAGTTATCAAGAAGAAGGTTATCTTTCGTTCTATCATTCGCCATAGCAAAGACGCTCAGCGGATGGCTAACTACTGGGACAGTGCCGCAACAGAAGCCGTTGCTCTTGCGCCTAAGGCGCCGTTTATCGGCTCTGAAGGTCATACTGAAGGTTACGAGCATCAATGGGAAACGGCCAACACTGTCAATCGTTCAGTATTAACCTACGTTCCACAATATCAAGGCGATCCAGGTCCACGCCGTGAGCAGCCTGCAGCCGTCCCTGCTGCTGAAATCACGCTGGGAATGAACTCAAGCGACAAGATTAAAGCTACGCTTGGCATGTATGATGCCTCGCTTGGTGCGATGGGGAATGAGACTTCAGGCCGGGCAATTGTCGCAAGACAGCGCCAAGGTGATCGCGGTTCATTCGCCTTTATCGACAATCTAACTAAAGCTATTCGCCGTGTTGGTAAGATTTTGGTTGAAATGATTCCAAAGGTTTACGACACCGAGCGCGTTGTTCGCTTGAAGTTCCCTGATGAAACTGAAGACTTCGTGATGCTCAATGAGCAGATTTACGATGAAGACTCAGGCGAGTGGGTAACTATCAATGATTTGAGCGTTGCCAAGTACGATGTTGTTGTCACTACTGGCCCAGCTTACTCAACACAACGACAAGAAGCAGCTGAATCACTCATTCAATTCACTCAAGCTGTTCCGGCTTCTGCTGCGGTTATTGCTGATCTTATCGCTCAAAACATGGACTTCCCAGGCGCGGACGTAATGGCCGAGCGTCTTAAAAAGATTGTGCCGCCTAACGTGCTGAGCAGTGAAGAGCGCGAGAAGCTTGCTGAAGATATGCCAGAACAGGACCAGCCAACACCTGAACAGCAGTTGCAGATGGCCGAGTTTGAAGTGAAAGGGCAGGAAATAGAAGCAGACAAAATGAAGGCTGAGGCTGATATGGCCAAAGCTCAAGCTGATTTAGCTAAGGCTCAACTTGATACGGCTGAGGCTCAGGCAAAACTTCAGGCAATAGAAAACGGTGCTGCTGGTGGAGATCAGGCATACCAGCAAGTGCGTGAATTGGTTGCTGAGGCACTGGCTGAGTTAATGGCAAACAATCAAAATGTCAAGTCTTAATTGGTGACTTTTAACTAAATTAGGCTTATCATTAGTTTATGGCTACCCGTGGCCTTTCACGGGGCTTAAATTCGTATCAGGGAATACGCCATGAATGGAACTGAAGTACAAGATGAAACCGCTGGTTTTGTCACAACATCGTCAGACGTTCCAGAAATCCAACCTGAACCACAGGAGCAGGCTGAAGAGAAGGCTGAGGCCGAGCCAGAAGTTAGCCAAACTTCAGATGATCAGGATAGCGAATCTGAAAAGAAAGATGATTCCGGCAAAGATACCGCCGCCGATCACGACAAAGGCAAGAAGTCTAACCGTGTTCAAAAACGTATCGACCAGGTAGTAAGAGAGCGAGAGCAAGAGCGCCGTGAAAAAGAAGCTCTTCAGCGCCGCATTGACGAGCTTGAAAATGGTAAGCGGTCTGATAAAGAACCTGCCGAATCCGACTTTGAGACTTATGATGACTATCTTGACGCTCTGGATGCTTACGACAAGCAGCATGGTGAAGAGAGTAAGTCTAGTCGGGGTGAGCCTCAATCTGAGTTAAGCGACACCCAGAAGACGGCAATGGCCGTTATCAAGGAAGCCGTAAACTCTGCTGACAAGCCTGAAGACTTTGAGTCCGTTGCGCTTAATCCAGAGGTTCCGATCACTGGTGAGATGCTCGAAGCTTTGGCTGAGTGCGAAGACCCGACAAAGGTTATGTACCACTTGGGCCAGAACAAAGACCTTGCTGCCGAAATTGCTGCTGGTTCGCCAGCTCAACAAGCGCGAGCAATCGCAAAACTTGATCTGACGGTGACGAGCAAACCGCCGAAACCGACAAAAACAACTCGCGCGCCCGATCCAATTAGTCCGGTGGGTGGTAGTGATGCACAAGAGAAAGCCCCGGCTGAGATGTCTTTTGCAGAATACGAAGCACACATGAACAAGAGAGAACGTTCGCGCAAATCTTGGTAACTTTAGGAGACGCCACCCATGGCTGTTCAAAATAACAACTTACTCACGGATGACGTAATCGCGAAAGAGGCGCTACGTCTACTAAAAAACAACCTGGTTACGGCCAAGTTGGTTTATCGCAACTATGAAAAAACGTTTGGTAAAGTCGGCGATACTATTCGCTTAAAGCTTCCTTACCGTGTTAAGGCTGCTGATGGTCGCACCCTGGTTAAGCAGCCAATGGTTGACCAAACCATTCCGTTCAAGATTGACAAGCAGCACCACGTTGGTCTTGAGTACACCGTCAAGGATAAGACCCTTGACATCATGGACTTTTCAGAGCGCTATCTGAAGTCAGGCATGATTCAGATTGCCAACAAGATTGACCGTAATATCTTGCTGACCCTGAAGAAAGCTTTTCACTCTTCCGGCACTCCCGGCGTTCGCCCAGGCAAGTTTATCGACTTTGCTAACGCAGGCGCTAAGCAGACCACTTACGCCGTTCCTCAGGATGGCATGCGTCATGCGGTCCTTGATCCTTTCACGTGTGCTTCTCTATCTGATGAAGTGACCAAGCTTTTTAAAGAGAGCATGGTCGAGCAAGCCTATAAGATGGGCTATCGCGGCAAGGTTTCTGAATACGATACTTACGAGTCTCAGAACTTGCCTAAGCACACCGTTGGTGATCACGGCGGCACTCCTTTGGCTGGTACTGGTGCTAACGGCTCGGTTATCACCATGACTGGCGGCACATCGAGCACAACTGGCTTCTTAAAAGTTGGCGATGTGTTTACCGTTGCCGGTGTGTACGGTGTTAACCCTCAGAACTATGAAACAACCGGCCTGCTTCAAGAGTTTGTTGTGACTGAAGACGTTGATACGGACGGATCAGGTAATGCGTCCATTTCAGTCTTCCCAGCGCTGAACGATGGCACAGCCACAATCAACAATGCTGAAGGCGATTCAATCAGCACAAAGGCTTACCAGAACGTTACAGCGCTTCCGGTGGCTGGTGCGGCCATTACTATTGCTGGTGCGGCTAACACAACATATGAGCAGAACTACCTGTTCCATCGTGATGCTATTGCCCTGGCAATGATTGACCTAGAGTTACCACAATCAGCGGTTATCAAGTCTCGCGCTGCGGACCCTGAAACCGGCCTGTCACTCACTCTGACTGGCGCTTACGACATTAACGAGCAAACCGAGATTCACCGTATCGATGCTGTTTACGGCACCGATTTGATTTACGGTGAGCTAGCCCTTCGTATGTGGGGCGCTGCTCAGTAAGCAATAAGATAAGGCCCATCCTTGGGCCTTTTATTTATTGGATAGAAAGAGAAATTGAATGTCAAAATTATGGATGTATCACGCAAACGTCCCTAAAGGTGAAATTGTAAACTTGTCTCAAGCTGAAAGGTTAGAGCAAGACGGATGGGTTAAGTCTCCTGCGCTTCTTGATTTGCCTAAAGAGGACAACACACCAAAATTGGACGCTGATCAGATTGAGCGTGCGCGACCTGAGGACCTTGTTGGCCTGGTTAAAACAATGGGCTTTAAGGTTATGTCTGAAATTGAATTTGAGTCTCAAATAACCAAGGCAAAGTTAAGTGCTGTACCTGTTACCATTGAATCATTTAGTAATGATGAGCTTATTGCTGAAGCTGAACGCCGTGGCCTGAAAGAATCGAAGCAAGCTGAAGGCGGACATGATCTTGATGCTCTTTACGCGCAGTTTGAAGAGAACCCTGAATCACTAACCAAAGCGGAACACGTTTTTCTTGGCAATGCTCTTTACAGCTTAGGTCTTCGTGAGAACATGAAAGAAAACACTCTGATCGAGAAGATCAAAGCGGCAATGAACGCAGAATAAAGAAAAGGAATTGGTATGGCCACTGTTGGAGATATAATCAGGTCGGCTCTTAGAAAGATCGGCGTCCTTGCGGCAGGAGAGCCACTGATTCCTTCTGAGGGGCAGGACGCTCTTCAGGTATTTACTCAAATGGTTGATGCTTGGACCAATGAAACGCTACTGATCCCAGTGGTTAATGTTGTTACCTTTCAGCTAACCAATGACGTTTCTGAATACACTATAGGTATTTACCCTGAGCCTAGGCCGGACCCGTTACCATTTAACCATATTGAAACAGCTAGGCCGGAAAAGATAATTGCCGCTTTCATTCGTGATCAATACGAAACGGACTACATTCAAGAAATAATTGACGTTAAGACCTTCTCACGCATTAGCCGTAAAACGGACGCCTCGCGCCCTTCACGCTTCTATGTTCGTGAAGGCTGGCCGTTAAACACTATTCTATTTGAGTCGGTTCCATACGCTGAAGAGACTCTTCACCTTGAAGTTATTCAGCCACTAAGCGGAATGCTTCCTACTGCCTCCCTTACTGAAGAGATCAACCTTCCGCCAGGTTACGAGCGAGCGCTTATCTATAATCTTTGCCTTGACCTAGCTGATGAATGGGGCAAGCAACCGAGTGTTGCTGTTGCTACTCATGCGGTTGAAGGCAAGAAGTGGCTGAAACGTAATAACTACCGTGATCTTGTTCTTGGTATGGATCGCGCTGTTGCTACTCAGCGCAAAGGAATTGGAATTTATATTATTGAACAGGGCCCGTGATTATTATTGCGTCCCGTATTTATATGGCAAGGCAAGATGCTGAGAAACAATACGGCTACCACGAGAATCATGGAAGGGTGAAATCATGCAAAGAGAAATCCCATTAGCGTCTACCACTTCAGAGCAGGACATATCAGGCAATGAGTTGCTCGTTAATGTATTTCCTCGCGCCTCCGCTGGTGGCAAGTACCCGTTCAGTCTAGTCAACACTCCAGGTCTCGCATTTTTTTGTGAGCTTCCTACTTTTCCGGTGCTTGGTTTGCACAATAATAAAAACCGAGCGTTTGCGGTTACGCCTTCAAAGATGTACGAAATTTTCAATGATGGCTCATTTAAAGAGCTGGGCGACGTTGATCTCAAAGGTCGCGTTGTCATGGAAGACAACGGCTTTCAGTTAGTAGTCGTTGATGGCTTCAAGGGTTTCTACTATGACGGTAGACTTCGGGAAGTGAAGCAGATCACTGATGAAGCTTTTTATCCTGCTTCCACGGTGACTTATCAAGACGGTTATTTTCTATTTGACCGGAGAGGGACAGGACAGTTTTTTATTTCAGAGCTTCTTGACGTTGCCTTTGATCCGCTGGACTTCGCCACGGCTGAAGGTCAGCCGGATAACCTAGTCGCAATCCTTAGTGATCACCGTGAGATATTTTTATTTGGCACTGAGACAATTGAGGTTTGGTATAACTCCGGGGCTTCGGGCTTTCCTTTTGAGCGTAATCAGGGTGCATTCATAGAAAAAGGCTGCGCGGCTAGATACTCGGTCGCTAAGCAAAACAACACGGTTTACTTTGTCGGCTCTGATTTGATGGTTTATCAGATGAATGGCTACACGCCAACGAGGATAAGCAATCATGCCGTGGAGAAAACGCTAAAGAACGTAAGCCTTGATGACGCATTTGCTTATACCTATCAAAATGAAGGGCATCTTTTTTACGTTCTGACCATCCCAGAGAGGGACATCACCTGGTGCTATGACATGTCAACTGGCTCATGGCATGTCCGCCGGTCTTATCATTTTGGTCGTCACCAATCTAATAACGCGATCTTCTTTAATTCAAAAACTTTGGTTGGAGACTTTCAAAACGGACGCATCTACCAAATGTCTTCTAACTTTTACACGGATGACGGTGATCCGGTTGTTCGTCTATTTGTTTTGCCGACTGTTAATAATGGCAGAGAGTTTTTAACCGTCGATAGCCTAGAGTTTGATATGAAAACGGGCGTGGGTCTTGTAGTGGGGCAGGGTGATGACCCAGAACTTCGCGTTTACTTTTCAAAAGATTCAGGAAAGACATACAGTGAAAACTTCAAGCGCGGCAGCATTGGTAAGGTTGGGGAATATTTGGCAAGGGCTAAGGTTAACCGCTTTGGCGCTGCTAGGCAGTTTACCTTTAAGGTCGAAATATCCGACCCTATTCCGATTGACATCGGCGGGGCGTGGGTTGAGGTTCGGTGATGGCTGAAGACAAAACTGAAAACTTAGTATCCAAGCCGCCTCTCCAGGTTAAAATTACCGACCAGAACGGGCTTATTTCTCGCGCTTGGTCGATCTGGATTAGGGATATATATCGCCGCGTTTCTTATAAAGGCGGCAACTCCATTGATGAGAACATTGAAGATATTGACGAACTGGTTGCAGCTGTTGAATCCAACGTAATTGCCATTGCTGCCAACGCAGAAGCGATTGAAGAAAATGCTTTGGCTATTGCTCAGAACGCTGAAGATATTGCTGCCAATTCAGAAGCAATTATTCAAAATGCCCTAGCTATTGCAGAAAACGCTGCCAACATCGAAGCCAATGCCCAGGCAATACTATTGCTTTCAAATAGCCTTGATGCTCACGTAAACGCATCCCAAGCTCACGGCTCTAATGGCGATATCGTTGGATTTAATGATGTTGCTGATGAGTTATTCGTTGGTTTGGTTAAAAGAATGGCCTCAATAGCTGACGCAGTAGACACAACGGTTAATATTTCTACCGCTGACATTGGCACAGCTCCGGCAACTTACGATCAGGCTTATACTCAATCAGTGACCAATTTGACCAATGAGAACAAAGCGGCAATAAATCAATTGGCGTCAGATCTTAACAATGCTATTGCGGTTCTTAATAACTTGCTGGCAGAGAGCAAGACTTCAGGCCAGATGACAACTTAAGGGTGATCATGGAAAAGGTAGCAAAACAAGAAGATGGCAATGCTGTAGCGATAATCTCTAGCTTGTGCGGAGTTGGTAAAGGTCCGACCCGAGCAAATATTCTTGCTTATGAAGAGATGGCTAAGAAGTTGCCACAACTTGAAATACCGGTGACGCATCACATTCACGGCGGTATGTATGGTCGTGAAATTACCATTCCCAAAGGAAGCTTGATCACTGGGCAAATCTATAAGTTTGATCACTTTGACGTGATGATCAGCGGAGACATTACGATATCAACGGAAACCGGAGAGCGGAAGCGAATTACCGGCTACCACTGCTTCAAAGGTGAGTCAGGCAAAAAACGTGCTGGATATGCTCACGAAGATACAACGTGGATTACCTTTCATCCGTATGGTGCCGAGTGCAGTGAAGACGGTGACCAGATCCAGAAGTTTTTAACCGCCGAAAGCTTTGAAGATCTAGATGAGTTTATTCGTCTTGTGAACGTGAGTGATTACGGTCGCATGGTGGATGACATGGACATGACTGAAGAGCAGATTCGTTCACAAGTTGAAAACACAGAAGACCAGATTGCCTTTCCTGAAGGTTTTGACCATTTGCACGTCAAAGACTCAGTGATCGAAGGTGTAGGGTTTTTCAGTGAAAGAAACCTTGAAAAGGGTGATGTGATTTGTCCTTCTCGAATCGACAACCAACGAACGCCGGCGGGGCGATTTGTTAATCATGCCATGAGCCCTAACGCAGCAATGGTTCTAGTTGACGGCCAGAACGCGGATCTTGTTGCTACTCGAAACATTGAAGCGGGTGAGGAGATTACGGTTAATTATCGTGAAGTAATTAGTCATAGATTAATCAGGGGGGACTTATGTCAGGAGTAGCGACAGCAATTGCCGCATCCGCTGTAGTTGGTGGAGTTTCTGCAAGCAGAGCAAGTAAGGCTCAGGCGAAAGCGGCAAAGAGCGCGGCATCATCACAAAAAGCCATTGCTGATGAAAACGTAGCTCTTCAGCGAGAGCTAGCAAACCAGCAACGTGAGGACTTTGCACCTTGGCGTGATATTGGAGAGCAAGCGCTAAATCAACTTTGGTCTGGCGTTAAGTCAGATGAGTTTTTGGTTGGTGATATTGATGTAACAAGGGATCCTGGCTACCAATTCAGAATCGACCAGGGCATTGAGGCGCTTGATAAATCGGCGGCGGCCCGTGGTCGTTTATTGAGTGGTGCTCAACAAAAAGGCGTTTCTGAATACGCACAGAATCTAGCAAGTCAAGAGTATGCAAACGCTTATGCTCGTGAAGCTAACGAGAAGGCGCGTAAATACAACATGCTTTCTGGGTTGTCTTCTGGTGGCCAGGCTTCTGCTGCTGGACAAGCTCAATCAACAAGCCAACTCGCTTCGAGCTCTGGAAATATTCTTTCTAATCTTGGCAATGCTCAAGCTCAATCACAATTCGCGCAAGGTCAGGCTCGCGCTGGCGCTTATCAGGGCATGGCTCAATCAGCAAACCAGGCGGCACAAAACTGGCTAACATATAAGATCCTTGGGGAATGACTTATGGCAGCTAATCAATATGGAATCGACTTAGCCGACATTTATCGGACTACAACAGCGGTCAAAAGTGCTCGCACTCAAAACCGCCTTTCAGATCTTATGCTTAAGGAAACCGAGCGAGAAATTGCAGGGCGTCCAGAACGTGAGCGCAAGGAAAAGGAACGTCAAAACATGCTTACGAGCCTGCGCCATCAGGTTGCTACTGGCGATCAGAATGCATCTAACCAGTTGCTTACTCTTGATCCTGAGGGCGGTGCGACGTTCATTGAAGCAGTTGGCAAGATGAATGATCGCAAGCGTGAGGCCGCTAAGAGAAGCGTTGATGAAATGGGTCAGCTATCCGCTTACGTCCTTCAGGGTAAGACACCAGAAGAGCAGCAGCGCCGTTATCGGCTTATGTATCAGGGCGTTT
>Ga0208898_1002078_pt1 | contig 12537 bp, 2 predicted proteins | sample VirMetDEL_Mar_4_FD_184513 | JGI IMG/M metagenome (GOLD analysis project Ga0208898, IMG submission 184513) | Aqueous microbial communities from the Delaware River and Bay under freshwater to marine salinity gradient to study organic matter... | ecosystem: Environmental > Aquatic > Marine > Coastal...
GAACCTGACGTTCCTGATGAACCTGATGTTCCGCTACTTCCTGAACTACCTGATGTTCCGCTACTTCCTGATGAACCTGATGTTCCGCTACTTCCTGAAGAACCTGATGTTCCTGATGAACCACTACTTCCGCTAGTTCCTGATGAACCTGATGTTCCTGAAGAACCGCTTGAACCTGATGTTCCTGAAGAACCTGAAGAACCTGAAGTTCCTGATGAACCACTACTTCCGCTAGTTCCTGATGAACCTGATGTTCCTGAAGAACCGCTTGAACCTGATGTTCCTGATGAACCTGATGTTCCGCTACTTCCTGATGTTCCTGAACTACCTGATGTTCCGCTACTTCCTGATGAACCTGATGTTCCTGACGAACCTGAGCTACCTGAAGTTCCACTACTTCCTGATGAACCTGAAGTACCATTAGTGAATGGTGTAAAACAGATAACAGCATCACCTGTAGATAAACTTCCAGGTAATGTACCTGTTATGTCACCATTTAATACACCAAATGTGTAAAATGAACCTTCATCAGTAACACTCGAAGGCGTAAATGAACAGAAATTATCACTACTGTCGGTAATTGTTATGAATCCTGCGTTAGCTTCGAAACTCGCAAGTATATCTACAATGTCAATACCATTTTGTGTTTCATTAACCTTTAGTTTACTAGTTGAACCATCAGAATTTGTTGTAATCTGATTAGTAGATGGGTCTGCATCTGCAGTATTACTTAAATCTGTTGGGTAACATCCCGCACCGAGATTATTACCGCTTTCATTTAATACTATCCAGTTACTACCGTCAGTGGTTAGTTGAATAGTTTCGTCAGGTGATAATGTTTTTGTTGCATCACCATCAATAAGTTCACTACCAACTGTATCAACAACAACTTTTTGTGCTGAATTATATCTATTCTTTATTATGAAGGTCTGTCCTTCAGCGGGTGTCGGTAAAGTAACCGTTCTTTGTGCCGTTGATGCATCGACTTCAATATAGTAGTCAGTAGCCGCACTTATCGAATAGTTCGCGTCGGATACCTTAGTTAAAGGAGTTCTAACACCCCCAAGGGATATCAGACCTCTCCTGATTACAAATTCATTAGCCATTTAGTTATTTTTTTAGGTTCGTTTTATTTTTTTATATAAATACCATTAATATTTTAATTGTTGTTTTTAGAATACTATTTCTACAGAAACTTTTACAACCCAAGTAGTACTATTACTTGTAGTTGCTCTGAGTACTAAATTATTACCACTAATAACAGTACTAAATTCTATATCTTGAGTTGTATTTGTACCATCATTTGTTGAAATGTCAGTATAAACTGTTTCATCTTTATCTAAATTTATTGCGGCCATAACAGTACCTGTTCTAAATCCTTTGGTTGTTTGTTCTTCTACAAAATAATTGTAGTGGAAACTACTACCCGATGAACTAGGTATTGTTAATATGTTATGGTTACCATTAGTTGTAATTGTAACATCGGCACTTTGATTATATTCATTTCCGTATGTTATCGTATTACCTGAAATTACAAGTGTGTCAGTGTCTCCGTCAAAAGTTATATTTGATTCAACACTACCGCCAGACCCGTTATATGTAATAATACCGTCTATAGTATTACCTGTTAAATCTAAGGTGCCAGAGGTACCACTAGTTCCTGATGAGCCTGAAGTTCCTGATGAGCCTGAAGTTCCTGATGAGCCTGAAGTTCCTGATGAGCCTGAAGTTCCTGATGAACCTGATGAACCTGCAGGACCTGTTGGTCCTGTCGCTCCTGATGTTCCACTACTTCCGCTAGTTCCTGATGAACCTGAAGTTCCTGATGAACCACTACTTCCGCTAGTTCCACTTGAACCTGAAGAACCTGATGTTCCACTACTTCCTGATGACCCTGAACTACCTGATGTTCCGCTACTTCCTGAAGAACCTGATGTTCCTGATGAACCTGATGTTCCTGAAGAGCCAGATGAACCTGATGAGCCTGAACTTCCTGATGTTCCACTACTTCCTGATGAACCTGAACTACCTGATGTTCCGCTACTTCCTGAAGAACCTGATGTTCCGCTACTTCCTGAAGAACCTGATGTTCCTGAAGAGCCAGATGAACCTGATGAGCCTGAACTTCCTGATGTTCCACTACTTCCTGATGAACCTGATGCTCCTCCTCCACCAGTAAATCCAGTAATACTAACAGTATCACCTAAATTATTATAAAGTTCTAGCGTTGAGGTTCCACTTAAATATGTTCCACCTGTTATTGTTGTTAGTCCACTTATAGTAACTGTATTACCTGAATTTGAGTTTAAACTTAAATCTCCTGTGGAATTGTAATCTATAGTACCTCCCGTAACCTGCCAGTCAGTACCCCAGAATACCCTCCACCTTGCATTATTTCTTGTTACTCCACTTACACCTTCAATTGATGAATCTAACCAAGCATTAACTAACGCTAATCCCTCAGTGGTATTATCTGAAACTATGTATTTACCAGTATCCACGTTCTCTTCTGTCGCACCACTAGCACTATTAAATAAATTTTCATAGTTTGATATTACATACTGATAAACTTGGTCGGTCTCATGTACGTAAACTAACATACCAAGTCTACGTCTTCCTGATGTTATACCGTCATCTTCTATCGTTACTTTACTTGGTATAAACCCTAAATTAGATTTTGAATAGTTAATAGGTATCGTGTTTCCACTATTTTGTATGGTTCCCGAACCACCGAATGTTTGGAAGTTTAGGTCATCTAATGACCATACTTCCATATACCCCCCTGAAGATAAAACGCTAAAATTAGTACCTACGACTGATAATCTAGTTACTACATCTGGGGAAGTTAATGTTGTCCCTACTTTGGGGTTTTTATAACTGAATGACATTATCCTACTGTATTTCCTTTAAAGTATAAATCATCTGTATTATTATTACTAATATCAAATGCTGTGTTGGCATAAGAACTATACATTCTATAGGTATCTGCCGGCCAATTAGAACCACTATAGTTTCCTGCAATATTGTAAATTGATGAACTCATATTCACACTCGTTAATGTATTGGGGTCTGAGTTAATATTGAATCCAATCGTTAGCTGTCTATTTGTTGAAAGACCTATTCTAGATTGTGGTATTAACCAGTAATACCATGCACCTCCTGAAACCGTTCCCTGTGGTACTTCAGTAGTCACAAAATTATATTGTGATATTGCATTACCAAAACTGTCATTACCACCTGATGATTGTGGTATGTCTGCTTGTATTACTGTTGGAGCAGTTCCATCATAGAAACCAGGCCAATCCATGAATAAGGTTATGTCGGTACCTGTTGATGGAGTTGATGCGAATCCAAATCCATAGAATGTTGATGCGTTACTATTCATGTAGGTGGCGAATGCATTATTATTTGTACTCTCGATAATGAATAATAACGCTTTTGCAGTATTATCAGGTGTTGAAGGTGTTATTGATGGTGTCACTGTTATACTTGGTGTTATACTTGGGGTGGTTGATGTCGTAGGTGTTATAGTTACTGTTGGTGTTACTGAATTTGTTGGTGTAATTGACTGTGTTGGTGTAATAGATGGTGTTAATGTTGGCGTTACGGAGTTTGTTGGTGTAATTGACTGTGTTGGTGTAATAGATGGTGTTACTGTTGGCGTTACGGAGTTTGTTGGCGTTATTGATGGGGTAACTGTTTGTGTTGGCGTTATTGATGGGGTAACTGTTTGTGTTGGAGTTATTGATGGGGTAACTGTTTGTGTTGGAGTTATTGATGGGGTAACTGTAGGTGTGACTGAATTAGTAGGTGTGATTGATGGTGTTGGTGTAATAGAAGGAGTAACTGAAGAGGTAGGTGTTATTGAAGTCGTCGGTGTTAATGACGTTGTTGGTGTTACTGATGTAGTTGGAGTAACTGATTGTGTTGGCGTTATCGATGGTGTTACCGATTGTGTTGGTGTTATCGATGGTGTTACCGATTGTGTTGGTGTTATCGATGGTGTTGGTGTGATTGACGTTGTTGGTGTTACTGACTGTGTTGGTGTAACTGAATTCGTAGGTGTAATTGATTGTGTTGGAGTAATAGAAGGAGTAACTGAAGAGGTAGGTGTTACAGATTGTGTTGGTGTTACTGACGGTGTTGGTGTTACGGAGTTTGTTGGTGTGACTGACGCGGTAATTGATGGTGTAACCGAATTTGTTGGTGTAATAGATGGTGTTACTGTTGTTGATGGAGTTATTGTAGGAGTTGGTGTTGGTGATACCGCAACATTGACTACTGTTTCAACATCACATGGAGCATCAGAGTCTATTACGTAGATATTATGACTCGCATCATCTAAAAAAGTGTATCCTGTTAAAAGTTCTGCACGGGTTACACCAGAAACTATTAAATTAGATGGTGTAACAGAAGAATAGTAAATATCCACCGTGGATATATCTGTACCTATTGTTGTTCCCGTTAATGTTACATACCTATCTGCCATTTTAAATAAGTTTTTGTGATTTTAATAATAAATAGTTATTACTTTTAAATTGTATGGATTATAAATCATCTATTTTTATGGTGTAGGTGAAGGTGTGGGTGTAGGAGTTACAAACACATAACTTCCTGACACAACTAAATTACAATCTAAGGATGAAACCGATGATGAAATCTCCAAAGTACAACTTAACTCTCTACCACTACCAATAACAATTAAGTCACAACTTAATGGTGCCGGAGTACTTGACGGTGTAGGTGTTGGACTAACTCCAGGAGTACCTGTTACAGAAGGTGTAGGTGTTATACTTGTTGAATTTGTTGGAGTTACTGTAACTGAAGGTGTCGTAGTGTTTGTTGGTGTTACACTAACACTTACAGTAGGTGTTACCGTAGAGGTTGGTGTAATTGAAGGTGTTGTAGTGTTTGTTGGTGTAATTGAAGGTGTTGTAGTGTTTGTTGGTGTAATTGAAGGTGTTGGTGTTGGTGATAAACCAGGACTTACAGTAACTGACGGTGTTACGGATAATGTTGGTGTTACTGAACTTGTAGGTGTTACGGTTGATGTTGGTGTTGCGGTAATAGAAGGTGTCGATGTGACTGTTGGAGTAACACTATTTGTTATGGTCGGTGTTGTGGTAATTGAAGGTGTAGTAGTAACTGTTGGGGTAACACTATTTGTTATGGTTGGTGTTTGTGTAGGTGTAGGTGTTTGTGTGGGTGAAACAGGTGTTGAAGTTGCCGTTGGTGTCGGTGTTGGTGTAGCGGCTCTTCCATCACATGTTACCTGTAAATCAATTTCAATTCTTAAGTCAACAAAAGCACCACTAGTCGGGTCAACGTCTCCATCACAATCACCTGCGATTGTAAATATATTATTTAATATATCAGTAGTATAAGTAATACCAGTAAACTGACTCAATAAACCATTAACAACACTTTCCCATTCATTATCTGATGGAACATCATTTAATGTATATCCTGTGTAGAATTCATTTTCTAATGTTTGTCCAATTCCATAACTTCCACCTGATATTGTTAATATACCTGTAAATGTCGCCTGAACTAAATCACAATTATTTCCGGGTTGATTTAAGTCTAAGAATGCCTCATTAAGCATTTCATAAAAACCTCTCTTACCTTGTGAGGTTGTAACAAAATCTTGTTCACATAAAGTGTTAATGACGTAATCATCAACATCTTCACTATCACAGATAATTGTTGTTTGTTTTTCTATGGTACATCCATTACTATCTATCACAGTAACACTGTAAGTGCCTCCTGAGAGATTAGATAAATAATTTTGATTGGTCACCCCGTTGGACCATATTACAGTGAATGGTGCCACTCCCTCGACAATTTCTAATGTCGCAGTGCCGTCATTACCTGATAAACAATTTGTACTATAGAGTATGGCTTGGACACCTCCCGTACCCTCATTTATTGTAAAGTAATTTTCTGAAGTACATCCTCCATTATCTGTAACTATTACTTCATACGACCCACTATTTAGGTTATTTATAGTAACTGTATCACTTAAAGAACCTAAATTATTAAATACTACCTGACCATTTATTGTTTTTACTGTGTAGGCTAATGGGTATTCAAGGGATGTACTACCACTACTAACGTTAATAACAACTGAACCGTTGTTAATACCACAAGTAGTACCTGTAGTAGTCGTATTAATAGTATATTTTTCTTCATCAAGTATTGTAACAGTCTCGGTAGAACTACAACCATTTACACTTTCAACTTCTACTGTATATGTGTCCGCTTCTAAATTATTAAATGTATAGGTTTGATTATTTGTGGTTACTGTTTCTTCATATCCTGTATTACCTGTTATTGAATATGTTATACTTCCAACGATAGCGTCAACATCTACTGTTATAGTACCGTTACCTCCACAACTTGTATCAGTTTTACTAACAACTATAGTGTTTATGCCACTACTACCATTTACCGCGTAACTTTGTACTAAAACACAACCATTATCATCTGTAACTCTAACTGAATATTCCCCTCCACAAAGTGCAGTTACATCAAATTTACCTGAGGTGTTGTTATTTTCTATTTGACCTGTAGAAGCTGAGAATGAGTAGGGTATGGTTCCACCTGTAACATCTATCGATAATACTCCATCACAACTGAAACACTGTGGTTGTGTAGAACTAAACGAAGATACGCCTAATCCAGGTATTGTAGGTATAGTAACTGTTTTTGTATGTTGACACCCTGTGGAGTCGGTTACTGTAACCGAAATATTTCCTTGGCACAATCCAGTAACTGAACCAGTTGTTAATCCGTTACCCCAAACATATGTGTATGGTGGTGTACCTGTTAAACCTGTTACTGTGGCACTACCTGAACATGTACTACATGAAGAACTACCATTATAATCAATACCAAATGTAAGTTCACTTGTTGTTGAAATGGTCTGTGTAGAAGTAGTTGATGTTTGAGTTCCGTTTGTCCCAACAACATAATAACTTCCCGGTATTAATGGACTTATTAAAAACGGACTACTTGTTATTGAGTAATAGTCAACAAAAACACCGTTATTATAAACGCTACCTGTCCATGGAAACTCTGTTGTGTTCCCTGTGACTGTAATAGACCCTGTCTCACTACCACAAGTAGCGTCTTGGACTTGTGTTATATCTATTTCAAAACAGTCTTCGATAATAACATTTATAGTTTGTAACTGATTAGTACTATCAGAAATCCTAAAACTATATGAACCCGAATTAAGGTTATCGAATGTAAATAATGGTCCGTTACCTGATATTGAATCTCCCGTGTTTACATTTAATAAAAGATATGGTACGGTGCCCCCTTCAACCGTAAATGTTACACTACCAATATCACCACTACTGACACAGTTAGGTGTGGTAGTAAATGTTATATTTAAAGGTCCTTCATCACAAGAAGGAACACATTCTAAATATGTCGGTGTTATTCCTGAATATGGATATGCGGTAGCAACACAGAATGTTTTACCTATGCTAGAACCTATTTGTGTCACTCCACAACAATCAATAAATTGATAATTACCATTAGTTGTACCTGAAACACAACTAGGTAAGTTAGATGGTGTTGGAGTTATAGATGGTGTAATTGTCGGTGTTACCGATGGTGTAGATGCCGGACTATTTGTTGGTGTCGGTGTCAGACTTACAGGACAAGGATTATTTAATAAACATTTGTCACAATCAGTTTCAAATTGTGGAATATAGGTTCCTTGTGAACCGTCACCACCCAAACCTGTTATATCAAAACATTCTCCAAGGATTATAACAGTGTCTCCATTTACCCAACCTGTTGATGGGACTTTGATTTGATATTGATTGTAAGGGGGGCAACAACCTCTTACCAAAACATTACTATATGCGTCAGGCGTTATTGACGGAGTCGTTGTAGGAGTTGGTGATAAACCGCTAGTCGGTGTTAATGAAGGTGTTACTGTGTTAGTCGGTGTTAATGAAGGTGTTACTGAGTTACTTACTGTTGTAGTTGGTGTTATGGTTGGTGTCGTAGTTGGTGTTGGTGTATTACTAATGGCACTACTTCTAATACATATCCCATATGAAACCCCATTCACATATGAGGTTAATTGTGAATTTATTAGTGGTCCTAAATCGACTTCAAGTTGTTGTTGTAGTGAATTATATGTTATACCCAAAATAGAGTAGTAAATAAGTGAACCATTAACATATTCTAAAGTGATTATACCTGAATTATTACCATCTAAAGCCATTAATTCAGTTTCTTGGTCGATATTCCCCTGGCTATACCTATCAATTATGATTTTATCATAATTGATAGGGTTGTTAATATTACCTGGGTCAGGTAAATCTGGCCATAGTACTTGTATTAACCTTGTTTGGAAATATTCATTAGTTGCTGTCCCGTCCCATGACTCTTTAAGCCAACCACCAATAAAATCTGAGGTACCTGAATTACAAGCAACACTACTCAATGTTGGTGTCGGTGTTGGTGTGTTTGTAGGTGTTAAAGAAATAGAAATTGAAGGTGTAGTTGTTGGTGTTACTGTATTAGTTGGTGTTGGTGACGGTCCATCACAGTCAATACACCAACTATTAGTTACTCCGTCAATACATATATCTTCTATTAATGTATCTACAACAGCTACTGGCGTACCTGTTCCTGTGTTTCCCTTAAAATTATAACAGTTTCCACTATAAACCAACCCATAACCATTAGTTGTGGTTCCACCTGTAAATATAATATCTATAGTGTCAGTAGCATCACAACAGTTTTCCAACTCATATATTTTATAGTCGTTATTACAATCTCCACATATCGGGTCTGAACAACCTGAGCTCATAATTTCTGTTGGATATACGTATGTTGACGTTGAGCCTGACGCAGTGTCTCCTGTTAATGTCGCGAAGGTATAACAAAGTGAATTATATAAGAAAGTGTCACCAATAGAAACTGAAGTGGTTCCTGAAACCGAAGCAACTATATCAGGTAAGTTTAAATTTTCACAACATCCTGTCGCAATATAATAATCAAAATCACCACTTGTTCCTCCTCCACTTATTGGGTTATCTTCACAACTTTCAAGAGCAACTTCATTGGCGACGTCAAGAGCAAAATCATCAAAACCTATATTATAAACATAATTAGATGATGTCGCAATTAGTTCTAACTGGTTAAAGTTTGGTTGTGTACCCGCTAGTCCTGCGGAATCAGTTACACCAACGGCCTGTATTTTATACTGAATATTTGTTCCATTAAAGGTACCCATACTTAACTGTGAAGCCACCTGAGCCGCGTTAAATGTGGTGTTACCAACGTTACATGGTAAGATTGTGTCGTCAATAGTAGTATTTGTTATTACTATTATATTTTTTTCTGCATTAGGGTTTGAACCCGCACCTGTTAAAATATCTGTCGCCTTTATCAACCCATACGCCAACATACCATTACCTCCCAATGGTGATGCTGAGTTAATTGCGGACACAAAATTACTGTAATTATCTGTTAATCCTATTATTGGTATTACTCCTGTACCTAAATCATCACAACTGTTAAAGAATATCGCACTTATTTGTGTTGTGCCACTATTCATATTACCCTGTAAAGTTGTCGCAATATCTATAACACCGTCTTTAATAACATTAAAGTCGTCACTAAGATTAAATGTTCCTGCTATCATTACAACTATGTCCTGTTCAGGACAATCTTCGACAATACATTCACAATAATTTTCCAAACATATATCTGATATAAAGTCACCTATTCCTACTGTTAAGTTTGTAGTTATTGCACCTGAGCCCGCCCAAGTTGAATCATACCACCAACACGTATTATTAAATGGTAATCCACTTTGCTCTGATGGTAATGTCCCACCTGAATAAATTACACTAATACTTTCACTATTAATACAACAATTTCTTAAGTATATTCTACTCAAATTGGAGCAATCACATCTTGGGTCTGTACAAGTAGTGATTTCTGTGGGATTAATTGTATAGAGTGAACTACCACTAAAAGTGTCTCCTGTTAAAGATTCAATAGTATAACAAAGACCATTAAATATAAAAGTATCAACGTTATATGTTGGTGTAGTTCCAGTATCTAATGCAACGACAATATCTGTTAAACCTAAACTACCACAACAGGGTGACGCTTGGTAGTAATTATAACTGTCTCCAGTTAATGGATTTTCATCACATATATTTGCAGTAATTCCTGTTGCAATAAAATCAACAAAATCAGAAAAGACTGCTGCATTATATTGAAAATTCTCACCTGAAGAAAGAGTATTTAATTGTGCGTTATTACCATTTACAAGATTTACTGTACTAATTTTTATTTCTACGTAATCTGTGACGCCACCTAAAGGAGATGCGTATAATCCAGCCTTCATTTGATTACACAATTGTGTAGTGCTTTGTGTTGGGCACCCTGCGGTCCCTCCATTAACAAAATCACTAATACCTCCGTCAGTTATTAAAATTATAGATTTTGTTGCATCTAAGTTATCAACTGCTAATAAATCATACGCATTAGATATAGCATTAGAGCAATATGTGAATCCCCCATCATCATTAGCGTTATTAATTGCTGCCACAAAGTCATTGTAATTACTTGTTAACCCAATAACTAAATCAGTATTATCACAATCCGACCATTTTATTGCAGATAACCTGACTTCACCCAATTGCATTAAACCTTGTACGCCATTGGCTATTTCTATAACCCCTTGTTTTAATATTGCCCATTCAGAACTGTTAATACTACCTGATTGGTCCATCAATATAACAATATCTTGTGGATTACAAGCACTTAAACATACATCACAATCTGCGAATTCAGTAATTGTAGTTTCCACATATATCGGCTCGTCTGTCTCAACTTCATCTATAAATGTCATACATTGTACTGAACCGTCAGTAAGTTCAACGCTATATACACTTCTAAGTGTGGGTGTAATCCCTGTCGAATATAATACATCGGGTAATAAACACTCTGTTTGTGCTGAAAGTGTGTATGAAGTAGCGTTACTCTGCCACCATAACAAAACCGCAACTTCACTTGCTCCTGCACCTCCCGCAACCGCGGTTTCTACCATCCATGGGGCATCTGCATAATCATTATTTAAACCAAAATGATATAAATTTGTAGCCAACAATGAATTACTACTTACGATTGTAGTTCCAGTGTTCATCATCGGTTGTAAATCACATACAGTAAAAATTTGTGTAGGTACTGTATAATCAGTGCCATTTAAATCTTGTATTGCCGTACCACCAACATATGGTACTAGTACTGAATTGTCAAAAGGAGTACACGCACTAAATCTTTGAGCTAATGGAAAATGTATATCGGTACATCCGGTACAGGTTGAGTAATCACCTGTAACTGATTCTATAGTTAGTGGGTTTGTTATATCTCCCTCACAGTCTCTATATAAACCCTCATAACGATAGCACGATTTTTCTCCATTAGTTGCTTCAACAAAATAAAATTGTCCCTCTGTATAAGTAACACTGTTATCGTAGAAATAACTACATCCTGAAAAATATGTAAAACATTCAGGATAGTCATTTAACACAATATTACCTTCGGGTGTCGAGTATTCTCCTAACGCATCTAATATGTCATTGGTGGTTATTTGTCCGTTATTATCATAATCCAAAAATGGGACGTTTTCAGGTGTTGGCGTTAAAACGTGATATAGTAAAGCATTAAATAATATGGTGGTACTTGCGCTATATACTATTCCATTCTCAGTATTAGCAGTAGTCATTAATGGTAATAAATCACAAACAGTATATATTTCTAGTGGTACATCATATGTTATAGGACATAAATTATCCTCCCATGTAATTTGAACGTCACTACCCGTGTAAAGTGAACCATTAATGAAAACAGTTACTGATTGAACACATGAATACTGTAATACTTGTGTTGGAAGTATATCTAATGTTTGAGTAGTTGTATTAGGTACTCCAGTATTTTCATTTAAATTACATATTTGTATAATAAGAGTGTAGGTGACTGATGTTGAATTATTTGTTATTGTTACTCCACTACAAGCGTCACCACCAGGAGGAGGTGCTTGATATATTGTAGTATCGTACTGATACGGATAAGGTATGTCATCGTTTTCAAATGAATCATCTCTACAATCACAGAACAAATGATAATCAGGACAACCACTAGGAGTAGGTGTCGGCGTATGTGTTGGAGTCGGTGTGAGACTAGCAGGAACGCTGATAGACGGTGTAACAGTAGGTGTAGTTGTTAATGTTGGTGTCAGAGAAGGACTTGGGTCAGGACATTGAGGGCAGTATGGTCTTAATTCTACACATGATTCTTCAAAGGTGTCTACAAAATCTGTTATAGATTCTGTGGTAGAATATCCAACTAATGTATAACAATTTCCACTGTATTCTATAGCGTTGTTAGTATGTCCAATAATCCAACCATCACTTAAATCAACACCTAAATATATTTCAGGTATTTCACTTAATGGAGTGTTGTTTGAATAAAAACAGCAAGGATAAAACATAC
>Ga0208898_1002079_pt1 | contig 12533 bp, 15 predicted proteins | sample VirMetDEL_Mar_4_FD_184513 | JGI IMG/M metagenome (GOLD analysis project Ga0208898, IMG submission 184513) | Aqueous microbial communities from the Delaware River and Bay under freshwater to marine salinity gradient to study organic matter... | ecosystem: Environmental > Aquatic > Marine >...
ATTGTTTAGCTTTCTTGACTTTAGGTATAGGTAATGCTGAGGTTATTGCTCCAGACAGTGAGAATATTATGCTGCCTGAAAGGATAATTAAAGTTCTAAAGGAAAAATACAAGAAGGTTATTACTGTTTTTGATAATGATGAGGCAGGTTATAAATCAATGCTTGAATACAAAAAAATATATGATTTAAATTTTGCTCATTTTAAATATGAAAAAGATTTAGCTGATTGTATTATGGTACACGGTGTAAAAAACACAAGAGAATTGTTGTATCCAGTACTTAAAAAAGCTTTGTCAGATTAAGTTATGAAGAAGTATATAGGAATTGACATAGGTAAAAAAGGTGCAATAGCAATATGGGATGGTGAGAAATACATCAACCATAAAATGCCTATGATTAAAGATCAAGTGGATTATGCAGGTCTGTATAATTTGCTAGCTGAGTTTGAAGGTTTTAATGGAACTGTTGTTTTTGAAAAGTTAGGTGTCATATTTGGTACATCTAAGAAAACAGCATTTTCAATGGGACATCAAGCAGGAGCTATTGAAATGTTATGTGTAGCATTAGCTATGCCTTTTGTTAAAGTGCCGGCTAAAAGTTGGCAAGCTGAAATGTTTAAAGGTGTTGAGGAAATTAAAGTATCAGGTAGTAAAACTAAACGTGATACAAAAGCTATGGCACTAGTTGCAATTAAAAGACTAGTACCTAGATTACCTCTTACGTTTGGCAAAGCAACTAAACCTCATGATGGTTTAGTAGATGCAGTATTAATGGCAGAATATGCTAAAAGAAAATTTTAAAATATGTCAAAAAATAAAGAAAAAGATTTAGCTATCATAATGACTCTTTTACATAATGGTGTTAACTATGTAGGTATTACTTACAGTGGTGGAGGTGATGATGGTGCAATTGATGAAATATTTTTGTTTAATAAGTTAGATGAAGAATTTATTCAAAAAGGTGAATTACCAAATGATATAACATATAATAAAGAAGATTATGCTGATACAGTAATTGTTGATGATAAAGATTTTAATGACAATGCTATTGAAAGTTTATTCTTTCCACATTTAGATAACATTGAAGATTGGTGGAACAATGATGGAGGTTATGGTAGTGCAATATTGGACTTACAAAGAATGATGTTACAAATAGATAATCATACTTATTATACACAAGTTGATGATCATAGTCACTCAATAGAATTATAATGGCACATCCTTTTGATCACGCAAGATCCTCCGTAAAAAAATGGGGAGGAGCAGAATCAGATTATTTACCTATCCATAACTGGTTTGATGAAACTAAAGGTTGGTTAGGGCACAGTAAACACAGAATGTTCCGTCATCATAGTGAAGGAATATTTGAAGCAGAAAGAGTTTTTGGTTTATATATCATTAACTCTGATGGTAAAAAAGTGTATGTGCGTTACGTAGGAGAACAGCATGTAAGAGAAGATTGTTATGGATATATTCCTACAGCAAAAGAATGGGTTGACAATATAAATAGTAGTAACCCTCCAGAGTGGATGTTAAGAACTTTAAAAATTGAAACTGATTAAAAATGGAGCTAACAAAAGAAAAAATTACAAACATTTTAACAATGTTTAATTCTAATCTTGCTGATGATAAAATATTAGCATTTGAGATAATGAATAATGTTGAACAGAAGAATAACCTTATTGCAATGTTGCTTATCTATAAAGATAGTCATCAAGTAAGTGTTTATGATTGGAAACAAAATTGTAATGATTTTTACGTAAACATTGTTGAGCCTTTAAATAGTAGAGGTGTAATTACTTTTAAAGATATAAGTACTATTATAAATGCTAATACAACTGTTGATGAAATAGTATTGTTTAAGGAAGCCGTAGAAGAATTTATTACAGGCACTGTTAAAAAAGCTGGTATTGATTTTATTGAATCATTACATATAGATTTCAATGATACAGTTTACAAAAACAAATTAGCTTATGACAAAGATAGAGTCACTAGCCAAAGCTAGTAAGGAACTTATGTTAAAGGAGCCATTCTACGGTCTCCTTCTTATGTCACTTAATAAAGTATGGGATGAAACTATTCCTACTGCAGGCGTATGCCTAAAAGGAATTAATTATGAATTAAGAATTAATTCTACATTCTGGGATAATCTACCTTTAGAACAAAAAGTAGGTATCCTAAAGCATGAGCTGTTGCATATAGGTTTCTTTCATTTAGTAAACTATGAAAAGTATGCTAATAAAAAGGTACTTAATATTGCAATGGATCTTGAAATCAATCAGTATATTGAGAGATCGTGGTTGCCTCAAGACGGTATGTTTTTAGATACATTTCCTGAGCTTGAACTTGAACCTAGAATGGGTACAAGGTATTACTATGACAAACTGATGGAGAATCAGGAGTCAGAACAAGATCAGAATTTTTCTGTTGTTGTACAAGCAATGGCTGATGGTCAATCTGAATGTGAATTACCTAATGGTCAAATTGTATCTCTTCCTGAACATGATTGGGAAGAAATAGAAGGTATGAATGAAGCTACTAAAAAGCTTGTTGAGTCTCAGACAGGACACATAGTAAGACAAGTAGCTGATCAGGTTCAGAAATCTAGAGGTAATATACCTGGTGAATTTGCAGAAATTATAGAGAGGTTGAACAAAGTTGAACCTCCTAAGTTTGATTGGAAAGGTTACGTTAGAAGATTTACAGGAAAGTCTACAAAAACTTACACTAAAAAATCTAGACGTAAGTATAATAAAAGACAACCTGAATTCCCTGGACTGAAGATTAAAAGACAAAAGCATATACTTGCTGCTATTGATACTTCAGGTTCAGTTAGTACAAAAGAATTAAAAGAATTCTTAGGTGAATTATATCACTTAAAGAGAACCGGTTCAGAGGTTACTATTTGTGAATGTGACACAGCAATTAGTTACATAGGAGTTTTTGATCCTAAAAAAGATTTAGAAATACATGGAAGAGGTGGTACTGATTTTCAACCTGTAATTGATTATTACAATGAAAATCAGAGTAAGTATTCCTGCCTTATGTATTTTACAGATGGTGAAGCACCAACACCTGATAATGCCAAGGGTAGTATTTTGTGGGTGATATCATCAAACGGAAGCAAAGATTATAATGATGTTTGGCCTGGAGAGGTAATTCAATTAGAAGATTAATTTATTTAAAAAGTTTAAGACATGAATCAAGTAAGTTTAGATGCTCAAGAAATGAAATCATTTTTGCAACACATAATTGATAACAATAGATTTATTCAAAACAATGGTAAGAAACCTGTTGCAACAGAAATTATTGGTGAATCTGGTTTAGGTAAAACTAGTGTTGCCTTACAAATTGCTGAAGAGCATAAACTAAATTTAGTAAAGTTAAATCTAGCTCAAATTGAAGAGTTAGGTGACTTAGTAGGATTTCCTATTAGACAGTTTCAAATGTGTAAAGAAGGTGAAGAAGTAGCAGCTGCACCTGTAAAGAAAACTGTTATGAAGAAAGTTACTTTACCTAATGGTAAAACATTGATGAAAAAGGTAGAGGTAGAAGAAGATGCTCCGGTTCAATCTAAGTGTTTATGGATTGATGAGAATGCTGTTGATCAGTATGCTAAACAAGGATACATATTTACTGGAGAAAAGAGAATGTCTTATTGTCCACCTGAGTGGATAGCTGATAAAGTAGGTGGTGGTATCTTAATTCTTGATGACTGGAACCGTGCAGACACTAGATTTATTCAGGCTGTTATGGAACTTGTAGACAGACAAGAATATATTTCATGGAAACTACCAAAGGATTGGCATATCTTATTGACTGCTAACCCTGATGACGGTAACTATATGGTTAATGCTATTGACACAGCTCAAAGAACAAGATTTGTTTCTGTTGTAATGAAATGGAATCATGAGAGATGGGCTGAGTGGGCAGAAACAGAAGGTATTGATGGTAGATGTATTAACTTTGTATTGATGAATCCTGAGATTGTTAATGCAAGTGTTAACCCAAGATCTATTACTACTTTCTTTAACTGTATTAGTTCATTCAAAAACTTTGAAGATTCTTTACCTATGATACAAATGATTGGTGAAGGTTCTGTAGGACCAGAAGTGGCTACTCTATTTACTACATTTATTAATAATAGATTAGATAAGCTTATTACTCCTAAAGAAATGTTATTAGGTTCTGATGATAAAGTCGTAAGAGATAAATTGATGGATGCTATTTGTGATGGACAAGGTGCAGTAAACTACCGTGCTGACATCGCAAGTGTGTTGACTACAAGATTCATCAACTTTACATTGAACTATGCTGAGACTAACAAAGTGGAAGATAAAGTGTTAAACAGAATCTCCTACTTGATTAAAGATCAAGATGTATTTACAGATGATTTAAAATATCATGTTGTGAAGAAAATGATTAATGGTAACAAAAGAAAGTTCCAAAAATTATTGTTTGATTCTAAAATTCAAGAGTTAGCAACTAAGTAAATTAAAAAAGCTCCTCTGTTTAAGGAGGAGCTTTTTACACAAAATAAATTAAATAACGTTGCGTATGATTACTAGAAGTAAACACGTAGTTTTAGATACAGATTATGATGGATCTAAACCTATTGTAAAAGTAAAAATAATAAATGGTTTTTCTGCAAATAATTTAAAACAAAATTTAAATGTAGAAGAAGATCATTGGGTGCCAGACCCTGCAAATAACGTGTTGTATTTTATGAGTGGTTGTTCTGTACCTAGATTTAAATTAAAAGATAGGTTTAAAGTCACAAATAAAATTACAAAAGCAGATGTATTGTTTATTTCAGATAGTGTAATAAATGATAATCCATACATTATAGAGCATAAGAAGATGTATGATATGCGTGATTTTTATACAAATTATCTCAGTAATGGATTTCAAGATTGTTTAGATAGAGTAGAAGAATTTTTTACAAATTTGGTGAAAGCATTTAAAGATTCTGATAGAGAACATTATTATAAAAATCAATTAGTTTTATTTAAGTCGTTGATGAAAAATCAAAGTACTTTTTATATTACTGAGAGTTTGACTAAAAATGCATATAATATAAATTATGGTACTCCTTTTGAAAACGTAGAGTTTTATGGTGTAGTAAATCCCTGGTCTATAAAATATCATGCTAAATCAAACCCTAAAATTAATAATCAGTTATTTGAGATTCCTAAAGATTCTGAGTTATTAAATTATACAGGTGAGATTTACTTACAACATGAAATGTTAAAGCATATCAATGGTGATGATTTTATAATAGACTTTAATAAGTATAAAGAATTTGTTACAATGGCTAGAGCGGGTGATGAAAATTTAATTCTTTGTATGGAGTTAATGTCTAATGCCAACTTTGAAAAGAGTTTTATTTATTTACTGTTTTTGCTTTCAGAATTCTATCAAGAGATTTCTTATCTAAAAGAAAAAGATCATGTAAATTTTAAAAGTTTAGTAAATTTTGTATATTTACATGAGCCTAGAAATTTGTATCTGAGTGTACAAGATGGTATTGAAATTTTGAAGAAACATAAAAAATATACACCTGCTAATCTCAGCATGTGGAATGAATTAAAAACGTTAGGTTATATTACTGAAGAAATATTATGATTGACACTGCAGAAAAAGTAAAAAATGAATTATTAGAAGCTGAGTTTTATAATAAACCATATAGCTTCAGTTATACTAGCTTAAATAAGCTTATCACTTCTCCTGCTTCTTTTTATAAGGAGTACATTCTAAAAGAAAGAGAAGATGACTTTAAAAAGTATTTGTTAGAAGGTACATTGATACACTTCTTGGTATTAGACAATGTTGATTTTGATTCTAAGTTTATTGTCATGCCTGATAATTTACCTAGTGCTAATAGCATTGGTGTTGTTGAAAAAATCTTTGAAGATAATTCTGAAAAGATTTTAGCTGATCCTAGTTTACAGCTTGTAGATTTTGAAGATGAGATAGATGATATCTTATCTGAAATTGGTCTTCATCAAAACGTAAAGGATAAAGCAAAAAGAATTGCTAAAATTGTTGAACCTAGAGCAGAAGAGTATTTTAAGATTCTCCGCTCAAAGGATCGTAAGACTGTTATTGATTCTGCGCTACTAGATAAATGTAGTCGTAGAGCAGATGTTGTTAAATCTAATCCTGAGATGCGAGAGTTGTTAGGACTTGATCTTGTATCAGATGGTAAAAAGTACGGAGTTTATAATGAGTTAGAGTTGTCTATGAAACCTGAAAAAGATATGCCGTTTGGGTATAAAGGTGTTCTAGATAACATGGTTATTGATGTTGTTAATAAGGTTGTTAGAATCAATGACTTTAAAACTACAGGTAAAACACTTGTAGATTTCAATCAATCAGTAGAATTTTGGAATTACTGGCTACAATCAGTAATTTATATTAAACTTGTAAAGAATTATTTAGGTGACATTCTAGATAACTCATGGAAGATTGAGTTTAGATTTATTGTATTTGACAAGTATGATCAGCTTTATGCATTTCCTGTTACGGATATAACAATGGGAGATTGGAAAGCTAGATTTATAAAAATTGAACAAGAAGCTCTATATCATTATGAGTCTAAAGATTATACGTTACCGTATGATTTTGCACAAGGTATTGTCAAATTATAAAACTATACTAAATGCAAGAAATAAAATCTCTTATTACAGATTACGTACAGAAAAGTAGAATCTTTTTATATCCTCAATTGATGATTAGAAGAGGAGTCAGCGTAACACCTATTGAAACATATATGTGTTGGCCCGGCAAGTATAGCATTAAGGACTCAGTTCTTATATGCTTATACCACGTAAGGGATGATTCTGATTTTAAAACTTTTGAGGAGAAGTTTCTTTTTGATAATAAGTACTTTAAAGATTTCTTTATGACTGAAAAAGAAGATAAAGCAGCATATGTTTTTGATTTGTCAGAGTTTAAAGAAGAGTACCTATTAATTTTAAAAGGACAGTACAGTAAACTGCCTTCTGAATACAAGAAGACTATATTAAACTTTTTTAAAAATCATAAAGCTCATTACAATAGAATTTATAGCTACTTGTATCCTATCAAGTATTATAATGATTATGCTAGACTATTAAATGTAGAAAAATCTTTAATATCTAAGGTAGGAGAATTATGTAGTAAGCCGGATCTAAATAAGGAATGTTTAGATATGTCGGTAAAAAATGTTACTTTTGACACAATATAAAATAAAAGTTATGCAAAATAAAATTAATTATGGTAAGAATATGAAGTTAGTTTCTTCATATTGGGGTAATGATGATACTAGTTTTAAATTAATTCCAGTATCTGATGACTGCCCTTACACTGAGGTTGTGTATATCCCTGAAACAACATTGATGGTTGTTATTAGTAAGATAGCAAAACAAAACTTCCAAATGTTCAACAAACTTAATGATGATGGTGACATTGAGTATTCTAAGAAAGTAGATGCATCAGGTAAAAAACAACCTAAGCAGAAGAGAACTCAAGTTGAAGTATTTCAAGAATATTATATCATCAATGCTGATGAGCAGGAAGAATTTATTAAAGAGTTTGCCGTTAATGCTGACACTTTTAATTACAATAAATTCCTAAGAGATATTGAAAAGGAATCTAAAGTAGCTAAAATTGAGAAAGCTCCAATAGTTGATACTCAAGGAGCACCTATTCTTAATGTAAATAAGTAATATACCTTTATTTTTTGTTTAGAGGGGGGATATTCGTATCCCCTTTTTTTATCTTAATTTTATAATATGGATATAGTGACTATTACTTTCAATGAAAAGAAAAAAGTCTATGATGAACTTTTTAAGATTGTTAAAAGATATCCTAACAATCAAGAGTTAGGTAATACATTGAGAACTCACATTATTAATATGGTATCTGATTTAAATGCAGAAACTGATAACCCGGATCAGGGTAAATTAAATTTATAAAGTATGGAACAAAAACATTGGGTAATGGATTATGAAACACTTTCAGATTGTTTTCTGGGTGTGTTTGAAAACTATAATACAGATGAAACTCATGTTTTTACCATCGGTTCCTTAAGAAATGATTTAAAAAAGTTAGGGTTATTTTTTCAGCAAAACATAAATAATAATGAATGGCATATTTCATTTAACGGTTTAGGTTTTGATTCTCAAATTACTGAGTTTATAATCAAAAACTTTAATAAACTATCTGCTTTAGATGGCGTAGGATGTGCTAAGGCTATATATGCTGAAGCACAAGATTCTATAAAAAGATCTAATAACAGAGAGTTTCAAAAGTATCCTGAATGGAAATTGTCTATTAAACAGATAGATATATTCAAGCTGAATCATTGGGACAACCCCGCAAAATCATCTTCTTTAAAGTGGATCCAGTGCAGTATGGACTGGCACAATGTTCAAGACATGCCTATTGAACATACAGAAAGTATAACTACGGTTCCACAATTACAGGAGATCGCAAAGTATTGTCGTAATGATGTTTCTAGTACTAAAGCTGTAATGAAGCTTTCTAAAAAGCAAATAGAGCTTAGGCAGGATTTAAGTAATGAATATAATCTGAACTTATACAGTGCTTCGGAACCTAGAATATCAAAAGAGATTTTCATGCATTTCCTAGAAAAGACTCTTCAGATTCCTAAAAAAGATCTTAAAGAAATGAGAACTTTTAGGGAAGAGATTAAAGTCAAAGATATTCTCCTACCTTATTTGCAGTTTGAAGGTGTTGAAGTATTTGAAGATTTACATAAGAAGTTTCAAGAGCTTATTGTAAATGGTAGAAATACTAAAGGCGCATTCAAATATTCTGTGAACTATAGAGGAGTAAAGACTGACTTTGGTCTTGGTGGTGTACACGGTGCTAAAAGAGGTATCTATGAAGAAGATGAACATATGATGATTATGTCTTCAGATGTTACCAGTTTTTATCCTAATCTTGCTATTAGGAATAAATGGTCCCCTGCACAATTACCTAAAGAAGAATTTTGTGAATTGTATGAATGGTTCTTTGAAGAACGTAAGAAGATTCCTAAATCAGATCCTAGAAACTATGTATATAAAATTGTTCTTAATTCAACTTACGGATTAAGTAATGATGAAAATAGTTTTCTGTATGATCCTGAATTAACAATGAGAATTACAATTAATGGCCAACTTAGTTTGATGATGTTATATGTAATGCTTGTTGAAAGAATTCCTGGAGCAGTTCCTATAATGCAAAATACTGACGGTCTTGAAACTATGATTCCTAGAAAGTATGAAGCAAAATATATAGAGATTTGTAGTGAATGGGAAAAGCTTACTAACCTTCAGCTAGAGCATGATACTTACCAAAAGCTGATTGTACCTGATGTAAATAATTATATTGGTATAAACAGTTACAAGGAAGTAGATAAAGATGTTTTTAAATCACTGATGGCAAGTAATCCTGAAATGAAATTCAAAAGAGAAAACGGTAAATGTTTTGTTGCTAAAACAAAATGTAAAGGTAGATTTGAATTCAAAGATAGGGCGTTACATAAAAACAAAAGTTTTACTGTTGTTGCAAAAGCGTTGTATAATTATTTTGTACACAACATAAAGCCTGAAGACTATATTAAAACAAACAAAAATGTGTTTGATTATTGTGGTCAAGTTAAGGCTAAAGGTAACTGGAAGTTTAAAGCTTTATCAGTTATTAAACAAGAACTGCATGTAGAAGATGTGCAAAAAACGTTACGTTATTTTGTTTCTAACAAAGGATGTAAGATTATTAAAAAGAATACATCTGATGAAAGAGAAATAAATGTTGAAGCCGGTAAATGGCTACAAACAATCTTTAATGAGTATGAGGAAAAAGACTTTGCTGATTACAATATTAATCTGAATTTCTATTTAGATAAGATTAATAAAGAAATAAAGCAGATGAGTCCTGAACTGTTTCATACTCAATATCAGTTAGAATTATAAAATTTAAAGTTATGCCAAAGAAAATTGGAAGCGTTACTAGACAAGTTCTAGTAAACGCACCGTTGCCTGCTGCAACACAAACATATACTGTTATTTCACACCAGTTTGTAATTGATACTGTAATGGAACAATTACAGAATAATGGTTTTAGTGTAGAAAAAGAATTGTATAAATGTACTGGAGGAGCACAAGTTGCTTCTGGCTTGTTTAAGCTAACATATGGTAATGATCCTGATTTGTCTTTAATGTATGCGTTTGGTAACTCATATGATAAAACAATGAAGTTTAAATCTGCAATAGGTGCTTATGTAAATCAAAATGATGCTGTAATGATTAGCAGATTTAATGATTGGACAAGGAAGCATACAGGTAGTGCAGATGAAGAAACTGTTGAGACAATTAAAACTCAGGTTGAAGCTGCTAAAGAATATTTTGATGAGCTTAAAACTCAGAAAGATATGATGTCTCAAATTACGGTGAGCAGAATTGAATTTGCAAGTTTAGTTGGTCAGCTTTATTTCTTAAAGTTTATTACAGCAGATCAAATTAGTATTGTATTGAAAGAGTATGATAATCCTTCATACACTTATACGTTACCTGAAAATAATTTATGGACATGTTATAATCACATCTTAGTTGCATTGAAAAGAACTCACCCTAAAAATTGGATTGATAATCAGATTGCTGTTCACTTACATATTTGTAATACATACAAGCTCTTTGATTATGATGAAGAAGAAGAGGTTGATGATATCTTAGATGTTACTGAAGTTGATAAAGACAACGTAGAAGAATCTCTTGAAACAATGGATCCTAAACTTACTACAATTGAAGAAGAATCTACAATTGAAGAGGAGTTTATCCTACCCGGTTTTGATAATAATAATGACTACACTCCTGAAAATGAAGAAGAGATTAATAAAAGAATGAATGTTATTGGTCAAAATGGAAATGAAGGATTGCATTATGATTTAGATGCTGAAGAAGATGCTGACTGGGAAAAGTTACCAATTTCAGAAGTAAATGACACTGTTGAAGCCACAGAAGATGAAGTAGTATCTCAATTATATGGAGTGGATAATGATATTGAAGTTTCAATTCCTGTTGTTGAAGAAAAAACTACTGATGAAATTGTAGCAACTGTTATTGATAAGACTCTTAATCCTGAACCAAAAGGAGATGAGGATTTTGTAGATGGTGTAGATGAAGTTATAGAAGAGCCTGTAACAACAGAAGCTGCTGAAACTTTCTACTTTATGAAAGAAGATTATGAAGGTGTTAGTGTAGGTGATTACATTGAAGAAAGTGGTGTTTATTATAACATTATCAATGAAGAGTCTACTGAAGATGCTGATTACTGGATATGTGTAGAAGCAGATATAACTGTTGATGAAACAGAAGATCAAGTTGCTGAACCTACTCCTGAAATTATGGCTGAGATTAATGCTGCTGAAGCTGCAGTAGCTGAAGTATGTGATGAGGAAGAAGAAGAACTTCCTGCAGAACTAGAGGCAATTGTTGATGACATAGAGGCAAATGCTAATATGACGTATCAGGATCCTGCATTAAAAGAAGTAATTAAATCTGAGTTATCATTTCTCTACGATTATGATGACATGGAATTTACTTATGAGTTAGTGGATGGTCAGTACAATATTACTTTAGTAAGTGGAGAAACATGTTCATTTGCTCAGAGTTATATTGAACAACAAGTTTAATTTATCAAGCCGGGTGTAAATCATCCGGCTTTTATAATTTTATGAAAAGGAATAAGTTAGGACAATTCAGAAAAGGAATGAAACCCTGGAATAAAGATAAAAAGGGTTTAAGATTATCTCCTGATTCAGAATTTAAAACAGGAGAATATGTAGGTGAAAAACATCCCTCTTGGAAAGGTGGTGTTCAAATAGCTAAAAATGATTGTGCTTATTTATGGGACGGTGCTAATAAAAGAAAACGTAGACCTAAAGCTGTTTATGAAGAACATTATGGACCTGTTCCTGATGGTCATGTTATTTATCACAAAGATGGTAATAAATACAATGATAATCCTGATAATTTAGAAGCTATCACTAGAGCTGAATTATTAAAAAGAAATATGAAAGGATAGTATATGAAAAATCTATTAAGAAAAATTTTAGGATCTAGTAAAAAAGAACTTGACGAAAGAATTTCACTTTTAGTAATAAGATTAGAAAAGAAATCTGAAGAAGTAAAAAAATTACAAACATCTTATGATGAGATGGAAAGAAGTAGAGACTATTATCGTAAAAAAAGTGACAAGTTTCGTAAAAGTAATTATAATCTTAAACGGAAAGCTGAAACAGTTTCAGAAAATTATGTAAGGATGAAACTCGAAAAAGTTCTGCTTGAATATGAGGAGCAAACAAAAATTGTTCCTTTAGACAGAGCCTTGCTTTTTACAATTTTAAAAAACGTATAGTTATGAGTAAAATGGGAAGAGCTGTTCAATGGGTGCAAGAAAAAGGTTTGGAAGGTCATCCAGATGCACTTAAAATGTATATAAAACATTTAAAGCAGCAAGAAGTAAAACCTGATACAAATAAAGATT
>Ga0208898_1002083_pt1 | contig 12518 bp, 15 predicted proteins | sample VirMetDEL_Mar_4_FD_184513 | JGI IMG/M metagenome (GOLD analysis project Ga0208898, IMG submission 184513) | Aqueous microbial communities from the Delaware River and Bay under freshwater to marine salinity gradient to study organic matter... | ecosystem: Environmental > Aquatic > Marine >...
TGGTTTCAGATTACTCGACGTTTAAGTTGTTCTACGCTGACGCCGAAGACGCCGTTAGGTTCATCTTCCGTGCTAAGCTGGGTACAGCGGTAGTTTACCCACAGTACTTCGTAACCAACTTCTAATCAACGTCGATAACGACTAAAAAAAACTGAAATACAATGGCAGCATGTTCACAATTAACAACTGGTAGATCAGTAGGCGCCTGCAAAGGCATTGGCGGAATCGAGAGTTTCTTCGTCGCCAATTCCGACAATGTTACTGCAGTAGGTACCACTGGATCTGCCGAGACCCTCGCAATCAACTCGATTACGGCGGGAGCGACGGGAGTATTCTATCAATACCCCCAAGTGCAAGAGACGTCTTCGATCACGTTTACGCCAACAGCAAATGTGCAGAACTCATCTCTATTCTACGAGATGATCGCAACTATGCAGTTCGCTAACTACGATGCATCTCTACGTTACATCGCACAAACACTGGGAGAAAACAACTTGGTAATCGTTGCTAAGTTGAAATCTGGAGAGTACGTATACCTCGGCGAAAGCGGCGGTATGGATATCAACGGAGGTTCTGGTCAATCAGGCCAAGCAGCTGGAGATCTTAACGGATTCACCCTTGAGTTTAGAGGAATTCAACAAACTCCTCCTAAAACATTAGATGCAGCATTCGTAGCTTCTACGGGATGGACTGATCTAATTAACTCTACCCTCGCCTAATTCATAGGCATCTACATAAAGAAAGGGGAGACTTCGGTTTCCCCTTTTTTATTCTTAGCGTTTTGACCCAATTCTATATTTAGTAGTATATGATAATCCTGGACAACACCCAATCATCCCAGACCATTCGATTAAGGTTAGGGGATAAGTTTACCCCTAATGGGGCACCACTTAGTCTGGTGTTATATCGGATTGAGGAGGGAAATAAGGCATATTCCTTTGCCATAAGCCCTACAATCAAAGGAGGAGTCTACACTTTTGTTGTAAATCCATCCACTCTACCTTCGTCGGATTATAAGGTAGCAGTCTTAGAAGGTCTACCAGATGTTATATTTCCCAATTGTGAGATAACTTCGGACACAACTGTTTCAACAGATTCCGATTCTGGATGTGATCCGCTACTACTCGAGGCTGAGCTTACATTCGATGCCCTACTTCTACTGGCCGATATACAAGATACAATCATATGGCAAGGAAGAGCAAGAGTAGAAGGTACTACAAACTTTACTACAACTGCTCCTACACTACAACCAACATACATAGTCTATGAAGGATAAACAAGCAAATATCATGTTCCGGTCTATATCCGGAGAAGAATTAAGAATCCCTTCTTATTCAGAGAATATAGTCAATGGGAAGGAATGGGTTTACTGGGGTAACGATAACCTCTACCCTAATTTTCTAATCGAACTCAGAGACAAATCCCCAATACATTCAGCTATCCTGGAGAGAAAGCTTTCCTACACCATGGGAGATGGGGTACAAAACCCAGAATCATTCCCCATGTTTAAGGGCAACTTAGACTACGAATTGGTTAAGATGCTTAGCGATTACTTCCTTATGAACACTTTCGCTATCAATGTGGTGTGGTCCAGAGATGGTGAGTCGATAGCACACGCTGAACACGTAGATGTTACTAAGGTAAGATACGGCAGACCAAATGCTTTCGGTAAGGTCGAGGAGTATTGGTACTCTAATGACTGGAACGATACCAGAAAAGCTTACAACAAACCAGTAAGTTTCCCCGCCTACAACCCAGAAAATCCAGTTGGATCCCAATTGTTTGTTTGGAGAGGTTACTCACAAGGCACCAACATTTATCCTAAACCGGAGTACATTTCTGGTATTGGTTGGATCGTGCTGGATTACACGTTACAGAACTTCCACGTCAACAATGCACAAAACTCTTTCAGTCCTTCGATGTCCGTTATTTTGTCCGGACCAGTACCTGAATCACAAGAGGAAAGAGACTACATCTGGAAGGAGATCAAAAGACAATACGGTGGAAGTCGTGGAGCGGGTGAGATATTTTTAGTGTTCGCCCCCGATGGTTCGGAATCGGTTAAGTTAGAACCAATCTCCAACAACGACAACGACGAGAGATACTTAGCACTTGCTGAAATGACGAGAGATATGATCTTGACTTCACAACAGGTAGTTTCCCCAATGCTTTTCGGAGTTAAGACAGCGGGACAACTTGGAGGAAGAGCAGAACTACTGGATGCTTACGAGTTATTCCTTAACACCACGATCAAGCCGGTTCAGCTAATGTTCTCGAGCATTTTCGAAAAGCTATTTGGATACGAATTAGACTTTACGGATTCTGCTCCTGTAGCTTACAGATTCGGAGAAAATATTCTACAAGCTATCTTGACCCAAGACGAGATGAGAGACATAGTAGGTTACGACCCACTAACTGCTGGAGAACAAAGTATCACAGAGGAAATTGAAGATCCCACCGATGCTGAAGCGGCCACGAGAGATCTTGAAGAAACAGAACAACCACAAATATGAATATAGTACTTTTCATATCAGAAAGCAATTTAGTGGATAGGTCAGATATTCTAACCTCTACCTTTTCTAAGCCAATTGCTAACTCGATTTACCAAATGCAACAAGCGAAGGTACTACCCCAAGCCGGTACGGACCTTTACAACAAGATAGCCGATCTTATTACGGCTGGTACGATTTCGGCGTCTGGTAACGAGCACTACTTGGCTATGCTTACTCAGTTCATCCAGCCAGCTCTTATTTCCTACGTTACAGCAGATGTGTTACCGAGGTTAAACTATAAGATCTCGTCACAAGGGGTTATTACCCAAACCAATGAAACAGGAGCACCTGTAGATTTGTCCACTGTCCAATTCCTACAGGAAAGATATTCGTCTGAAGGCGATTGGTTTATGACACAACTTCGAAATTACATGATGGAATTCCAGAACGTTATTCCAGAACTTGCGTCTCCTACCTCCGGAGATAGTAGAACGATACTACCAGACTACTCGATTCCATGGCACAAGAGGATTTACCTCCAAGGTGGCTCGGTGGACTGGAGTTTCTATGATAATATGCCTTCTTAAAACTATGAAACTAACACTTGCGTCTATAGCGACTGTTCTTACTGACAAAACCTCGATAGCAAATTTTGGTGCTCTTCTCGTCGTCAATTTTACTACTATCGAAATGGTTGTAAAAATAATCGTGGGATTATCTACAGTGGTGTGGACGGTTCTCCGGATTAAAAGTGAGTTACGAAATATGAAAGATCGGAATGCGAACGAGTCGTCCGACATATCTAATAAAGACATTAAAAAATGAGCGGATCTTTAAAAATACAACAAGGGGCCACGGCGGCTACCCCAGAAGCTGGATACACTACCCTGTATGCTAAGTCTACGGACGGTAACATGTATGTGAAAAAGTCCGATGGTACTGAAAAAAATCTCGTAGGTTCCTCTGGTACTTCAGGCGTCAACGGTAGTTCAGGCACTTCAGGTTCATCTGGTTCCAGCGGAACTTCTGGAGTATCAGGTTCTTCTGGCTCATCAGGAACCTCGGGATCTTCGGGATCTTCGGGTACTTCAGGCATCAACGGAGCAACGGGTGCTACAGGTTCCTCAGGTACTTCAGGCGTCAACGGAGCGACTGGAGCGACGGGTTCATCGGGTACCTCCGGAGTCAATGGAGCAACCGGTGCAGCTGGTTCCTCAGGTACTTCGGGTATTAACGGAGCCACAGGGGCTTCAGGTTCATCTGGCTCATCTGGGACTTCAGGCGTCAACGGAGCGACTGGAGCAGCGGGTTCAAGCGGTACTTCAGGTATCGATGGACCAACGGGTGCTTCAGGTTCATCGGGTACCTCGGGCGTAGATGGTGCTGGTGGTGCTACTGGATATTTCGGTTCATTCTACTCTACCTCAGATCAGTCGGTAGCTACTATAAACACACCAACTAAAGTATCTCTTGATTCTACCTCGGTCAATAACGGGATTAGCCAATTAGGAGGTACTGTAACTATCTCTAAAGCGGGTTACTACAAAATGGTAGTTAACGCTCTCGCCGCCAATCTCGACGGAAATGCGCAAGACATTACTTTCTGGCTGAAGTACAACGGGTCAGATTTCCCTAACTCTTCTCACACCATGTCTATTGCAGCACGTAAGTCTGCGGGTGTACCAACAGAGAGATTGGTAAGTTTTGAATTTTTAGGACAAGCTCTTAATGATAACGATACAGTAGAGATCTACTGGCAGACCACAAACCTTTCAGTAACCTTAGATGCTAAGACTGGGGTTGGTATTCCAAACTCTGCTTCAGCATGGGTGAATGTAAGTCAAATTGCTTATAACGGTAACGACGGAACCTCGGGTACTTCAGGAGTCAACGGAGCCACAGGGGCTTCTGGTTCCAGCGGAACCTCGGGGGTTAACGGAGCAACAGGGGCTTCAGGTTCATCTGGCTCATCAGGAACCTCGGGGGTTAACGGAGCCACAGGCGCTTCTGGTTCCAGCGGAACTTCCGGAGTCAATGGAGCAACTGGTGCAGCTGGTTCCTCAGGTACTTCGGGTATTTCAGGTTCATCCGGTTCATCAGGCACTTCGGGATCATCAGGTTCCAGCGGAACTTCTGGAGTATCAGGTTCGTCTGGCTCATCAGGAACTTCGGGTTCTTCCGGTTCATCCGGTACCTCAGGTTCATCTGGTTCCAGCGGAACCTCAGGGGTTAACGGAGCAACGGGTGCAGCGGGTTCCTCAGGTACTTCGGGTGTTAGCCCAGCAGGGTCTACCTCACCTATTACCGAGGTAGGTATCTCTTCTTTGGTTTCTGATTCTATCGGAGCAACAGCGGGTATTACTGGAGGACAGTACAACTTATCAATTGGTTACAATGCTACTACAGTCTGTGGTGGTAATGCTATAGCCATCGGATCAGCTGCTGACGCTTGTAACGCTTATGGTGATACCAACAGAGGCGGTATAGCTATCGGGCCAGGATCAAAATCCAACGGTAGAGAAACAATTGCTATCGGATGTAACGCTGACGCTAAACAAGGAGCTCAAGGTATAGCAATTGGTGCTAACTCTATAGCTTACGAAGGTGGAGTTCATATAGGTGGAGGAGCTCGAGGATCTGGTTCGGGTAATGTTATCTCTATCGGTACTAATGCTTGTGCTGTTGGTAGCTCCTCGATCACAATGGGTACCAACACGTATAATAGTGGCTCAGGTTACAACATCACAATCGGTGATACTTCTTGTAATCTTAACACCACGTATAGTACCATGCTTGGTAAGAATAACGTCTTACAGGGTGGAGATTGCAACATTATTATAGGTTACAGTAATTCACCTACCCAATGTATTACGAACAACGTAATCATTGGTAATGATATTGAAGTGGTACACACCGGTTGTTTATCTGCTGTTCCATCAGGTAATATCGCTATCGGTAAAGGAGCAATAGTCTGTGTAACTGGTGGAGGTCCCGGTGATGACGGAGATAATATAGCAATCGGTACTAACGCTATCACCACGGGTAGTAGCGGTTGTGATATGATCGCTATAGGTCACAATGCTTACGTTGGAAGATTTGGTTCTGTATCGATTGGAGCGTCAACATGTTCTAATAACGCTGGAGGTATAGCTATCGGAAGACAAGCTTTTGCTAATGGAGAATTAGCGATGGCTATTGGTTATAACATTACCGCAGCCCAATACTCTTTGAATATAGGATGGGGCGCTGCTTCTTCCCAATATTCTACAGTTCTTGGAACATGGGGTGGCGGTGGAGCTGCCACCTCACAAGACGCTGTAGTTATCGGAAGAAATGCTGCGGTAAACACAGCAGCATGTGGTATCGCCTTTGGTTATAACACTTGTGTAACCCACGCAGGAGCGGCAGCAATTGGACCAGGTGTAGTTTCAGAAAAAGCAAATACTACCCACGTTAACAATCTGATCGCTTTAGGACAAGGAGCTTCTAAAGTAAATGCTGTTGGATCAACAGGGGGTACAGCTACGATAGATTGGGATAACTCCAACAACCAAACCCTATCCCTAACCTCGAATATAACTTCACTGACCCTATCGAATCCGATTGCTGGTGCAAGCTACAGTTTGGCTATTACTCAAGCAGGAACTGGGTCTTACACTATTACTTGGCCAGCTTCGGTAAAATGGCCAGGAGGATTTGCTCCTATCCTTTCAACTGGGGTCGGGGAAATAGACGTGATTAGTCTCTTCTATGATGGTACTAATTACTACTCAGTTGCAGCACTAAATTTTAGCTAATATGGGATTATTCGGAGGATATAATTTACCAATGGGAGGTACAGGAGCAACAGGCTATCCTGGTACTACGTCTATTCAAGACTTTACCACTAACGGTACTTGGTCTAAATGTCCGGGTGCAGTTTACGTCAAAGTTATATCCATCGGTGGTGGTGGAGGCGGAGGTAATGGCCTTAACGCTCCCTCCACAGTTACTGGAGCAGTAGTCCTCGGGGGAGCCGGAGGTGGCGGTGGTGGTATAAGTACACAAACTTTTGCTGCTTGTGCTATCGGTGCAACTGCTTCTGTTATCATTGGAGCTGGTGGTGGTATATCTTCGGGTCAAGCAGGAAATGGAGGTGCCTCTCGTTGGTGCACAACCGCTGGATGCGATGTTTGTGCAGGAGGAGGCGTAGGTGGATACGGAGGTGCTGATCTCTACCCAACTTATGGAGCATTTCCAGTAGGTAATTTTCCAAACGGAGGGACTCCATGTGAAGGTGGAGCAGGTTCTTATGCAGATGGTAACGACGGGGGTCAAGCATTTTACGATAACTCCCCGTTCACGCTTGACGCCCTATCACCTACTAATTGCTCTTCTCCATACACTACAAGGGCAGGAGGAGCAGGAGGATCTTTCCAATATCCTTCTACCGCTGGATCAAGTAGTGCAGCTTCAACGGCACAAACCGTATGTGGTATAGATCTTACCAATTACGGTAGAGGAGGTAACGGGGGTAACTCCAGGTTTACTTCAGGAGCAACCAACGGTACTGCAGGACAAGCAGGATTCGTAAGGGTAATACAATATTTCTAAAAATACAAATAAATAAACAACTATGATAACTTCACCAGACTCACTACAAACTTGGGACTCAGTTAGTTATACTCAGGCGATGGCTCAGGCACTTCAGTATGCTTCAGCACAAAATATTGAGGTCATAACTCCTGGAGCGACCTCTGGAAGTATTAGTGGTGTTGCCACCTACTCTTTGTTGCTAACAGATGCAGCAAACGTAGCTTTGACTACAGCAGGAGGTCAAACACTAACTGTTGCTTTACCAGCTGGTTACCAACCAATCAGGGTATCTAACGTGACTTCAGTTTCTGCAGGAACTGCTTACGCTCTATATTAAGACAAGAACTATGACACAACAAGAAATAAGTACATATTTCAGGGATGCTGGGTATACCGAAAATCCAGAGTACACCTTTGTAGATCCTACAGGTCAGTTTACATTTGTAAGCGGACCTGAGCAATTGATTTACACTTATACAGAATATGAGGGTGTCATAAAGAATGAAAATATTTCTGGAGTTCCTGGATTGGAACAGTGGATTAACCTTGTTGAGCAAGATTCACTAAATCCACCAATCTAATAAAAAGTTATGCTGAATCTAAACTTAAATACCACAAATATTAAAAGAGGACCCGCTGGACCTTCTCCAACTCCTGTTCCTGTAGTTGACTTTAGTGCTTCTACAACTGGACCAACTGCTGGGGATTCCGTAACCTTCACGGATCTTTCTACGAATACACCAACCTCTTGGCAGTGGGAATTCCCTGGTGGTACACCTACAGGTTCAACATCACAAAATCCAACCGTCACTTATTCAGCAACAGGATCTTACAATGTAAGTCTATCTGCTGGAAACACGGGTGGTACTGGTTCTTTAACTAAGACCAACTATATTACCGTTACCGCTCCAGCTTGTACATCACCCCTGATTTCTACTACTTCAATCATGGGATACTATAAATTTGACGGCGATTACACTCCAACTCTAAATCAGGCATTCTTCGGTACCCCGGTAGATTATAATATGAATGCTTTTGTTAGTGGTAAGTTTGGACAAGCAGCATCTTTCAACGGTACAAGTTCGTATCTGGAGTATGGTAACAATAATCTAATGGAACCAGTTTATCCTGGAGGTTGGACATTATCTACTTGGATCTACATTCCAAGTGGAGCTGGTGTTGGCGGATCCATGTGGGACAAAAGAGTACCTGGGGTTTCTGGGCAAAGAATTGTTTATAGAGCATGGTCGGCAACACAGCATAACGTTTTGATTACCGCTAATGGACAAAATCTTGGTGTTACCTTCTTGAAACCCGGGGGAACTGGTTTAGATCAATGGATACACGTTGCTGTGAGACTGCTAAGCGGTACCAACCGATACGATGTGTTTATAAACGGCACACTCGAAGGTTATGTAATAAGAACAGGTTACACAGCCTCAGGACAAATTTTAAATGTCGGTAGAGACCGCGCAAATAACTCTTCTCATTTCTACGGATACATGGACGAATATCAAGTTTGGGATAGAGATCTTACTACTACTGAAATACAAGATCTTGCAGCAGGTACCTGTCCGTTAACTTCTTAAAATTCAAACCATCTTACTCCGGCTGGAACTGGACAGTTCTCGCTCGCATCATCTATGGATAGCTTAAATACCGTAGCATAGTAGTCCGTGTGATCTTTTAGTAGATCCTGGACTTCTTGTGTAGGGACCAGCCAATTCCAATCCTCTCGATCATAACCTAATCTTATCCTTGACTCGGCAAGAGGAAGAAAGATTGTGGTTGCCCCAGCTTCAGGATTTGCTGCTCTGGCGTGTAGTCCGAAGGAATCTATCCCAACAAATTCATAAGCGTAGTAGACCAAACACATTGCTTGTCTTTTGGTAAATGAATCTATTCTCTGGTGGACATTATTCAAGACGGGTGTATCGGGGGTACAGAGATGGACCACGTAGTTATCCTCGGAGTATCTTTCTAAGTACTGTTCCAATTCTGCTTTGCTTGGATTACGTGTCCAAGATCTGGCTGCTGGATTAGAACCACCTGTGCTCTGGACAACCACCAGGGGTTTATCTGTTTGGATCATAGCCTGTAGGTCATCTACTTCTGGTCCGGAGAAGAATAGTTCTGGCCCATTACATGTACAATCAATTCCCAACATATCACACCAAATATCCATCAGGTGTATCTCCTCGTTTTTAATCCACTCCGCTTCCAGATAAGGATCCTGGGCCAGCACTTCGTATTCTGGATTCCCGTAAAATCTCGTCCACAGTTCCGGTGTGTTAAACGAGTAATTGCCGTCTACATTGGGGTTATGGATAAACACTTCAGGATATCCTGAAACGATGATTAGTTCTTGGTCTGGGTTCTGCTCTTTGTAGCATTTAGCTACACCGGTAAACACGATACATTTACCGAGTCCTCCATTTATATGGACTACTGTTCCTTTCATATTAGTGTTCTTGAAAATTAAGCTTTGATAATAATGGTTCTAAACTTGCACCGATTTTCTTTTCGATGAGTTCTACCAAACGAATTGAAAATTCTATAGATGCTTGGTGGTCTTGTCTTAAGTGTCCTTTCTCAGCCCAAGAGTGGTACATCCAATCTCCAGCTTGGTCTACGTCATCCACCCCGTCTTCGCTGGCTTCCCAAAAGTGGTTCTCCAATCCAGGATTGTAAACCGATTGTATCAGTGGCTGGGCCGAGAGTTTTTTAAGCTCACAGAATTGCTGTAGACCAAACTGTTCTACGGTACACATTATTTGATTTGGGTGGTAGGCCAGACTTACTCCCTTGGCGGTGTTCATGTACCTCAGACTCATACTTGCGTACTCCCTCATGAGGTTAATATCCTTAAAGTGAATAAGAGCACAGTTGTAAGCGTGGTTGATCTCTTGGAAATCATAGTACTTGTTTACATCTGCACATAGAATGTGAGGATAGAATTCCTGGACTGGTACTTCCTTGTGTAGAAAAACCACGTCATCGTTGATGTAAGAATCCAGGGTTTTATGTAGGAGTAAGTCCTGGTCTATAATGTAAATGGGTTCATCAGCTTCTAACATCGCCATGAACTTGCCCGCTGCCCAAAATGTCTTGGCGTCCAGACCTTTGGACATTTCTGGGTCTAACATTTTTACATTACGGTACAATCCAGAAAGACCCAGTTTTTCTACGTTCTTCATTCCGATCTCGTCGGTGTAAAGATCTATGGGTCCGTTATGGGAAGTCCAATAACAGGCAGATAGAATGCCGAGCAGTATCTCCCAACCTGGCTGGGATTTACCGTTGGGTGCATTCCAGTTTACATGGACTCCTACCTTTGGTGGGGTAGTGTAGACTTTTTGTCTAAGGGGTTTAAAGAGACTCGTCAGATCTTCCACGGGCTTCGATAATTGCTTCTACCTCATCCTTACGAGAGTAAGCGGTCATGTATGCTATATTTAGTTCCTTTGCTATCTTCTTCCAAGAAACCCTCTTCATTCTCATGTCTGCTATCTTCTCCAGATCTAATTCCATCTGCATGGATTCCTTGATCTTTTCCTTGGTTTCTTCTTTGTGCTCGTAAGAATAGGATTGGGTTCCCCTTCCCTTGGTCATGTTAAGATCACAGTCACCCTTTTCTTGATGCTCTTCAATCAGCTGGGCTTGCCTATCATTAGCTTGGCTTTCCGCTATTGGTTCGCTAACCTCGATAAGATTAATTAATGGTCTAAGACTAAGGTCAAACAGTTCTCTTATCCAGTCAAAGACAAGTGTAGACTTTTCGGTCTTCAAGCTCTCACTAATCATCTTAGAAAGTCTAACATTTAGATTCTCGGTTGTAGAACCGATGTAACGAACCTTGTTTGCATCTCTTGGGTCAGTGAGAGTAAAAAAATAATATCTTCTCATTGGTTTGTTTATTTTTATATTGTAGTTCCCGAAGAAACTTTTGTTTCTCCTGGATGTATAATAACAAATATGAATTCTATGGCAAACGAAAGATACCTTAGATTCGACCACGACATCTGGTCCATCTCCAATGTAAACGTTTTACAGAAGCTAATCATGAATCACGTAAGGTCGTTCGAGGATAAGGCTTTACCATGTTTCACTAAACCCCGAACACTCGCCGAATTCTTCGGTGTGGATGTCGAACTGATTATTGTAGAAATAGAACATCTGGTACAACTCGGTCTACTAAGTATAGAAGATGATGGAAGCAAAAAATACCTCAGTCTAAAGGTGGTTCCTAAAAACAGCATCGAGGATTACTTCCAGAAAGACATATTCGATGTTTGATATATAAGTGGAGCCCGAGGACGGATATTTTTGCTTAACATCCATTTTCTGTAACTGTTAGATTCTTACCTTTAGTTTTTTTATGTCCTCGGGCTCTTTTTACAAATACATCCCAAATCCAAAACATCTCTTCGAATGCACAACACCTCCCGCTCCTGAAGAGATAAAGGTTTACCAACACCCCTTCTATCCAATCAAGATGTATTCCAACGGGATCTTCTTTGTAGATTCCGAACACGATTTCATCTTCAATCCCCGTGTTCACGACGGACACACAGTTTCTCGGGGATACACCAAAATGCCTTTAGAAGAGTTCTACGATATGTGGGGTAAAGCCTATCCCAATTCAAAACGCTGGTCTACTACGATTAGGTTAAAGATGGCCGAGACCATGGCTTATGAGTGTTATCACAATGTACACCTAAAAGATAATTACCAAGTACATTTTATCAATCACAATCCGTATGATCTGAGGAAGGAAAATCTATTCTGTACTCACGATACCCCGGCAGGATATGAATACCGTAAGGATTGGCTTAAGTCAAATGCAGCTTTCACCCGGAGAACCATGCAGGAAATAAACCGGAGGGTTCACAGGGCGATAGAAAAAGGTCTGGATCCCGACAAATATATAGAACTACTTGACCTACCAAGAAAGTATCACAACCTCTGGAAAAAAAGCTACGGGAAAGATTGACATTTGAAGATGAATACATTATCATCCAGGATATTTGTAGAAACGTTTGCAAAGATCCCAATTTGGTCGATGATCTAATACAGGAGGTTTCCCTTATCTGGATACAACAAGACGAGGATAAGAAGGATGCTATTAGATCTTATTTTAAGTTTTGGATTTCCCGTGTTGTCACCAACCAATATAAATCCAGCACCTCACCCTTCCACACGAAATACAGGAAGGGTTTTTTTGTGGACTACGAAGATCAGGAATACGACGAACCGAACTACGAATTGGAGGAGCCCAAAGAATGGTCGGTAGAAAAAGCTATGGACGAACTATTTCCATCGGACAAGATCCTGATAGATCTGTACTATAAACAAAATAAGACCATAACACAAATATCAAAGGAACGGAATATTGATAGATCCTGGGTGTCATTACAATTGAAAAGAATCAGGGGCCTCATCAAGCTTGAC
>Ga0208898_1002085_pt1 | contig 12504 bp, 28 predicted proteins | sample VirMetDEL_Mar_4_FD_184513 | JGI IMG/M metagenome (GOLD analysis project Ga0208898, IMG submission 184513) | Aqueous microbial communities from the Delaware River and Bay under freshwater to marine salinity gradient to study organic matter... | ecosystem: Environmental > Aquatic > Marine >...
TGCCTATTGCAACTTGGATAGCTGTAGTCAATGGCACCGATTTACAACTAGAAGAGTTAGAGTTTGATTTTTCGCAACTTACAACAATTCTTTTATCCCTTCTTGGGATGTCGTCACTTAGAACAGCAGAAAAGTTCAGAGGAGTTCATAACAAATAATATGTACAATGAAGTTAAAGAAATGCTAATAAGGCATGAAGGAACTATGTGTACCCTTTATAAATGCTCAGAGGATAAATGGACAATAGGTGTTGGCAGAAATCTTACTGATAGAGGTATTACAGAAGAAGAAGCTATGTATCTGCTTGATAACGATATTAAAAGAGTTATGAATCAGCTAGATGAATACTGGACTGTTTGGCGTAGCTTCAGCAAACGTGGTCAAATGGTTTGCCTTGATATGTGTTTCCAAATGGGCATACAAGGATTCATGGGTTTTAGAAGAACAAGAGCCTTAATGGAAATGGGCATGTGGCTACAAGCATCAGAAGAGTTACTAGATAGCAAATACGCTATACAAACTCCAAACAGGGCAAATTACAATTCAAGACAACTTGCACTATGTGGCAAAGATGGCAAAGACATCGGAAGACCACCAAAGTAATTCTCGACTTGGTGCTTTAGGAGAATCCTTAGTACAAACATTCCTATTGGAATATGCAGACTTCTGCTATCCAACCCAAGACAAACATCCTGCTGATTTATTATTTGAGACAAACAATGCAAAATACACAGTACAAGTTAAAACAAGAAGAAAGTCTAAAGAGGGCAAATTTACTTTTGCAGTTGAAAAGCAAAGAAATATGTCTGAGATTTATAAGAACTACCATTGTGATATTCTTGCTTTTGTTTTCTTTAGCCAAGAATATAAGCGAATTATCTTCAAGCCAAATACTACACCGCAAAACTACTTTACCTTTAATGAAAAAGTTATAACCCCAACCCTAGAAATAGATTCCCTACAAGAAACCTTAGATACACTTAGCCAAGTGCCAGTATTAAATCCTTTAAAATAATTTATATATAACTATTGACATATCAAAATACTTATGTATAATAGGGGTATGTTAAATAAAAGTAAGGAGTTAAATAACATGACAATAGGAATAAATAAAACTTTTATGTATGAATTTTATATCAACACTAAGTATGGTGAAGATACTTGGCATCATAATTTAAACGCATGGCGTTATGCTTTAGAAGATTTTATAAAGTTTAAGGACACTAAGGGTTTTTTATTTGAAATACAAATAACAGATGAAGAGGGGTGTGAGTGGGTAGAGATATATCCTGAAAACGAAACAGACATATTACCAAAGTATGTAAGAAAATATGTTGACAAAGTTTTAGAAGAAGCAAGAAAGGAGAGATAAATGGAAGTAATATTTAATATAGTAGGTGGCGGAGAAATCCGCCTACCTAAAAGAGAAGTCAGGGGTTATTACAAAAACCTTTTAACTGGCGATACTTTAGTACAAGTTGGTAACGATGAGCATAAGGTCAGAGAGTCTTTGACTGAGATCGCTTACCTTATGGGAGTAGTGCAATGATAGAAGAGTTAAAAGAATACCAGTCTGAGCAACGTGGCAAAGCGTGGGTGTTTAAAGATATACCCAACAAAGACTATCATGCGGGTGTTGGTGTCAGTAGTAGTTTTATTAGAAGGTTTGGTGAATCACAATTACACGCAATAGAGCATCAGCAAGAAACAACACCTGCTATGAGGTTTGGAACTGCTGCTCATTCATTGCTTGTAGAAGGTCAAGAGGCCTTTGATAAAGAAGTGGTTGTTATTACTGGCAGTCCTTACACTAAGGCAAATAAAGAACTCAAAGAAGAGTATGAGAAGAGAGGTCTTACTGTAATTAAAGAAGCGGATGTAGAACTTATACAAGGCATGAAAGAGAAGATGATTTATGAAGGTAATGCTTATCTTGATGCTAAAGGTAAAGTGGCTGAGAGTAGTTTCTTTTGGTATGAAGATGATGTGCTTTGTAAGTGTAGGCCTGATTTGATATGTCCACCTCTAAACAAACCTGATTCAAAAGATGAGATAGTTATTGTGGACTACAAAACAACACAATCAGTTGAGCCTTACACCTTTGCTCATTCGGTCAAGAAGTTTAGGTATGACTTACAAGCATCTTATTATAGGCGTGGTATGGAAGCTGCTGGATATAAGGTTACTGACTTTATGTTTGTTGCCCAAGAGAAGACTTATCCTTACGCATCTAAAGTATTTAGAATGACTAAGGAGCAAATGGATTTTGGTTGGTCAATCATGGAAGCCTATTTAGAAGACTATAAAGAATACAAGAAGGGCAAGACCTTAAGTATTTATAATAGTCCGAATGTTATTGATTTGGTGTTGTAGGAGAAAATTATGAATAAACAAAGTTTTTATAGATATGTAAATGCTTATAATCATTATCAAAATGATAAAGATACATTTAAAAGGTTTTATGACTTCCCCATACAGTTTACAAATTATAATGAATATGAGAAGCAAAATTTTTTAAGCAAAGCACATGCAGTATGTACAGATTCAAATATAGCAACAAAATTTTACATTAGTAAAAATGTTACAAACTTCATAACAAATCAACAAAAATTTTTATTTAAATGGATTCAAGATAAACCAATAATTTTTCCTCATAATCTATTTTGTTTGCAAATGGAGTTTAATGATACAGTGGCAAATCTATTTTTTGCTGAATTTAATAATAAAAAGTGCGTAACGATTAGTTACTATAAAAATGATTTCACTTTATTCAACAGCACATTATATGTAATACCACAGAAAAATTTTGATCTAAATAATCTTAATATTGAAATAGATGACGATGATAAAAATATAAACATGTATAGAGATAATTATGAGTTAGATAGATACAATATTTGGCAATGTTTTATGATTTTTTATATGGCAATTTATGAAAAGCAAATATTTTATGTAGAAAAAAATACAAATAAAAAGGAAAAAAAATTATTGCAGAATTCAACAATAAATTATGCAGATTACAAAGTAATAAAAATACAAAAAGATATTTACAATAATTTTATAAAAAACAATAAAAGTAAAAATAAAACAGAAAAAAGTTGGCACATGGTTATGTCGCATCTAAGGCAGTTAAATGATGGAAGAATAACCACAGTAAAGTCACACCCTAGAGGAAGTAAAAGCATTGGCATAACTTTAAAAGATTATCAGCTTTAAGGTAAGGGCAAATAAGATAATGAGAGTATTAGAGTATAGTATGGAGAGTTTATCCTTTGCCCTTAACAACAGTATAAGGTTTTTGGAGAAAGATGTAATAAAGACTTTGCTTTATTATCAAATTAATTTTAATATAAATATGGAGAGTAGATATGGACAATAGTACAAAGAAGGCACTTTGGATTCCTGAAGATTTACACAAAGATATAAAAGTCTTTGCGATCTTAGAGAATCTAACAATAGAACAGGCAACACAAATGCTTATTAAACTAGGCAAAATTGCTTATGAGTCTGAGAAGAAGAATGACTCAGTATAGCGATATTGTTGAAACGCAAAGGCTTAAACTAAATAAAGAAAAGGATGAGTGGTATATCCATGTGAATAATGGAGCAGGATATACAGAGATTAAAGATGGAGATACTTTAACTATTACACATCATAAAACAGGAAAGAAGGAGATCATTATAGATGCCAGTTAATAGCAGAAATAAAGGTGCGGCTTTTGAAAGAGTTATATGTAAGAAGATTAATAACTATCTTGCATCTAAAGGTAGCACCCAAACTGTTAAAAGGAACTTAGATCAATATCAGACTAAGGGAATGGCTGACATTTATTGGAATAATTTAGCTATAGAATGTAAGCGGTATAAGGGCAATGGAATATCAGATGTTTTCAAAAACAACTGGTGGAATCAAGCAGTTGAGAGTGCTGGTGATGACCTAATACCTTTACTAATTTATAAATATGATAGAAGGAAGATAATGTGCGTTATACCTAATTATTTAATGGGTATGACAAGCAATAAAAACTGGAATGAGTTTTATATGTGTCCACTATCAGAAGTTTGTGAGAGGTTAGATGAAGTCTTACAAAAGGCAAATGGACTTACATAGTTATTTGCTAGAAGAAGACTTTGAAGAGTTTTGTAGGGAGTCCTACAGAAAAATCCAAATTGCTTGTGAGTTCTTAGGAATAATCAACGATGAGGATTATGAGGGTTTTAAGGAAAGGTGTTATACCCAACTTGAAACTGATTATATAAACAGTATCGAGAACTTAACGATACATTAACTATAGGAGTATAGTATATGAACGATATATTAGGTGGTATGAGTAATACCGAAAATAAACAGCAAATTTACTTAGGTTTCAAAACAAGAGATCAAAAGTTTTTTGCAAATGGTGAGACTGAAGTGCCAATAGAATATTTACAACTTGATACTGACACATTTAAGTCAGGTTGGGGTAGGTATACTAAGGCAGAAGGTTTTCAATATAAATGGGACTCTAAGTTTGGTGTGGTTAATCCTAAACCTTCTGATGAGTGGAGAAGAGCTTTCTCAGCATGGGTAATGCCAAGCGGTGCAGAACACGCTTATTTATGGCAGAGCTTTTCTTTTGCTGAATCTAGTGCTTTTAATAATATCTGTGGACTGTTTTGGTCTGATAAAGCAAATAATGTAGGCAAATTGCCTGTTGTTGAATACAAAGGCTCTAAGCATATACAAGTAGGAGCAGGTAACTCATCAGAGTTATCTTTTGTGTTTGTAAAATGGGGTGATAGAGGTTTCAACGTACCTGAATGGTATGTAGACCCTGACGCACCTGCAGATGATGATGATGGCTTTGTTTCTCCTAACGAGGGACTGGCAGATAAAGTAGCGGAAATGGTAGCTAAGACTGAACTTAGTGATGATGATATTCCATTTTAATGTCAGGCGTAGATTGGCAAAGAATCGCACCTGAAGTAGTAAAGCAATTACTAGGTGAACCAAGCAGTATCTCATCGAAAGAACTTCGGTGGGGTACGCATGGCTCTTTTGCTTTAAACTTAGAATCTGCAACTTGGTACGACCATGAGAATGATATTGGTGGTGGTATCACAGATTTAATAAAACATCACAATAAAGACATAAATACAATTTTAAAAAGTTTCGGTTACGACCAAGCATTGCCTAATGACTCCTTACTCAGCGTTAGTGAACTCCCCCAAAATGACACTAACAAGGGCAATGCAAGGTCTTTTGATAGAGTTCAGATGGGAAATCTCCTAAAACAAGCAGTTGTCGCGGTGCAGTACGCTGATAACTTTTGGGTTATGAGATTTCCTGATGGACACCCAATCAAGCAAAAGTATGCACCATTTAGTAAAAATACAGATGGTTCATGGTCACTAAAAAGACCTGAAGGCAATATGCCAATTTATTACACAGGGAAGGCAAAGGATAAGCCGATTATAATAAATGAAGGTGAGAAGGCTATGAGGGGTGCTGAAGCCATTTATGATGGTGATGTATGCACATGGCATGGTGGGGTTAATAGTTGGCAGAAGGCTGATTGGAGTCCTATCTATGGTAGAGAAGTTTGGATATGGCCTGATAATGATGAAGCTGGTCTAAAGTGTGCAAATGAAATTGCAATGATGTTAAGAAAGGAAAAGTGCAAGGTTAAGGTTATCCAACCGCCAAAACATTTTGAGCCTAAAGATGATTTGTGGGATGCGAAGATAAGGAATGACTTTCCCACATCAAAAGATTTAGAAACATATATCGATAGTTGTGTAGATAAGAAGCCAAAAGGTATGGTTACTTTTACAAGAGCTGATGAAGTGTTAAAACAGGTTGATAATCCTGACTGGCTTATAAAAGATGTTGTAGAGAAAGAGAGTCTTATGTGTGTATTTGGTAAGCCTAAAAGTGGCAAATCGTTTATAGCGATTGCTATGGCTTGTGCTATAGCAAAGGGTGATAGATTTTATGGTAATAAATCATATACCGCACCAGTAATGTATGTTTGTGGAGAAGGACAGCGTGGCGTTAAGCGTAGACTTGCTGCTTGGCAACAAGGTATGTTTGACTTAACTGGAGTTCCTTTATACCTATCAGATAGAGCAGTAAGGGTTAATGATGATGATGATTTTAAAATGCTTGAAGCTGAAATAGAACAATTGCAAGAAGAGGTTGGGCAAATTGGTATGATTGTAATAGATACATTCCAACGTAACTTTGTAGGTAACGAGAACTCTGCTGAAGATGTAGGAAACTTTATTAATAAACTTGATGGCCTTATATCGCATTATAAGTGCTGTGTATGTTTGGTTCACCATACTGGTCATGGCAATTCTGATAGAGGTAGAGGTTCAAGCGTTATGGGTGCTTCTTTAGATTATGAGTTTAAGGTAGATAGAAGCGATAAGTTAGTTGTTGGTTCAACTGAAGAACAGATGTTTGTTAGTTTTGAGCAAACTCTTAATAAAGATGGACAAGGTATGGCTGAGAAAAAGTTTGTATTTAAGGAAGTAGATATTATTGGCGAGGGTTTAAACCTAACATCAGGCTTCTTAGAAGAGACTGATATAGATTTTAAAGAAAAGAAAGGTCTAACTTATCCACAGCAAATAGTATTAGATGCTTTGGAAAGAGAAGCTATCTTTAAAAACAAAGAAAATCCTGAAGAGGTATTCTTGATGCCAAGTGATATTTTTGGAAAAGTTGTTGATAAAGATGGCACTAAAAAAAGTTTAGATGCGATTAAAAAAATGCTTAACAAACTTGTTGATCTTGGTGAAGTTAAACATTATGAAGATATTGGTTATCAATCAATGGAATATGTTAAATTAGAGCCTAATTTTAGCAAGGGAGCTAAACAGGGAACTTAGGGAATTTACAGGGAATTACAGGGAGTTTTTTATGCAAAAACAAGAATTAGCAGGGAGGGAAGGGATATATACCTATAGGTATATCCCTACTCCCTCTAAATGTTCGGGGAATTTATGAAAACATATAAAGATGAATCTTTGGAAGACAAATTAAAAGATTTAAGGGTTTACGAATTAGAGACTTATGAGAAGTGGGGTAGTCGTAAAAGAATCTTTAAAATAGTTGGTGTTCATTTTGAGATTAAATTTTGTAAGGCTGAGATGCTTTTAAGAGAAACATTACATAGCGGTCATGCTAGAAAGAAAATGCAAATGGTTGATATGATGTTCAGAGCTTTCGATTCTTTAAATATAAAATGCGAAGAGAGTGGTTATAACAGAATACAGCCAAGCACTAGATGTTTTAACTTTGATAAGAAAACAGCAATAATTTGTGATACTGATGATGAAAAGCCAGTATTGTATAAAGTACATAAAGATGAGCCTGATATAATGATATTCAGCATTGAAGAGTTGTTGAGATGTATTCCTAAAGATTTTATGAAAGCAAAGCAAATTCTATCTAAGTTAGATAAGTCAGTTAATTTTAAAAGAATAGATCATGTCTAGAACACAATACGAAACTAAAGAAGACTTAAGTAATGAATCCTATATAGCAACTGTTTTCGAAGGTCTTTGGAACTGCAAATTTATAAAGTTAGAACCTAAGAAATGGAAGTTAGATTATTTAATTAAAAGAGAAGATGAATATATGTGGTGTGAAGTAAAAAGGTTTAATCACAACTTTGGCAAATACACTTTTATGATTTCATACAAGAAGATTGAAGCAGCTAAGATTTTACATGAAACATCAGGATGCAAATTTATACTCATATTTAATTGCAATGATATTATTTGTTATCATGTTTGGGACTTTAATAAAAAGTATAAATTTGAATATGGTGGTAGAACTATGACAACAAGAGACTCTCAAGATGTTGAGCCTGTTTTTAGAATAAATCCCGAAGATTGTAAGAGGATTAATCATGTCTAGTTGGCATGGTGGTAAGGGTAGTAAGAGAAGAAAGGAAGATAAAAAGAAGATAGATGCAAATTGGGATAGAATCTTTAACAAAAAGAAAAAGGAGAAAAAAGATGCCGATAAAACTAAAGCCAAGCACAAAGATTAGAGATAAGTCTACAGGCAAATTTGTTACAGAAAATTACTATTTAAAGAGTATGACAATTCAGGAACTTAATGATTACATTACATCATCAAGTGCTAAGAAAAAGATCATACAAAAATGCAAAAATGAAATAGTGAGAAGGAATGTTTGATAAGTTTTTAGAGTGGTCTTTTCAAAGAAAGGCAAATTTATTATTTAAAAGGAGTAAAAAAATGAGTATAGACAATATAACACCGCAAGAATGGGATAGTGTAAGGCAAATCAAAAAGGCAAATCACGACCCTGTAAATAGACCAAGCCATTATAATCAAGGCAAATTTGAATGTATTGAATACATAAAGCAACAACTAGGCAAAGAGTTTCCCAGCTACCTAGAAGGTTCAGCGATTAAGTACATTCATAGGCATAAAGACAAAAATGCGAATATCCAAGATTTAGAAAAGGCAAAATGGTATATTAATAAGTTGATAGAACATTATGAGAATCTTTAATGACTGATAAAAGGCAAATCGATATTTCCAATCTTAAAAGGCAAATCAATAAAGGCAAATCGCTAAACGAGGTTTCTGTATCTTTAGGTAAAAGCAAATCGACAATTCTAAAGGTGGCTAACGAGAATGGATTAAAGTTTGAAAATAAAAGTCATTGGGCAAATTTATAAAAGGCAAATTTAATATGCGAATCACAGTAAAAGACAACTTAAAAGATATTAGAAAGCAATTAGATAAAGACTTAAATAAAAAAGACTTTAATAAAATTATGGCTAGAGCCATGAATTACACAGGAGAAAGAGTTGTTAATGCTGAAAGATCACACCTACACGATAAACTAGATAAACCTAGACCGCAAACAGTAAAGAGTGTTGTCATATCTCAATTTGCTAAACCAAGAAGCAATAAATTAGCTATGACTGTTAGAGTCAAGGATTGGGCGGCCAAATACCTGCATTACATATACACAGGAGAGAGTGAGCCTGCAAGAAGACAGGGATATCCCTCTCCAACAAAAGATGCAAAAGGCAAAGAGGGCAAATTTGGTAACATATTAAAACTATCTTCTAAAGGTGGTTTATTATCTAGGGTTGATAAAACAGCCGAGTCACAAAGAAAAGGCTCACGTTTTCAAGGAGTACCAAAAGGTAAAGGCTCTAAGACTTATGGTATATGGGAAAGGCAAGGTAGGAAGGGTAGAGAAGGCCTTAAACTTCTTGTTGCCTTTACTCCATTTATTAAACATAGAAAGTTTATTGATTTCTTTAGAGTTGGAGAAAAGGTTATAAAGAGCACCTTGCATAGGGAGATTAACAAACAGTTTGCAAGGCATTTAAAAAGAAGATAAAGGCAAATTTACCATCAAGGCAAATTTACCTTTACTGCAAATTTACCAAAGGTAAAAAACTATAGCCGAGTCATCGCTAATCTCAGCAAACTCAGTAACATATTTTGATTTTTCCTCATCTATTATCCAATTTCCGTTTTTATCTTTTTTTACTTTTCCGTTTTTATGTTTCTTATGCACTATCTCTCTCCTTGAATACTCAAGACATGGATACTCATTCATTTCCTCAAAATCAACATCTAAATTATATTTATCTTTAACATAATTTTTTATTGCTTCATTTATATCCCAGCTATTTAATTTAATTTCCATTTTTACTCTCCTTTGCCTGTTTATCAGTTTTATAAATATTGCAATCATCACATTTCTGTATTTCTTGCACCTCTCTATCCGTGTTGAATGTATCTATCCACCCAGCACCATTACATAAATCGCATTTCATTCTTATAACTCCTTATTAAATAAAATTACCATTTTCATCAAACTCATATCCATTTGACTCAACATGCTCTAAAAATGATTCTTTAGATAAGTAGTATCGATTATCCTCAAACCATAATTCAAACATTTTATTTTGTATTTCTGAAACAAAATCATCAGTAGAAATTATGATAGATTTATATCTTTTACTTTCGCCTAATACTTTATATTCTTCCTTATCTAATAATGTGTTTGTAAAGTTAGCCAAATCATCACAAAAGCAATATCCATTACCTGTATAATCTTTTAGCAATTCTTTATAATCTTTATTACTTAAATCATAATCGGGTACTAATTTTATAAAACACTGTCTCGTTTGATACTCATCATTTGAAAGTGAATAATCAAAATCCATATTCAAAGTGTTTGCAAACAATTTGAAACTATCTAAGTTTTCATCAGCCCAAGGATTTATATTATTTGGATTTTCTAGCCAAAATTTTTGATATATTTTATCGCACAGTTCATCATCTTTTTGCAAATCAGAATAATCATAAACTGTGTATTCTTTTGTTATTACTTTACTCATAATTTTTCTCCTTAACTGTTTTTATAAAAAAATGTACTATTGCCAAAATTAATGTAGCCATAATAATATTTCTGATCTTCTGCAAACTGCTCTATATCTACATAACACATTAACGCTTCATCTACTTGATTGATTTCAAAAAAATAATCGTGCATATAATCTTCAAAGTAATTGCTATTTATAAATGTTTCTCCAAACTGCAAATATTCTTTTGCGGTATTATCATCTGAAAATTCATCTGTATATTCTTTGATAAACTTATCTATATCTAAAAGCAAATCATCTTCGTATGAAGTTCTATGCTCATCTTTTTCTAATTTTTCTTTGTAACTTAGTAAATCTCTACTATCTATTACATCATTTGTATAATCTATATCTTTCATGTTATTTAACTCCTTACTTTTATTTAACATACATACATAATATACTAATATATATTAGTATGCAATACCTAAATGCAAATTTATTTTTACCGCAAATTTAGTTAAGGCAAATTTACTTTTGATGCAAATTTACTTTTGATGCAAATTTAGTTTCAAGGCAAATTTATATTTAAGGCAAATTTATATTTGAAAAAAAATAATTGAATCAAAAAAAAATAACACAGGCCACCAACACAAGAGAACAGGGACAACAACAAGAACAACAACAGGAACAGCAAAAGCATTGTAAGGCTCTGTATTGATATATTAATATGTATTAGTAGTAATGCATTAAAAGATTATTAGAAAGGCTTAGAAAGGCTTAGAATGATTTATAAAATATGATCTATTTATTACAGGCATAAAAAAAGGCGGTAAGAATACCGCCCTTGATTGGTTAGATTTAATTAATTGTAAGAACTCCAATAGCCATTGGCTTTACATTTGGTATTTGATGGAACAACAAATATATCCTCTAATTCATCTTGATTAAATCTCTCATAAAGAAACTCAATTCCATCATCAAAGCTTTTAAATATTTTATTGGAAAACATTCTATTGTATGCCCAATCAATTATTTTAAATTCTTGTATATCATTCATTTTTTTTAATTCTCCCTTATTATTTGTGGTTTGTGGCCTTGTTGCTTTAGTCTGGCAAATTTATTTTTAATATCTTTTAAAGACTTGCTCACCATTACTAACCAGTTATCATTTGTTATTATTTTATATTTCATTATTACCCCCTTATGATTGATGAAATATCGCTACTTCATACGTTGATAATTCAAAGCTATAATATGAATGCTTCAATTCTCTAGCATAACTCTCATAATCAAAATTATTAAATACGAACTGTTGGGCGTCTTTGTTTACTTTAGTTAAAATATCATCATCAGCACATTGATTAGCAAAATCATCAAAATGATCATATTTGCATATATATGTATTTTCCGCTTCATCTATTAAATCAATAGAATAATCATGTTGATTTTCCATATATTTAAATAATATTTCATTATCAATATAACTATCTGTTACAGCGTGAATAAACTCGTATAACTCGCCATGATCGGGATATTCTCCCATGTCGGGGAAATCATCATAATCATGTACCGCTACTTCGTCCGCGTTTCTAGTCACCTCTTTAATAGCTGTATAAAAACTATCTAAAGAATCATAGTCTAAAGGATAGAGCCAACCCCCAACCATTCGCCCCCCGTTGTATGCTTCTAAGTTAGCAAAATATATTCCGTGCTTTGTTTGTTCTCTTTTAATTTGTTCCATTGTTACGCCCCTATTATTAATGAAATAATTAACTTGATAGCCACAAGGCCAACAAGCAACACATAACCAAAAGCCAAAGAATAATTAATAGCCCTAGTTCTTGCATTGTCTACCGCGTTAATTTTAAATTTAATTTCGTTTTTATTATCCATGTTTATATTCTCCTTATAATGTTAAACATAACCTATTATATATAAATATATATTAGTATGTCAAGTATTAATTAAATAAATATTTAATTCTTTTTTTATACCTTTATAAATTTCATGAATAGTAGTCATTAATTAATTTATGTTTGCTTTTTGTGATCTTTGGCGGTCTTTTTCTCATGTCCTCGCTATCCCTTTATTTATAAGGCTCTCAGGCTTTAGGTTCTTTCAGCCGTACTCGTACGCAGGTTGCAGCAC
>Ga0208898_1002087_pt1 | contig 12494 bp, 7 predicted proteins | sample VirMetDEL_Mar_4_FD_184513 | JGI IMG/M metagenome (GOLD analysis project Ga0208898, IMG submission 184513) | Aqueous microbial communities from the Delaware River and Bay under freshwater to marine salinity gradient to study organic matter... | ecosystem: Environmental > Aquatic > Marine > Coastal...
TTCCTTTATGGACTACTTTGTCAATAACACTAACTATCGAATCTCCTACTCTAATCTTGTAGCTGGCCTTGGCGTAACTGGCTCTATCGTTACTACTGGATCTGGCGTTGCTACTCCTGTTTTAGAGGTTGACGGAACAGTTAATAAGATTAGGAACATCGCTAACGGTTCAGGAATAATCATTGCGGTTGATGCACAAAATAACGTAGAGGTTGGTCATAACTTTACTGTAGACAGTGGAGGTCAGCCAATCATGCAGAATTCTACTGCGGCTAGTCCTACCTTTGTTAGTATTTCTGCTGGTAATGGCATTAATGTCACAACCACTGGTGCGCAGATAGAAATATCTTCCGCTGAGTTGGCTAGTTACGCCACTGTAACCATGCAAGGAAACTCTGACGAGACTGTTATTGCTGTTGCAGGAACACCTGTAAAAGTAGCTGGCACTTTTGTTGTTGGAGATGTCTCTGGTTTCACTGCTGACACAACTGGCAAAATTACTGAAGTAGAGTCAGGTATAACGCGCCACGTTATCAATGCAATCGTATCTCTTACTGCCGCTAGTGGCACAAATCACCAATGCTCTATATACATTGCTCTTAACGGTTCTGTCATAGCAACAACTCGTATGACAAACACAATTACCGCTGGACTATCTCGTTCAATGGCTACGTTTGCTAACATAGAATTATCTGTTAATGATTACATTGAGATTTACGTTGCAAACGACTCTACTACAGACAACTTAATCGTATCTCGCGCAGTGCTAGGTGTACTTTAATGGCAAAAATAGTTCTGCCGATAGCGAATGGATTTTACGAAAGCGATAGCTTGCCTATCTCTGCTCAAGAGTGTGTAAACTTCTATCCGAATATTACCCAAGCTCCTGCGTTGAATCAGGAGACGCTATATGGCACGGCTGGACTAGAGGAAGTAGCAAACGCTAATAGCCTTACTGGTAATAGAGGCGCACACGAAATGAACGGTGTGCCTTACTTCGTTATTGAAAACAGACTGTACAGCATGGCTGCTGACTTCACTCTGACCTTCATTGGTGAGATAGCTGGCGATACCAGAGTGTCAATGGCTGATAACGGCACACAACTTCTTATCTTAGTTCCTGATGGAAACGGATACATATACAACCACGTTACTGACACATTCGCGCAAATCACAGATACAGACTTTACTGCGAACGGAAATCCTCAATTGGTTGTTTATATTGACGGATATTTCTGTCTTACAACTGACAGTAAGAAGTTTATTGTTAGCGCGTTAAATGACGGACTTAGCTATAACGCCTTGGATTTTGGTACTGCTGAGTCTGATCCTGATGACATTGTTGCTCCTATTGTTTTTAAGAACCAGCTATTTATAGGAGGTTCGCAGACGATAGAATCATTTCAAAACATTGGCGGCGCTGACTTTCCTTTTCAAAGAACTGGCTTGTTTTTATCTAAAGGTATTGCTAGTCCGTTTAGTATTCAGTCCTTGCAGGGTACGTTTGTATTCATTGGATCTGGTAAGAACGAATCTCCAGCAATCTGGGCTTTTGAAGGCAATGATGCAGTTAAGATATCTACAACTGCGATAGACAAAGAGCTAAGCAATCTTACGCAAAACCAAGTGGCCTCTATTTACTCATGGGGATATGCTGAGAAAGGCGCTTACTTTGTTGGGTTTGCACTGCCTAGCAGCACATTAGTTTACGATATCATTACAAAGCGCTGGCATGAAAGGAAGTCTGTCATTGAAGGTGATCTTGGAGGCTACCGTGTTACTGCTTTGGTAAGAGCCTATAACAAGATATGGGCAGGCGATTTAGTAGACGGCAGGATAGGAAACTTAGATCCTGATTTCTACACAGAGTACGGCACAGAGATTAGGCGTTCTATAGTGACTCAGCCTTTCCAGAACAACATGGAATCGTTTGTAGTTCCTGAGATAGAACTTACTGTTGAAAGCGGTGTTGGTAATTCCGCTGCTCCTGATCCTCAAATTGGCATGGCTCGTAGTCGGAACGCTAAGACTTGGAGTGACACTCGCTTCCGTAGCATTGGTAAGGTTGGTGAGTATAACCATAGACCTATTTGGCGAAGAAATGGCAGAGCAGCCAGATTTGAGTTATTCAGGTTTACAATGAGCGATCCTGTAAAACCTGTGATTATACAAATGACTGCTGACATAGAAGGTGTTCAGTGAGCTATAAATTAAATGTTGCGCAACCGATAATAGAACCTAATGGAACTATGAGTCAGGCGTTTAGACAGTTTACGCAAGAGGCTACCTTAAGCATTCCGATAGTTGGAGTCGGAAGTCCTGAAGGTGTTATAGAGGCTGTACAGTATAGTCTTTACTTAGACAGCGCAGGCTCTGCTGGAGCTATACAATACAGGAAAATGCTTCCTAGTATTGGTGGCGACAGAAAACAAGGCTGGATTCTTGTTTGATTACCAGAACAGTAGACGCTGACTTTATAAGATCATTCGTTACCGGATCTGATGTGTTTGATGAGATTAGCGAGGATGACTTCTCACGAGATGAGTGGTATCCAGATATGCACTCAGGCTGGTTTCTTCATACGGAAGATGATGAGGTTTGTGGACTCTGGATGGCTGAGATGCGCAACGGCATCACCATAGAAATTCATCCAATGATTTTAAAAGAGTTCAGAGGAAAGAAAGCGTACAAAGGCGCTAAAGAATTTTTTACTTGGATAACAAAGAACACCAAGTATGAAAAGGTAAACGCAGAGATTGCCACTTGCTTTCCTAATGCCAAGATGTTTGCGGTACAATGCGGCATGAAGCTAGAAGGCACAATCAGGCGGTCTTTTAAAAAGAACGGCGAGATACATGACCAATGGTTACTAGGCATCACTAGAGAAGAACTAGAGGCGAGATATGAGTAAGTTAGTTAAAACGCTATTCGGCGGCGAGTCTGATGAAGGCATTGAACGCCAAGAGAAAAGTAATCAACTTTTACGAGACTTCCTTGCTCGTCAAGAGTCTATGGCTAGAGCTGATATCCGAAAAGCTATGCCAAGCCAATATGGTGCTTTTACAGCGGGTCAGCAAGCTGGCTTAGATGTTTACGGTCAATCTATGCCTCAACAAGCTAATGCTTTTGTTGGTGGCAACGTGGCAGCTCAAGGAACAATATTATCTGGAATGCCTATGTATGAGCAGGCAATAAGAGGCAGTGATGTTAATTACGCAGCATTGAAGCCATATCAAGGCAGTTACGATATGGCCTTCACTCAGCAGCAGTTACCTGATGCGGTAGCTAATCCTGCGTATTTAGCCGAAGCAACGACAATAGATCCAGTGATGCAACATCTAAGTCCTGAGTACCAAGGACAGCAAGCACAAATGATGGGCATGGGTGGGCAGGCAAATGCTTTAGCTGGCATGGGCATAGATGAGGCGGCTCTAGCTGAGCTGCGAGCAATGAGGCGAATCTAATGGCTAGACAAGACGATGAACGCGCAATGGCAGAAGCTCTTAGCGGCATAGGAGCTAATATCCCTAGCGCTGAAGACATAGTTGTTCAATTTGTTCAAGGCAACCCAAACGCCTCGCTAGAAGATATTGCTTCATTAATTCAGTCAACTGGCGCTGATCTAGGGAAAGTGGCTAATACTTTTGGCATTCCTATGGCTGAGGCTCAGCGAGCCTTTGATACTGCTATATCGCCTAAAGCTCCAACTCAAACTGCCGTTAATCAGCCCCAACCAGCACCTCAACCAGTTCCTCCAGTGGTTTCTCAGCCAGCACCTCAACCAGTTCCTCAAGTCGAGCCTGAGCCAGCACCTCAACCAGTGATTGCTCAACCAGCGATTGCTCAACCTGTGATTGCTCAACCAGTGTCTCAACCAGTGTCTCAAGTAACGTCTCAGCCAAAACCTGAACCAGCCGAGCAAATTTCAGGTTTGGATAAGGTCGCTAACTTTATTGCGGAAGGCAATAAGACTGACGAGCAAATTTACCGTGAGATGGTAAAGAACGATGTACCTATTGAGCAGATAGCTGAAAGAATTAACTATCCAATAGACGAGGCGACAACAAGATTTACTCGCGCTCAAGAGATGGCCCAGATCGAAGACATTGTTGCTGGCGGCTTAGAGCAAGCAAAAAAAGATTTTCCTAACGGCATACCAGACAATCTATTAAGGCGTTACGCAACTGAGACTAATCAGTCTATAGAACAGATAGCCACTAACATGGATAACTTTGGTGTCTCTGTTGATGATATGGCTCGTGCTACCGGAATACCTATAGCCGAGGTTCAGGCTGCTTACAACAGGGCGAAATCTGGCAATGGTACTACTACTGACGGCACTGTAGCAGGAAACGAAGTGGCTGGTGGAACTGGAGCTGGCGTTAGCTCTGGAACAGGCTCTGTGGCCTCCTCTACAGCCGTAGGAGGCCGTGCAGGAGCAGGCGGTCAAACTGGCTTGGCTGGATCTGAACGCGCTCTAGCAGGCGGCGTGACTGCTGCTGCACAGGCTATCGAGTCTGGTGCAGGTCAAGCAAGAGCAGACATCCTTGGCGGCACTCAGATAGCTCGTCAGGATTTAACTCAAGGCGCTCAAGAAGCTGGCGGTTTAATTCAGTCAGGCACTGGATTGGGACTAGAGGCTCTTGGCACAGGTCTTGGTGCTGCAAGACGAGATATTATGGGAGGCGCACAAGCTGGACTTGGCGCGTTGTACCAAGGTCTTGGCGGTGCTAGGACTGATCTTCAGGCCGCTCAACAAGCAGCTAATCAACAGTACGGACAAGGATTAGGCGATGTCACAGCAGCTCGTGATCTTGCGTCTCAGCAAGTTGGTCAAGCCTTTGGTCAAGCTGGTCAGATGTTTGATCCGTATCGTCAGGCAGGCACTGCGGCGCTACAGCAGCAAGCCGCATTGTCAGGCGCGTTAGGCCAAGAGGCATTTAATCAAGCTTTCCAAAACAGTCCGCAACAACAGTTTTTGCGCGAGCAAGGTGAAAGAGCGGTTTTACGCACAGCGGCAGCTAGAGGCGGTTTAAGTGGCGGCAACGTCATGAAAGAACTTTCAAGGTTTAACACTGGACTAGCTTCTCAAGACTTACAAAACCAAATAGCTAATCTTCAGCAACTAGGATCGCAAGGTCTTGGCGCTAGTGGTAGTGCTGCTCAGTTTGCCGCTCAAGGCGGCGCTGCTCAGGCAGACTTACAGACTCAGGCTGCTCAGCAACTCGCTGCACTGCGTGGTCAAATAGGACAATCTCAGTTAGGTACAGGCCAACAGCTTGCAGGACTAGGCACACTGGCAGGACAGCAAGGACTTAATACATTAACAGGTGCAGGACAGCAGCTAGGAAATCTTGGCGTTACTGGCGGTACTTTGGGAATGCAGACGCTTACAGGCGCAGGCTCGCAATTGGCTGACATAGCTAGTGGCAGGTCTTTAGCGCAGTCTCAGTTAGCTTCTCAGGCAGGCAGGCAGTTAGGTGATGTAAGTCTTACTGGCGGCATGACAGTCGGTGATTACCTGTACGGCACAGGCGGCGCGTTATCAGCTAACAGGATGCAAGCAGGCCGAGACATTGCTGGGAACATTACTAACCAGATTAATGCTCTTGCTCAGTACCAAGGCGATCAAGGCACTCTCATGTCTGATCTGATCGGTCAGCAGGCAAATATACTAGCAGGAATCCAAAGCGGTGCTGGTACTGGAATGTCTAACATGATTGGCGGCACTGCTGGTCAACTTGCAGGAGTAGCTACAGGAACTGGTACTGCTTACAATCCAACTGGAGTTGGAGGCACAAGTCAAGTTTCTGGAATATTGAATAGAGCGGCAGGAGATAAAGGTAACTTGGCTGGCTCTGCTCTGGGTAATATTCCTATTCTTACTTGATAATAATTTATAGGTACAAAAATGGCTGAAATGACTGAAAAAGAAAGGCTTGATGAAGAAAGATTTCAAGCAATGATGGCTGGTCTTCCTGAAAGAAACCAACAGCCGACTATGCGACAGCCTTCAATAAGTTCTGGAATGAATCAGGCTTTTAATGTTCCGACTCCAAAACGAACAATTAAAGATAGATTGCAGGACTATGGCGCTGCTGTTTCTTCTGACATGACAGGAAAACAAGTAGTCTCTCCATATCAGCGTAGGCAGCAACAACTTCTTCAAGGCACTATTCAGGACGCGCAAAATATCCAGCAGTCAATTCAAAATGAAGATTTTCCAAAGGCAATAGATGTTCTTGTTGATCGCATGAATGTTCTTGAGAAGCTAGGAGAAGATACCTCAGACACAAAGATGCTTAGAGATGCTCTTATAAGCGGCAGGCCAGATATAGTTATGGGAGAGATCAACACTTTCCTTAGCTCATTACCTAAGCAAGCAATTGATCCGAAGATGATTACAAGTCAAGGTCAAATGGTTACTCAAAGTCTTGGAGGAACTCCAACAGCTCAGACTGTTTCTGGATTTATTCCTGAAGAGCCTGACAAGCCAGCAACTCTTAGAGCGCTGGAAGAAAGAGCTAGACTAGCTGGTATTCCAGAAGGAACCGAGCAATTCAGAAGATTTATGGAGTTTGGCGGCGGCAGCTATCAAGAAACAGCTAAACTCGGAGTCAAGTATAGGAATGGAACTATAATAAACTATCCAGCTTTCGGCGATCCGATTGTATATGAAAACGGTGTTAAGATTACAGATCCAACAGAAATAGAACGCGCTATAAAAGCAGGAATTGACTCTGGAATTTTAGAAGCTGGAGGAATAGCGGGCGCTCAAGCGTTAGCTAAAGGACAGGAAGAGCGATCTCAGGATGTCATAAATAGAGGTAGAGAAGCAGCAGAAAGCACAGCTTTGCTCAGAAGGTCTATCTCTTTGTTAGACAGCATCGCAACAGGAGGTTTAGCTTCAGCTAAATTAGCTGCAACAGATTTTCTCGGTGTTACAGGCGCTGATGAAGGGGAGCTTTCTGCTAATTTGGGTAGAGCGGTGTTATCACAGCTTAGAGAAACTTTTGGTGCTGCATTTACCGAAAGAGAAGGCGCTAGATTAGATAGGCTATCTGCTAGGTTTGGCAGAAGCACGGCATCAAATAAAAGAATACTTCAACAGGCTTTGATGATAGCTGAAGAAAGTGCTAATAGAGCAATAGCAAGAGCTTATGATGATGGTGATGAAGAAACAGCAATTGAAATAGAAGATATGTTGCTTTTTGAAGTTGTTCCGCAGAGACAAAGAATTAGAGTTGATGCTAACGGCGATATCATAGAACAATAGGAACATAAAGAATGGAACCCATAGAGGTAGAACTTCCAGACGGAACAATTTTAGAAGTGCCTGCTGGCTCTACTCCAGAGTTTATCAAGGCGCAGGTTCAAAGGTTTGTGTCTGGAGGTGCGCCTGCAGCAACTACTGAGCCTAAAAGATCCTCTTTAACAATGGGACAAGAAGCGCTTCTTTCAGGAACTAAATCTGCATTCGATGCAATGGGCGCAGAGTCTGGTCGAGGCCGCAATATGGGCGATATTTTTAACGCCACATTGAGAGGAGAGCAATCTTTAGATGAAGGCATTATCCAAACAGCAGGCCAAGGCGCAGGCTATATTGGAGATCTTGTTGGAGCTGGTGTCGAAAAATTAGGAGAAGGTCTGTCTTACATTACGCCTGATCCTTTAGAGAATGAGGTTTTAAACCAGTTAGGCATTTTCATGGATCAGCCGATGATGAGAATGGCTAAGCGAGCTTTAGAGCAAGGCGGCGAGGTATGGGAAAGGTTCTCAGCAGAGAATCCAAGAGCTGCTAGAAATATATCTGCTGTAACGAATATAGCTGGAGTAGGCATACCTACAAGAGTTGGTGGATCTACTGTTACTAGAATGGCTAGGGAATACGAGCCATCATCGGCAAGGCAGGCAAGAATTGATATTGAAACCGGAGGAATGCCTGCAACAAATGTAACAACAGCTCCTTACCGATTAGAAGAAACTCCAAGAGGAGCGCCAACCGTAGTAAGTGAAGTCGGGCCTTTGCCAGAGCCTGTTCCTACTAGAAGAGCTGTAAGAAATCCTGCGCAACAAGAAGCCATTAGGCAAGGTTTTGACGAAGGCTTGATTGCGATGATTAGAGAATCAAGTCCGGCAGATCGAAGGAATATGCTCGAATCATTAAACATAATGGAGCAAGCTACTGGCAATAAAAGATTCAGTATGGAGAATAGAACCACTGATGTTGCAGGTAGGTCAGTTCTTGGACGTTACAAAGCTATTAGAGATGCTAACAAAAAGGCAGGTCGAAGCATAGACCGCTACGCTAGACAGAACCTTAGAAATCAATATGTAGACTTTGATCAGCCTGTTAATAATTTTTTGTCTGAATTGAGAGACATGGGGATTAGGCAGCGAGATGATTTGTCCTTAGATTTTGCTGGTTCTGACATTGAAGGATTAGCAGGAGTAGAAGGCTTTTTAAACAGAATTGTAAATAGAATGAAAAGCCCAAGAGATATGACTGCTTACGAAGTTCATATGCTCAAAAAGTTTATTGACGAGCAAGTAAGCTACGGAAAGTTGCAGGAAGGATTAGCGGGACGAGCGGAGAGCGTAGTAAAAAATTTAAGGCGCAATCTGGATAATATTCTTGATGAAAACTTTGCAGGATACAATACGGCAAACAAAAGATACGCCGAAACTATCAACGCAATGAATGAGTTCCAAGACTTAATGGGAAGGAAGATAGACTTTGACAGCCCAAGCGCTCCTACTGCTGTAGGGACAAAGCTAAGAGGACTAGGATCTAACATACAAAGTCGAGGAAGATTGCTTGATTCTTTAAGAGAATTACAAACTCTTGGTAATAGATATGGTCAGTTTGATGATGATGTAATTAATCAAGCTGCTTTCACAATGGATTTAGACAGAGTTTTTGGAACTAAAGCTGATACAAGTTTTGCAGGCCAAATTGGAGAAAGAATTCCAACTACTAAAGGTGAAATGACTTCAGCAGCAGTAAGAGCTGCAACTAATAAAGTCCGTGGAATAAATCAAGAAGCGCAATTTAGAGCAATGAGAAATTTGCTTAACAGCTTTGACGACAGCATAGGAAACTAAAATGGCTAGATTCGGTGAAATTAACGCACAATACTTTGATGACGCTGGCGCTCCATTAGGAAGCGGCAAGCTGTATTTCTATGAGTCTGGAACTACCACTCCTAAAAATACCTACGCTGATATTAACTTAACTATTCCTAATACCAATCCTGTCATCCTTACTGCCGCAGGCCGTCAGCCTAACATCTTTTTTAACGGTAATGCCAAAGGCATACTAACTGACAAAAATGACGTACAGATCCTTGTCAGAGATCCAATCGGTGAGACAGGCACTAACTTTGGTGACGCTTGGGTAGCCACTACAATATACTCAGCAAACTCAGTGGTTATAGGTAGTGATGGCGTTTATTACAGGTCACTAGCTAACGGCAACCAGAACAACAATCCTACTACTACGTCTGGATTCTGGACGCTCCTCTACTCAGTAGAGTGGAACGCTGGCATCACTTACGATATTGGTGCAGTCGTTACCTATGATAACCAACAGTACCAATCGCTACAGACATCTAACCTGAACAATAACCCTGCTTCAGCTACTAGCTACTGGGTTCCTTTAAACTTTGCATGGGTTGCTACAGCTACTTACTCTGAAGACCAGAACGTAGTCGGCACAGACGGTATTCTCTATACGTCTCTTCAGAACTCTAACACTGGTAACGATCCTGCAACCTCACCTGCTTATTGGGTGGGTACAAGTGCAGCGGCAGCAGCCAGTGCAGTAGCGGCAGCGGCTAGTGCGGCTGCGGCTTTAGTTAGTGAAAATGCTGCGGCTGCTGATGCCGTTGCCACTGCTGCTGATGTTGTGCAGACAGGTTTAGATGCTGCTGCCACTGCTGCTGATGCGATTGCGACTGCGGCTGATAGGGTGCAAACAGGTCTTGACGCTGCCGCTACCGCTGCTGATGTAATCTTGACTAATGCCGATGCGGTTGCTACCGCTGCCGATAGAGTACAAACTGGGCTTGATGCTGCTGCTACTTCTGCTGATGCCATCGCAACTGCCGCTGATAGAGTCCAGACAGGGCTGGATGTGATTGCAACCAATGCTGATGCGTCCTCTACTGCGGCTGACGCTATTGCTACGGCTGCGGATGTTGTACAGACTGGACTAGATGTTGTTGCTACTTCTGCTGATGTCGTGCAAACAGGTCTTGATGTTACAGCGGCAGCAGGATCAGCCTCAGCAGCTTCTGGTTCTGCCAGTGCAGCAGCAGCCTCAGCAGCCGCAGCCGCTTCTAGCTACGATGCTTTTGATGACCGCTACTTAGGCGATAAAGCCTCTGATCCTACACTAGACAATGACGGCAATGCTTTATTAACTGGTGCTTTATATTTCAACACCACTAGCGATGTCATGAAAGTCTATGATGGTTCTGCGTGGAACATCGCTGCTATCTCTTCAGCCTCCCCAACCTTCACAGGCACAGTCACTGCTGATGGTTTGGTTGTTAATGGTGATGCTGTTTTTTCAAACGGTGACTCTACAGTTATTACTGGAGATGATTTTTCTAAACTACAATTAAAATCTCTTGATTCTTCTACAAGCTCTACAGGAGTTATGTCTGAAATTGCAGATGTTGCTTTGGTAGATTTTAATGGTGGAAGTAACAATCATAAACTTGTTATTCGTACAAACGATGGGCTTGCGGCTACAGGGACTTTACGAGACAGAATTGAAATTAAAGCAGACGGCGACATCTCCTTCTACGAAGACACTGGCACAACGCCTAAGTTCTTCTGGGATGCTTCTGCTGAGTCTTTGCTAATAGGTACAGGCGGCACATCTTCACCTGCTGCGCCTTTGGTTATAAACGATGCTGCTTCAAGTGGTTTTAAAGCAAAACTAACATCAAGCGTATTTAATGCTGATGGCAACTGGCTTGGCCTTGGTATGGGCTACCATAACGATTACATGAAGGCAGCGATTATTGCAGAAGCAAAAGATGCTAATGGACGAGCCAATCTACATTTTGCTTTAGATGGCAGTGTTGGTAGCGGAAATGTTGATCTATCTGACACTAAGATGACTATCACTTACACTGGCAATGTTGGTATTGGGGTTACTCCTGAGTCTTGGTATACCCCGTTAAGCACTAGAGCATTACAAATAGGAAGTACAACATCGTTATGGGCGTTGAATAATGGCCCTACAGATTTAAGAACAACCTTAGATAACAACTTGTATATTTCAGCAGCAGGCGCTAATACTTATTTAAATACTGGGCCTGCATCTCGCTACCAACAAGCTAATGGACAACACGTTTGGTCAACTGTTAGCTCTGGAACAGCAGACACTGGCGCTACTATCACAGAACGTATGCGCATCACCTCCAGTGGCAATGTTGGTATTGGTATAGCGAATCCTGCTGTTCAAGTTCAGCTTGGCGATGGCACTGCAACAACACAATGGATACGAGCATTCGGCAGTGTTAGTGATATTTATGTTGGTCAAAATACTTCGATTACGCATTTTGGGCTAACCAACGCTTCAAAGATTTTATCAACTACAGGAAATCCATTTGCATTAGGTACAACAGCATCGCAACCGATAGTGTTTGGCACAAATAATACAGAACGCCTCCGCATAGACAGCAGTGGCAACGTCGGTATTGGTAACACAATTCCTTCTTCATTTACTGGACTAGCCGCTAATAATCTTGTTGTAGGTAGTGGCTCTGTAAATGAAGGTATTACCATTTACTCTGGAAACGCAACAAATAATTATGGAGCAATAGCATTTGCTGATGGAGTTTCTGGTTCAGAACAATATCGAGGTTATATTCTTTATCAACATGATGTAGACGCTTTAAGAATTGCTACAAGCGCCGGCGAAAGGATGCGCATCGACAGCAGTGGCAACTTGTTGTTAAACACTGCTAATAGCCCAACAACAACTAAAGCGATTATAAGTTCAGATTATAGTGCATCAGGTACTACAAACACAGGAATAACCATCGCTGGCAGACAAGCTGGCAACTGGTGGAATAATGGTATTCATGCTCTAGGATCTTCAGGGCTAGTGTTTTCTACAGGCACTACAGGAATTTTTGGTGCAGATGCGACTAACGAACGTATGCGCATCGACAGCAGTGGCAACTTGCTTGTTGGTAAGACTGCTGTTGACAATACAACAGTTGGAATTAGGCTTGATGGAGCGTTAGGTCTTTTATCTGCTGTTAGAGATGGCGCTGCTCCATTACTTGGTGTTAGAAAATCGTCTGACGGAGATATTATAGAGTTCCGCAAAGACAGCACAACAGTCGGTAGTATTGGTACGAATAATAGCGACTTAACTATAGGCACTGGAGACGTAGGCTTTAGATTTAGAGATGGCTCTAACGACATCCTGCCTTTTGATATAGGCTCTAATTCAGCAACAGATGATGTAG
>Ga0208898_1002088_pt1 | contig 12493 bp, 13 predicted proteins | sample VirMetDEL_Mar_4_FD_184513 | JGI IMG/M metagenome (GOLD analysis project Ga0208898, IMG submission 184513) | Aqueous microbial communities from the Delaware River and Bay under freshwater to marine salinity gradient to study organic matter... | ecosystem: Environmental > Aquatic > Marine >...
CAAGTGAGGACGAGTACCGTAACAATCCGAAGGCGACTTACAAGTTTATGATCGTTGATCAAAGTCTCCGTGATCGCAGAGAGGCTGAGAGCATTACTACTAAGTCTGAGGCATACGTGCATTTTAACAAGCTCAAGAACAACGCAACTATGCTGCGTCACATCTTGATTGAAAGCATGGGTGGCTCAAGACTTCCAACTAATGCAAATAACCACAGCTGGTTGATCAAAGAGATTGACAAGCTGGTTGATGCAGAGCCTACTAAGTTTCTGGAGATTGCCGGTGATCCTAATTTGGAGGTACGAGCATTTATTCACGACGCAGTACAGCTGCAGGTTCTGGAAAGAATGAACGGTCTGTACTATACCAAAGACGGTAAGCCACTTGCACTTGCGGGAGGAAGTTCCGATCTTCGTGGTGCCGTAGACTTTTTGATCGATGATAACAACAACGAGTTGTTTCTCACTCTTCAAAGTCAGGTAGAAAAAGCCCGTGAATAATGACTGCTACTGAGTTTGATGACGAATTTCTATTGAACTACCAATATGCCGGGGGCAATTCAGCTCCCGGATTTAATGCTTATGCGAGGAGTTTGTTCCTCTCGCGTGCGCAGGAAGAGTTGGTAAAAGATGCTTACAGACAGAGATCCAACACAAGGCTCGAAGGTTTTGAAGCAAGTGAGACACGTCGTCGTCAACTCTCTAACTTAGTCAAGCAAGAGATCATCTTGCCTGGTCAAGCGGTTCCTTACAATGTGAACTTCAACATTAGCCCAGACTCTCAGATCTTCAATAACCTTGATCTGAATAAAGTCCTGCGTATTGTATCTGAACACATTGATGTGGACACAGCAGTCTGTGGTAAAAAGCAGTTACCTGTATATGCAATAACTCATGATGAGTATTCTAGCTACGTAGGGGATCCTTTTCGTAAACCCAACAAGGATCATGCGTTGCGTTTGGATACTGGGGTATTTGATGATATCAATAATAGTTTGGAACTTATTACAAATGTTCCTTATATTCGCTATGTCTTACGATATATTCGTCGTCCAAGACCCATCATAGTCGCCGATCTCAGTAATCTTGGCGGTGTTGCGTACTCAATTGATGGCGAGACGTCGGTTCAAACTTCAGAACTTATTGAAGGGTTCCATCCCGAAATCGTCACCAGAGCGGTGCAAAACGCCCTTGAAGCTGTTGGCGACCCGAGGTTCCAAACGCACTTTATAGCGAAAGACAACAGGATTGAATAACTAACCCAACTCTAAAACTAAAATCATGAGTTATCTTGAAGGCGCACCCTCGCGCTTCGTCCTTGTAGGGACACAGTATGAAGACCAATCAGTAACCGTAGTCGATGCCGATGCGGCTGGAACTGCCGGTGACATTACCCTCTTGAACAAAGACGGTAGCGGTTTTGACAGTTCTTCAGGAAATTCTGATGGAGAAGGCATTGCCCTCCGTCTGGTTACAGATAATCAAGAAGTAGGTGCCAGCCTTTCTTCTGATATCTTGACTCCAGTATTCTCAGCAGCTGACGTTGTTAAGTACCCAACTGATAAAACTGCTTTCGCTCAGCCTAAGGCACACATCCAAGAGCTTGATCTCGGAGGTATGACCTTTACTGCTGGTGAAGTTGTTATGATGAACGTTCGCTACCGCAACGTAGGAGCTGTATCTGATGGCCGTTTCTTTGACGTGTGGGCTGATCATACTGTTTCCACAACTACTGCTGCCGCTGTAGGTGCAGGTTTGGTTACTCAGTGGAACAAAACCAACGACAAGCGTAAAGTAGACAGTGCTACTGCTTACATGGGAGCTACTGGATTTGTAGGTAACTGGGCTGCTGCCGATAAGATCACATTCGTAACCGGTTCTAAAACCGCTACAGTGTATGAAACTAACGGAACAACTCTGGAGACTGCAACTGCTACTCTTACTGTTGTAGCTATCATTGACGGTGTTCCTTACAACGTTGCTATGACTGCTGGTTCTTCAACCATCACTCTTGATCGTCCATACGAAGGATCTGATGCTGCTCAGGTAGACATCTCTTCTAATGTTACCGATGCTGAAGCAGATACTATCTACCTGATCGGAGACATTCAGTCTAAGATCGACTTTAACCATCCGTTCCGCCCAATCGATTTCGATACTACTATGACAGTAGATGGTGAGGAAGCCACTAGTTTGGTTACTGTTGATACTCAGCAGGCTGACATCGGAAACGGTTACGGTCCTCACGTTGCAGTTATCGAAGAGTTGAGCCTTGCTCAGTTCTCTGGTCTGATGTGGACTGAGTATCGTCGGATGCGTACTCGCCGGTTGGAAACTGTTTCAACTAAGCAGTACGATCAGTTTAGCTTTACTCTGCGTAAGAATACCGCACAGTATCCAGGATCTGTTGTAAACAGCGAAGCTGAGATCACAGTATTTATCCCTCGGGATGCTGGTTCTGGAAACACAGCCACTGAGCTGTTGGCAGCTATCAAGGCTAACGACTAATCGTTACGCCTTTTGTAACAAAGAGCCTCAGCTATCGCTGGGGCTTTTTTTATATCTTTGATAAAAGCGAAGTCCATGGCATCCATTTATGTCGAGTTTGAGAAAGATTACTCTGAACTCCACGTTATTTCCGATATAAATTTAAGTACCGAAGGCCCTTTGGATTTGTATCACAACGATGAAAAAAAAGAGTCTTTTGCAAACCCAGCAATGAGTTATCTTCAGACTACTTTCGGAGCTCGATATATATTTACGATCACTCCTACAATGATCGGAGCGTCTACATTCAGTGATGGAATCTGGCATATTGTTATGACCGGTACTGGTGACTCAGCAGGTGATCCCAAGATGAAATGTCTTTGGTGTGCACTTGCTAAGATGCTGAATGGCGACTGTGACTCTACTGCTGACGTTAACATCGTAAATAAGATCCATGCATATATGGTTGTTGCCGAGGGTGCCACAAGGGCTAAAGACTTTGAAAAAGCTTATGGTTCATACAGCATAGCTAAGGGGTATGCCGATCCGTATAATTGTGACTGTACTGCATCATGAGTACAATTGATCTGAATCTTGACCCAACTAAAAAGGTAAACATCACGTTTACTAAGGGTTACACTTTTGATGTATATCTTAGACTGACTCAAAAGGATACCGACCCTAAGGTACCTTATGACTTGAGCGGTTATAGCTTTGAGTTAAAGTGTAAGTACTCAAGCTATGATGAAACTGCAGCTTGGGAGTTTACAGGTAACGAGATTACTGCTAACAGCAATGGTGAAATCATTATTCGCAAAACTGCAACCGATACCAATTTGATCAATCCTGCAACTTATGTTTACGAGTTGAGGGCAACCAGTCTTTCTGGAGACAGTACCAGGATCATGGCTGGTAAGATGATCGTTAAAGACGCAGTAAATGATTGACGACTTTGATCTTGAAATAGTTATTCAAACATTCAATCCAGAAATTGAAGTTAGTGGCTCACCTATAACATAATAAAACTACCGCAATGGAGTTTGATATTGAGATAGGTAACAGAGGTGTTGACCCTCATGTAGAGATTATTGTTGCTGAGCCCGGTTCAATAACCGTTGTTACTCAGCCACCTAATAATGTAAACGGTACTTTACTTGGAGGCTCTGCCGATCAGGTATTGACCAAAAGATCCAGTCAGGATTATGACTGGTCTTGGCAAGATATTCCTGCTGGTAGCGGAGGTGGATCAAGCTCTATTGAAGAAGTAGACACCCTACCTCTTCTTGCTGGTTACAGTGGTTCTGCAAACCAAGTCTATGTTATTCAGGAGAATGCCATTTACACAAGGTCAAACCTTTTAAATTCAGATGTTACTAACGATGGACTTATTGTCGTTCACTCTAACTACAATTCAAACCCTTGGGTAAGAAACTCTACTAGTCACATATTGAATCTTAGAGATGTTGTTGACAGCAGTGGTAACGTATTAGATGCCGGAAAAAATATCAATCACACTGCTTTTTTCCAAAAGGCTTTAGATGCTTGTAACGACAAGAGAATATTTAGAAAGACTGCATTAAATGACGAAGAAGACTCAATCTACAATACGCTTTACATACCATCGGGACAATATGGCGTAGACAGGACGCTAGTTGTAAGGTGTAATGTAATAAGCTCTCCTAATGCAGAGGTGTATTTTTGGCAACCTTCTGTAGAACAAACAGATGTAGATTGGAGAGACCACAAAGCGCTTTTTGCCATTGGAGGCTCTAACAGCGATATTTCATACGAAACAGATAAATACTCTAATCAAAATGATCCTTTTATAGATGCCACTGCGCTACACACTTGGCATGACATAGAGAGTATAATAAGGCTTGGAGCTACAACAGATAGAAGTAAAACATCGTGTGTTAAGCTAAAGGATGCAAACAATGGAGGGTCACCTTCATATACGACATACTTAACTGCCTTAGACGACTTACTCAGAAGCACTGAGGGGTACATTCCTTTGTCGTCAATGACGCTTAATACAACAGATAGAACTGCCGCTGTTACAACTAAAGCACTGCTCGCTAATCCCAATGTAACAACGGGAAGATTAAGGGTTTTACAGATAACATGTAATTCCTCTGGAGTACCTATTAATGCTGAAGTTTATAAGTCTGCTTTTAGGGATGGAAATGTTACCCACCAGGGAAACCATGTGTATACATTTAATCTGAAGAATATAATTCCGGACTTTATAGACGACAACCTTGGAGGAGTTACTATTGACTCCAATAACATATTGATTCTGTATGAGGATAGTCCAACGTACAAGTATTTCTTTGAGACTGATGATGTAATGCATGATTCAAATTACACCATAGCAAGAGTAATACACGCTGATGCAGCCAAAGGATGTATATTCTTTGAGCAGAGCGGAAAGTATATGGTGGATGAGTCAAGCGCACAGTCCCCTTACATGAGGGGTAAGGTGAGGACATCGAGTGAGGAGTTTGTACATGAAATAAAGGGCTATGACATTCAATTACCCTTTTTGAATCACCATAACTTGGTAAAAAACTCTCCTATATTTAGCTCGTACACAAGGAGTAGCCCATCAACTTTTTCTACGGGAACAATAGAACCAGACTACTCGAAAGCAATAGATGTGAGGGCTGTTAAAGCCTGTCGTATTTCTTGCATGGGAGCAAGATTTTTTTCAACCTACCAACACCTAAGAGGGGGTGCCGGGGCGACCGGAACTAGGGGGACGATAGGAAATTCATTTTATGGAGGACACGGCTTTGGGTCAAAAAGGTTTTTGGACATACGCCCTCCTTATCAGAATGGACTTATTAATGGTGGGTATTGCAACTCAAATAAGTTTAATGACTATGTAGTTAATGGTCATGCCCGTAATATGCTGGTAGCTGGCAAAAATAAGACCGCTGAAATAAGAGTTGACGGCATTGTTGCCTATAACGACTACTACTCGTTTGTTCCTAACGATGTTCAACAGTCTTTATCGGACAATAATGGAATTGGTTCTTCATCAAGGGTTATGTGCTTTTTGTTTAGCAGTCAAACTCCAGACCTATACACCACCATAGGAAATGAAACTACTTTTGATTTAACAAGAGTGAAGCCTAATTATTATGTTCAGGTACGAAACTCCGAACAGAACATTAATATGATAACCTTCTATAGGATAGAAGCGGTAACAACTCTTGAGGGCGGTGGTAATGATGGAAAATACCTTATTGTAACCAACTATGGTGAAGGCGATGAGATATACGGCCAAAACTCCGGTAAGCCTCAAAATTCTTGGCTAATAGAAGATGGCACTAACTCTGGTAATCCAAATCTCCATGTATTCATAAAGTATGCAAGACTTGGTTCACACCCAACTCACACTGACCCGTCCAGTGTTGACTTTATAAGAACCCCGCACAACTTAGTTAGGATAATAGCAAATCCAGATTCACAGTACGGAAACTCCAACAACAATGTATTTACAGCTTGTGTCTGGGAGGAAAAGTCTGGAATAGGTTACGTTCATCACGACTTAGTGGGGGTTACTGACACAAAGTATACATCTACAAGAGCAGAAATCAGTCTTAAAAAAGTTCCTACAGGTGAGTACACAAATCATATATACGTAGACTCTTGCGAGAACACGGATTTTGACCATGGGTTCCATATGTCAGACTCTAACCTTTACATTGACACACGGAACATCAATTTCGCAAAATCCTCTGCTGGTATAATTTTTAGAGATGGACACAGGCAGGATTTGTTTCTTAAAGATGTAGAAAAAGACAGGTATAAGACTGATTTATTTAATACAGTTTATATCGAAAGAAGAGGTAAGGTTAAGGTCGAGTGGGCAGACGTAAGTTATGCTCAGAGTTCCAAGCTTACTTATTTTCCAGAAGTGGCTAAGCTTAACGAAAGGCAACCAGTTCTTCTTTCTTCGCATAACAATCAGATTGTTGATTTAGAGTATGCTGTAAACTTTAAGCTACCTTCTGCAGACAAGGGCTATCATGTTGAGGTATTGAACACAAACCTAATACCTTTGAAGATTGCTACCGTAGACTCTTCTGTGTCTTACTCATCAATAGATGATTACATCCAACCTAACGGTTCTGCAAGAATCATAAATCGAGGCAATGATAAGTATATTGTTACTGGTGACTTAGGTGTGGATGGAACTTTAAGTAATACCTACAGTAACATTTTGAGTACTACTTATGTAGCTCAGGCCAATCATCCAGGATCGGGTCAACAAAAACTTCAAGACATGGTGGTAAGACATCTTGAAGATTCTGGCATATGGGGCAAAATCTTCAAGATGGGTGTCTTTGGTAGAACTACCGAAGAGATGTCATTAATTGATTGGAAGAACCCTGGCAATGCTAGCGATTCTTTTGAGCTTTTGGTATATCCCGCTGGAGGAAGTACTAATTCGTTTTCTACTGGAGTAGGGTACACAGCTAATGGTGATGGGTACATAAATACAAACTCGGTATCAGGAGACTTAAGAGATGATGATGTTACAGTTTTTGCTTATATCACAGAGCCTGCTGACAGGGTCTCTGATATAGTTGTTGACTCACAAGGTACACCTCTTCGTCTTACAATAGAAATTGATGAGAGCCCTGATCCTATATTTGTTCTTTATGATGACGAAACGGGGTTGATTGTTGAAGATGAGTTAGATGATGACGATTTTGTTGCGTTAAACATAAACGATGACCAAATAATTTTTGATGGTGTTGTAGCAAACACGGGCTTTGGTGTGGGCAGCAAGATATTTGTAAATGATGATGAGCAGAACACTATTCTCGGTATAGTGCAGTCAGTTGACATAACTTCAGTCACAACTATAAACTTATATCCTAAAGTTGGAGTAAGGGTGATAAATGCAAACCCAAGTTATAAAACTATACCCTCGTCATCAAACCAAGTATTGTTTGGTATCATCCCAGGAAATGATCCAAGGATGTATTTAGACGAAAACACAGATCAAATAAGTTTGCATGCAGACGGTATTATTGAAGATGTTACCATAAAAACATCTTCTACTAAGGCTGTTGCCTTAACCAGAAGGGCGACCACGCAGATAGAACTATTTCAAGATGGCTCTATAACAAGGTTCAATCAAGATTTTAGAGCCAACAATACCGCCACAAATAGCTTACAGATATTTAGGTCACGGAATGATATTGCAAATTACTTTTCTGTAGGTGCCTTCATTATAGCAGAGGCTCTTTCAGATGAAGAGCTTAATAAGCTAAAAGAACTATTTGACTCTTACTACTCATAAAGAGCTCCATGATTCGTAAATTTGCACTATGGAGCATTTCGAAGATCTTGTTTTTGATTTCATAAGTCACGAGCATTCTTGTAGAACGCTTCTGTTCATACTGTTGACTTACATGCTGTGGCTAAACCACAAGCATAAAAAAACGCCGACTGAGTAAGCCGGCGTTTGATATTTAGAACGATCAGTACTTTCGCTTCTTAGCTTTCTTAAGCTTACCGCCTTTCTTTTTGGTAGTAATCTTAATAGACTTTTTAGGAATATTTACTCCTTCCTCAAGTCGAGGATTCATGTAAACACCTGGTGTACCTGATGAAGGCTTACCTGGAGATACAAACCGTCTAGTGTTATCGGATTCTACTGGTGCTTTTGGTAGCTTTGATTTAAACTCATCGCTATCAAAGTAATCCCTTAGTTGCTGATCAGTAGGGTTATTTGTTCCGAACTGCTCTCGCTCCAGTTGTCTATCATTTTTTTGCGGACGAGTTCCAGGCATAGGCTCTTTTGTCCTATTCATGTTATACACAGGAGGTGTTGTTTCACTAACCCTACTTTGAGGTCTATTGATAACCTTATCTAAAGCATATAAGCCTGGCGATGCCATAGGCAATACTGAGCTTGCTCCTTTGGTTATGTTACTAAGTCCAGTTTTTAGTGCATCAACTAAACCGCCACCATTAGTTTTGAATTTCTTCATTCGACCAACGGGATCGGAGAATCCACCTTTCTTGTATGATTTTACTTTTTTCTTAGACATGATTTACCATTTTACGCGATTAGCCCAGTAAGCAGCGCTCATCTTACCTTTCTTGATATTTTTAGCATGACGAGCTTTAAAAGATTTAGCACGCTTGGTAGGTTTTTTGTCACCCTTTTTACCTTGCTGACCAAAGCGAATTGTTTTGATCTTGCTACCTTCCTTAGCCACAACGATATGCGACTTGGTAGGGTGACTTGGGGTTCTCTTAGGTTTGTTGTACCCGGAGACACCAGCCCTTTTTAAACGTGAGTCTTTCTTAACGGGCATTACTTCTTTTTCTTAGCCTTCATCATTTTCAGAACAGCAGCTGGCATTTTACCGCCTTTCTTCATCATCATAGCTGCAGCACCTGCACCTTTGGCTTTAGGCTTCATTTTAGAAGCAACCTTCTTTTTCTTGGCAGCAGCTTTCTTTTTCATAGCTCCACCTTTCTTGTAAGACATGGACTTTTTCATCATTCCGGGCATGACACTTTGGGTTTTTGGGTTTACTTTTTAGACTTTTTTCGTTTTCTGATCGCGCTGGTTCTACGACCCATACCTACACGTTTCTTTTCAGCAACAGCTTTTCTTTTTTGAGAAGCTGACATGGATCCCCAGGTTCGTGGCGTTTTGGAAGAAACTCTTTTAGAAGGTCTGCATTTCTTGGTACCCTTGTTTTTAGATGATCCACAAGGATTACCTTTTTCGTCTGTCCACTTTTCCTTGAACCAACGTTTAAGAGCAGCACCTTTCTTTGTCTTCCTAACAGCCATTACTTTTTCTTACCGGCACGTTTCTTTCTACACTTAGCAATAGCTCCGCTAGCATAAGCCGAAGGGAATACTTTGTAAGTACGCTTAACTTTTTGATAGCAAGCGTCTTTCTTAGTTCCTGACTTCTTCTTAGAGCGAGACTTTTTCATCTAGCTAATATAATGATCCTCAGCGATTCCTTCTACATTTTAGCTATATTTGCCGTATGGCTGAGCGTAAAGACATTTTAGAATCTGCGTTAGATGCTGGCTTTGCAGTAATAGACGCAGCAAACATCGGGCTGGTAAAGCGATCCGATGAAGCTGAGATGTGCGACTTTGCGTTAAAGTACAACGTGACCCAAAATGATTTGTGTAATACCGCGTTGGACATTCCTCTCAGAACTTGTTCTCGACAGTTTACTATTGATGACATTTATGAGTTTGATGTCCAAACAATAGAAGATGACGCAACTATGTATAGAGCTGGATATTATAGTCTTAGTAGTAGAGCAATTCCTACAACTGCATCAGACCTGGTTACTGATATAGTTACTACAAATGCAAATAACTACTCGCAGATTGCAGGTGGTCGAGCAAAAGCTGTAGAACCTGGTGGAATTGAGATAGCTCATACGGCAAATGGTCAGATTGCATGTCACGTGTTCATGGTAGCTGCGGGTCTTATTTCCGGTGTTAAAGATGTTACTGGAACTGAGCTTACTGCTATTACTCAGACATTTACAAATGTTTCTATGACGATATCTGGGCTTGAAAGCATAACTACCTGGGATATCTACTTGATTAACCGTATCATTACCCCTGGTACATACTCATACTCAATGTTCTAATGAAAAAGTACACAAACTCTTTAGCTGTTGTTGCAGGTCGTAAAGTTGGTTCTCAGGAACCTTTGGACGATCGTCTTACTTGGGATACCGTTAATGAACTAACCACAGCAGTCAATAATTTTGAGCACTATGGTTGGTATAACGGAATGATTGTTTATGTTGGAGATACCAATCAGCATTACGTTTGGTGCTCAACAACTGAAGCAGGCAGTAATGCTAACATAGATGACGATGAAAATCTACTTACATCCAATGCCACGTATCCCGGGGCTGGTGGTCCATTTGACTCTACTTATGCTGGATTGAGTTTTAACTTCTATCCTTTTAAAGCACCTGCACACTACCACGATGATCGGTATTACCTAGAATCTGAGGTTAACGATCTTCTTGCTGGTAAAGCCGCAAGTAGTCATAATCATGATACTCTGTATTACCAAAAAACAGATGCAGATGCAAGATTTGCACTATTAAGTCATCAACATACAGAGGCAGATATTCCCACTCTTGACAAGTATAGCCAATCTCAGGTCAATGGTTTGTTAAACGATAAGCTGGATATTTCAGCAGTAAGGTCTGTAAACCTTAGTTCAACCACTATTGAATTTACTTCAAATGGTCATGGTAATACTTACTACAATCCATCGGCTCCGTCTAATACAACAAGTTTAACTCTTGAGCCAGGCTCAGCTATTGCAGGAGCTACGGCATATATCTGGCACCAGCACACGGTACAACCTACTATTACAGGAACATCTTGTACGATATCGGTTACTGAGGGATTTTATATTGCAAGCAGTCTAAACTTAATTAGGCTTACATACTTAGGCGAGTTTAGTTCACAGCATTATTTTGCAAGAGAGTTTGTTAATCCTGGAGGTACTTTGAATGTTACAGATGGGTTGTTGAATTACAATGCATCTACAAGTACTTTGACTACAAACAAAAGAATTTCACAACTTGAAAGTAATGGAGGACTTATTAGCTGGAACCCTTCATCTAGTTCTTATAAAATTCGTACTCAGTTAACTGAAAACACTACAATTGAGATTAATCAGAGTGTAGTAGAGGATGGTGATGAGTTTACGATTATTATCCAAAATGGAACTGCCTCAACGTTTTCTTGTAATATAGGATCTACCACAGGTTCCCCATCGTTTTTTGTTCAGGGTGGTGCAGAAGACACCACTCTTAACTTAAATATTTCTGCTCACACTAGTCGTTATCATCTTTTCCGCATGGTTTACTCTAGTGGCTTAAATAAATACTTCATTCAAGAGTTTGCAGATTATCAAATCTAATGAATCGCGATAAGATACTATACAGCATTCGTGAGATACTCGGTATAAACACCGACGACAGGTCTTTGTATATTCCTGACGAACTCATCATGTTTGAGTACGCAAACGCACGTGCTACATATCTTGAGCAGCTGTATTCTAAGGGCGGTCGATACGATGACACTGATCTAACTCAGACCATCAAGTTGGGTATGAGTATGGTAGATCGTTCTGCATGCTCTGATGTACCTGTGGGATGTAAGATTCTTCGCAGTACCAATCAGCTACCAAGCAGTATTATCTACACCCATAGGGGTCAGCTTGTAAGTCACATTGGTCCAATGGACATTACAGGTAAGGACTTTAATCTTGTGGATTACGGCAGGGTAAAGCATTTGACCAATCGTACTCGGATCATCAACAATAGCATCAACGCATTTATTCTCAACAACTATGTCTACGTATATGGTTATGAGAATCCAGTTCTTTCTGTGTTGAAGGACATGGCAATGACTGCGATCTTTGAGTTCCCAGATGACGTGGTTGATGCTGGCGTATGTGTAGGTGACTGTAACGACTACCCGATGAAAGCCCAGTATCATTCTTATGTGATACAAATGGTTGCACAAAAGCTTTCTAAGAGGTTGCCTGAAGATAGGGTCAATGATGCTGAAGCTGATGTAGTTATGGTACCTACACCTAAAGCTGCTAAGAAATCCACAAAGTCATCCAATGAGCAAGTTCCACGGAGGACCGGGGCATCCTAAAACCAGGGATAAAGGCTTTAATGGAATGCCAGAATACTATGATGCTTACAGCACCATGGTAAGTGGTAAGTACAAGCCAGTAAAGCGCAAGGTCTTCAACAAGTTCAACGACACGGTCAATCGTATCCTTAGAGAGATGATGATCGAAGAAGGCTTTGAGTGGGACCTACCGTATAACCTTGGTACCATGGCGGTCTACAAGTACAAGCGTAAGATCGAGCGTGCCGAGGACGGTACATTTAACTTACCTATTAATCAACGGAAGACTGCTGCACGTCGCAGAGAAGATCCGAATGCACCACCGGT
>Ga0208898_1002089_pt1 | contig 12483 bp, 14 predicted proteins | sample VirMetDEL_Mar_4_FD_184513 | JGI IMG/M metagenome (GOLD analysis project Ga0208898, IMG submission 184513) | Aqueous microbial communities from the Delaware River and Bay under freshwater to marine salinity gradient to study organic matter... | ecosystem: Environmental > Aquatic > Marine >...
AAGAAGTCTGAGAAGGATGTCAAGGAAGGCACCATGGACATCAAGGGATTTGAGATCCCTAAGAAGGAAAGAGAAGAAGCATCTAAGAGAATCAAGCAAAAGACTCTGAACATCAGAGGTAATAACTCTGCTGAACAGAAGGCACGTCTTGAGAAGAAGCGTGGAATGAATCTTGATGATCACCCTCAGTTCAAGAAAGAAGAACTTGAGAGAATCCAATCTATCGTTGATTCTTGGGAAGACTGATCGATGACGAGAGACGTTTTCAAATACTTTAAACAAGTAAGGTCTCTCCAAGAAAGCACAACTTCTGAAAGAGCTCATGAGCTTGGTTATGAATATCAATCTCGTGGTGTTTGGTTAGACCCAAGATCTGGTAAACGATATAAGGCTGATGGCCTACAGTTCAAAGAGATTCCTCAAAAGGAGGTCTCTCAAAAAGAACCTGCTGCTCAAGAACCAGAGAAGAAGTCACTTTCGCAATTCAAAAAGGAGACTCAACCACAAAAACCCCAACAAGAACCTGAACCATCGGTGGCTGACCAAAACAGTCGAACCGTTCCAGGTGGGCCATCTGCTACTGCATTGAGTTCTGGTGACAAACAAAGTGTTGTCAAAATGTTATCTCGTGGTAGAGAGAAAGTTCAAAGTCCAGAAAGGAAAAAACAGATCAGACAACAGGCTGATCAAATGATTGCTCAGGATCAAGAAGAGAAGGCAGCAAAAGAATTAGAAGCGGAACTTCAAGCACAACAGGATCAACAGGAACTTTCACAGGAAGATCCAGTTAAAGGTCCAGAAGATTTCCCAACACTTGAAGACAAGGTGGAGGAGATTGATGGAGAAATTGATTATGTGGATGATGAAGAGGCATTCGATCAAGAGTATGAAAACTTTACAAAAGAAGCAGAAGAGACAATGAAATCTTTGGCTGATCGTCAAAGAAAAATGATGGAGAAAAAGTTTGGAAGGTTTACTGAAAGTCTGAAAAACATTCCTAGTGCAGCAAACAGGAAGTCATTTCTTCAATCGATGGCCCATGCAAAAACATTTGAGGGTCGTGTGAACGCTGGTGCTGGAAAGAACAATCTTGGATATGCTGATGTTCAAAACTTGATGGCAAATCGAGATCGTTTGATGGAAGGGTATGGTGATGGGTCACCAGAACAGATCAAGAAATTTGTTAATTCTGTTCGTTCAATTGAAGTAGATGATGATTTTGTTGATGCATCATTTGATGTTCTTCCTGATGCCTTTAAAAAATCACTGAGTGGTAAAGGTCAAGTCACAAACGATGCCTATGTGTCTGATGATAAGGCTCATAAAGACATTCATTATCTCGGTAAGAACGAGGATGGGACCATTCGTCGTGGATCGGCATCAAATAAAGATAGAGCTAAGTTGATGTGGAAAATCTATCTTCAACAAGGTGGCCGTGATGCTTACACTGGTCTTCCTTTGGACCTTCAAGCTATGGACCTTGAACATGTCCGTGGTTTTAATAACAAAGATGGTGGAAAACCAGGAAAAGAAGAGTGGGAACAGAGAGAGAATGACGACAACATGACTCTTATCAATTCCAACATCAACCAAAAGAAAGTTGATTTGTCAATGAAAGACTTTTTTGAGAGAGAAGTTGATCCACATAAGGATAAGACAGAAGAACAGTTTGGTGGAATTGAAAAACTGTTTGAAAAACAAAATGAAATTGGAAGTGTTGGTGATGAACTAGCAAAAACTCTTTTGGGTGAAGGTGGCAAAGGTCTTGGTGATTCCGTTACAAGAGAAATTTTGGAACAACATTTTAGTGATGATGATGGTAGATTCAATGATTTGAGAGAAGAGTTCCGTAAAGTTGCCACTGACGATAAGGATAAGAAGAAAGCAGCTGGAATGAAATCTAAACTTGGTAAGACTCTTCTCAAGGCAACTGGTCTTTCTCGTGGAATTACTGATACTTCAGGTAGAAGAACAGTTGCACTTCAAGAAAATGTTTATCGTGGTTTCCTTCGTTCAATGGCAAATGCAAAACCAGAAGATCGTCAAAGATATATGGAGGGTTGGGCAGAAGCAATCAAGGCTGGAAATGAAGAAAGATCTCCTAAGGCTGTGAACAGAAAACTCTTAGAATTGGGATTGGTTGATCAAGACATTCTTGATGATAGGAAACTAGGAAGAGTCTTTAGAGAAGAGTTCGACAATGGGTTGACAAAAGTTTCAGGACGTGATAGAATTCAAAGATTAAAACGGAGTTTAAGGGATGTCTAAAGTTTTTATGTGGTGAAACTAAAGTTTATATTGTAAACTCTATTATTCTATCTAATGAAAAAAAGTAATCTTCTTTCTCATGTCGAGGAACTTGAACTTTGTAAGTCAGCACAAAACGGATGTAGGAAATCTTTTGATACAATGGTGACCCGTAACTTGGGTCTTGTTAGTAAATTGGCTCAGAAGATGTATTATAAGAATGAACAATATTCTTATGAAGACCTCTTCCAAGAGGGAGTCATGGGATTGATGAGAGCAATTGAAAAGTTTGATCCAAAGGAAGGATGTAGGTTTTCTACTTACTCTTACTATTGGATCTATTGTTTCGTCAGTAAGTACCACACTAATCACTATGGAAGGGTTCGTGTTCCTTCTCATGTAAAAGAAAAGTTGAGAAAGTTGGAGAAGACCGATAGTGAAGGTTTTATCGCTCTGAAGAACACTCTTCCTTATGTTGTCTCTTTGAATAGTTGTGTAGGTGAATCATCAACTCTAGAAGATCTTGTTTGTGATAACTCCTTTCAAGAACTAGATTGTGAATTGGAAATCATTCAGGATCAAATGAGAAAAGTTCTCTCTGAAAGGGAGTACAATGTTATTTGTGATCGTTACGGACTTGATGGTAAGATTGCCAAATCTCAGAGAGAGTGTGGAAGTCTTTATGGAGTGAGTTACACCATGATTTACCTGATTGAAAAGAGAGCCATTGAAAAACTCAGGAAACATTTTTCTTAATAAATACTCTTATGGGAAAATGTAAGAAATGAAAAGTTTTCTAAGTTTCTTTGGTGAGGCAAGAAAAACCAGAGCATCTGAACGTGCCCACCAATTGGGTCTCAGGAGTGATGGTCAGGGTAACTGGGTCAACCAACAGGGTCAGAAAGTAGCAAAGACCGTTGGTCAGGAACTTGTTTTCACCGATAGAAAACAACCCAAATCACAAGAGGCACCTACACCTCAGAGAAAATCTGGTGCTCCTGAAACTACACAGAAACAGAAAACTTCACAACCTGTAGATGGTGAACAGAAGAAATCTGAAGATGAGAAGAGTTCTGAAAAAGAAGGTGAAACACTAACTCTTGTGTTTGGGAGATTCAATCCACCTACAGTTGGACATAAGAAACTTTTAGATAATGCTTATAAGGTTTCTCAGGGTGGTGATTTTAGAATCTATCCTTCCAGATCTTATGATCCAAAGAAGAATCCTTTGGATCCAGATCAAAAGATTCGTTTGATGAAGAAGATGTATCCTGATTATTCGGATAACATCGAGAACGATGCAGATGTCAAAACTATTTTCGATGCACTAGAGATTGCGGATAATGAAGGTTACTCTAATGTTCAGATTGTAGTTGGATCTGATCGTGTTGCTGAGTTTGATAATCTGGCTCAAAAATATAATGGAGATCTTTATAATTTCGATGAGATTCAAACCATTTCTGCTGGTGAAAGAGATGATGATGCAGAAGGTGTAACTGGAATGTCAGCTTCTAAGTTGAGAAAGGCAGCAGCAGAAAATGATTTTGAAGCATTTAGAAAAGGGATTCCTGATAGTTTAGACGATGGAACCGCAAAGGCCATCATGAACTCGGTTCGTAAAGGAATGAAAGTTTCTTCTGAATCTTGGAACTTGTGGGAGATTGCTCCAAAGTTTGATTGGAAGAATCTGAGAGAAAATTATGTGAACAGAAGAATCTTCAACGTTGATCAACTGGTAGAGAACCTGAACACTGGTTTGGTTGGTAAGATTGTTCGTCGTGGAACTAATTATTTGATCTGTGTCACCGAGAATAACATTATGTTCAAGTCTTGGATCAATGATCTCAATGAGTACACAGAAGTGAAGATGGATAGAAAGATGAGAACCAAAACAAAATCAAACACTTTGGTTGGAACAAAAGGTTATTTCAAATATGCTTCTGATCTGACACCTGGACATGAAGAGGGTGGTCAAAATCTCCAACCTGGTGGTAAGGCTTACACTGGAAGTATTAAGGAATTCATAAATAAGTATAAGAAAAGAATCTGAAGAGATGTCCAAACACTTGAACGACTTGTCTGCTGTTTATCTGGAGCAGATTGCAGAAGAAACTGTATGTCCCGTGTGTGGCTTTGATCCATGTCAGTGCTTAGAGGGCACTCTGGATGAGTCCTGTGGATGTGATCACAGTGAGAAAAAAGATAAGAAGAAGGAAAAGAAAGAATATAAAGATCCAGTTTCTCATGCTCTGGAAACTGATAAGAAACTGATGAAGATTCATAATGAAGGCAAACAACCAATCCACATTGGAAGAATGCTTTCCCAAGCATCCAATAAGGATTATCAAGCATCCAAAGAGAAGAATCCCTCTAAGAGAGAAAAGTTGGAAACTCAGGCAAGAACCATCAGAACTACAGTAGACATGGATTCTTTCAAGAAGAGAAAGTCACTGAACAAACCACAACGTGCTGGTGTTCAAGAAGGTTTCTCAAACTGGAGAGAGGATCTCATTGAGGTTGTTGATGTTCCTTCATCAGAAGCACAAACTGATGATAAGATGAATAAGGAAATCAAAGAAAAGAAAGTGAAAAATAAAGTTGTTATCAATCCTCCTCAGGGAGTAACTGAGGCAGTTGCTGAACTTGGTGGTGTTATTCTTGAGTTCCATGAACTTGATGAAAAGATTAACATGAAGAAGGCTGACATGGGTGATGTGGTAAAGGATTTCTATAAATCTGATGCTCCTCAGTTCAAAGGCAAGTCAAAGGAAAAGCGTCGTCAGATGGCCATCGCTGCTAAACTGAGTGCAGAACGTGGTCCTCAGACTGAAGAAAGAGACCCAGCTAAGGAAGCAGAGGGTAAGAAGATTGCTGGTTATGAGAGATCGGGAAGAGCATTTGGTCTGATTAAGAAGTTCCGTCAAGAGAACCCTGGTTCACGTCAACCCAAAAAGGTTCGTGGAGCAAAGGAAACTGAAGGACAGGCAGAAAATCGTCGTCGAGGTGCTCAGGCACAACGTGCAGCGAAATATGGACTGACCTCCAAAGAGAAAAAGGAAACTCAAGCAAGAGCACCTTACTACTCCACCAGAGATTGATGAGTTTTTTAAATGAAGCTCCTTACGTCGGTTATTACGGAAGTAAGGAAGAGAAGGAAGATAAAGAACATGATCGCCTTGACAAAGAACGCAAGCTTCGAATGAAGCATGGTAAGTCTTGGAAAGACTTTATGGATAAGGCTAGATCATCTCAAAAGAAACTTCGTCCAGGTGAAGTTAAGAGATTTGATAAAACTCTCAATAAGTGGGTTTCAAATTTAGATTAACTCTTCTAAATAGTTAAGACTATTAGATGAGGTTTATTATGCTTTCATTTTTACTTCCTTTGGCATCCAAAATTATCACTGATGCCGTTGACAAGATTCCCGATAACGAGGAACTTGGCGAAAAACTGATCGACATTTGTTTGGTCATTCTTGGTAAGGCTGTTAAGTTGACTAAGACTGACATGGATGATAAACTCCTTGAAACGGTTGCTGGTGCAATTCGTTCAAGAGAATCTTGAGTTTATAAATAATTTTAAGATAAAAATCATTAGGTAAAGACATGGCACTTTGGGGAAACAAAGATAATGTTACCTCCACTGGTACAGTATCATTGGACTATTCCACTGGAGTAGTTACTGGAGCTGGAACTTCATTCTCTTCGGATCTTTCGGAGGGTCAGGTTATTCGTTTTGGTGACAGATCAGGTACTTATTTCGGTGATGCGGTAATTATTGGAATCACGAGCGAAGGAAGTCTCACTATTGGAAGCACAGCTGGTCTCTCTGGTGCATCAATTGCATCTACAGATTTCCAAGTAAGTGAACTTCCTAAGTACACAGTTGTTGATTCCAACTACAGCCAAACCAACACCGATAAAGATACTTACATCTATGGTATCTCAACTGCTGGTTCTGGTGCAGCACAGGGTACTCAATATGAGGTTGGTGTAGGTTGGGTTGGTGTTACCACCTATAATGACAATGAGGGTAATCTCAGAGTTAAGAAGGAAATCCTGGTTTCGATGTCTGGTATCTCCACAGGTAACACACCTCTTTACCCACCTGCTTGATGAGTAAATGCAGTTTACTGAATTGAATGAGGATAATTTCCTCTTCTTCGCCATTAAGAATTACAATAATCCTCAAGCGATAACGAAGGACGATTTTGACAAAGATCTAAATCATTTTCGTTATATCAAAAGGTTACTCAGAAGATATTGGGGTGGAGATGAATTAAAAACTCATCTCCTTATCAATCATTTTATTATCATCTACAACATTTTTGGTGAAGCTGCAACACCAATGTTGTTTTATAAGTTGGATCGAAATCTTTGGCCTTCGATTAAAGCATTCATTGTGTTTTTAAATCGATTGCCAGATTATCCACACACATCTATTCATGACATTGAAACTGATCAAGTTTGTTTAAGGGAACTTTTAAAGGTTACTGATGGAAAAGAATAAAATTGACAGAGTTATAAATGCCTTTCGTACAGCAATGTATAATGAATTCAGTGTCGCAGAGGAAGGCATGGTGGCAAATCCTCCTGGGGGATCTGGCGGATTTTCTGGGTCCTCCAATGCTGCTGGTCCTACTGCTGGCTACGACCCCACTATGAGACTTGACGGTAGAAATAAGTATGTCAAGAAAGCCATCAAAGATTTGATGGATAGAAGAGAAAAGAGAGCAGAAAGAAAAGCAAAGAAGAAGGCATTGGATTTCAACCCCTACTTCAAACCCCACAATGGACGATCAAATTAAGATAGCAGTTCTTGATCAGAAGTTTGAAGATTTAAAACCAATCATCCTGAAACTGGATGCAACCATTGAAAAGCTAAGTGATGTAAATACTAACGTAAGTAGATTACTTGCGGTCCATGAAGAACGAATATCAAAACAAGAAGAGATTGACGAAATATTATTTGATAAAATTGACAAACTCCGTGATAAAATGGACAGGAATAATGACAATTTCCTGCAAAGATTACGTCAGGTAGAAAAGAGAGTTTGGATATCCTTTGGAGCAATTACTGTCATTTCGTTAGCCATTAATACTACAACGTTTCTCACAAAAACTTTGACACCAGTAGCGGATCAAGTTATAATGACGAGAAGTTATAGTGGATGATATGGTCGGAGTATATTGTTATTACAAAGACAATCAACCTGTGTATGTCGGATGCTCAATCGACCTTAAGAGAAGGAAGAGCCAACACAGACAAAACGGAAGGTTTTTAGACTGCACTTACGAGATCCTAGAAGAGACTTCGACTACAGATTTGTATGAGAGAGAAAGATACTGGATTAATAAGTTAGATACTTTTAACAACGGATACAATAAGGTCATCCATAACAACTGCGACATGCCGGAAGTCCGTAAGGCACAGTCAGACAGGATGCGCATTAACAACCCTATGAAGGGTAGGACTAATAGTGGTAGTTTCAAGAAGGGACACAAACCTGTTTTTACTGAAGAAAGAAACGAGAAGATTAGACAATCTAAACTCGGTAAAAATAACCCTATGTATGGTAACAAAAGGGCGGCCGATCATTTGAATGGCACCTTGACTAAATGCCCGCATTGTGGTATAATGTGCTCCCGTGGTAACTATGCTCGGTGGCACGGAGACAACTGTAAGCACAAGGAGGTCTAGTGGATTACATTGACGAAAAATACATCATGCTCATCTCCGCCAGACTACCTAAATTCAAAAAAGTAAAACCCGGTCTTTATAATTTCCGCTGCACTATTTGCGGCGATAGTCAGAAACAAAAGAATAAAGCAAGAGGTTATTTCTATCAGATAAAAAACAACACCAACTTCAAGTGTCATAATTGTGGGTTAAACATTTCCTTCAATAACTTTTTGAAAGAGTTGGATCCAGTAACTCATCAACAATATGTTTTTGAAAAGTTTAAGAAGGGTCACACTGGTAAGAATCATGTAAGTGAAACACCAGAAGAAGTTTTTCTTAAGGTTGATTCAAAACCAAAATTCAAAAAGAAAATAAAGATCGATCTCCCTGATGCCTTTGACGTTGAAAAGTCCAAGAGATATCTTCATGATAGGGCAATCTTTTCTGGGGAGTTTTATTATGCTGAAAACTTTAAAGATTTTGTAAACTCTATCAAACCTAATACGTTTGATAGTGTAAAGTACGGAGAACAGAGAATAGTTATTCCTCTTGTTAGGAATGAGAAACTTATTGGAGTTCAAGGGAGATCTCTTACTCACAACTCTGTTAAATACTTAACCATTATGTTGGATGAAGATGAACCAAAAGTCTATGGGCTTGATCGAATTGATAGGAGCATTCCCGTCTATATCGTCGAAGGACCCTTTGACAGCACTTTCCTCCCTAATAGTGTGGCTATGTGTGGTAGTGACGGTGAAATTCGTGATCTTGAGGGAAGCGATAAAGTATATGTTTACGATAACGAGCCCCGTAACAAAGAAATTGTTGGAAGAGTTGAGAGAGTCATCCAAGGAGGAGGCCGAGTTGTTATCTGGCCAAGCCATCTAAGGGAGAAAGATCTCAATGACATGATCCTCGCTGGACATAAAGTTCCAGAGTTAGTAAAATTAAACACATACTCAGGTTTAGAAGCAAAACTTAAATTCACCAATTGGAAGAAAATATGAGTAACGGCACTAAGGTTAAGAAAAGAGACGGAAGAGTTGAGTCTCTTGATCTAGATAAGATGCATCTGATGGTTGAGGAGGCAACCAAGGGTCTTGCAGGAGTATCTGCAAGTCAAGTTGAAATGACCTCTGGTATTCAATTTTATGATGGAATTACCACAGCAGAGATTCAGGAGATCCTGATTAAGAGTGCTGCTGACCTGATTGACTTGGATCATCCTAACTATCAGTTTGTTGCTGCCAGATTACTTCTGTTTTCTCTCAGGAAACAACTCTATGGGAAGATGCATGAAATGCCTTCCCTGACAGATCATATAACTAAAAGAGCATATGATGATCTTTATGATAAAGACATCTTTGATAAGTATAGTTTAGAGGAAATCAAAAAGGTTGAATCCTTTGTTGATCATGATAGAGATTTTCTCTTCACTTATGCTGGATTGAAACAAGTTGTGGATAAGTACCTTGTGCAAGACAGAAGCACGGGTCAGGTGTATGAGACTCCACAATTCATGTACATCATGATTGCCCTAACAATTTTTCGTGATTACCCAAAAGAGACAAGACTCTCTTATGTCAAGAGGTATTACGATGCCATCTCAAAACACAGAATCAACATCCCAACACCAATCATGGCAGGTGTTAGAACTCCTCTCCGCCAGTTCGCGTCTTGCGTTCTTGTTGACGTTGACGACACCTTGGATAGTATTTTTACTTCTGATATGGCCATTGGTCGTTACGTTGCACAAAGGGCTGGAATCGGTATCAACGCTGGGAGGATCCGTGGGATCAACAGTAAGATCCGTGGAGGAGAAGTTCAACACACTGGCATTATTCCATTCCTTAAGAAATTTGAATCGACTGTACGATGCTGTACACAAAATGGAATCCGTGGTGGATCGGCAACCGTACACTTCCCAATCTGGCACCAAGAAATCGAAGACATCCTCGTCCTGAAAAACAATAAGGGAACTGAGGACAACCGTGTTCGTAAACTAGATTACTCCATTCAAATCAGCAAACTGTTCTATGAGCGTTTCATCAACAACGAAGACATCTCCCTCTTCAGTCCGCACGACGTTCCTGGTTTGTATGATGCTTTTGGCACTCCTGGATTTGACGAGTTATATCGCTCTTACGAATCTAATCCAGACATTCCAAGACGATCTATTGGCGGTCAAGAACTTATTCTGGACCTCCTAAAGGAGAGAGCAGAGACTGGTCGAATCTACATCATGAACATCGACCACTGTAACTCTCACTCTTCTTTCAAAGATAAGGTTGAGATGAGTAACTTGTGTCAGGAGATCACACTTCCAACTTATCCTCTTCAACACATTGATGATGAGTTTGGTGAGATTGCTTTGTGTGTTCTTTCCGCAGTCAACGTTGGTAAGATCAAATCAGATGACGAACTAGAAGACCTCTGTGACCTCTCTGTGAGGGGTTTGGAGGAGCTGATTGACTATCAGAACTATCCAGTGAAGGCAGCAGAGATTGCTACAAAGGCCAGACGTTCTCTCGGCATTGGATTTATTGGGTTAGCACACTATCTTGCTAAGTTGGGTTATAGTTACGACTCACAAGAAGCATGGGATGCTGTTCATGGTCTCTCTGAGTCCTTCCAATATTATCTTCTGAAGGCATCTAATCAGATTGCCAAAGAGAAAGGACACTGTGAATATTTTGGAAGAACTAAATATTCAGACGGGATTCTTCCCATTGACACTTACAAAAAAGATGTAGACGAAATTTGTTCACAACCATTACAACATGATTGGGAGGGTCTTAGAAAATCTATTCTGGAACACGGATTGCGACACAGCACATTGTCCGCACAAATGCCTTCAGAGAGCAGTTCCGTTGTGTCAAATGCCACCAACGGAATCGAACCACCTAGAGCTTTCTTGTCCGCTAAGAAGTCAAAGAAAGGGGTTCTTAAACAAATTGTTCCCTCATATTCCACACTAAAAAATCATTACACTCTTCTGTGGGAGATGGGCAGCAATAAAGGATATATCAATGTCGTTGCTGTAATGCAAAAGTTCTTCGATCAAGCCATTTCTGGGAACTGGAGTTATAACCTGGAGGATTATCCAGACAAAGAAGTTCCAACATCTATTCTGGCAAATGATTTTCTTACGACATATAAGTATGGTTGGAAGACATCCTACTATCACAATACCTATGATTCTAAACATGATGGAAGTGAAGAAGAAGATACAAAACAAAAACTTGAATCTCTAATTCAAGACCTATCAACAACAGAGGAGGAGACTTGTGAATCCTGCGCAATTTGACTTTAAGGTTTCACCAGTGGGTGGTAATAATGTGGATGTGAAAGGAATGACAGTGTTCAATAGCCGTGAGGTTAACACCAAGAAACAACCAATGTTTTTTGGAGCACCTCTCGGAGTTCAGAGATATGATTCTTATAAGTATCCTGTTTTCGAGAAACTCACAACTCAACAACTAGGTTATTTCTGGAGACCAGAAGAGGTTTCCCTTCAAAAGGACAGAGCTGATTATCAGACTCTTCGTCCAGAACAAAAGCACATTTATACTTCTAACCTGAAGTATCAGATTATGCTTGATTCTATTCAGGGTCGTGGACCTGGAATGGCTTTTATTCCCTATTGTTCTCTTCCAGAACTGGAAGCATGTATGGAAGCATGGGGATTCATGGAGATGATTCACTCACGTTCTTATACCTACATCATTAAGAATATCTACTCAGATCCTTCTGATGTATTTGATACCATCATCACCGATGATAGGATTCTAGAAAGAGCAAAGAGTGTAACAGAATCATATGATGATTTTATTAACACTGCACAGACCTATGGTAATGGCAATGGTTGGTTACATCAGTTAGAAGGAGTCCCAACAGCACAGGAAGAACTCAAAGATGTCAAAAGAAAACTCTTTAGAGCAGTTGCCAACGTTAACATTCTTGAGGGTATTAGGTTCTACGTTAGTTTTGCTTGTTCTTTTGCCTTTGGTGAGCTTAAGCTCATGGAAGGATCAGCAAAGATTATCTCCCTGATTGCAAGAGATGAGAATCAACATTTGGCTATCACTCAGAACATCATGAACAAGTGGCGTGATGGTGACGATCCAGATATGCAACAGATTGCCAAAGAAGAGGAAGAGTGGGTTTATGCCATGTTTGATAAGGCAGTCAATGAAGAGAAGAGATGGGCTGATTATCTTTTCAAAGATGGAAGTATGATAGGATTGAACGATACATTATTGAAGCAATACATTGAATGGATTGCCAATCGTAGAATGAAAGCTATTGGATTGAAGCCTGTTTATGACATCGCAGCCAAGAACAACCCACTCCCATGGACACAACATTGGATCTCTTCTAAGGGACTCCAAGTGGCCCCTCAGGAGACAGAGCTCGAGAGTTATGTCCTCGGATCATTCAAGCAAGATGTCAAGAAAGATACCTTCTCAGGATTCCAACTCTAAGAAGATCCTTACTGACGGGTTTTACTATGAGTTTGAGTTTCTCTTTGGACGAGAGAAGCAAACCTTCATC
>Ga0208898_1002090_pt1 | contig 12483 bp, 16 predicted proteins | sample VirMetDEL_Mar_4_FD_184513 | JGI IMG/M metagenome (GOLD analysis project Ga0208898, IMG submission 184513) | Aqueous microbial communities from the Delaware River and Bay under freshwater to marine salinity gradient to study organic matter... | ecosystem: Environmental > Aquatic > Marine >...
TTTTGCGACACCTCAAATAGTTGTTGTTGTGCCAAGCCGAGCGCATACGTTGAATCCGTTACGAGCTTGAGTCTATTATTTATCTGGGTCGATACGTCGAGGAGATCAAAAAATTGTTTAACAACAACGGAAGTCCCGACGGCGAGAAACGCACTTTTCAGTGCGCCAAAGTTGCGACTCATGCCGCCTGTTGCATCACTCGCCCTTTTCGCTTTCCCTGCGAGCGTGTCAAACTCGCGCCCCGCTTGGTCTGCACTGCGGCCCGTGTCTTTTAGTTCGTCCTTGAGACGGTTAAAATTGTCGTCAAGTTTATCAACAGACGTTGCAGTCTCTCGCGCCGACTTTTTGATGTCGTCAAGGGAACGCGTGATTGCACGCGCTCCCTGCTTGGTCTTGTCCTGTAGCTCAATCGCTATGCCTGTCGTGGCGACCATTTTCTATCTCTTGGGCTTATTGGCTGATTTATTAGCCTTTGACTTCTCATTTATTTTTTTAATCGTCAAGTCAATATATACGCGGTCAACTGCGGATAGTATACGCCAAAAGCGGTCAAAATCTTCCACATCGTCGGGGCCGTATACCCGCGCATAATTGACGACCGAATCAAAGGGAATGCTTGACGGATACGCGCCGCCCATCCCCCCACTAATATAAGGTCTACCAGCCGAGAGTGCATAGAAGGCTTCCAAGATCCAGAGATTATCTGCATAGGGCTGTGGTCGATTGTCAAGAGCCTTACGCGATGCGGCAGTATCTTGGCCGCGTTCGCGCTTGCGCTCTAATCGCTCGGCGTGTTGCCCCCACTGGATTTGCCACTCGACGACTTCGGAGAGTTTTTTGAGGACTCGTCAACCTCCGTCTGCCTATACACCGCTTGCTCTCCGGCAACGGTCAAAATGTCCTCGCGGAAATCCTTAAACTCACTAATTAATTTTAAAGCGTTGTCGGACGAATAGGGCAACGCTTTGCCCTCATATTCTACGCCTTCCCAGTCAACAAGGATCGTTTCAGCGATACACTTATTGAGTATCTCGCTCTGCACATCCTCGGGCAATAGTCCACGGTCGCGCAGGTGGCGATGGGGCTTGAGAAGGGCTTGAAATCTTTTTTGATACGCAGGGTTGCCGAGTCGGGCGACTTTGAGCCGCGTCCCTTCGGCCCAATCAATCCAAACGCCCTCGGCCTCGCCTGTCTCGTCCGTTCGGTAATGCTTTGCAAAATCCATAAGAAAACCTCTTGTGTAGGGTTGGTTGGTGGGTGCGCCACCCTACGAAGCGCACCCACCTATCCGGCCAGATTTTTGTTGTAGGGTCTGGGTTACTTATTTACTGCTTAGGTTTGGGTGCGAGAAATAACAATCGTTTTTTCTGCGCTACCCGCGCCATGCGAGCCGCCCGGCTCTGCGGCAAAATCAAAAGAAAGCATGACATCGCCATCAAGCCCGGGATTAGTCCCCGGCTCAGAAGTCAAGGCGACCTGCGGCAGGTCTATCAAGAATCGGTCGTCATTGCCCAGATCGATAGAGAAGGACAGTGCCCGTTTGGTGAAGTTTTCCCAATCGGTATCCAAGGCCCAAGTGGTATCGTCAAGGTAGACCGAGAACGAGCCAGTGACCTCGGGGCTACCCTGCGGCATACGAGTGCGAGCCAAAGACCCCAAGCCCTTTGCCGGTCGATTAGGAACCGAGATATTCAGTGACAACTCCATAACGTCATAAGAAACCGCCGAGCTACCAATCCAGAGCGCACCAAACCCATCAACCTCGCTTGCTACGTCCTCGGCTGGCGCGGCGTTGACCGTGCCGCTTCCGGCCTTTGACGCGGCTTGAACGCGATTTTTTCCGTCAAACGCAAACGAGCCAGTTATAATACCGCCCGGGGTCTGATTGAGTGAGAAGGCATTGAGACGCGCACCCGTCATTAAGTGGTAACGGTTGGTAAGGTCTTGGTATTGCTGTTGCAGAGAGTAGCTATGTTCCGTGCTACCGGACCACACATAGGATCCTTCAATCGTAACCGCATCCCCTGCTGATTCGGTGGTAAGAGACCCGCCCGAAACGATGAGCTTGCTTGTAGCTACGCTCGTGACTTTAAACCACCCATTATTTGCAGTCTCTGTAAATCCAGAAACGTATACCCACTGGCCTTTCGCTATATTGCTTGCGGTAAAGTCCGTTGAAGATGACCCGAAGGAGTTGTCTGCTGATGCCGCTGAAATATCAGTGGCCGCAGAGACCGACGCACTCGTCGACCAGTCCGCGTCCGAGCGAACCGCCGAGCGCATGAAATCGTCATAGATTCGCGCCGCCAGTTCAAAATCGTAATTAGCTGTGGGCGAGATACCCACGCGCTTGCTGTCGGCAAGCTGTGCGTCCGAGCGCACCGTCTGCGAGCGCACCGTTTCCACGCCATACGCCATCGCGCCGCCCGTAATCGGGAAAGCCTCAAAGTCGTTAGATGGCGTTGTCCCCCAAGTAGACTCTCGCGTATAGGAGACCTGTATTTGATTACTATCTGCCATTGTTTAGTCCTCTGTTGTTACGCCATCAGATCGTATCTAAACGGCGTGTTTATGTTCACTTGATAATACGGGTCGTCTCCCTCGCGCCCAACAGGGACAACGCTTGACGCTTTAAATACAACGCCACTAATCGTTATACCGCGTAGTGCCGTGCCAACATCGTCGGCGATTGCCAGAGCGGTATTCGCGCCCTCGTCGGTTGGCGTAAATACCTGAACTAAGATATTACCAACCTGCCTCCAACGGCGATTACTCGTCCCGCCGATAGAAGCCTGTAGCTGTTCGCCCCCCTGCACCCCAATACGCGCCCACCCTTGATGGGTTGCAGGGTCAAAGTCGTCTAACGGGTCGAACGGCATATTCGGCCACGCTATCGGCACCAAAGGCCGGAGCGTGTCCATTTGACCCTTGAAGCGGGTCAAGATCGTATCATAGGTGTCGGAGAAACTCATAAATCACGCCTTAATGTTATGGCTTGCTGAACTTCTGCAATAGATATAGCAACCATCCCTTGCGGGGCTTGATCGCTCCATGTGCCTGTCTCAAGGCGGTTGATGTAGGGCAGATTATTAGTGATCCAAATGTCTTGGCCTTCTTGGGCATTTCTTAGTATTGCCGCCCCTTTAGCTTTAGTGCGACCGGCTACAGCAGACTCTTGTTTCCCTTGCGGTATTTTGTCGGCGTTGGTATATGAGGTTTCACCAAGCCGAGGGGACGAAAGGGAAACCTGCCAGTTGGCCCTTGCTCGCCCTGTATCGACCGGAGTGCGGTCTACAATGCGTGAGAGTAGGTCAAGCGCAACCGTGCGCTTAACTTTGTTGGCGTTCTCTTGTGCCGCCTCTAAGGCCTCGTCAAGGGCAAGGCTAAATACCTCAATATTACGCTCGTTCGACATTAGGCCCGCGTATGGAGATAATATACAACGTCCGTCGCTCCGGCCCTTACCGTCTTGACGGCGACCACTTCTAATTTTTTAGAGTTATCTACAAACTCGTCACCCGGCTCGGGTATGAAGTCGCCGTTGTCACCTTTCGCCGCTATGATATATTGACGGTCTGAGTCCTTGATGACTACGCCATCCCTCTGTGAGTGCGTGAAGTCGTCGAGGATGCCGTAAACGCTTTGATTGGTCGTTGCGGTGGACTGCACCTTCCACGGCGTAGCTGAGACGGGAGTCTGCGTGTCTCTGTTTATGTCGTACGTCGTGCCGAGGTTCTTGATAAGTCTTAGGGCCATGTCAGCCTTTGCCGCTTCATTCATTTGGTCGCCCCTAAGCCCTGTCTAAGTCGCCCGTCATAGCACCGCGCCAAGTTCCCAGACCGCCGAGGATACGCATCAGAATCGGCAAATAAGGCTCTACAGAGGCACCGGAGAAATACTCTACGCGCACGGGGCCGACCTGCTCCATTTTAGTATCGCCGCCCCTGTCATAATTCTCGTTAAGGGGCTTGCTGATATGTAGTAGGGCAAGCTCACAGGTCGCTTGTCGGACGCGCTCCGGCACGGAGTTGGTCGCTATTGTGCGGTCCTCGTTATCGGTCGCATCTGATCGCGGCCACCCAAGCGGTTGCGTTAAGCTGAATACCTCGCCCGTCCACTTAAACATCCCGTCAAGGGTCGTTGTCGCATAACGCAGTGCGCCCTCTTTGACATCAAGTTGCGAGTTCGCCCAGAGTCGAGGGTCGCTGTGGTTCTCAAAGTACGTTGTCGCATCGGCGACCGAAATATAGCTATCGGCATTGGGGACGACCGAACCGTCCTCTACAATAAGAGCCATTTATTTATTTTTCCTCGTCCGAGGTGCCGCCTGTGGGTTCTAATTTCTTGCCGCGTAGTGTGACGCGATTTTTCGGCTTGGCTTTTTCTTCGCTATAGCCTTCGCCCTTCCAATATTTCTCCGCATCCGATCCGGCATCTACAACAACCGTCTCGTCGCCTTTGTATAGTTCTTTAGTTTCCATTATTGCCCCTAATTTTAAGTAAGGGGCAGAAGTCGCCCCCTGCCCCTTACTGATAAGGTTACCTCAAGACGCGGGATTAGCCCAATACACGGGTCAACAGGTCACCCTGTATAACCTTCGCGCCACAGAGCACATCAATGCTGATTGTGTCGGTCTTGGTCGAACCGTCATAGTCAAAGACGATACGCAAGCCCAGACCCCGGTCGGCCACATACTCAGCACGAGCCGCCCCTGCAGGCAGTTCGAGCGGAACAACGGCATAGGACAAGCCATTCGGATGTCCGGCGATGTTCATAACGTGATCGGTCGTCTGGAACGTCAAAGCGGCGTTGTCGGCAACGGCGGCACCCAGACCGGTCTCCTCAATCGTGATAGAGGTCGAGCCGTTCGTGGACAGGACAACGTGCTGCTTGCTGTCGCCTGCAACCGTGAAAACATCGCCAGCGACAATGGTATTGCTACCCGTGTCAACCGTCAGGGTCGTAGCACCGGCGGCATAGCCTGCGCCATTATTGACGAGGTAACCGGTCGGGCCGTTCGTGTCGTGCGTGGCGATGTTCTGGTCCATGTAGTAGTCCATACCCAGAATGCGTCCCATGCTCGCCTCGCGGAGAGCGGAGCCACCGTCGCCGCGCTGATCGGCCTGCAGGACCTGCGTAACATTGCCGAGCATATCGGCTTTTGCTTGACTGTTGATGATCGAGATGCGTCCACGCGTCGGCACCTTGAGGTCGTCGAGCTTCTTAACCACGCCCACCATGTCAGCCAGTGAGTCGGGCGGATCTCCAGCGGTCCCTACAAAGTTAGGAATCTGGGAACCCTTGCCGAGAATATAGCTGTCAATGCCCTGCGCGATTGCGGAAACAGCCGGTTCAAGCAACTGCTGGCGAAAGTTAGCCAAGTCAAGCGTCCACTGCTTGGACGTAACGGCAAACGTTACGTCAAAATGCTTTTCAAGCGTCAAGCTGCGGCTCGACTCGGTAGCATCCTGCGTGGTCGTCGTGCTGGTAAACTCCTGCGCGGTAAACGATGCAGGGCCACGGACAGAGATTGTATCGCCAACCTTTGCGCCGCGAAAGTCGTCAGCATACGAGCGGTTGAACAGATTAGCCGCCACCAGTTCATTCTCAAGAATCAACAGGGCTTCGCGACCGATAATACTGGGAGTTAGAAACGTGTTAGCCATTTTAAAAAAATCCTTTATTTATTAAGGCGCTATGCAGGGATAAGCCCTTGTTCTCGCGCCTGTCTGTATTCGCTTAAACTCATCGATGCAACTTCTTCCGGCGTAAACTCACGCCGCGCCCCGCCCTGTCGTGCAGTGCTATCGGGCGTTGTGCCACCTCCAGAATGACCGTTCGCCTTAAACGCGACCGCAAGGTCCGGGTCGTTTCTTCGCTCCGCTACGAGGTCTGAAAACCCCATAGGTGCAAGATCCTTTCCTTTTACTCGCGGCGTGCCGTCAGCGTCAACAATCTCTACAATGACCTTCCCGTCTTCGTCAGTGCGTGCGCGGACCTCATTTTTTAGTATCGGCATCAAAAGACGCGGATTGCCTCCGGCCTCTATGATCGCGTTTTGCAACTGGCTGTCAATTAGCAAGTCTTTAATCTGCTCCATGCGAGCATCGGCCAGACTTTGAATGGGCGCGGTAGCCTGTTCGATATTCTCACGCGCAGACCGTTTGACATTATCAAGCTCGGCCCTCATCCGTGATATTGCCTCGGATTCCTCGCCTTGCGTGATACGCAACGACTCCAGTTGTTGCAACGCCTCGGCCAACTCTTGCGGGCTTCGCCCTATTGCAGAGTACTGCTTCAAGCCCTCCTCTGCTTTGGTCGCCCGGTCTTTGAGTTTGCCGAGCGTGGATTTAAGCCCTTGCACATTTTCCAACGCATATCCGCTCTCGTCGGATACTGACAAAATATAACCACCCGCGTCTGATTCCGCATAATATTCTCTCAAGTTTTCCGGTATCTCGTCGGTGGTTTCATATACGGCTTTTAGCATTATATCCCCTTCGGTGACAGCCTGCAACTCGGCAGGGCTTTAGTTGATACAGGCGACTCGCGCCTGTACTATTTTACTATTCTCTTTTTCTTTTTTCAAGAGCTTTTAATTGTGGGAGTGTTAGCAGTTTCCCGTTGTTGTTAGTGAATTCGTTTATTTTTATCTTGTTTCCCCTAAAAAGGGCCGCCCTATTCGGTCCAAGGATCTGGTCTTGCACCTCTTTGGGTTGTCGCCGGAGCCATTTATTATACGTCACATCTGACGGAACTGCGCCGTTCATTGATGCGCGAGCACCGACCGGCGCGTCAGCCACATCAAGCCCTAACTCGCGGTAGCTTTTTAGAACCGGTGTCATTGTGCACCGGCAATTAATATGGGCTGGCGGCTGACGGTGCGCCGTGCCGGGCTTATACACCTTTCCATCAAGGCCTCCGCATTCGGGGCAGGTGCGCGTGTCTAAGGTCGCCACCCATTTGATGCCCTTTATAATATCGTCGTTCTCTGCAAACGTTTGCTGTCGGGCCGCGTTTGACACATTGTTGATTGAGGTGCGAACGATGGCCTCGGCCTTGCGCCGCGTCGTGTAAAGGATGCCATCAGTAAATTTATTGGCTCTTGTTCCGCGCACCCGTTGCACCATCTGCCCGACTGTCTGCCCCTCTGCCGCGCCCAATCTTATAGCACGTTCGAGTTCTTCCTGTGTTGAGCGTTGCAACTTGCTAAACCATTCCGTCAACGGCGTGCCTTCTATCGGTGTATTGATCGCAATCGACCGCAACAATTCAGCCGATGGGATAGTCGTATCCAAGACAACCGGAGAGGCTTCGTCAAGAAGGTCAGCCACCCAATTAGCTTCATCCCGCGAAAGCTCTGCAAGCAATGGAGTCAAGCCCTGCCGCGCCTCGCGGAATCGTCGGTCGTTGATCGCTCGCAAATAGCCAAAAAGTTTACGCATCCGCACCGTTGTCGCCACGCCGGGATCTACGCCGATGCGCCCGATCTTTTCGTAACGGCGTATCAACTGCGCGAGAATGTCTTGCTCCAGATCATCGAGCAGTGCGTTGATCTTTTTGACCTCGGTGCCGCCCAACTGTTGCAAATAGGCCTGATGCCGTATCACGCGATCCATGACTTCCTCGTTGAGTGTCAACGAGTCGCCAAGGTCGCGGAGATCTACCTGCTTATTCAAATAGATGCCTCAATAACGAAAGGGCTTTCTGTTTCAAGCCCTGCCAGTATTTGCTCAACATCGACAGCCTCATGGTATAACCCCCGTCGCTTGCGCTCGGCCAGATAAGTGCGGCGATCTAATACGCCGAGTTTATAGTCCTCGCGGATCTCCTCGAGTTCGCGGCCCGTCGCCGCACTATAGCCTAAATCCTCGCTGATGGATACTGCCGGAGCATCCAAAGCACGTCCAGACCATTTAGCCGACAGGGCGAGGGCTTGCTGTAGTCCGTCCTCTAATAGCATGACGTATGCCTCAAGGTCACTGATCTCGCGGCTTGCTTCAATCGCCAGTTCTGTAGCGGTTGGGTTGCCGCTTTTTCGCTCGACCGGAGCCAGTGCAAGGCTTTGCATCTGTTGCTCTAACTGCCGGAGCGCATCCGAGCCGACCTTGACGGCTGACCCGTCGGTTTCTATGACCTCGACATCGCTCTGTGGGTCTTTGTTGCCAAAGACTTTATATGGCCCAATCTCGACCGATGCGACATCCTCCTTACTGAACCCGCGAAAGAAAAGCATCGGCACACGCGCAACGGATTCGATGTTGTCTTGATCGGACTGGTTGCGCCAGTGCTTAGCGTTGAGATGCGCCAAGCCCTCAAGGGGCGGCTCGCATTCAAGCAACCCCTTGCGGTTGGCGTAGATCGTCACAAGTGGAATCTTGCCGAGCGTGTTGGGGTATTCTGCGACCTGTTCCCACTGCTCGTTTTCATCCTCGCCCGAGATACGCTCCCAGAGTTCGATCATGTCCGGCATCCAGACAACGACATAATGCACCGGACGCGTTGCCCATCGGTTTGTCTGGGACGGCACATCGACAACGTGGCGCACCTGCAACCGCGTCAGTTGCTCAACCCCTCCGATGCGCTCGCCCTGCCAGTTTATTACCGACGGCGGCGAGAGGCCGACCATGTAGGGCCGCAGTTGTAGCTCTTGTTCGTCGGCCAGTGTTAACTCGCGTCCGAGCATATCCTGTAGTTTGGTTGTGTTCGGATATTCGACGAGGATATGCGTCTTGCCGTAGACAAGCAGGTCTTGCAATCGCTCCTTTGCAAACGTCGTCAGGTTGCGCCCCGTCAAGTCAACGTTTTGAGCGAGCATCTGAAAAAATATATCCGCGTCCTCGGCCAACTGGACCGGAGCAGAGAACGGCCGCGCCGAGTAGGTCGTCACTACATCCCTAAACATATCATAGAGAACGGAGTTGGCGAGGCGCGTCTGGTAGCGTTCATCGGATTCTTTGGGATACTGCGGCAGGTATTGCCGCCCCGCGTCCCGCATCCCAAGCGTCCCCTCCATGAGTATGCGCGGCAAAGCCCACCGCCGCGCCATGCGTTTATATGCCGCGTTCGGGGTTGCTACCGTTGCGCTATCTGCCGCCTCGTCGTCGTGTGCGAAATCGAAATAGTTCATCTGTTGCCCTCTATAGTGTCGCCGTCTATAGTAAAAACTTTATATCTCGTCTAAATCCCATGACGATACTCTCTCTGGTGCGTCTATCGGATGCTCTGCTACAATATAATAACCCAACGCGTCCGACGCATGGGAGAGGCGCGGGTCAAATCGTTTGTCAATCTCGCCAGACCCGCCCTCTAATACGCGCACGCCCTCAAGGTCTTTGTGCAGGTTCGGGGCCGCGTCGGGATTGACATATAGGTTAATATCGCCTTCTCCATCCACCAGTCGCGTGTTGACTGCGTTGACGCGTGAACGCTCCGAAGGGTTCGCCCTCGGGACGCGCATGTATACGTCAAAGAACTGTTTAAGCTCTGATTGGACTATATCCCAGTCACTGCCCGAGGTCTTAGCCGTCCCTCGCGCCCCGCCTGTTGCGTCTCCGTAAATATAGACAATTCCCTCGTGGTTCGCCCAATCGTTTATGAGTCGCCCACAGACGGCGAGCGTGTTGCTGTTGCGCGGTATATGCACCTCGCCAATCACGACCGTCACCTCGGCCCCTGTTGCCGGATCGGGTAACTCTTGGCAGACCACCGCTACCCCCGGCGACACGTTGAAGTCAAAGCAAAAAATCAGCGGCTCACGCGGGTTGTATTGGAGATCGGTTCGCAGATGCTCCTCGCAATATGCGTAATACGCTTGACCTTGAAAATTAACAAAACTCGCCTCGTACTCTTGGGCGAATGTCAACGCGTCCATGTGCCGGCGGGCGGCTTCTATCTCGCCCTCTGGCAGGACTAATGCACTCACCCAATGATATGAACCCCATTCACTGTCTGGCCCATGTGCGAGCATTTGAGCCTTCGCATATTGGTCGAGATCGTAGTAATGGTTTCGGCCTTCTGGAACGCCCGTAAAGTCACACCACCCGTTGCGGTCCGACAGGGCCGGACGGATATGCTCTTGCCAGACCGTCGGCTTCATGTTGGCGTATTCGTCAAGCACCCCGCCGTCCCAACCGACCCCTTCTATGCGCTCGGGCTTATCGAGTCCGACGACGTGAATCTCTGCGCCGTTTGCCAGTCGAATAATCAACTCGCTCTCGCTCGGCTCGGTCGCTCGCCATTCGGGCGCGACCAGTGCCTTTAAGTCAGACCAGAAAATCCGCTTCGCTTGGTCTCGGGTCGGTGCCGCCGCGAAGTAGCGCGGGGTCGAGTAGTCACTCCCGCGCAATGCCCTGTGGATTAGTCGACGCTTGCCGATCAGTTCGGTCTTGCCGGAGCGACGGCCACAAGGAAACGTGTTAAAGCGATGCGTGCCGCGATACGCCTGTATCTGTACATCTATTGGCCGGAGCGGTGTCCATCGCTTAGGGAGGACTTCTGTCAATCGCTCCCGCCCATTTGTTCATCAATCGCGTCGAGAGCCTTCCGAAACTCTGACGCGATGTCTGCGCCGGTTCGGGTTGTCTCCACGCGGTCGGTCTGATTCAAGCGATTTTTACCGAGCCAAATCAGCATCGCCGATTTGCCCGACATCGCCGCGTCATACTGCGCGCGACGGAGAGAAACGTCGCCCTCCGACAGGCCGCGCTCGTATGCCTCGCGCAGGCTTTTCTTCTGCTTAAGGTATTTGCCGAACGTCGTGCGGCTCACTTGTATTACGTCGGCGATCTCATCCCACGTACAGCCAAGCCGCGCCAGTGCGCGGACCTGCTCCTCGTCTATTTTTGCGGCCTTTCGTCCCATACTATTCTATGTCCGTTCGTTTTCTCTTGTTGCCGTCTGTCCGGTGAAATCCTCCCACCGCTTCACGATAACGTCGCAATATTTCGGGTCAATCTCCATCCCGTAGCATTTGCGTCCGAGTTGCTCGGCGGCAATCAGCGTGGCTTCCAGAAAAACAATCTAAGACATTTTTTGCATCGTGGTTCCCGATCGCTTTTAGCGCAAGAGCTACCGGCTTTTGCGTTGGGTGCAAGTCATTGATCCCGTCGCGGTCTTGATTCCAAACAGTGGCTTCTGTTGTTTTACCACGCCATCGGAGGGTCGAACCTTTTGGTTTAAAATACAAACATGGTTCATGCCTCTGCTTATATTGTGCATTCATTGCCGCATATGTCGCGTTTGTCTTATGCCAAATAATTAACGCATGGACTTCGCACCCGCTTTTATAGACTGAATTGTAAACTTCTCTCGCCTTGCTACCTGCAAACCAAATATAACATGGGCCATCAATTACAGGCATTACGATGGGTAAGAATTTTGTATAGATGCTCGCCGATTCATCGGCAATTATTTTTTCCCTTTTGCGCTTGTTCAAATGTCCACCTTCATAATTTACCCCATAAGGTGGGTCAGTAAAGCACATTTCGGCTCTTTCTCCATCCATCAACCGCCCCACATCCTCCGCGCTCGTAGAATCCCCGCACAGCAGTCGATGCTCCCCCAAGAGCCACAGGTCCCCCGTCTGCGTGATCGGCTCCTCTGGCGGTTCTGGCACCTCGTCGGGATCAGTCAAGCCTTCGCCTTGCTCCCCGCCGTCAATGCTGTCGGGCAGTTCAAGGTCGTCTATAGATAATATATCGGCCAGATCAGAATCCATGCCCTCAAGGAGTTGGGCCAATACGTCGGTGTCCCACTCGGCAAGCTCGGCGGTTCGGTTGTCGGCTATACCAAACGCTTGCGCGTGAGCAGGGTCGAGGTCAGTAATCACTACGTCGATCTCATCCCACCCCAACTCTCGCGCCGCTTCGAGCGTTCCGTTTCCGGCAATGACTACGCCACGCGAGTCTATGACAATAGGTTTTTGTTGCCCGAATACGTCAAGCGAGTCGCGGATCGCTTTTAGGTTTCGCGGCGAGTGCTTGCGAGCGTTGGCAGGGTCGTTTTTCAGTTCGGCTATTTTGCGTCGTTCAGTGTTCAAACTTTGGTCCTCTCATCCCATCGGGCCTTGCCGTCGCGCATATCCAAATGGATAAACACATCATACCGACCAATGCCGGTAAAACCAATCTCCTCGGCTTTAGCCGCTACCAGATCCAACGCCACCGGCAGGAGTTGTTCGGTTAAATGCGGAGATTTGACGCTCGGGATTATATCGGTTGCAAACACCATGTGCTGAGATTTCGATGCCCCGCCGATTGCTTCGTTGTGAGTCGGCGACCGAAAGCCCGAAGTGATCCGAAGTGGTGCCGCCCACCAATCGCGCAATTTTTGCAGGTTCTGCATGTGTAGCCAAAACCGCACGTCCGGTTTGAAACCCGACAGCACTTCCTCCCAGCTAAAATTTGGTATATCCTCGCGTAATTGCAATAGATCCCCTCCTGTTTACGAAAAATATATATAACAAGTGAGCGATCCACAAG
>Ga0208898_1002092_pt1 | contig 12480 bp, 5 predicted proteins | sample VirMetDEL_Mar_4_FD_184513 | JGI IMG/M metagenome (GOLD analysis project Ga0208898, IMG submission 184513) | Aqueous microbial communities from the Delaware River and Bay under freshwater to marine salinity gradient to study organic matter... | ecosystem: Environmental > Aquatic > Marine > Coastal...
TTAATAACTCTGAACGTTCAGAGAGTCGATAAAAACTTCTCTCTAAAAACAATGGCTTTTCAATCTTCGGTGAACCCCGCGCAACTTACTGCGCCTGGTGCACTTAATGGCGCTATCGCTGATACTAGCGAACGCCGCGCTCTTTACCTTAAGCTTTTCTCTGGTGAGATGTTTAAGGGTTTCCAAAACAATACGATCGCTCGTGATCTGGTTATGCGCCGCACCCTCAAGGGTGGTAAGAGCCTCCAGTTCATCTACACTGGTCGCACTAAGGCTGAGTACCACACTCCTGGTAACAGCATCCTGGGTGATACCAACAATGCACCCCCGGTGGCTGAGAAGACCATCACCTGTGATGACCTGCTGATCAGCTCGGCTTTCGTGTACGAACTCGATGAAGTTCTCAGCCATTACGACCTGCGTAGCGAGATCTCCCGTAAGATCGGCTATGCTCTGGCTGAAAAGTATGACCGCCTGATCTTCCGTCAGATCGCCAAAGGTGCACGTCTGGCTTCTCCTGTTAGCAAAACCAACTACGTTGAGCCTGGTGGTACCCAGATTCAAGTGGGTGCAACTGCTGACAAGGCTTATGACGTTAATGCTTTGGTTAACGCCTTCTACGACGCTGCTGCTGCAATGGACGAGAAGGGTGTGTCTGGTGATGGTCGTGTTGCCGTCCTGAACCCCCGTCAGTACTATGCCCTGATTCAGGGTATCGGTAACACTGAGATTGGTGGTTATCTGGTCAACCGTGATGAGCAAGGTACTGCCCTGCAGTCCGGTAAGGGCATCATGGAAATTGCCGGTATCAAGATCTACAAGTCCATGAACATTCCGTTCCTGGGTAACTACGGTACTAAGTACGGTGGTGGTACTGGTGTGACCTCTCCTGGTAACACTGGTAGCTTCGTGGGTAGCGATACTGAACTGGAAGCTGGCACTGTTAGTTCCGCTGCTGGTCCTCGGAACAACTACGGTGCACAAGATGCATTCGATGCTTCCTGTGGTCTGATCTTCCAACGTGAAGCCGCTGGTTGTGTGGAAGCTATTGCTCCTCAAGTTCAAGTCACCTCGGGTGATGTCTCCGTGATTTATCAGGGCGACGTGATCCTGGGTCGTCTTGCTATGGGTGCAGATTTCCTGAATCCTGCTGCTTGTGTTGAGCTGTACGCTGGTGCATCTGCTGATGCTGCCTTCGGCACTGCTTATCCTTCCAACGTTTCTTGATAACTTTTAGTATCAAATATGGGAGCCTCTTCGGGGGCTCCTTTTTTTTAATTCCTTATTGAGAATTAGTCTTATTATCAATTATGCCTTACTCAACCACTGGCTCCAACACTGAGCTACAAGCTGTTAATCAGATCCTGGCGTCAGTTGGTCAGGCTCCTGTAAACTCTTTAACGACTGAAGAAACTTTTGTCTTAGAAAAAACAGATAGTTTTGTAGGTTCTATTAGCGGCACCACCCTTACTACTGAAGAAGCTAACATCCCTGTGGGGACGTACATCTCTGGTACTGGTGTAACTAATAACACTTCTATTGCTACCGCAGGTGTTGCTCAAGGTACCGCACCTGAAACCTATGAATACACTGTGAATATCTCTCAGACTGTAGCTAGTACAAATATGCTTAAGTCTGTTCTTTCTTATAAAGTTGAAACTCAAACCAACCCGGACGTTGCGATTGCGTACAATACGTTACTTGAAGTTTCACGGGAAGTACAATCAGAAGGCTGGTCTTTCAATAGGGAACGTAATTACACTGGTCTTCAACCAGGAACTGGTAATAAAATCCTGATCCCCAACAACGTTATCCAAGCAGATCTTAGTCAAGACTACGTATCTAACTTGGGTCGTAATGTGGTAAACCGTGGTGGTTACCTTTACGATACTATTAAACACTCAGATGTTTGGGATACTGGTGAAACTATTTACTTGGATATTCTGTGGGAGTGGGATTATACTTACATCCCTCAACCTATCCAAGACTACATTGTAGCCAGAGCATCCTCTATTATGTGCAGCAGGACCGTTGGTGATCCTAATCAGTATCAAATGCTGCAACAACGTGAAGCGTATACAAGGGCTATGGCTCTTGAATATGAGTGCAATCAAAACGATTTGACCATCTTTGGTTCTCCAAAAGAGGGTACTTATTATCGTAGCTATCAACCATTTAACGCACTGTACCGATAATGCCCGCAGTAACTCAACTGACACCTAATTTTCTTGGTGGTGTCTCTAAACAAAATGACAGCAAAAAATTAGAAGGTCAGGTATCTGAGTGTATTAACGGGTATCCTGATCCTACCTACGGTCTTCTTAAAAGACCCGGTATGAAGTATATCGACAAACTGAAAGATAGTCTTGGAGCACCTTTTAATAAGACTGCTCTAGATGGTTCTATTTGGTTTTACATTGATCGTGGTACAGCTGGTTCCTACGTTGGTGCTATTAAAGGTAGTAACATTTATGTGTGGACCCAAGACGGTACGTGGTGTACAGTAACTAATACTGGTTCCAGTTACTTGACTGGCACATCTTCAGACGATTACCATTTCCGTAGTATCCAAGACATTACGGTTATCACTAACAAGTTGGTAACCTCTGCTATGCAAGCTTCAGGTACTTATGTGGCTGGAGCCGTTGCTACACTGAAACTACTGAACCTTGTATCTACTTACGACTACACTGTCACTATTCAAGGTATTTCTTCAGTCTCTACCTCTCAGAACGCCACAACGTTCGATGATATGCTGCTGTACGACAGTGGTAGTGTCAATACCAATCACCACATGGTTGATGATATAGTTAATACCATCACTACTCAACAAGGTGCTGCTAATGCTGATTTCAATGGTACTTGGTGTATTGAAGGATATACTAATAGCCTTGTCATTAAACGCTTCTACGATTCAGTCACACCTGCTAACACTCCTAATCAAATCCTAACTAGTTACGAAGATACTGATCCTGCGTACTCTTCTGCTACGTGGAAAACTCACCCAGCTTCGTTTACTATTGAAGCTAAAGGTGGTCTGAATAACGACGCTTTGGAAGTGTTTGAGGATGATGTAATCAACGTATCTAAACTTCCTACTGAGTCTTACCACGGACATCACGTTACTATTCTGAATAGCGACACTGATGCCGACGATTACTATGTGGAGTACATCGCCTATAACAGTCAAAAAGGTAGGGGCTACTGGAAGGAAACCTTAGCACGTGATGTGTCTCCTGGTTTGGATGCTGCAACCATGCCGCACGAACTAGTTAACACTGGTGCTACTACGTTTACCTTTGGTCCTATCAACTGGACTGGTAGGCTTGCTGGTGATAATGTAACTAATCCAGAACCTTCTTTTATTGGTTACCCTATCAATGCTACGTTCTTCTACAGCAACCGTTTTGGTATGTTGTCAGAAGATAATATCATTTTTGGTGTAGCTAATGACTCATATAACTTCTTTGCTAAATCAGCTCTGACACAGATTGATTCAGATCCTGTTGATTTGAACGTGTCAAGTATCAGACCTGTACAGTTGACTGACGTTCTACCGTCTCCCCAAGGCTTGACTCTCTTTAGTCAACGTCAACAGTTCCAAGTTTTTACCACAGATGGCAGCATCTTGACTCCCAGTACGGCTACTGTTCGGGCTATTTCTAACTATGAAATGGATCCTAACATCTCCCCGGCTGATGTTGGTACCTCTGCTATCTTTATCAGTAAAGTACCTGAGTACAGTAAAATCTTTTCTATTCAACTACAAGACGTTCAACAGAACCCTATTGTTGTTGACATCAGTAAAGTTGTTTTAGAGTGGATTCCTGATACTATTGATGAGTTAGTAGTTAGTCCACAAAACTCACTTATTATCCTTGTTGATAGAAGCTCTTCTTATTTGTATCTTTTCCGTTTCTATAACAACGGAGAGAAGAATCTATTTGAAGCTTGGACTAAATGGCAGGTGACTGGTACGATTCACGCTGCTGATATTCTAAACGATGAACTAGTCCTTGTTATCCAACACGAAGACGAGTACACTTTCCAATCAATTACTCTTGACGAAATTCCGACTGGATCAGTCACTGCTACTGCTTCTAGTACTGACGGTAACGCCTGTCTAGACTTTGCTACCAGACCTGTATCTCCTGGTGGTGGTGTGGATGCAGTTGTATATGATGCATCTAGTGACAAAACTAAAATCTACATCCCATACACTCCAATTAGTACAAAAGAGGCAACAGTCTTGGTTGCTAAACCATCCACAGATGAAGGCTATTCTTTTAAGGTTATGCCTAAAATTGAGAGTGGTACTAACTATTACTACTTTGAAGTGTCTAAAGACTTGACTGAGTTTGCTGATGGTATGGTTGTGGGTTATGGTTATGATTTTGAAGTGACTCTACCGACGTTCTATTATCGACGTAAGGAGACCACCACAGACTACACCGCTAACCTTACGGTTGCTAGGGTCAAGGTGTCTGCCGGTAGAACTGGTGCACTCACCTTTAAAACACGTCTAGGTAGTTCTAAAGAATGGGTTGAAGTAAAAGAAGTTACCACGATTAACGACTACTCTGCAACGGGTAACCCTGTTAAATCTTCCTATCTATTCATCGTACCTATCCATCAACGTAACACTAATTTCGAACTTAAAGTGACAAGTGATTTTCCATACCCTGTATCGTTGGTGTCGATGATGTGGGAGGGTAACTATTCACCTCAATTCTATAGGAGGTCTTAATTATGGCAGCAGCAGCTATTTTTGCAGGCATTAGTGCTGTATCCTCTATTGCTGGAGGTATCTTCGGTGCAAGCTCTGCAGCACAACAAAACGCTGCAGCTAAAGCTGCCCAAGAAAGGCAGCAAGCTCTGTTAAATGAACAAGCTCGTCTTCAAAACGAGTATAACAAAGAAAAATTTGCAGCCGATAAGGAGAACTATAAAAAGCAAGCTGAGTACAATTTTAATACTGCTATTGAAAAGTGGCAGGCTGATACGACCATCCGCGCCTTGCAAGAAAAGGTGGATGCTCAGAAGTATTTGATGAGTGTAGAGAATACACAAAAGCAACTGACTTTTAACGATATTGCTGCTCGTCAAGCAGAATCTAGAGAGCAATTAGCTCTTAATGACGCTAAAGCTGAGTATCGTTTTCAAGCTCAAGATCAACTGGTTGCACAGCTTCAAGCGGCTGGTAAAGCCCGTCTTGGACAAGCTGGAGGGTCATTAGTTAAACGTGTTCAATCTAACGAAGCGCAGATTGGGCGTGATTTAGCGGTCATGTCTGCTAGTCTTACAGGTGAAATCAACGCCTCTCATCTACGGTTATTCGATATTAGAGCTGGTCAGTACTCTGCCGATGCAAATGTTATGGCGGCGATGATGTTACGTCCTGAGCGTCTTCCTGATATTCCTGCACCGACGATGCCACCTGAACCTACTTGGGTTGAGCCTATGAAGATTCTTCCTGGTATGGCTGCTCCTGCACAACAGCAAAGTGTTGTCGCGCCAATTTTTAGTGGTATTAGCAGTGCTGCTAGTAGCTTGGCTAGCATAGATTGGAGTAGTGGAAAAGGTGGAGGTAAACAACCGGGATCCAATAATCCGTTGGCCGGTAGTGTTATGCTCCCAGGGATCGGTAATTACTCAGGTACTATACCTTCGTATAACTACTAACTATGGCACAATTTAGACGATCAATTCAGCCGACTGGTTTCCGTCCTGAGAAAGTATCTGAACGTAATATCAGCCAACTCCAAGCTTATTCCGACAGAATTGCAAATGCCTTGCGTGAAGAACGTGATGCTGTAATTTCTAATCGTAATCGGACCGCCGATGCGATGAAGGAGAACGCTCAGATTGAATCCCAACAAGCGGCAACTAATCAAAAAATTCAGCAACAAAATCTGCAAACTAAAATCAATGAGCAGACAATGTTGTCTCAAAAAGCTCTTAATGATTTTGAAGTTAAAACCAAAGAGAGTAATGCAGTTATCTCCTCAATAGCAAATCTTAGTACTACTGCAGCTAAGAAACTAAAAGAGCAAGAAAGAGCACGTAATCAAAAACAGTATGAAAATGATTTAGCAGAGATGCTAATGCTGGGAGAAAACTCTCCTAAGTATAAAGCTATTGAAGCTCTTTTGTTTGATGCTAATGCTGAAGAACTGAAAGCAAATACAGAGCTAGCTCAAGCCCAAGAACGGGGTTTAGATCCCGCTGAGGCTGACAGGTACGCTAGGAATTTTTCTGAGCTTAGTCCTGGTAACCAGATTGGTTTCCTGAACATCCTGGCTAAAAAATATACCTTTTTCCTAACTGATCAGGCGTCTGCTGATGACACTGGTTCCGCCCGTGATGGGCGTAAAGCTGGTGTGTTTGCAGCTAAAAAGCTTGAAGAGTTTATGGAGCTTCAACGTATCAAAGGTATTAACCCTGCACTACTTAAGAAAAGTGGTTTCCTTGATACGGTTTTAGAAGTTAATCAGCAGTACATGTCTACTGCTACTAAAGCTGAACGTGAAGATTATCGTACTGATTTTTCAGATGGCTTTAACGCTACCCTCGCAAACCTACAGCCTGCTGACGCTACTCATTTTATTCAAACTAAATGGCCTGAACTAGTACGTTTGTACGGAAAAACAGGTGCTCTCGATTATCTTGAAAACCTGGCTAAAGTAGTCGATTCCGACGGGAAACCTCTCTACAATACTGCTAGTATTATGGCAGCCAAACTTGGTCCTAAAGGAGAGACCTTTGGTGACTATTGGGGTAAACGCAGAGAAGCAATCGAAGTAACTTTGGCTCAAGGTGCTAACAGTATGGCACGGTTGGAAGATCAAACCAAGGATCGGGAAGCTAATGAGTATGTTAAAGATACTATACTTCCGGCTATCAAAGGTTTACTTGCTAAGGCTCCAGCTTCAGAAGACCTGTCTATCCTAGCAACTACAGAAAAACAGATCCTGGAACAAACTGATGGGGTTCTTCCTAAGAGTTGGATTGATTACAAAAGAACTGTTCTTAATCAAAACAAAGGCGAAGCCCAACGTAATGCTCAAACTGCTTTAGCTTTGCTTGGAACTGGTGAGCCCGCTAACATCAATAAAGCCCGAGAAATCATCAATGGTATCTCAGACCCTGACCTTAGAAAGGAGTTGATTAAGCAGCACCAATCAGTTACTAATCCCGTTCAACTTTCAAGTGAAAACACAAAAACTCTTGAAAAATCTATCATTGCAGTAGCACGAGAAATCGTAGATAATACTCTTGAAGGTTCGTCCAGTAATACAGCACTTAGATTAGCTGGTTACGTCCGTACAGATGCCTACAAGATGTACAAAGAAGAGTTTAAAAAAACTCGGGATGAAACGTTAGCATTGGCAAATGTTCAAGCACGTCTTGATGCAGCAAAGATTCAAGCTAAAGCTGGTGAAGGTCGTTATCGAAAAGGTTTTGGTAAATTTAACGAAACAATTTTTCCCGGACTAGAGGCTGAGGATAAAAGTACTCAAGCTGCTAAAGACGCACGGCTCCAGTCTATGATCAAAAAGGTTCAAAAAGACGGGATCAATGTTCTCAGTATTCCTGGGTTTTTACCTGAAAAAGAACTACGTACTGCTTCAGAAGCATCTGAACAAAATATTCCGCTGAATAAAATTGTTACAAAAGAAACCCTTGCCTTGAAAAATGCTCTTAGCACAAAAGGTAAGAACGTAACTTTTGGCGAACTTTTTAATCGGCAGATTGCTGCATACAACTCGGCAAACCCAGGTAATCCTATTAGACCTGTCGGTATTAGTCCCTTGTTACAAATTATGGATTATGCACACGCTCCCACGTTACAGGCAATTGCTAATAATGCGACCTCTGCTAATGTAGCAAGAGGCATTGCTGAAGCTTCTCCTGGCGGCAAAGTGCTTCGTAATAACATTCGTCCGTTTTTGTCTGGTAACTCAGGTACGAGTACAGGTCCACATGGGGATTTCCGAGTGAGAGATTTAGCCACTGGACAATATATTGATCCTACACCCTTTCTAAAAAGACTCACTGTTAACGGTAAACCGTTGACCGAACAGTTTACAATGACAAGTCCATTTGGTATGCGTACTCATCCAGTTCACGGAGGACGACGTATGCACAACGGTGTTGACTACGGAATGCCTGTCGGTACCAAAGTAGACGTTGATGCTGATTTCTTGGAACGGGTCTATGATCCAGGCGGTGGTAACATGAACATTTACACCTTTACTGAAAATGGGCGTAAATATGAATTGTGGGCACTACACGGTAAGTAATTTAATTAAAACTAATGAGCAATCTTCTTAATTATGGAGATCTTGAAGCGGATTATGTTTTAACTGAGGAGGAGGAAAAGACGCTTAGTTCTGAAGAATCTCAAGTAGAAATTCAACAGAATCTTGAGCAAATTGAAATGGAGCAGGAACAACAGCAAGCAGAGGCACTAGCTGCTGAGCAAGCTGCTGCTGCTCCTACCCCTCAGATGCAACAACCTCCTACGGGAGGTGGAGAATCCCAACAAGCTCCTGGTCCTTCTACGGAAGAACCTTTTGACACTAGTAAAGATTACGCCTACTATGCCGCTCAAGGTATGAGTCGGCAAGAATGGAATCAACGACAACTTGGTGGTGGTGTTGACAGTGAGATGAAAGGGTTCTATCAAGACCCTAAAAGTGCTTTTGAACTAGCCACTGCAGTCCCCACAGGTCTCCTTGATTTTGGTATTGATTTTGCTAATATGGCGTTGAGCCCTAGTAAAATTAAAATACCTAAACTTAGTAAATACGAAAACGGTATTGCACAAGCTGTTAGGCAGATTACTTCTGTTATTGGACCTACTATGGGTCTCCAAGGACTTGGTATGAGGCTTGGTGCAGCAGCTCAATCACGTGTAGGTTGGAGTCTTGGTAACACCGCCTTTATGCGTTTTCTGGGCTCTCGTGGTATCGAAGCTGGAGCCAGTGTAACAGTCGGTGCTGTTAGCTCTGAATATGAGGGGGATAACGCACTTGGTCAGCTTAAACAAGCTTTACCTGCACAGTGGGATTTTATTCCCGATAACTGGGCAACTCTTGAAGGAGATTCAGTAGACAAAAAGCGACAGAAGAATATTAACGAAGACTTGGCTCTTGGTTTTATTATTCCTTTTGTTAGTGCTGCTGGTAACTTTCTAAAGCAGACAGGTGTACTTAAGCGTACCCTTGACCCTAAAACAGGTATTTATAAAGATGCTCCAGAGATTGTAGGTAAAACTAAGAAAGCTCAACAGTTCCTTGATGATGCTAAAGTTGTAGACGATTCTGATGAATTAACTTCCTATGCACTAAAACAGGAAGATGCTCTAGATGAACTCGGCGCGTATAACCTTTCTGAAAACCCAAACATGGACGTGGCATTGAAAGGTGTTCACGATCTTTTTGATTGGAATGAAATTGGTCAACGTACCGTTGATGACTTTGGTATTGTTGGTGCTAGCCTTGATGCTGTTCGTATTGCTAAAAACTACGATACTGTGTATGGTCGCCTGGGTAATATGATTAGCCCGCCTGCTATTAGGTATGCAAGTAAGTCAGCTAATGCTTCTGAAGAGATTGTCTTAGGTCTTACTAAGCAACTTAAGGATGCTGATGAGTACGGGATGCAGGCTAAGAACTGGTCTATCAGTTTTGACGATGTTATTAAGCAAGGTGAAAACCTAAGCATTGAATTGTTTGACCCCTCTATGGGTGTTAAACAGCTACGTGAAATGCTTGATCCTTTCATTGTTAAATCTAAAGATGGGGTTGAGTATGTAGCAGAAGAAGGTTATGCTTCTTTGTTTAATGCCATCAGTGGTATGAGCAAAGAATACACAGGGCTTGATATTGCACGGACACAGGCTTATCTTGCCACATCTTTGGCTGGTCAGGTTTCTGACATTGCAGAAGGTGTTCGTATTAACGCAGGTTCTAATGCAGTCTTTGGTGCCAAAGAGCGTATCAAAGATAACCTTATGTACCTCATGAAGCTGCAAGGCGTCACTAGGTACTATGCAAATAAAAAGGCTGCTACACGTAAAACTTTTAAGCAACTACTAGCAAACGGTGAAAAACCTAAAGCAGATGTTAATCCTAATGAACTGCCTCGTGTTCTAGAAAACATTCAGCAGGAAGTTGAAGCATTTGGTCAGAATCTAGATTATCTTAATACCTATCACCCTAAAACCGCTGAAGCTCTACTTGAATTGTATGAGCTGTCTGATGGTAAGATTAACAGCATCACTAAACTGACTGAAGATATTAACCACTCTTTCTTGCGTCATGCTCCTTTGATTGATGCTGATCCTGATGCTCCAAACATTCTTGTTCAAGCAGTAAGGGCTAATTACTACAACTCTATGTTGTCGTCTATTGGTACTGCTTCTACTGCTTTGTTTGGTCAGCTTGGTGGTATTATTTCTGAACCTGTTTCTTATTTTGCAGGCGCTCTTCTTAGTAAAGATTTGGATTCAGTTCAACGGGGTTGGATGGCATACAACGCTATTTGGGATACTCAACGTAAAGCACTGCCTCACGCAGGTAAGATGTTTATGAAAGCTTCCCAAAAACCAGCTTCTGTTCTAAGTGAATCTCGTCTTGATTTTACTATCAAACAGGAACGTAAAATTGCACAGTATAGGAAAATCGCTGAAGAGCAATCAGCCCAAGGCGAACACGCTATGCTGTATTTTACCAACTTGTATGAGAACCAAATGCACATGGCACAAGACCCTGTGTTTAGGTTGGTCCCCAACACATTCACTGGTTTTGATGGCTGGAGTGGTGCAACCCTTGCTAATGCAGAGGCACGTTTCCGTGCTATGAGTGAGCTAAAACGTCTTGGTAAAGATATTACTAAAGATGAAGTCAAACGTCTTGCTGATGTTGAATATAACAAAATGTTTGACGAGAATGGGATTCTTGTTGATGAAGCGGTTAAATACAACAACGCTGATATTTCGCTAAACCTTGATACTCAAATGGTCAAGGCTGCGAATAAAGTAATGAGTATTGTGCCTGTTTCCAGGTTGTTCTTCCCGATGCCGACTACGTTGGCTAATGTGTTTAAACAAGCTGATAACTATGTTCCATTGCCGTTTAAATCGTTCCAAAAGGACATCAATGAACTAACCTTTACTCCAATGGAGGATTTTGCCGTTAATCCTGATCTAGTTGAGCAACTACTGACTAGTCGTGGTATTGATGTTAGCAATATGGATGAAGCGGCTCGCCTTGACAAGCTGCTTGATCTAAAATATAAAACTCTTGGACGTAAAGCTGTCGGTAGTTTCCTTACAGGTACGCTTGTAACTGGTATGTTCCTTGGTCAAATTGAGTTGACTGGTGATGGCTTCTACGAACGTAGTGCCCAACGTTCCCGTGAAATCAACAGTGACTGGGAAAAACGTACTATTAGTGTAATGGGAAGTCCCCGGATTGCTTATGAAAAGATCCTCGGTCCTGGTCTCAGTAATTGGGTAGCTACTCTTGCCAACATTGTCGATAATTTTGATTCTATTGGTGAGGCTGCTTTTGAGAACTTGATGGATAAAATGATGTTCATCTTGGCTGGTGCTGTTACTGACCCGCTCAAATCTTCACTGACGCCTCTCACTGACCTTATTGGTGGTGAGAATATGGATGCAGTCAACCGTTTTGCTGCTGGACAAATTAACACCCTCGGTCCTCTTGGCGGTCTTCGTAATGAAATGGGGCGTGTTATTGACGGTGGTTTGAAAATTGTTGAGCAAGATCTTCTGTCTCTTATCGCTAACCGTAACCAATTGGTTGGTGTGTTTGACCCTATTAACCGTCTTCCAGATCTTTACAGTCCTGTAAGCGGTAAAATCCCTAATAAGTACACTTTACTGCAACGGGCTTGGAACTCTTGGGCTCCTATTAAAATTGCACCTACGCAAACTAAAGAAGAGAAATTCTTGGAAGAAATCGAGTTTGATATTACTACTACGTTTAAAACACGTAATGGTGTTAAATTAAACTCTACGGAACGCTCTGAACTATTTCGTTTAATGGGTGAGCAAGAGTACTTTAAGAGGAGTGTTAATTCAATTATGAATACAGCACAATCTCGTAAAACTGTTGACCGACTTAAAGTTGCCCGTCAAGGTGGGGTTAGATCTGATCAGTTAGATCTTAAAGATTTTGACCTTGTTCATTACAAACTAGGACTTGCATTACGTGAAGCAGAAACCGCTGCCTATGCAGCTCTTGACTCTGATATGAGGCTTGCTATTGAAGCCCGCATTCTAGCAGGAAAACAGCAAAAGGAAAAAGCCCAAATGGGTATTATTGACCCTACCTTATCCATCCGAAAGTAAACCTAATAACCAAACCATTTAATTATGGCTACAACTTATATTGAATATGATGGGACAACGACTCCGGCGGTTGACGGTACTAACGTTGACTTCACCTT
>Ga0208898_1002094_pt1 | contig 12471 bp, 8 predicted proteins | sample VirMetDEL_Mar_4_FD_184513 | JGI IMG/M metagenome (GOLD analysis project Ga0208898, IMG submission 184513) | Aqueous microbial communities from the Delaware River and Bay under freshwater to marine salinity gradient to study organic matter... | ecosystem: Environmental > Aquatic > Marine > Coastal...
ACCTCTGGTATTCTACCTAAGACTTCCAACCAAGCTAAGCTAATCAATGCCATTGCCTCTAGCAAGCAGGTGCTTATCCTTGGCCCAGCTGGTACTGGTAAGACCTATGTTACAGCTACATGTGCAGCAGACTTGTACACACTAAAAGAGATTGATAAGATTGTTATCACACGCCCTCACGTAGCTGTAGGTAAAGACATTGGGTTCCTGCCAGGTACACTAGAAGAGAAGGCACAACCGTGGGCATTGCCTGTGCTAGACGTACTAGTGAAACACTTAGGGCGTGGCGCTGTTGATACAGGTATAAAGAACGGTAACATTGAAGTAGCTACTCTGGCGTTGATGCGTGGGCGTAGCTTTGACAATGCGTTCATTATCGTTGATGAAGCACAGAACATTGAGATACCAGAGATCAAGATGCTACTCACACGTGTAGGTGAGGGTAGTACTATTGTACTCAACGGCGACATCCAACAGTCTGACTTGAAGGGTACGTCTGGTCTAGCTAAGATCATTCATCTATCTAAGAAGTACATGCTTGATGCACCAGTAGTAGAGTTTGGCGTTGATGACATTGTGCGTAGTGGTATCTGTGCTGAGTGGGTCAAGGTGTTTATGAAGGAAGGCCTGTAGTTAGTGCTTGACAGCTATACACCTATATGTTAAACTCTCCTAGTTAACATTGTTTGGGAGTGTTATGGTACTTAATATAGAAGAAGAAGCTAAGCGTTTCATTGCACTGAAGAAGAGAGAGTTTGTCACTGAGTTAGATAAGATGTACACTACCACATCTGACTACCTAGTGTATCACTTACACCCTTCTGATGAGAGAGAGTACGCTATAAAGGCTCTACAAGAAGCAGTGCTCTGGTCTAAGAGTTGTTTAGATAAACACGGCATACAGTAAAACTAGAAAGGGGAGCCTAACAGCTCCCCTCTTTTTATTTCTTTTCATCTAGCTTTCTGTAGTCTTCCCTGACTTCTACATAACCAACAAAGAGTTTTAGCTGGTGATCCTCTAACTCATTTAGATCCTCTTCAATACCAAACTCTTTAGCGTACTGTTTCAACCTAGTCTTATTGGCATACTCCCCAGCCCCTAACTTATATAGCATTAAAGTACGAGTGTCTTTAGGATCAAAAGACCTAGAAAGAATATCTTTTACAAGAGCCTTACTCTCTCTTAAGCGCTGGTATATATAGCTCTTACGCTGCGCTGGTGTACCTGCTTTCCACTTAGTAGACTCTATAAGTGATGCAAACTCATACTCAAGTATAGGCGATATGATACGCTGTACCTCGTTACGAGCCTCAGGGATAGACGATCTTATATCAGTCTTCCAGTTAGGTATACCAGCCTCACCAAACGCTTTCTCTGTACTAGACAACGCACTATTGAAACGTATACCAAAGACCTTACTTATAGGTACTTGTGCTCTATCTGTAGTGATAGCATTGTATTTCTCACCCGGCTTTGTGTATAGTTCCATAGCCTCAAGCAACTCATCCGCATAACGTACAGACTTGTTAACCCACTCAGAGCCTTGCCTACGGTCTGGAGCTATGTATGCATCACCCTTAACCATAGCAGCAGTTAAGTTAACAGGATCTAAGAAGCGAGTATAACCTGAGGCGTACATAGACGTAGTGCCTTGGATAACCTTAATCAAAGCTTCTTTAACCTCAACATCTTCTGTAGTCATAGCCTCCACTAGCAAGTCGAAAGAACCCTTGATCGTATCATCAAGCTGACGGGTCATATTTCCTGGGCCTAGCACAGTCACGATCTCTTTAAATAGATCTTCAGGTACTGACCCATCTCTGTGGAAGTGAGCAGCCATACGTCCAATGGCCTTGTAGAATATGTAAGGGAAGTCATATAGACGGTTGCGAATAGACCCGTCTGAGGATCGAGAATTATACCAAGGAAGACCCTCTTCTAGGTAATCCTTTTCGTAGTTATAGGCTGCGCCCATAAAGGCAAGACCAACAGCTGTCTTACTAGCTAGATCTCCTACGTCCCGTGTACCACCCATAAAGAGCCTGTGCGTAAGGCTTATACCTGAGTGGTCCATCATGTGTGCAATGGTGTTGTTAAAGAACTGCCCGAATGGTATCATAGCTCCAACGAGAGGCAGTCGGCTTACCTCTTCAACCATGCCAGCAATCTTACCTAGCGTTGTGCTGGAGTCTGCATAGCTCTTAGAGAATACATTACGCAGTGCGTCTTGAGATGCGGCACTTATAACTTCAGCGTAGTCATCCCCCATCATCTTCTTCCACATGTCAGGGTCTTGTAAAAACTCTTTGTATGACATATTATATTTAATACGCATCTGTTTATCTACAGCATACATAAACTCTTGAGACTTAGTAGCAACATCCTGTAGCTTAACGCCATAGACAATCTGGATCTTATCCATAATCTTATCTAGTTTGTTACGGCTGATAGTGTTTACTGCGCCACTACCTAAAGACTCACTAGCTATCTCTGAGAACTCTTCTAGTTGCAGCTTACGTGACAACTCCTCTATGTCAACACCACCTGCCATATAGCGCAGCATATCTTTTTGAGCCTGGGGGTTGAACGCCAAGATGTCCAGGAAGGCTTCGTAAGTCATGTTAGGGTCTAGTAAGTTACGAGCCTTTTGTTTCTGCAGGGAGAACATAAGCCCTGCTTTCTTAGCGTAGGCAGCTGCACCTTCCCTGTTAAACATAGCAGCGTTCAGAATAGAAGCGCCACCAAAGAGAGTACCACGAACAATATCAGTAACACTCTGTAAAGAACTTGCAGTAGACCAGCCCACTAAGTTAAGCGCAGTAGTACCAGGGTGTGTAACAAGCATACGAATAAGGTTACGCTGCATGTAGTTAGCTGTACCCAGTATTCCTTCACGTACTTTAGTTGTAACGCCAGGGGTTTCAACCTTGATAAGCTCTTCGATTAGTTCCCCTGCTTCAGCGTCAGGTTTGATCTCACGTATCTTGTTGAAGACACTAGAAGCATTACGTACAATAGCCATTTTCTTAGCGGCGTCACTGATCTCACTAGCTACCAAGTCTAAGGCTGTACCTGTTATTGTATTGCCATCTGCATCCTTGATAGTAGCCTGTTCAAATAGCTTCTTGCCTTTGTAAAGATCTACATTTGCACCTAGTGTATCATCAAAGATGTCGGACAACTGAGCCTTTACGTTATTAGGCATGGCTACCATAAGATCACTCATCCAGTTCAGGAAGCCATCTTGAGGGTCACGCTTAGTCCAGTACTTGATACCGTTGTCAGCTAGGCTAGTAGATATACCCTTAAAGAAAGCATCTTGCCACACTAAGTCATCAGGAATGTAATCGCCTTGTTCTACTTCACGTAGTGGTACACCTCGTGCAGCTTTATCCTTTAGTGTCTCCATCATGTCACGGAAACCAGTTAAGCTAGCCTCAAAGCCATCCATGTCTAAATCTTTTAAGGTTTGTGCTGGCTCACCTGCTATCTTACGGGCGTTAGCTAGGTGTTCCTGTGCTTGATAGAACCGCATTGCACCCAAAGATGATAGGTCAGCTTCATCCAAGTTAAACCCACGTGCAAAAGAGTAGCCTACACCCATACCTATAGCACCACCAGCGGCAGCGAAGCCACCTTGCATCATGCTGTAACCGTCTTGCAGGTCTACGTCATCCATAATGTTCTGATAGATAGCGTCCATACCAACACCAGCTACAGTTTCCGTAAGCCCTACACCAATAGCCTCTCTACGTGCTGCCTGTTTAGTAGCCGCTAGGAAAGTCTGTTGCTCTGCCGTTTGCGCACCCGCTTTAAGAGATGCACTAGCCATAAGCTTGTTTGAAGCTATACGTTGTTGTTGTTGTACAGCCTGACGTGCTCCCTCTGAAGCACCTTTCTTTTTAACTATGTCTAAAGCATAGGATCGTGCTGCTTGTTTAGCTACTTGACCTGCAGCTTTACTAGCCCCCATACCTGCAAGCTTACCTACGCCTAGTCCTACTAACCACATAGGGTCAACAATCAAAGCACGAGCGTAGTCACCTACAGCGTCAAGCTTCTCCATAGCTGAAGTGCCCTCAGAGAAAGCACCCTTCATAGAGTCAAAGGTGTCGTAGGCTGAGGCTGCTTGATTCATAAGTCGGGTACGTTCAGCTTTATCTTTTGTACCTTTAATCTTATTCAGGTAGGCAAGCTCCTCAAGGGTAGTTACAGACTGCCCAGCGCCAAACTTACGCATGTGGTTAACGTAAGAATCAACTACTTTCTGCCTGCCATGTACGCCTTCAGTCATACCAAAGTGATTCTCCATATAAGGAGCAATCCTAGTATATACGTCATCCCTAGTTAGATCACGCACACCTTCAGGGTCAGCACCCGGCTCTAACGTAATGTCAGTCTGGGTGGCTGTGTCTGTATCTAACTGAGAAGCAAAGGTCTCATTGAACCATGCTTCGTCATCCTGTTCTTTTACTTTAGGAGTAGAGCCTAGCTGGTCAGCAAAGGTCTCATTGAACCAAGCTTCATCATTCATTTACAGACCCATTTCTTTTTGTACTAGAGCTATGCCATATTTCTCGACTAGCATCTCCAATAAACTTGAGTCACCACTTAGCTCATTAGCTCTCTGTGCTCTCTGAAGTCTAGCTTTATCGCTTGCTGTCATCTCTTTAGGCTTCTTAGTTCTCTTAGGTCTAGTGACTAAAGGTTCTGGCTGTGTCTCGGCTTTAACAGACTCATTAAATTCACTATCTGCGCTTGGCTTACCAATACCTATCTTGGCTAGGAAAGACTTAGCTGCAGATGCAATGGCTGAGTTTATATTATCCTGTGTGCTATGCAGCCAATCACTAGAGACCTCACCCATAGTAGGTCCAAGGTCTATCTTTCCTGGGACACCCTTAGGGAAGAAAGCTAACTCACTGAATTGCTGTTGTAGCTTTGCAAAGGCCGCTGCACGATTGGCCCTTAAGGCCGCTGCACGATTGGCGCTTGCGGATGGAACTTCGTTCTGGTTAATGATACGCTCTTCTAATGTTTCATAGTCATAGTCTGCAATAGTATCAAACATTCTTACTGCCATGTTATTGATAGCCGCATCAATATTATCTACAGTCACAGCATCAATAGCGTTTTCTATACTTATGTTAGCACTAGTTTCAAACGCTTTCAGCGCTTCATTAAGTGCCGCTACTGTATTAACTACCTGTACCTTATAGTCGGGTGGCATCTCACCTATACGCTTAGTAATAGCGTCCTTGAGATCTGCCTCTGTGCTTACTGATAGGGTATCAATTAGTCCCAAGTCTTTAGGGGGTACAGGTAAATCAAAGTCTAAGTTATCGGGTACATCTCCAGGGAACTCGGGTTTAAACCCTTCTCTACTCTGTTCAATGATGTTTGTACCAGCGTCAATACGTGCATTAGCCGCCTCACCCAGCTGCGCCCTAGCTGCTGCAAGTATTTCAGCGTCAGTCATTGGAGTACCATTTACCATCCTAGTTTCTGAGGACTCACCCATGCCTAGCATATCCATAATAGCATCTAGGTATGAACCCCTTACCTCCTTTACAACCCCTTCAGGTACGTCTCCAGGGAACTCGGGTTTAAACCCGTCACCATCCTCTAGGTCACTAGTCCAGTACTCAGTGAAGCCCTTAGCAGCTACTTCAGCGGCTTGTTCTGCCTGGTACTTAGAGGTACTCTTCAGTGCTTTACTGATACCTGTTTCCTCGGTCCCTCCTACAATACCTGTGAGGAAGTCTATAGCAGTAGCCATACCGCTTTCTACAGCAGCCGCCAATCTAAAAGCGTTAGATGTTACGGAAGTGTTTAAGTCTTCACTAGAGGCTGAGATCCATTCCGCCGTTTCATTACCAGATTGAATAGCAGGAATAAGAGATTTAGGAACAGGTCCGTCTGGTAGCCCCATATCATCATCAGTCAAACCTGGTGTAGGTACAGATAAATCTAAATCATTTAGAGCAGCTTCACGTCTCTGCATGGCAGCCTCATCTTCAGTAGAAGTAGAGAGATCCTTGCCAGTTTCAACTTTAGCTTTATCTATTTGAGTTTTAGTTACTGTTACTACATTACCATTAACTTCAACCTTAGCGCCTGCTTCTATTTCATTTGCAGCCAATGCGGCTCTAAGTTCGGTAGGAGTGTAAGCTTGAGGAGCTTCACCTGCTGGAGTACCCTCACCCTTAGTTTTTGTCTCAGGTGTCGCAGGGACATCTTCACCTGCTGTTAGTGCGCTGTAGGTAGTCTTGAAATAGTCACCCAACAAGAAGTTATTGCTTACTGAACCCAATCTATTAGCTTCTATACCTTGTAAGTAGGTAAGGAAATCACCACCGTTATACTCAGGGTTACTAATATACCTAGCCATAGCTTCGCCTTCGTTAGTCTTTGCTATTGTTACTAGTTCTTTAAGTTTATCATGTTTTGCTGTTAAGGTCTGCCGTGCCTCAGCACTAAGGCTCGTAGAAGTCAGAGCGGTTTTAATCTCATCCATCTGGCGGCTAATACTAGAGTCAAATTGAGTACTTAAAGCATTGTTTACAATGTTTAATTCACTAGGGCTAATAGGCTTAGGAGGTAGCTTAATTCCCAGAGGCTTACCTGCCTTAGGACCAGAGCTAGCAGCAATACGAATTAAGTCTTGTCCACTATACCCGCCATAATAGTCAGCGTTAATAACTTGGTCTTCCAGAGCACGAGCATCTAAGCCTAGCATAGCACCCAACATGCCAGTTTTACGTTTCACTGGGTCTGACTCAGACTTGTAAAGACCATACGCACGATTAATAACAGTCTCTAAGTCTTCCTCGGGGTTACTATTTACAAAGTCTACGGCAGAGGTTTCAAGCTCTTTGATGTCGGCTGGTGTTAAGTCAGTACGCTTAAGTACCTGGTCTGCAAAGTCATACATACCACGAACACCACTCTTAGCAGTGATACCCGTTACAAACTCCTTAGAGAAACCAAAGTTCTGGAGCCTATTAGCAACTGACAGTGCATCGTTTGCTTTACTTTCAATGTCTACTACAGCCTTTGTACCGTAGGTCTGCAAGTAGTCCTTACGTTTCTCAGCTTTCGCTCTGTAATACTCACGGTCTTTTTCTATTAGTTCCGACAAGGTAGTGCCGAAGCCTGCCATAAATCCTGCTGCCATAGTATTAACCCCTTGCCATCAAGCCACGTGGTGCTTCCTCAACGGGAGCTTCCATCATAGGCATTTCTTCTGTGTCTTGTTCTTCTTCTTCTTGAGGCTCAGCCATCATAGTCTCTACTTGGCGCATAAACTCTTCACCAGTATCTTCTGACTCCGGGTCCAGAGCGTCTAGCTTCTTACGTAGCATTGCAAGAACTAGCTTGTCTTCTTTCTCTTTAGCTTCAAACTCAGAAGGCTCATCACCTGTCTTGTAGTCTAGCCCAGCTTCTTCAGCGATAGAGACTAACTCCTCAAACACTACATCACCAATGATTAAGCTTACATCTACAGAGTGGATACCCTGCATCTGTGCTGTAGTTAAAGCTGTCTTAGCTAACGCTCGTAGAGGGACACCCATCTGGATAAGCTCTAGGATGTTGTCGAGGGACTCAGGGGAGCTTAACCCGTCCATGTGAAACTTGATAGCCTCACGTGGATCAGTAATCTCAGGAGGGCGTTCCCAAGGGTAGTTCTTAGGCGTATCCGTAAGGGATTGACCTGCTATAGGAGCGTTTAATAATTCAGACATTACTCGTTACCTTCCATTAAGGAGCCTCTAAGTCCTCGTAGTAGAGCCTTCACTTCGTCAATACCGTACTTAGCAGCATTACCACTGTCATAGTATGACGCTCCAGCTTTCTTATTACCCTCAGGAAGATCATAAGGAAGAGGCATTGAGGCAAACTCCCTAGCCAAACCGTACATGGCATCCTCAATACTAGAGTCTCCTCCAGTCAAGTAATCCCAAGTCTTTCTAGTATTAGCTTTACCTGTAAATAAATACTCACCTAGCTGTGTCTGGGTAGCCTCATCAAATACAGCATCATCTGAAATGCCCAGCGCTTTCTGTGCTTCAAGTAGAGTATCAGGTATCATCTGAAACTTACCTACAGCAAACAGACGCTCTGGGTTGTTAGGGTCATCAATAGCTTGATACTGTTTAATCTCTGCTAAGGTCATATCGGATAGCTTCTTACCGCCACGCTCTGCAACCTTCGTGCTACCTATGATCTTATCGTTGATAGTGCCACGGTTGGCTGCGTCTAAGCTACCACCGTAACTCTCACCACCACTAATGAAAGACATAAGAGTAGCTAAGCTTGTTACATCTTCAGTAGGTGCAAAGTAAGTAGCGCCAGTAAGCTCAGATAAAGCACCACGTTCTAATTGTGCATCCATAGTGTCTACTCGTGCATCAATGTCTTCACCTTGGTAAGCATCAAACGACATAGGTGTACGCTCTTCACGTATAGTACCAAGGTAGTCACTAATGTACTGCTGTATATCGTAGTCCTCTGAGCCAGCGTCAATGACCTTACGAGACATGATACCACTAGCACTCTTACTACGCCCACCTATACTGGGCATCTCTGTAGCTTGTGCTACGATCTTATCGGCTAGACTAATGTTGTTTTTCTCTGCCATCTTTACGCCTTTAGTTTAGTATGTTTCGTCCTGTACCTGCACCCATGTAGTTTAGACCACCCTTAAGAAGAGTAGCAAACAAGCCACCCTTACCAGCCGCATCTTGATACTCTGCTTTTAGTTCTGCCTCAAGCTCTGTCTGTAGGATAGTAGCAACACGATCCGCTGCGCTCTCACCAGACGCATAAGCAAAGCTCATAACGTCACGCTCTCGTTGCCAGTAGGCGTCCAGGTTAGTAGCTGTCAACGCATTAATAGTCTTAGCGAAGTTCATATTGCTTTCGTTCTGTGCGGCTTGGTTAGCTGTAGATAAAGTCTGACGCCACTGAGCATTAGATTGAGCAATGAGTAGACCGTTCTGTGCGTTAAACAAGTCACGCTGTTGCTGGATCTCAGAGTTAAACTCACGCAGTGCATTCACAGAGTTAATGTTGAATTGATCCATAGCGTTCTGCTGTGAGGCGTTGAACTGTGATGTCTGACTACGTAGGTTAGCGAAGTACTGATCTGTCTGGTTCTGGCTTGTAGCGTTAAACTGTGCAGCTGCGTTCTCTGCAGCCTGGTCAGTAAACAACGATTGAATGTTCTGCTGTGACTTAAAGATAGCAGTCTGTTGAGCGTTAGACAGGTTAGTCATGTCCATCTGCAAGAAGCTCTGAGCGTTCTGTACTGCAGCCTGTTGACGATTGTTAAGGTTAGCCATGTCTAAGTTAGACAGAGCAGCAGCCTCAGCCATCACCATAGCTTGACGGTTAGACAGGTTGTTTAGGTTCACCGTGTTAGCTGCACGTGCATTCTCAAGAGCAATGTTCTGCTCAGCAGAGAAGTTCATGTTAGCAATGTCACCAATACGTGCTGAGTTCTGTACTCGTGCTTGGAACGCTTGGTCAAACTCCATGCCTAGGAAGGTAGCACGTTGTTGTGCAGAGAGCATAGCACGTTGCTGACGGTTTGTCAAGTTCTGCCCTTCAAACTGAGCCTGTACTTGAGCATCCATCTGAGCAATAGGTAGTGCAGCTTCCATTGTAGCTTGAATGACAGCCTGACCAGCTAAGCTAGACGCACCCAAGCCACGAGCAGAGAGTGTAGCCATAGCTGTACGCATAGAGCCAGCAGCCCATGCAGGTGTATTACCACCCTCGAACTGCTGCATTAGTCCTTCTAGCTGACCTGCTACAGTAGCCTGTGCGCTGGGCGTTGCAGTTGCAGCTTGGACTTGCTCAGTGAAGGCAGCAGCACTAGCAGCGTTAGCTACAGGATCAATGCGTTCACCTGTCTGCATCTCTCTAGGGGCAGGAGCTACAACGTCAGTCGATACACCCTGTGCGCCTTGCATACCAGTTACAGCTGAGGTAGTCTGTTGTTGTGCTGCTACCTGTGCTTGACTGGATACTGTACCCTGTTCAGCTTGAAGCCCAGTAGTCTCAGCTTGTATTTGTGAATAAGCTGGTGTGAAGTCATAGGTCTGTGCTACAGGTGTAGCTTGTTGGTTAGCTTGCTGTACAGTACCTACTGTAGCAGCCTCAGCATAAGGTGCAATAGGTACAGCTTGTCCTGCATCTACTGGTACAAAGTCTGCAGCTACAGGCTGAATGTAAGACACAGGCGCTTGGGTAGGTTGCATAGTCTGAGTGATTAAGTTCTGAGTACGCTGTGCTTGGTCAGCTATAAATGTACCATCATTAGCGTAGACTGTACCAGGCTTCTTAGTCATGCCACCCTTATTCATAAGAGAACCCATAGCTTGAACTTTCTTGCGTAGTCCTTCTGAGGCATTCATAAACGCACGAGCAGTATCTATGTCATCGCCTTGCATACCATTCATCTGAGCTAGCTTGATAAGAGCTACATCACCACCACTAGCATAACCACGTACAGTACCACCTTGAGCCAAGCCTGTAGCTTGCTGTTGTTGCTGTTGAGCTATCTCTTGCATAGTGCCTTTACGTACAAAGCCTGGTGGTACATAAGTAGTGGGAGTACCGTTCATCTCTGTAACGGTCATACGTTGACCTAAGTTGTTCTCATAGATAACCTGCTGAACGCCAGTACCACCGCCTATGGGTGCATACAAAGTAGGATCAACTAAGCCAGTTGTACCTGCATAGTGAGTCTTGTACGTTACTTGTTGTGGTATAGCACTAAGCCCTGCAGTCTGAAGGGGCTTACTAAAAGTACCTGCTTCTTCGTTGCTGATAGATGTATTAGCTGTAATCTGAGGTTGGTTGTAATAGCTAGGAGGTGTGACTTGTTGTGTTACTGTTTGAGGGACAGAGGCTACGGTTGCAACTTGACCAGCCCCTACTGTAGGGATAGGCGTTGAAGGATATACAGGGGTTTCAACTACAGGGGTTTCAACTACAGGGGTTTCTTCTTCTAGGATCTTTTCCTTGGCTTTACCTAAGAAGTCCGTAATACCAAAGTACTTACCTTGCTCTAGTGCTTTTTCTAGGCTATTAAATCCTACCCTAAGAGGTGTACCATCAGAAGCTACAAGAGCAAAGCCTGTATCTGTCTCAACAATACCTGCTTTAGTCCCATCAGGATTCTCAAAGGTAGGGTACTTAGACTTGTCAGTATTAGCGGTAGCTGCCCCACTACTATACTGTTCAAAGTTACCTTGTATAGCTGCCTCTACAGGATCTCCAGATGCCATAATAGCACCCCAGTCACGTGTATCCTCGTTAGCACCTATAGTACCATACAGAATTGTACTGGCTTCTCCAGAGGATGCCCCCGTAGCGGCCATAAACTCACGCACACTTGGCTTTAAAGGGTTCACTCTTGCATCTGAATTGATAACACCAGCGGCCTGTTCAGCTTCAGCAACATTGTAACGCCCCGGAGAAGAAGCTTCTTTAGCAGCAGCATCTTGAGCCGCCTTTGCAGCAGCTTTCCTAGTTTTAGCTGCAACATCAGAGACAGCCAACATGTAAGTGTCCATGCTCCCATAGTCTGCACGATCAGGAATCTCTATACCATATTCATTAAGCGCCATCTTTTGAGTCCTTACTTATCCATTGTCATGTATACTGCGCCTGCGATAAACGTCAGTACGGCGACAGTGGTTACTTTTATTGCTGTTGTCCAGATAGACTTACGTGTATCACGCCAAGCCTCCAACAAGCTACGCATCTCAACTATATCTTTCTGAGCAGAGTCATCAAGCAAGCCAATAGAAGCCAGTGCCTCTTTAGCCCCTTTACGAGCAGCACGGTCAAGCATTTCTTCTAGTTCTTCTGGAGTTATTATGGTTTGACCCATGTGCTTTACCGCCTGTAGTTATTGGATAAAGGATAGTTAAGTTATAACATTTATTGGTGGACTTGTCAAGTGTTACCACTTACCTTGCTTGACGCCTAAGAAGTACATACCTAGTATTAAAGCTCCTGCACCTGCTAGTGCTACTGAAATACCAACAGCCCAGTTAATGCAGTTGTCTATGAACTCTTGCTTCTTATAAACTAACTCACGTTGTTCTTTACGTTGCTGTGCCTCTATGCGTACTATTTCGTCCCAAGCGCTAGGCCCATACGTCCAAGATATGTGTGCCTTAAGTTCTTCTCGCATCTCTTTGAGCTTCTGCTTTTGTGACCATATCTCCAGTGCGGTAGACTGGTTGTCACTAAACATCTTGTACATCGGAGGGTTCTTAGCTTTTTCCTCCAAGAAGTCTAGGTCACTTACAGCTTTAGACCATTGGGATACTGCACCTGCCATACCACTGATTTCACGGCCTACAGCTACAGCTTTCTTGATACCATTGTACGCTGTAGTAGCAGCCGCCATAGCTGTAAAAGGATCAATCATTTGAACTTAACCTCTATAG